>Ga0078972_1001048_pt1 | contig 109939 bp, 98 predicted proteins | sample YelNatPaOPGAMG01_FD_67568 | JGI IMG/M metagenome (GOLD analysis project Ga0078972, IMG submission 67568) | Hot spring thermophilic microbial communities from Obsidian Pool, Yellowstone National Park, USA - OP-RAMG-01 (SPADES assembly) (version 2) | ecosystem: Environmental > Aquatic > Thermal... | reverse complement strand
CCACGCGGGGCGCGACCTATTAAGACCATTTATCTTTAAACCCTTCAAAGTTTCAATCCACGCGCCCACGCGGGGCGCGACATTATACATTCGTTTTCATGTTTTTCACATACTGTTTCAATCCACGCGCCCACGCGGGGCGCGACGCAAACTGTGCTTGAGTCTTGGGATTGGTAGGCCGGTTTCAATCCACGCGCCCACGCGGGGCGCGACTTAACACTTAAAAGGAGGGAGAAAAATGAACGAGTTTCAATCCACGCGCCCACGCGGGGCGCGACTGTTTTTACACAATTAAATAAAATAACTCGAAATTATTCATCTAAGTCGCGAACCATATCATTTCAGTTCTTTTCATTATTCAATTTTCAAAGAGCATTTTATAAATAATAACAAATCCTGTTACTTATGATTCCCGCGAACCCATGCACTAAAAAGCGTTTGCTTGACGTTCGCGGAAACAAAATTCAAACAATCAATGGCCCTTCCTGATCAAGCGCCCTCTTCGCTCCGATGTGCTCAACACGCCTCTTCCAATTAGAGCCCAGGAAATAAAAACGAAGGCTGTCCTCTTCTGGATTTATTTCCTTAATTAACTGATCTCGCAAAACAGCCCATTGCGCCGGGTCAACGATGCACTCAAAAACAGAATACTGAACCCGCTGTCCGTAATTCTGACAAGCTTTTGCCACGCGCCGCAACCTCTTTGGGCCTTTTTCGTCTTTCATGGCCACATCATAACTCACCAAAACAAGCATGACGTCTCCTTTTACTTCCAGATAAACGGCGGATAGCCATCCAAATCACTCCGCAGGCAGCGCGCCAAAAGCAAGGCCTGCACATGGAATAATATACCGATGGAAACTTTCTCATCCAAGAACGGATGTAAAATTTCTTCCCGCTTTCTTTCCTGATAGGCCACCAGCAACGTTTTTCGCGTTTCGTCATTCATGATCACCGCCCCAGCCTCCGTTTTTTTGAAACCATTTCCCTGAACCTGACGCAGGTTTATCAGCGACAAGGCCAACCGGTCCGCTAAAAAAGGCCGAAACTCTTCCATCAAATCCAGCGCCAAACTGGGCCGTCCCGGCCTGTCACGGTGCAGGAAACCCACAGCCGGATCCAAACCGACACCTTCCAGCGCACTTCGGCAGTCGTGAACCAGCAAGGTATAAAGAAATGACAAAAGACAGTTCACGTTATCCATCGGCGGCCGGCGGTTGCGCTCCTGAAATGAAAAGTCTTCTTTTTGCGCCACGATCAGGTGATCAAACACGTTAAAGTAGGTGTGTGCGGCGTCCCCTTCAAGTCCCCGCACGGCATCCAGCGTTTGATTCATGGCCAGTGATTCCAATGTCCGGCTGAGATCGTCCACGCTTTGCCGCAGCGATGATTCATCCATTTTCTGCGCATGATCCCGCAGTGCGCGCTGCAGAACCGTACGGCAATTGGCCACTTTACCGGTCACAAACGCTTTTGCCATTCTTGCCGAATAGTCCTGATCATCCGCTTTCCGATATTGCTCACGCCGCAGAAGGACGTTGCCGGCTACCGGCCCCTGCACCCGCGCCAAAAATCTTCCGTTTTCGGTTAAAAAGCTCAAGCCGACGCCGTTTTCCCCGCAAAAACCCATCAGGAAAGGACTGCATGACACGTTGCCGAAACAGACGATCCCACCAAGAGTATGCACCGGCAACCGCAAGCGCACCTCCTGATTGACTTTCACAACGACCGTTTCGCCTTCTTTGGACAAATAGGCGCCCTGCGTGGTGACAAACAGTGTATTGAGAAGTCTTTTCATGTTTCTTCCAACATTCTTTTCAGGTAACTTTCAACCGTTCGCTTCTTCTGAATCGTTTTCGGCAAACATTCCGCAACCAATGAACATCTTTCACAACGTTTCTCATAAGCGGGCTTGGGCGTTTTCCCGGAAGCAAGCAATTCGCGGGTCATGCCCGCGGCATCAAACGTTTCCCGACGCAGCGCCTCATCGAATACGACATCGAGCCGCCGCCGCGTCTTTCCGTAAAAGATTGCGCCGGCGTTGATGATCTTTCCAAGCATTTCTTCAAGACAAATCGCCTGCGCGCAGAGTTGAATTTTATCGCAGTGATCCGGCTTGGGCTTGCCGTGCTTATACTCCACGGGGAAAGCTTCCCAAGTACCGTCCGTCCCGCGATGATACTCTACCACGTCCGCCTTGCCGATTACACCCAGCCGCATTGAGCGCAGCGCAACACCGCGTTCAATGCGGATATCCCCGCGCGATTCGTCGCCTTCTTCATGCACGTGCTCGTGCATGATCCGGCCTTCGGCGGTGAGAAGATTTTCAGACCAGACCTGCTCTATGTGAATCAATGCGCACTGCCGCGGACAAAAGGCAAAATGCTGCAGAGCGGCAAGCTGAATGAAGTCGTCTTCGTTATACATGTCGCGTGTTATTACCTAATTTATTACCTAATTTACGAGTTATTACCTCATTTAGCGTTTACGCCATTTTGCCGACCGTCCCCGGCTAAGACATCCTACCGCGCCTTCAGCCTGCATGTCTTTCAGGACGCGGCGGATCATATCCACACTGACGCCCGGCAGCTTCTTTTGCAAATCAGCTACGCTGAAATCGCCTGAAAATCCAGCCACGGCTTTTTTTATAATTTCCGTCTTTTCGCCCCTGGGTTGCGGCATCTGTCCCAATCTTTCTTCAAATTCTTTATAAGCGCTCTTGATGATGAAACAGACAAAATTGATATAATGCCAGGGATTATGCTTCCCTTCGTGCCAGCCTTCTGAACTCAACTTTAACGTTTCGTAGTACCTTTCTTTGTTCTGCTCGATGAGACGTTCCAGACTGATATATCTGCCTACCTCGATTCCACTATGATAGCATTGCAGAAGCATCAGCAGGCGGGAGACTCTGCCGTGGCCGTCGCGGAAGGGATGGATGCAAAGAAAATCGAGATTGAACGCCGCCAGCGCAACAATCGGATGCACCTTGTTTTCACTGATACATACACGCCATGAGTTCATGAGCTCCTTCATAAACAAACCGGTTTTCTTTGCCGGTACGGTTTTAAATCTGACCCCTGATGTGCCGTCCATCCGTTTTTCGATGATGTCACTGTCTTTTTCCTTATACTTGCCCGCATCCCAGATTTCACCGCGTGTCAGTAAATGCAGTTTTTTACACGTCGCTTCCGTAACCGGCAATTTTGCACCCTGCGAATGTATCAGATTCAGTGCTTCGCGATAACCGCGCACTTCTTCCTCCGAGCGGTCATGAAGAAGGGCTTTGCCGAAAACGATGGTGCCGATTCGCTTGTTATCGACCTCCACACCTTCGATGCGATTGGACGAAACAGCGCTCTCAATCAAGGCATGCTCTTTGAGCGACTTCAACCTCTGCGGCGACTGCTTTGTGTAAAGCTCCTGCTTGCCCTTGGATTCGCTGATATCGGCAAAATACCACGATGTCGTCGCCGGGATGGTTTCGAGACCCGATATAAATTGTTTTAAGGTTTTCATATCTCATTCCTTTTAGAAACCGGTTTTCCTTCGTTTTTATCTGTCTGACGCCGGAGCCTTTTTGATTCCGTCTTTGCATCTTTCTTGAGGCTTCAATAAGCAACACTCCCTTCTTCGGCCCGGAATGCCCGCTTTTCTTTGCCTGTTGCGCCATAATCAAGGCGCGCTGCTGCAATAAAGAAATCTCGATGAAGTCGTCTTCGTGCTAACTCATTATATTCGATACGCCTTAAATTTTCACTTCCACTTCGACCCCTTTCGGCACTTTGGTGGGATCAAATACAATCTCATAATCATTGAAATCTCTTGCTGGTTTATCGTTGCTATTTTTCCTCTTAATCTCGACAAGTTCAAAGAGCTTGTGCGCCGGCACATTACCGACAGGGGATTCATGCTTGAATACAATCAATTTTCGTGTGGCCATCAGACCACGCGCGGCGGAATGGTCATGTTCAAACATATTCATCAAAGCTTCCCAGAAGAGATTAAGATCTTCCTCACTAAAACCCGTTTGTTCGGCAAGTTTAGCCGAGATAAAACCATGGCAGCGATAAAGAGCATAAGGCACGGTAAACTTTCGGCCCTGAATGCCGATTTGCTCTTCTATGCTTTTCTCTTCCATACGCGCTGCACATACAGTTATCGAATGTTCGAGAGGCACAACTTGATCTACCGATCTTGCAAACGTTATCTGTATTGGCCCTCTCACTTGTCCAGCGTTTGCACCAGTTGATAATACTGCTCCAAATGTTCGTATATCATAAAAAGTCTTACACATAAGTTCACGACCTTTTTCTACTTCACCTCCTTGGGCAACACCCTTGTTGTTGCGTTTAGCACCATCTTTTTTGTCTTTAGGGGACTCCTCTAGATTAATTCCCAATTTTTCATATGCTTCTCTGATATGCTTATTCAAAATTGATTTCTCTTTAACAAAGACCTTGTATTTTAGATTTGATTCATTATCTGCTTTCATCAATTGCACATAATTTCTCACTTTTCTTTTAATGCACACATCTGTCACCAAACCATGCCCCGTTTCGGGATCAATGCGGGGCAGATTGCCCGCGTCGGGATCACCATTGGGATTACCATCCTTTACATCAAACAATAAAACAAAGTCATAGCGGTTTTGAATTGTGTTCGTCATGGTGTTTTCTCCTTTCAATATGGTTAATTGTTGTTCTTGTTTTCTTTGGTTGTGAAAAAGTCCTGACGCTGATGGTAGTAACCGACCGCGAAACGCCCCTGATCAGCAAGAGAGAGATGGGCCGGAAATTCATCAATTTCTGCCATAATTTCGCCAATCAATCGTTCGAAATTAACGGCACGGCCCCGATTTTCCAATTTTGAAATGTGATGATTTTTAAGCTTCATTAGGAGCGCAAAGACCGCAACGGGTGTGCTTGATGCTGCACCGTAAAAACGGTCACGTATGGTGGCGTTGAGCCCCGGATTTGCCTCCTCCTGCACCTTTTCCAGTACCGCAAAAAGACGCCCCAACCTGTAACCGATATTGGCATTCGTAATATCCAGTGACATGCTAACCTCCTTTTGATCCAAGTGATAGTATCTGTTCTCACGCACCAATATTGCTTTGATCAAAGAGGCACGTGCATAAGATACGTTTTCAATTGATTTACCATTTTGATCTTTTTGGGATTGTTCCGCTTTGATTCTATTCACAACAGCCGCTAAAAGCGACTTCGGATAAGGTGTTCCGCTGAGAATGGACCGCATCATATCACCGGCCAGATTCGGTTGAATATTTTCCGATTTTCCCTGCATTGCCGTCGATACCAGCAGGCGAAAAAGAGAAAGAGTAGCCGGCTTGTTTGGTCCATGAACAATCGCGCAGTCTTCAAAGTGTTGTTCGATGTGGTCAAGAACCTGCTGAACCGTGTCTTGATACCAGAAGCGCACGGCAATACGCGCGGCATTTGGCGCAAGCCCAAGAACATAGAATTTGGTTTGCGGATCGAGTTCAGGTTTTACGCCAATTTGCGGCGCACGCAGCGCGGCAATCAAGGCTTTGACGTCCTGTGTCTGATCATCTTTGGCCGGTTCACCAAAAATATCGGCAAAAACGTCTTCAAGTTTATGCTTTTTTTCGGCCCAGAAGACGGTTGTTGCATCGCCGATGAACAATTTTTGTTTCGATTCTTTGGCAAGAAGATAGTTCAGCGCCGTTGAATAGGCAAACGAGGCTTTTTTGCTTACGGGGGCGTTAAAACTCTGTTTTTTTCCATACGAATCAAACCCCATGTTTTTTTGAAAAGCTACAATTTTGGCATTGCTTTTTGCTCCCGCAATAGGTGTTCGCGGGTTAAGCCGCGTTATAGCACCCCGTTCTCCTGTTACAAGGCAAATTCCTTCTCTTTCTTTCATATCTTCTACTTCTTCATCGTCGTCATCGGTCCCTTCGTGGTCCATCACATACGCCTTGACATCCTCGTTCTCACAGACCAGTCTATTCGTCCCCTGCACAATAAAACTTAAATTGCAGCCTTTTATTTTTTTACATTCTTCCCACTCCGGTGAAGCAAATACAGATGCGAATTGGGCACGTTCCATAAATAGTCTTACAGCTTTGAGCTCCCTATTTTGCGGAAATTCAGCTGCAATGGCACCCACAAGCTTCTTGAAAACATCTTGCTGCTTGGCTGCCATGTCTTTGTCCTTTTGGCTTTCTGATTTAGGCCAACCCAAAACATAACCGTAGTGATCCCACAGAAGATTCGCCGTCATCCACGCATTCGAACCGGAACGTCCCCTTTCTTTTGGTACAAGAAATTTTCTGCCGATTAATTTTTTCCCCACTTTGATACGTGTATCCTGCAGAGCAACAAATTCACCTGTTTCATTAATGACAATCAAGAAAGGTATTTCTTTGAACTCGAACCCTCGCGGCGGCAAATCGTCCTCCTTTCGATAGTACAAAGCATGTAATGCCTGTAAGATCATGATCGCACCTCCGCTGTTTTAAGGTCTAACGACCCATTGAAGAGCTTGGCGCGGAAGAATGACGGGTAACAGGCGCCGGTGCAGGTATGGACGTATCCGCCATTGTCCTCTGATGCGTCGTGGTACATATCATAAAGCATCCAGCCCAAATCACGCGTTTCCCTGACCGGTTCGGGAAGTGATTTTTCGTCAGGAATCAGCTCGAAATGGGCTGAAAATTCCCGGCACCCCAGATACGGCCGGTTGAAGCACTGGCCTTTTTGCACTCTACGTAGGAACATTTCTTCAAATTTCCTTACATTGTCTTCGTGCCCTGCTTTTTCCGTCATGCGAAAGCGGGCATGAATAGCATAAGCCACATTCTTCAGAAAAAGCCCTGCCCGTTGTTGACGTTTTTCTTCAATATAAATCCCATTAGTTCCCGGCGACATAAGTGCGCCAACCTCATTCCGCCTGACCGATTCCCATCGAATCGGCTCCAGTACATCGATTTGCTCCACATGCCAGCAAATCGCCGGTTTCCAGAGAATGGCTTCCAGAATACCCCGAGCAGCCGACGGCGTCATGACATCGTAAGAAACGCGCTCGACTTTCATCTCCGGCCGTGTAAAGCAGGCATTCTCCCCCCAGACTTTCAGAAAAAAAGTCCGGCTGATCGCATTTTTGTCATTCATAGACCCTCCTTTCTCTCTTTTTTATGCAATGAGATCATCCGGTTGATAAACTACCGAATGATCCGGACAAAAACCGATTTGTTCATCATACATGGCACTGTGTCCCTGAATGTAAATGCCATCGTGAATCATGCGAATCGCTCCTTCCGCGACGAGCTTGTCATGAAGGTAGCGTGGCAGGTTTACAACATATCTCTGAAGCCGGCGCTTCAGATAGCGGTCAGGTTTTCTTCGTTTCAGCTCGGCAATCAAGTCCACTCCCGCACCATAGGCAACAATGACGGATGCTTGTCTTGAGTCATCAATGATTTTAAATTTACGGGCGGCGGTGCGGAAACTAAAACGAAATTCACCATCCGGCGCTAGATCTTTCAATATACCATGCTTGTCCAAATTTTCTCCTTGCAACCAGTAGAGTTCCTGAAAATATTCCGTAAAACACTGTGGGGCTATCAGGTCATCGCATTCTTTTTGGAGCAGCTGTCTGCCAATGCCCGCCGCCTGTCGCAAGTGACCTACAGGTGGTTCAGTAGGCGGCCGAAAGATGAAAACCTGGCCCTGAGTTAGCAAGCCTTCGCGATTGCAACGACCTGCCGCCTGCGCAATGGAATCCAGTCCGCACAACGCGCGATAAACGACAGGGAAATCAATATCGACTCCTGCTTCCACCAGTTGCGTGCTGATTACGCGCGTGGGAATGCCTTCTCGAAGATTCTTTTTGATGGCGGCGATGACGTTCGAGCGATGCGCACCGCACATAAGCGCGGACAAATGAAAAGTCCCTTCAGGCATCAATTGCCAGAGTTTCCGGCAATCATCCCGCCGGTTGACGACGCAAAGAACAGAAGGATGTTCAACCAGTTTATCACGAAACTCTTCCCATTCCACCGGTTCATCAAGGGATTTTAATATTTTGACATGAACGCGTTTGAGCTGTTTGTTGAGCTGTTCGGGATTTTCGACGATTTCACGTGTGCCGGTCAACCCCTCGAACGTGAAAGTCGGTGACTTCTGCGGTAAAAGCGCCGGCTGGGTCGCCGTGGACAACAGAAGGGTTACGCCATAGTATTTTCTCAATTCATCCAAAACGCGGAGAATCGGATTGAGAAATTCCGGCGGCAGCAATTGAGCTTCATCAAGAACAACCACGCTGTTGATGATATTATGAAGCTTCCGACATCGACTGGTTCTACTGGCGAAAAGAGATTCAAAAAACTGTACTGCTGTTGTGACAATAATTGGCGCGTCCCAGTTTTCACAGGCCAAATCTCTCTTTATATCCTCTTCCCTTTCTTCCAAAGGTTCGAAATTGGCATGATGTTCGATGATAGAATCCCCGAAGATTTTTCGGAATTGGTCTGCGGTTTGTTCGACAATGCTGATATACGGAATAACATAAATAATGCGATGCTGGTGGTTTATTGTAGCATGATGTAAAGCGAAGGCCATAGAAGACAATGTTTTGCCGCCACCTGTTGGCACCGTCAATGTAAAAGCGCCCGGATGTTCCTCGGCCTTTTTGAGACACTGCCGAAGAACATCTGCGCGGATTCTGTTGACCAATGAATCTCCCTGTTTTGTTGAATAATTTTCTTTCATAAATTGAGTGAAATGATTTTTGAGCTCCTCAAGAGACGGGTATTCACCGCGCCGTAGAGATCTCTCCTGTTCCATAAAAGCTTCTGTATCTAAAAAATCAGCATCCACCAGACAGGAAAAAAGCATTCTAATCCACAGTGCCGGATCGGTGCCTTTGTGCGGTCGCTCCGTGGGTAAATTCTTTTCAAGTATATCAGGCGGTATCTTTGTTTTCTTTACTTCTGTCAGATGATTGATCTCATTTAAACGAACCGACAAAGCGGCATTTCCCGTTTCGTCGGGCAACCAATCCGGAAGCCCGGCATGATGTCCAGCAATAAGATAAGCAAAAATACGGCCAGCTTTGTCGAATTTTTCGATAGCCCATTGCGCGCCAGCGGTGGAATGGTTGACTTTTGAAATATCATTGGTTATTTTCTCAACTATCCCCGCCTTAATTCGAATCATGGATTGAAATTGAGGTGAATACTTACCAAGATCGTGCCAAAGACCGGCAAGATATGCCCACTCCGAGGCACCGAATTCAGACGCAAAATCGGCGGCACGGCAAGCCGTATTTCTTAAGTGACTTTCCAATGGCTGTATTCTTTTATTATCGTTGATGTGGGCAATTGGAATAAAGCTATTGTCCATTTTAAAAACTAAATTCCTTATGTTGTGATTAAGTATATTTTACCACCCTTCCTCCCCCATTTTGTGTCCGATGAAGATAAAATCAGTTCGCGCCGCAGCATTTTTTGTATTTTCTTCCGCTACCGCAAGGGCAGAGGTCGTTGCGACCGACTTTCGGTTCACGCCGCACGGGCCCTTTATCAGGGGCTTCCGGGCGGCCCGCAAACATGTTTCTCCGCAGTTTTTCTCCATATTTTATCAGGTTCTCCACTCCTACGGGTAGCAGGCCGAAAACCATCATTTCCATTTCTTCTTCGCTTTTAGGTTCGGAGTCCGGCATGGTTTTGAAAGCGCTGATTCTTTCATCCGGGAAGGCGGCGAGGCTCACCACGGCGCAGGCATCCATCACATCGAGCATATCCTCCGGTATATCGCCTTCCGATCTCTCATAGGTCAGTCCCCAGTGTTCCGGCCGCAAAGCCAGAGCTTCAAATAATCCGTAAGCCCAGTCTTCCAGGTCCGGAAACCAGTCCCGCGATATTTTTTTGTAATCAAAAGGGAAAAATAACTTTTTGCTGTTGGATGCGGCCATGAAACGGTTGTAGATTTCCATCAGATAACCAACGCAGCTTTGCGCGTCTTTTTCATCGTCGAACATCGGCCCGTCTTTTCCGAAAACCACCGGAAACCACTGGCTGGGCATGACGGGGTCGGGTGTGATTGCCAGTCCGAAGAAGAAGCCGTGCAGCTCCATGGCATTGAAACTTTCATCGGGATCGGCCGCTTTGCATAGAATTTCTTCCAACTTTTCCATCTCTTCGGTTGTAAACATTTTCATGATTTCACCTGTATACTTTTTTCATTTTTTCGATTTCTTTTTTTATTTCATTTCTCAACGCGGGAGGAGAAACAACTTCCACTTGAGCTCCATGGCGCAGGATTTCCCGTTTAATTTCCCGAAAGTCGGCCACTGGAATGGTCAGGCAGAGCCGTCCGTCTTTTTTGATGGAGATCTTTTGTGCCGGATGCCAGATTTGTTCGGCAATCCAAGAGGAAACGTCTTTGGAAAAACACAGGCAGACGGATTTTTTTTGTTTTCCTTGAAAGATGCCGAATGTTCTGCGGATATATTTATGCACCTGTTCGGAAGTAAAACAAGCCTTCATTTTATTTTCGCAGGGCGCGATTTTGCGAATGCGCGACAGGACAAAATCTCTTAATTCGTTTTTCAGCGCGCAGTGGGCGATGATGTGCCATGTGCCCATGTAGTGCAATAGGTGCAGCGGCAGAATATCGCGCACAGTGATTTGCGCATTGTGCGGAGAATGATACTCGATGCGCACCGGCTGAGCACAAAGCAGGGCTTCGAGGATGGCGTGATAAATTTTTTCTTTCGTTTTGGAGTATTGAACGTTGCGCACGGAAATTTTGTTGCTCAGCTCTTTTAGCGATATCTTTTTTTGGAGGGATATTTTCTCCAGCAGTTGCTCCAAAAATGAGCGCAAAGACGTTTTAAGCGTTTTGTCGGGCACGGCGGAAACCAGGCGGTAAGCCAGCAATAACGAGGTTAAGCTTTCTTCATCCAGCCAGAAGCCGGGCAGTTCATAGGTGTTGTCCGCGTAAGCAAAGCCTCGCTTTTCAGGCAGATAAACCAGCGGCGCTCCCATTCTGTCGCGCATGAATTCAATGTCGCGCTGGGCGGTTTTTCGGGTGATTTCAAATCGCTCCGCCAGTGTTTTTGTGTTGGGGTAGCCGCCTTTCTTGATTTGGTTTTGAAACCAGAGAAATCGTTCGTAAATGATTTTTGATGACATGCCGCCTCCGTTGGAGAAATGAATAAAAAATGTGAAGCGGGGAATATAGGTTTTTTATATATCAGTTTTCACGGCCTATTTCCAGCGCGCCGGAGTTTTTTTAATGAATGGTTTTTTTTGAATTATGACGCCACCAAGAATGCAGAAAGAAAAAGGCGGGCAAATATCGCCCGCCTTTTCTAAAGTGGTTATGTTGTTTGTTAACACTTGCAACCGCTTCCTTTGGCGCTTGCGTTTACTTTTTTCCTTACCTCCGGGTGACGCGCCAATGCTTCCGATTAGAAGCGGTTCTCCACCTTAAAACGAGTAGCTTTGGCATCCTGAATATTTTCAAACCGCTTAAAAATCCTGCCTGTTTAAGGCACTTCTAATGGAAACTGGAACTCTCAACCAAAAGTTGCTTTCTTTATAAACTATTTTGCCCAAAAAGCAAGAAAAAAATCAATATATGGTGTTTTTTTTTCGCATGGCCACAATAAGTAGTATTCCTCCGAATCGCCGGTCTTTTTTCAGCATACCGCTTATTTTTTGATGATTTAGGACGGATTTCCTTTTCTTTTTTGAGCGTTGATGTATAAGGAAACAAAAATCCACGGAGGGTGCCAATGGATGAGATGCTTAAAAAGGCCCTGCTGAAACAAGTGGCCGATGAGCCTTTCGCGAAGAAATTCGGTTTGCGGCTTATCGCCGTCGCCGCAGGTTACGCGAAAGTGGAAATGGACTTTACGCCGGACATGGAAAATATCTTCGGGATGGCGCACGGCGGCGCGTTGTTCGCGCTGATGGACGAGGCGTTTGAGGTGGCGTCCAATTCTAACGGAACCATGGCGGTCGCGCTGAACATGAATGTAAATTATCTGGCCGCTCCGGAAAAAGGCGCCCGGCTGACCGCTGAAGCGAAAGAAATCAACAAAACAAAAAAGACGGCCGCCTATGACATCACGGTCAGAGACGAACAAGGCAGACTGATCGCGGCCTGTCAGTCGCTTGTATATCGGATGGAAAAGCCCCTGCCGTTTTTGTAAGGCCGTTTCGTTGGATTTTCCAATCGGCCTTCATCCTTCGGCGGCTCGCGCTAAAACAAAAAGGCAGGGCGGTGATCGCTCCTGCCTTTTTTTCTGCTTTTCGTTTTATCTCATGCCCAGCAGCTTGCGGGCGACAACCACGCGCTGAATTTCGTTGGTGCCTTCGTAGATTTGACAAATCTTCGCGTCACGCATATGGCGCTCCGCCGGATATTCCTTGGTGTAACCGTAACCGCCGAAAATCTGCACGCATTCGATGGCCGCTTTCATGGCCACGTCCGAAGCAAAGTATTTGGACATCGCCGACTGCATTTCAAAATCCATTCCCTGATCTTCCATCCAAGCGGCTCTCAGCAGAAGGAGTTCCGCGGCGTCCAGTTCGGTGGCCATATCCGCCAGTTTGAATTGAATCGCCTGATTGGAGGCGATGGGTTTGCCGAACTGAACCCTTTCTTTTGCATAAGCGATGGCGTCTTCCAGGCAGGCGCGGCCGATGCCGCAGGCCTGCGCGCCGATGCCGATGCGTCCGGCGTTAAGTCCGGCCATCATCTGCTGGAATCCCTGACCGGGTTTGCCCAGGAGGTTTTCCGCCGGCACTTCGGCGTCTTCAAAAACCAGTTCCGCGGTTCCGGATGCCAAAATGCCCATTTTCTCTTCGATCTTGCCCACTCTGAAGCCCGGGGTTTCCTTGAGGTCAACAATCAGGTTGATGACGCCCTTGTAGCCCTTGGAGGGGTCGGTGGTGGCCGCCAGAACGCAGTAGCGGGCGACGTTGCCGTTGGTAATGAAGGTTTTGGTTCCATTGACGATGTATTTGTCGCCCTTGAGTTCCGCCCGGCAGCGCAGCGCGGCAGCGTCGGATCCGGCGCCGGCTTCGGTCAGCGCGTAGCAGCCTTCGACTTGGCCGCCGGCCACCGGCGCAAGGAATTTCAGTTTTTGTTCATGGGTGCCGAAGGTTTTGACCGGATGGCCGTAAAGCGTGTTGTTGACCGACACGATCACGCCGCAGCTGGCGCAGGCCTTTGAGATTTCTATCATGGCCAACACGTAGGTCACGTTGTCCATGCCGGCGCCGCCGTATTCCGTGGGAACGGCCACACCCATGATGCCCATTTCGCCGAGCTTGCGGCAAATCTCTTCGGGATGACGGTGCGTGCGGTCGAGTTCCGCGGCAATGGGTTTGATTTCCGTTTCGGCAAACTTCCGAACCATATCCCGAACCATTAATTGCTCTTCTTTGAGTGCAAAATTCATTGATCCTCTCCTGTTAAGTTATTTTGTATCAGCTTTAACTTTCAACCGGGGGCAAAAGTTTTTGCTGAATTGTCCTTTATCAAACCGCTGAAAGACGCATCGGCATGCCCCGCATCAAGCGGTGCTTTTTCTTACCGAAATAAGACCCGACTGTCAAACCGATATTTTATTCGGAGAAAATTTTTTTGGATTCCGGCGCGGCGCCCAAAAGGAGCATGCCGGGACATACGTTTTAATCGTCGAAATGATTATTGCTTTTTCTGCACTTTAATTCGGCGAGCTTGCCTTTGTTCCAACTGGATGTTTTACTGAAATATTTGGTCAGGCGGGCGATGTTTTCTACTTCTTCCGAACCACAGAAAACACACTTTTCCTTCATGCCTCTGGCGGTTTTTTCGCAAGCGCGGCAAAAAGTGAATTCGGGGTTGAAATCAAGCTGGCGGTTGTGGGTCTCGGAAAACACGCGGCGGATCAACCGGATGAGTTTTTCCGTCTCCGGAGCGGTCTCCCCCAGCTGGATGTGGGTCAGCACCTCGCCCTCTAAATACTTGTGGAACAGACCTTCCTTCTCCGCTCTTTGCAGCGGCGATACGTCAGCGGCAACATTTAAATGAGCTGAATTGGTGTAATAAACGCCGCCCTCCGCGATATCGCCCTTCACGAAACGGCCGGCCGTCGGAGAAAAAAACCGCAAATCCAGACGGGCGAAACGATAAGCGGTCGTTTCGGCCAGCGATTGTCCCAGTAAAATTTTGATTCTCATCGCGTCGCTTAGACGCTGCGCCTTTTTCTTTAAATACTTGACGATTTTCAAGCCGAATTCCAGGGCCTCCCGCGATTCGTGCAGCTGGCTGCCGGCATGGATTTGCGCCAGCTCATTCAAACCGACAAAACCGATGACATAGCTGCCCAAATTCAACCGCAGGAACGGGAAACCGTCATGATTCATGGCCAAAACGGCCAGAGGGCCGTCCTCCGCGTAGGAAAGAAGTTTTTCCAAAAAATCTTTTTTCTGAACATGGGCCTGCGCGGCTTTTTGCATGAATTCGTCGAGAAGGGAAAATAATTTTTGATCGTCGCCCTCGGCCTTGTAGCCGATCCGGGGCAGATTCAGCGTGACGTTTTGAATGACGGCGTCACGTGCCAGCCAGGGGGCGCCGGCTTCCTCGCGCGACGCGTCGGGAACATCAACGGTCTTACGGTCAAACACAAAGCAGATGTTTCCCTTAAGGCCGGCCACCGCGCAGGCGTAATGTAGAAATTCCCGGGCAGGATCCGATTGCCAGATGCTGTCGCTGACGTGCAGAAGCGGCCGCGGCAGAATAAAAGGCTTGCCCTTGGCATCGCCTTTTTCAAAGACTTCCATAATCGCCCAAGCCAACCGCCGCGCGTCCTTTATATAGTCGCCGAAGGTCCGCCCCATCGGTTTTCCCCCCGGTCCGACGGCCGGAAGATCGGCCCACGTTGAGGGCATGTCGTAATAAAGATGAATATCCGTGTAAAGCGCCTGTCCGCCGCGGGTCGCCGCCAGCTGTGAAAATTCATAAACGAGCATCTGGGCGAACTGCTTCACCTCCCGGTCCGTCATGGACGCCAGGTAAGGCGCAAAAGAAATATTCACCGCGTCCCAGCCGATCGTGCCGGCGAAATGCCCCTGCAGGACGGCGCTGAAACGCACCATGTGCAACAGCAGCACTTCGGCGTATCGCGCGGGATTGGCGGAATTGATCGCCTGCGGCAGATTCAACCCGAACCGTTTGAGATATTCCAGCGACAGGCAGCAGCTGTAGGGACGATCAACATAGCCCAAGGCGTGAATATGCAAATCACCTCCCACATGCGCTTCGCCGATGTCACCAGAAAAAACATCATACAGGGAAAGTTCCCGCTTGATGCCTTCCGCAAAAATCAAATTGGTTCCTTCCGGGGAATGGGGGATATTGGCGTCCTGTTTGTTCTGATGCAGGATGAGCTGCCGGACGTCATAAAGCGGAAATCCCAAGCGGCCGTGCAGCCGACGTTCTTTTTCCAGCCCCCGTTCGATGAGCCGAACATTGACCATCTCGCGGATGAGCGCCGTGGTCGTCACGCCAATGCCCGCCGTGATGATCTGCTTTTCCACTTCCCTCGATATTTCGACGGCCAGCGTCTCGTCAATGTCGGCTTCCCGGATCAGGGCGTCAACGATGCGCTGACGGTTCCAAGGCGTGACCTCTTCCGCGGACGTGCGGACAAAAAGGGTCAAATCTGTCGTTTCGGAAATTTCGACCATCTCAGACATTCGTCGGTATTGATTTTTCGGCTCCCGCCAAAGCCTTTTCCGCAGCCGCGGACAAAACATCATCGTAATCGTGATTCAGTGAAAAAACGCGGAAATGCATGACGCGCGCAGGGATGAAACGGTAAATATCCAGAAGCGGTTCCGGGGAGGTCTTCTGTGTCATGGGATTGAAAATATTCACGCGCTTTTCCCGTTCCGTAATGGGGTTAAGCGGGCGCGGATCTTGGGTGGCCAAATCCACCTTCAAGGGAAGCTGCCGGAGCCGGTTCGGCAGATAAGCTCTGATTCTTTTTTCATAATCCTCCGCCTTCGCAAATCCCACGCCGCGCTGCATTTGATCGAGGGAAATTTCCGCCACAAAGGACATCTTCCATTTCACCTCCCGGGCGTGTAGGCGCTGCCATTCCCTCCCCAACTGAAGCTTTTTTTCGTCTTTCGCTTCCCGCCAGCTCTGCACGTGATTGAACAGCGTCCATTCATCGCATTTCAGATACGCGTCCAGATGGTGCAGCGGATTGCCCGGAAAAATAAAATTCATGGTGTCGTGAAAGATTTCCTGCAGATGTAAATCCAGACCTCGCGTCGTGCGGTGGAAATAAACGTTCGTGTAGAGATTCAGCCGGGCGTTGAGAAACCGCGCCAGCGCGGAAATACCCGACTGATGGAGCGTCAGTCCGGCTTTGGTAAAAAAGGTGTAGTAACGCAGACGCGGAATATCCACCATGTCCAGGGAAAAACCGGTCATATAGGCGTCGCGCTGAACATAATCCAGATTATCCACCGTGTACACGCCGGAAAAAAGCTGTCTGAGCATCTGGAGCCATCGCGGCTGCCGGGCGTTTTCCCGCTCGTCCGGAATTCTGATTAAGAAAGCCACTTGCTCGGCGCTGATTTTTTCGCCGCGCGCGAATCCGCCGGAAGGACTGCGCCGGATGCGCCCGATATCACCGCCCAGTTTCTGCGTGATAATTTTTTGCCCGACAATCTCGTGCGTCAGATGCCAGCGGCTCAAAAAATGATCATCGAAAAAATGGCCGTAAGGGCCATGGCCGACATCGTGCAGCAGACCGGCCAGCCGCAGGAGTTCCTCCACGTAGTTCGGCGAAGGCGCATCGGAACAGACAGACGCCAGACTGGGGTAAACGCTCTTGGCGAATTCACCGGCCACGTGCATCGTGCCTAAAGAATGCTGGAAACGGGAATGCTCGGCCGCCGGATAGACCCAGCGCGCGCTCTGCAGTTGGTAGATGCGCCTCAATCGCTGCATCCACGGCGAATCAATCAGGGTCTGTTCCGTTGTTTCGCCGGCGGCTTGACTCTCCGGCACGGTGAAAAGAATATACTGATGAATCGGATCGGCAATCAACGCCATGCCGTTATATTTGTCCTGATAGATGGGCGCGCTTTTTTTCATGGCTGCTTCTGTATAATATCCGGCATAAAAAAGCAATTCCAATCCTGGATTTGTGCTTGACTATCGGGGAGGCCTCGCCTATGATTTTTAAAAATCCATATCCCCAAAAGGAGCCGATAGACTATGGGAACAAATAATGTGGTTTTCCTCGAGGTCATCGAATGGTTTGACGAATCGGGCAAAGAAATCGTCCACAGAATTCCCGAAAAGGGCTCCGGTGAAATCAAATTCGGCGCCCAGCTGACGGTGCGGGAAAGCCAAAGTGCCGTCTTCTTCTATAACGGCAAAGCCTACGACGCCTTTGGGCCGGGACGTCACACGTTGAAAACGGCCAATATCCCGCTTTTGACCAAAGTGCTGGCCATTCCCTGGGGGATGACCAGCCCGCTGCGCGCCGAGGTTTATTTCATCAACATGAAGGTTTTCCCCAACCTCAAATGGGGGACGCGCGACCCCGTCGCTTTCCGCGACCGCGAACTGGGTCTCATCCGCCTGCGCGCGTTCGGCGTCTTCAATATCCGCGTCATTCAACCGCTCCTGTTGGTCAATACGCTTGTCGGAACCCAGGGCATTTTCACGACGGAAGAAATCGAGGAATACATCAACCGGGTGATCGTGTCGCGTTTCAATGATTACATGGGCGACAAAGTCGACACGATTTTTAACCTGCCGGGAAAATACAACGAATTTTCCGACGGCCTGAAGGCGCTGCTGCAAGAAGATTTGAGCAAATTCGGCATCGCGCTCACGGAACTCTACATCAATTCCATCACGCCGCCGCCGGAAGTCCAGAAAGCCATCGACGACAAAAGCCGTCTGGGCGTATTCGACGACCTCAATAAACTGCTGAAAATGAAAGCGGCGATGGCCATGGAAACCGCAGCGCAGGCGCCTTCGGAAGCGGGCGCAGGCATGGGGCTGGGCGTGGGATTGATGATGCCCGGCATGCTGATGGAAGCCTTCCGGGGAACAGCCGCGCCGGCGGCCGCGGAGGCTTACGCTTGTCCGGAATGTCATCAGCCCATTCCGCGAGAGGCGCGATTCTGCCCGGCCTGCGGCCATCAAATTCTCATTATCAACAAATGCCCGCACTGCGGAAAAAATCTGCCGGTCAACGCCAAATTCTGCTCAAACTGCGGTGCCCCGGTCACGTTAAAGCCCGCCGGCAAGGTCTGCGCCAAGTGCGGCTTCGAAAATTTACCGGATTCCCTTTATTGCAATCAGTGCGGTGAACGACTCTAACTTTCAGATAGAACAGCAATGTCCTCAATGCGGCGCGCCGATTATCCTCGACGAATCCGACCGCATTCTTGCGTGCCAATTCTGCCGGACACGCGTTTATCTGGCGACGGAAGACCACTTTCGCCTTTATCTACCGCCGCAAAAAGACATCGCCGAAGATATTTTTTTCGTTCCTTACTGGCGGGTTAAAGGACTTTCCTACACGATCAGGCCATTTGATATCGCCTATAAATATTTCGACACCAATACTCTCGCCCTCGAGTCGCAGCTGCTTCCCCATTCATTGGGGCTGAGGCCGCAGGCGATGAAACTGAAGTTCGTGGGCGACTCCAGCCAAACAGGACGATTCATCGCTTCCTCGCACCAAAGCACGGCAAGCGTGCTGGAAAAATATCAAAACTTCACGGGGGGAAAAGATGACCGGGAAATATTCATCGGCGAAACGAAAAGCTTGATTTACACGCCTGTTTATTTCGCCCATGATCAACTCTATGACGCGATTTTGAAAAAACCTCTCTTGAATCAGTCGGCGTCGGCGCAAATCCGGATTTTTTTTGAGGAAAGCATGCCAGAAAAATGGCACGTGGAGTTTATTCCCCTGCTTTGCCCGAACTGCGGAGCGGATCTACCGGGTGAAAAAGACGCCCTGATCCTTTTCTGCAACAATTGTCATACCGCATGGAATCCATCGGAACGCAATTTCCCACGAGTGAATTATTTCACATGGCACGAACAGGGAGATGATGTCATTTATATTCCTTTCTGGCAGATGCAAGTGAAAACAACGGGGATTGCGCTGGAAACTTATGCCGACTTGATTCGGGTGGCCAACCTGCCCAAAGCGCCGGCGGAAATCTGGAATCGCATTCCTTTTTATTTTCAGATCCCCGCTTTCAAGGTCCATCCTTTGCTCTTTCTCCGGTGGTGCAGGCAAATGACGGCCCAGCCGGCGCCCGCCGATTTAAGCGACGTTTTGCCCATGAAAAATATTTACCCCGTGACGCTTCCGATATCGGAAGCGTTGGATAGTTCTCTAATCACTCTCGCCAGCTTAATGACCGACAAAAGACACCTTCAAGAAACCACGGCATCTCTTCAATTGGAACTGAAAGATTACGCGATCGTCCTTCATCCCTTCCGCGTCACGGCGCGGGAACTGATTCACGCCAAGCTGGGATTCAGTATGGATATCACCTCTCTTCATCTGGGCGCCTACTTGTAGATGCTCCATCCCATCGTTTCCGCGGCAGAGATGAAATCCAATGCTGTTTATCAGAATTTCTTTCTGTATAAAGATATTTTACTTTTATTTTCCGGATACGCCTGGAATTTTTCATCCAGCGTGCTGATGCTCTCTTGGGAAAATACCATTTCCATGAATGCGAAAAATTTCCGCTTGAATTCATCCCAGCTGCGCACTCTCAGGGAATGTCTTAAAAGAAACATCGGGCGGCTGTGGTACAGCACATAGGCCTTCTTGGCCATGGCGTCGATTTCCGCGTTGGTCAATTGCGTCCATGGCCGGGGTAGGGGCTTGTCCGGTACTTTGCCCAGGATAAACTCGCGCCAATAGTCGAATCCCGAATCCTGAACCATCTGGCGCCAGTAGGGAGTAAGCGGCTTGGCCGTGAGTTTCGAAAACTGAACGTAATCCAGATCAAGCGACCGGGCGAATTTTAATGTCTGGTTGAACGTCTCACGTGTTTCGCCCGGCGCGCCGACCAGAAAAAATCCCAGAGGCCTGATGCCGACGCCTTTCGTCGCTTCAATGGTGTCGCGAATTTGCCGCAACGTGATGCCTTTGTTGAGGCGATCGAGAATTTCCTGAACGCCGGATTCAATGCCGTAATAGATCCGCCCGCAGCCGGCCGCTTTCATTTTGCGCAGCAGCGTTTCATCGACCGCGTCGATTCGCGTGCGGCATGCCCACGTGATATCAAACTTTCTCTGTATGATTCCGTCACAAATCGCTTCAACCCGCTTGCGGTTGATGCAAAATTCATAATCAAAAAAATCAATATCGCGGATGTTGTATTTCGTGTAGCATTCCTCTATTTCTCGCAGAACGGTTTCCGGACCGCGTGCATTGTAAGGTGTGCGGCCGGCCTCGCAGAAAAGACATCTCTGCGGGCAGCCTTTGCTGGTCACCATCACGGTAAAGTTTTTTCTTTCTGTGGGAAATTCCGCATAAAGTTCATTGGGCAGCAGATGACGCGCCGGGTGGGGATAGAGCTCAAAATCCGGATCCTCGCCGTAGGGCGTCATTTTGATTTCTCCTTTTTCCTTGTAAATCAGTCCCGGCACATCGGCAAACCGTCTTGCTCCTTCCAACTCCTCCAACAGCCTCGGCACGGTATGAAACGCGCTGTTGAAACAGCCGAAGTCCGGACCTTCGACCGTGAGCGATTCCACCGGGTAAACCCTTAAATTGTATCCCCCGATAATGACCGGCACTTTCAGATTTTTTTTGAGGAAGCGGATCCATTCCAGCGTTTCATTGAACATGTAAGTTGTCATCATAAAACCGATGATGTCCGGCTTCCAATGACGCAGGCGGTCCAGGACGTCCTCCTTGCTGAGCTGCAGCGTGCGGGCGTCAACGATGAGCGTTTCGTGCCCCGCCCGCTCGGCAATGGCGCAGACCCAAGCCAGCGAAAGGGGAGGGAACAACCCGAAATATTTCTGGACAATCCTTAAGTTTTCCTCGTGGAGTTTATACTTGAATGGATTGAATACACACGCCAACCGCATCGGTTTCGACTAACTCCTTTTGTCGCTCGTATAGCACGCCGCAAGCTCAATCACAACCGTTCCTCGCCGGAATTCGCCGCCCAAATCCTCAAGGCCCCGTTTCCCCGTTTCCCGGATTTGCGTCAAACAGGACCTTCACAAACGGCTGCACAAAGAACAAACCCAGCAACACGGGCAGGATGCCGTCGATGAACGTCGTCATGAGCCCGGCCGCGAAGAGTTTTTCCGCCGGCGCCTGACCCGAAAAAAGAAAAATTATGGCGGATTCCCTCACGCCCAAACCCCAGTAGGTGAAAGGCAGGTAAACGGCCATGACGGTCAGGGAACCGAACAACAGCAAAGCCGCCGCGGAAACATTCACGTCCAGAGATTTCAATAAAGCGTAAATAATCAGCAGTTTGAAACCTTCAACGCCCAGGGAATAAAGCATCATGTTGCGCGTTTGTTCCGGGCGACGCGTCTGCGCCAAAAAATTTTCCTCCTCGCCGGAAAATTTTTTGAATTTGCCGATCCACTGGATGAACAGAGAAACCATCTGATTCAAATTCAACGGCAAGGCAAGCATCAGCGCGGCAAACAATAAAAAAAGGAAAAAAATCTTCCGATGGATGTCGGGGAAATAAAAAATCCCTCCGGCGGAATAAAAAAATAACAGAACAATCAAACTAAAGGGATAGCCAATCACTATCGAAAAAAAACCTCCCGGATAGGAAAGATCATGCTTTCTTTTCATATAGGCGGCGATGGCCAGTTCGCCGATTTTCAGGGGGAAAATACCCTTGATCGGATTGCATCCCATTCTGATGAGTACGGCTTCAAAAAAAGAAATCCGCTTTCCCATCGCATGGGCGATTTCCCGGTATCTTGCCGAAGAAAACAACATATGCGCCAACAGGGAAAACAAAACGGCGGCCGTGACGTATCGGATGTCGGCCCGGCTCAGCCCAAGCAACACTTCGGACACCTTGACCTTCGAAACAATCACGACAAAAAGGATGAGCGTCAGCAGCCAAGACAAGACAAATCGAAACACCGTCTTGCCGCGCGAGACGCCTGCGAGATTTAAATGATCGGAATTGGCGGATTTCATTTGTTTTGCTTCTATAGGCTTGAGAGTATAAAAAGCTCCGGGAATTTGTCAATTGAAATTAATGAAAAAACTGCTGAACTCCTTGGGCAGATGTGCTAGGGATACTATCGGCAACATCGTCTTTCATGAACTATGATAAAAATCAGTCCCCGGAAAAAAATCGTCACAGTTTGCGTCGTTTTGACCCTCTTGTGCATCGCTGTTTTCGGACAAACGATTTGGTTCGACTTCATCAAATTTGACGACCCCGCCTACGTCACCGAGAACACGCGGGTTCAATCTCCTTTAACGCCGGAGGGATTGAAATGGTTGTTTCTCAACACGGAGGCCGGGTACTGGCATCCCCTCACCTGGCTGTCTTTCATGATGGATTTTCAGTTTTTCGGCTTGAATCCCGGCGGCTATCACCTGACCAATCTGCTGCTCCATCTTTTGAACACCTTGCTTTTGTTTTGGCTTTTTCATCGCATGACCAAGGAAATCTGGCTCAGCGCCCTGATCGCCGCCTTTTTCGCCCTGCACCCCCTCCACGTGGAGACGGTCGCCTGGATCTCCAAACGCAAAGATCTTCTGAGCGCTTTTTTCTGGATACTCAGTCTTTGCGCCTATGTGGCTTACACGGAAAAGCCGAGTGCGAAAAAATACCTGCTCGCCATGCTTTTTTTCGGGCTGGCCCTGATGAGCAAGCCGATGGCGATCACCCTGCCCGTGGTGATGATCATTCTGGATTTTTGGCCGCTTCGGCGTTTCTCGTCGCGAAAGGATATTACTTGGCGGTTGCTGGAAAAATCACCTTTTTTTCTGATGGCGGCCGTTTTTGCGTTGATCACCGTTTACATCCGCTACCCGGGGGAAAACCCCTTCGTCGACACCATTCCTTTTTCTTACAGGATCGCCAACGTTCCCGTGGCTTTGGTTACGTATTTGAAGAAAACTTTTCTGCCTTACGATTTGGCGGTTTTCTACCCTTTCCCCCCTGAGATTCCCGTGAATCAGGTCATCATCGCGTCGGCGGTCCTGATCGCGATCAGCGTTGCGGTTGTCCTTGGGGCGAAAAAGATGCCCTTTTTGCTTGCGGGCTGGTTGTGGTATGCGGTCACTCTCCTGCCGGTGCTCGGTATCATTCAGGTCAGTGAACGGTCGCTCTCCGACAACTACACCTATCTGCCTCTCATCGGAATTACGGTGATGCTGGTCTGGGGCGTCGCCTCTCTGTCGTCGATCCAAGCTCTGCAAAAGAGATTTCTTTTCCCCGCAGCCATCCTCATCATTTTGGTTCTGTCGTGGCTCTCCTGGAAGCAATGCGCCTCCTGGGAAAACAGCATCACGGTTTTCAGACACGCGGCGCGCGTGACAAAAAATAATATCGTGGCGCACATCAACTTGGCTTTTGCCCTCAGCCTGCAGGGGAAAAACGAAGAAGCCCTTGATCACTACAATGAGGTCATTCGGATCAACCCCTACTTTCCAGAAGGATACTACAATCGGGCAACCACGTATGGAGAAATGGGCCGATACGCCCAGGCGATGGAGGACTTTAAAAAAGCCATCGCCCTGAAGCCGGATTACGTCGACGCCCATTACAACCTGGGAACCCTTTACGCCAAAACCGGGCGATACCGTGAAGCGATCCAGAAATACGATGAAGCGCTGCGCATCAATCCCCATTATGTTCTGGCCTATTACAGCCGGGGTCTGGCTTACCTGCTCCAAGGCAAAAACGAGCCGGGCTGCCGCGACGCGCGAAAGGCCTGCGCGTTGGGACGATGCGAACTGCTGGAACAATACCGCGGCAAAGGACAGTGCCGCTGACGGCCTGAAGACGCCGTCTTCTTAATCTTTTTGGGAAAACCGATTTTAACTTTCAAACGCTTTATTTGGGCGGCATGCGCAAGGCGCCGTCGAGCCTGATGCAGCAGCCGTTGAGCATGGGGTTTTCAATCACATGCAGGACCATGGCGGCAAATTCCATCGGCTCCCCAAGGCGTTTCGGAAAAGGAACCGTCTTGGCCATATCCTCTTTCACCGCGGGCGGCAAACCGGCCATCATCGGCGTGTCGAAGATTCCCGGAGCGATGGCTACGTTTCTGACGCCGTAATCGCCCAGTTCCCGCGCCACGGGCAGCGTCATGCCCACAATCCCCGCCTTGGAAGCGCTGTACGCCACCTGACCGATCTGCCCCTCAAAGGCGGCGATCGACGCGGTATTGATGATCACGCCTCTTTCCCCCTGTTTTGACGGCGCGTTATTGATCATCTTCTCCGCCGCCAACCTGATGACATTGAACGTGCCGACCAGGTTAATCTGCAATACCTTTTGAAAAGCTTCCAAGGACAAGGGCCCTTTTCTTCCCAACAGCTTTCCGGGATTGACCACGCCGGCGCAGTTGATCGCCACATTGATTTTCCCGAACGCATCCAACGTTTTTTGCAGCGCCTCTCGAATATCCGTTTCGCTGACGACATCGGCCGGGATGAACAAAACCTGATCCCTAAGCTTTTCGGCCAGCGCCCCGCCCTTTTCCGCATCCACATCAATGATGACGGCTCGGGCGCCTTTTTCGACCAGCGCCTGAACGCAAGCTGCGCCCAAACCGGATGCGCCTCCGGTCACAAAAGCCACGACTTCCCCAAGATTCATTTTTTATGCCTCCCTTCCAAGGATCTGCCCGGATGCCTGAGCCTGCCGGCGCAAGCGTTATCGCGGCGACGACGACTGACGCGGCTGGGTTTTCGCCACGACGCCCGCGCAAGGCTTGATCATTTCCGTCTTCATTCTCTTGATGAATTCCCGCTTCACGAAAGGAATCTGCGTGAGCAGATACAGCGTCGCGTTGATGACGCGCCACTTATATTTTTTCTGCGGAAAATTATAAACGCCGTGTTTTTTATAAAAGCGGTGATCCGCCTGAAAAACCACCCTGAGCCGGCTCCAGATAATATCCCGGAACAACTTAATGCCCGCCACCTGATAAAAGGTGGGCGGTTGAACATAACCGATCGCGCTTTGCGCCACGGCCCGCCGGGCCATCGTCTGCAGCGCGGCGTCGATCTCCGCCGCATCGCCCATGTCGTCACTGGCCCATCCGGCGCATCCGGCATGCTGAATTTCCAAATACGCTTTGAGAATTTCCTGCAGATTATGGTTTTGTCTCAAAGGACCGGAAACGATGAAACCCACCTGCTTCTCCAGCAGCGTCGGCGTGTGCCCGTTGAAAAAACTGCGGTCGAAAAAACATTTCCACAAAGAAGAAAGGTACCGGTCTTTCATGGCGCCGGCCATAAAAAGAATATCGGCGGTTCTGATTTTCTTGTTGAAAAAATCAATAAAATCATCCTTGCCCTCATACACGCAGACATTGTCAAAACCGCACTGCAGGCAGCCCAGACAGCCGCCCTTGATGTCGATGTCCTTCAGCTGCACAAATTCCGCCGGCGGCGAAAAGGTTTTTTGCAAGCGGACGATCATCTTCATCAGGTTCAAATTCTCACTTGCATCGTCCGCCACAATCAACACCTTTTTGCCGTTCGTTTCCACAACATCAATCTTTTGCGCTTCAAAAACAACGTCCGGCGCCGTCAACGGCGGATGCTCTTTGGCGCAAAACGTTTCGCCCCGAACCGCGTCGATGAACAACGCCCCGAATTTTTCTAATCTTTGCCGTTCGCTTTCTTTTAAAAGGTCGTTCATTTCCGCCGAATAGGACCCGAAATAATTCATGTCCAGATCGTCGCAAACGGCATGGAGGTAATTGTGCGCGGTGTAATCAAAAAATTTGATCGACGTGGTCAGCACCGCCGCCGGTTTCCCCCGGAACGCGGCTTGCGCGTTTCTTTCAAAAATCAGCTCGATAAATCTCTTATATTGCGAACAAACGACCAGAAAATAAAGCGGAAAGGCCCATAAGACGGCATCCGCGGCGGCCACGTGATCAAGGACTTCGCGAAAAAACTTTTCTTCCTTTTCCAACTTCTTGATTTTCAGCGCCACGTCGAAAAACGCAAATTCCACCTCGGGAAATTTCTTCTGCAAAAAAAGCACGTACTGCATCGTCACGCTGACTTGACCTTTCGGCGAACCGTTTAAAACAGCGATTTTCATCCTGGCCGTCCTTGATTGAAAATTTGATCCCGCGGGTCATGCCTAACACAAGAAAAAAACGATGTCCAGAAGACTTAAGCCGTAAAAACGTAGGCGATCCACCTGCCGTCATGGCTTAAACTGATGTCCATGGAAGACTTCCGATCGGCAATGTACAATTGCGGCGGCTGAAGTTCGCCGTTTTTTTTCTTCCTTCGGACGGCGATTTGCCGACGCTCGGCCAAACCTTGCTCCGCCACGCTCTTGATGAGGCAATACCGGCCGTACCCGGAGGGGTCGCGGCGCCGGTCCTCGGAAAGAAACGCCACGCCCTTGATGGATTTTCTCAACACATCGGCGTCATCGCTGCCCACGCAATGAAGGTAATCTTCGTCGGAGCGGCACGAAAAGAAAATCTCTTGGCCGCCGACGATGACCGTTCCCTCGTGCAATTCCCGGTGCATCTCCCGCAACACCACCGGCCAGCGGCGGGGCAGAAAAGTAGCCTCGCCCGAAAGTTTTCTGATCACTTTATAGGCGGTTTCCTTCGCCGCCCAGAACCGCCACAGCGCGGCATCGGGATCATCGGCCTTCCGGACCCATTCGATTTCAGCATCGGTGAGGATTTTTTTCAGAAAACGCAAATTCTTGCTTTTGCCGATGTTGCCCGGTTCTTTCAAATCCACCACATCGTTTCCCACGAAGGGCAAAGTAGTCCTCCTCCATTTTGGCAATCTTATGGATAATCTGTGCCGAGTACTCGCGCTGCACGCGCAAATCCCCGCCGGTCAAAGGCTGCGGTGTGAAAACCTCCATCTGAACATAAAACTTTTCACCCCAAGCCGGCACCGCACTGAAATTTTTCTGCCGGTCGCCGCGCAGATACATGCACATCACCTTGACGTTCGGCACCGACTTGATCAAACGACCCGGACCGTACGAAAAGCCCTCCCGATCCACGAAGCCGGTGCGGGAGCGCTTGCCTTCCGGAAAAATCATGACGGTGCCGCCGCGCTGAAGCAGATAAACACATTTTTCCATGACGGCTTTTATCTCTTCGCGGGAACCGCCGCGGTTCACGGGAATGCATTTGGACAGATAACACAGCGCCACAAGAAACCGATTGCTGCGATAATTGTTGATTTCCGGCAGATTCCAGGGCAACTTTCCATAATGAAGCAGATGCCCGCCCAAACCGAAAATGGCATAGCTGAGAATGAACGAATCAATCATCGTCAAATGATTGGCGCAAACCAGCCATCCGCCTTGATGCCGGGATATTTCCGCGAAACACTGCCGCCGAATTTCTTTCAGATGCCGCACCCGATAGCCCATGAGCCTCGCCGCGAGAAAATACAAAGGCGCCAGGACGACAACCGCGATGCGCCCCAAAAAATTTTGCAACCGCAGAAACCTTTCGGTTTTTTGATTCATTGCTGTCCCAGTTTTTGTTGGATGATGCGGACGGCGTCGCCGATGGTTCTGATTTTGTCGGCTTCGTCGTCATCGACGCTGATGCCGTAAACATCTTCGCATTTAATAATAACATCCACGAGGCGCGCCGAATTCACTTTCAGGTCATTCAAAATATGCGTGTCCATCGTCGCCGTTTCCAGCTTGTCCTGATTTTTGGCGTAAGGCCTCAAAATGTTGATCATCTCCTCAAAAATCTTTTTCTCATCCATAAAGCAAAGGTCTCCTTCTTCAAAATAATTATTTTCCTTCCCATTTTTTAAACAGGATGCAACTGTTGACGTCGCCGAAGCCGAAGCCGGCTTTGGCGATGATTTTCATTTCCGGCACCTCCAGGCATTTCTGCGGAATACGGTGAGCAAACGCTTCGATCTCGGGATGCACATCCTCGCTGTTGACGGACGGATGCAGAAAGCCTTTGTAAATCTGCAAGACGACCGCCACGCTTTCAATGGCGCCGGCCGCCCCCAAACAGTGACCGATGAGAGATTTGGTCGCCTGGATATAGGGGAAATTTTCCGGCGTCCGATGGAGCGCCTCCGCCCAGTTTCTCACCTCATGCGGATCCGCGTACGTCGCCGTCAGATGTCCGTTGATCGCGTCGATTTGCGCCGCGTCAATCCCCGCGTCGGCGATGGCGCCGCGAATACAGCGCTTGACCCCTTCGGGGTTGGGCGCCGTCATCGAACCGCCCATCCGCTGACCGCCGCAATTGACGTAACCGCCGATGACCTCCGCGTAAATTCTGGCGCCGCGGGCCAGCGCCGTTTCCAGCTCTTCCAAAACGAGCATCGCGGCCCCCGCCCCCGGCACAAAACCGCACGCCGTGGCGCTCAACGGACGCGATCCCGCCGCAGGACGGTCGTTAAATTTGCGGCAAAGCACGCGCATGGCGTCAAACCCGCCCCAGATATAGGGACTCGCCCCCTCCGACCCCCCGGCGACCATTCGCTTGGCCAGCCCCATCCTGATCCGCCACAGGGAATCAATAATCGCTTCGTTGCCGGTGGAACAGGCCGCGGAATTGGACGTGACTTGGTTGCCCGCGCCCAGCAATCCGGAAATGCGGGCGCTGGTTCCGCTGCCCATCACCTGTTCCACGACGCGGCTTCCGAGACGGCGCACCTTCCCTTCATTGATCAAGGGGACGACCGTGTCGGCGATCGTCTCCATTCCGTTGATGCCCGACCCGGCGATGACGCCCGTGTCCCAGTCCACGGCATCGTCGTTTTCGTTGACTTCAAAACCGGCGTCCCGCCACGCGTCCACGGCGGAAACCGAAGCATAACCGATATTGTCATTGAGGGATAAGAGTTTTTCCCGATCAAAATAACTGCTGCGTATCGCGTCGAAATTTTCCGGAATGCCCGCGATCTGACAGCTGAAATTCAGTTCCTGCAATCGAGGAACGAAGCGAATTCCGGAAATTCCTTCGCGCAGGGCCTTTTCAAAATCTTCCAATCCGTGCGCATTGGGCGCGGCCACGCCCATGCCTGTAATCACCACTCTCCTTTTCATTGATCCACTCCCACGCCGGATAAAGTTCCCAAACAGATGATTTCTCCTTTTTCACTTTCCATGACCACGCTCGCCTTGATCGTGTTTTTGCGAAAATAAATTTTTTTGGCCCGGATGATCACCCGCTCCCCGGGTTTCACAATTTTCCTGAACTCCACGCCGTCGGCCAGAGCGAAAAGGCTGATCGGCAATTCCATTTCACGGGGACGCACGTTTTTCTGGCGGGATAAAAGATAGATGCCGAACGCCACAACGCCGACCTGCGCCATGGTTTCGATCAGAATGACCCCCGGCGTAATGGGATTCCCGGGGAAATGCCCGCGGTAAAAATACTCCTCTTCGCGGAAGCGGTAGGCCCCGACAATCCGATCGTCATCGAGTTCGATGATTTCATCGACGAAGCGGAACGGCGGCTGTTGGGGCACAAGATCCAGCACCTCCCGCTTCATCGCGGCGTCAGCCTCCATAGAGACCTCCGTTGACATGAATGACACTGCCGTTGATGTAGCTTCCCCGGGTCGCCAGAAAAGCCACCACCTCCGCCACGTCTTCCGGCCGTCCCGCGCGTCCCAAAGGAACCGCCGCCAGAATTTTATTTTTAATCTCCTCCGGAAGACTCCGCGTCATTTCCGTGTCAATCAATCCCGGCGCGACGGAATTGACCAAAATGTTGCGTCCGGCCATTTCCTGCGCCAGCGATTTGGTGAAAGCGTCCAGCGCCGCCTTTTCCATGGTGTAGGGAATTTGTCCCGCGTTGCCCGTGTGGCCGACAACGCTGGAGATGTTGATGATGCGTCCCTCGTTTCGGCGCATCATGAACTGCCTCAAAATTTTTTTGGTCAGATACCAAAACCCCCGGGACAGGGCGCGCTGAGCGTCATATTGTTCCAGTTTCATCGAAAGGATGTCGGCATTGATGGAAAGCCCCGCATTATTGACAAGGACATCCACTCTGCCGGCTGCGTCTTTGAGGTTGTCGATCAAGCCGTCAATCTGTTCCCTCTCGGATAAATCCGCCTGAAGGCAAAATCCTTCCTTGATTTCGTCGAGGAGCTGCTGCGCTTTTTGCGCGCTTTTGTTGTAATGAATTCCGACCCAAAAGCCTTCCGCGGCCAGCGCCCGACAGCAGGCGGCGCCGATCCCCGTCGCGCCTCCCGTCACCAAAGCGACCCGTTTTTCTATCATGGTCGGCCCTCCACCTTCAGCATCAGGTAAGCCCACGCCAAGCCGGCGCCGACAATCACCATGGCAATATGGTCGCCGGCTCTGATTTGATCCCAGTGCATGCTCAACACCGAAGGCGCGCCGCAGCAGCCCACGTTGCCGAACTGATCTACATTGAACCAATGATGATCCGGTTGAATGCCCCGGCGTTCACACACCGTCTTCAACATCATGTAATTGGCCTGATGCGCGATGAAAATAAAACGCCGCGCCTGCGCCTCATATTGATCCTGAAGTTTCTTGAGACAATCGGTTGTTGTCCGGATGGCAAACCCCTGAACCGCATTTCCCTCTTGACGGAAGATCCAGTCGCCGCTCACGCCGACTTTCGTCCATCCCGACGGACGCGCATCAAATCCGCCGCTGACAAAGGCGGCGCGCGCGGGCACTTCCGCGGAGACAACCGCCGCTGACGCGCCGTCGCCGAACAGCACCGCCGAATTGCGGTCGGCGTAATTGATGACCTTGGTGGTTGATTCCGCCCCCACCAATAAAACATAAGCCGGAAGCGTTCCCGGTTTCATGTTCAGCAGAAAATTCACTTGCGTCCCGAACGTGGAACAGGCGGAGTTCAGATCGAAACAGGGAACTTCAATGCCCAATTCCGCAGCCACCGCCGACGCTTCAGCCGGAGTAATATTGTCCGGCGAAGATGAACCGGAAATAATCAACCCGATATCCTCCACCTTGATCCCCGCCCGTTTCAGCGCCATACGCGCGGCCTTGGCCGACATCTGCGCATTGGTGTATTTTCTGACGGAAAAGGATTCCAGAGGATGGACATTCTTTGTTTTTCTGATGTAATCCAACGGCAAAACCGTGCGGCGGTTTTGAATGCCGACGCGTTCCATAATCCAATCATTGGACGTGCCGATGTCCAGCTCTTCCAAAAATTTATTGGAAATGACATTTTCCGGATGAAAATGCCCCATCGCGTGAAGGTAAAGCATCGTTAAACAATCTCCCGTCCGATAATCATATTTTGCACTTCCCGAACCCCTTCATAAATATCAATGATGTGAGCGTCCCGGGCGAGCTTGGAAATTTCATACTCCGTCGTAAAACCATAGCCGCCATGCAGATGCAGACCTTCCGTCGCACAGAAAACGGCGGCTTCCGCGGCGGTGTTTTTGGCCAATGACGCGTAAATGCCGGCGTCGGATGCCTTCTCCTGAATCTTAAAAATCGCCTTCCACAAAGCCATCTCGGCCAACTGAACTTTTTTCCACATCGCCGTGATCATTTCGCGGGCGACCGGCAGATCGCAGATCCGGTGACCGAACTGTTGACGTTCCCGCGTGTATGCAACGGTCAGATCAAAAGCTCTTTTGGCCAAGCCCAAGCCGATGGCCGCCACCATCGGGCGCGCGTAATCCAGAACATCCACGATGTATTTGAATCCCAGCCGTCTGTCTCCGATAATCTGCGCCGGCGTGACGACCACATCCTCAAAGGTGACGCTGGCCGTATTGGAGAGCCTCTGTCCGAGTTTGTCCTCCGGTTTGCCGACGACGATTCTTCCGCCCGCCGGAACCTTGATTTCACGGGATTGGGTCCCGACATCGGGAAGATCCGCGGACGTGACCGGTTCGACCGGCACGATCACGCAGGCCATGAAATTCCCCGTCGGTTTGCCCGTCTTGCACAAAACCGTAAATTGCGAAGCATAGGACGCGTTGGTGATGAAGCACTTTGAGCCGTTGAGCACGTAATTTCCGTCATCCCGCTTGCTGATGAACGTTGTCATCATGGAATTGTCCGAACCGGCATTGGGCTCGGTGAGACAAAAGGAAGCCAGAATCGGTTTTTCCACAAAGGGTTTCAGAAACCGGTTTTTCTGCTCGGGGGTCCCGTGCAGGGCGATGACGACGTTGGCCAGATCATTGCACATCGCGGAAGTGGAAATGCCGGTGTCGCCGTAGGAAAGTTCTTCGATGATCAGCGCCGAGGTGAAGGCGTCAATTTCATAGCCTTTGACGGATTCCGGAATGCTCAAGTTCATGAGGCCGGTCTCCCAGGCCTTGTTGATGACGGGCCAGGGGAAAACATGTTCTTTCTCCATTTCCAGAATTCTCGGCGTAATTTCATTTTTGACAAACCTGCGCACGGTGTCCAGATAAGACAACTGGCTTTCACTCAAATGAAAATCCATAAACCCAACCTTTCTTTCAACGTCATGTGAGAGAGGTTATTTTATAAAAACAACTCCTTTTAAGAACGATTTTTCTTCAAAAAAGGATTTTTTCTTTTGCGGAATTACGCGGCGGCGCCTTTTTTCGTCACCCCCGCTTCAGCTTTTTTTTCGGGATCCACGCCGTACTTTTCGCGTAAAAATTTGATCATGGTCGCCGGATATAAAATATAACCGATCACATCTTCGTCGGTGCGCGCGAGATCGCCCAATGTTTTGCGGGCCTCTTCCATTTCCGGCTCCAGATAATCCGCCGGTCTTCCGGTGATCGGCTCCTGCCCGCGTTTGTAATTCTTCAATATTTTTTTTGTCAGCTCCGGATCAATCGGCATCGGCGTTTTCCCGTAAAGCCCCAGAACCAGGTCTTTGAGCTGATTGGAAACGCGCACGTAACGGCCGAAAAGCACGTTGAGAACGGCCTGCGCTCCGATGATTTGCGACACGGGCGTCACCAGCGGTGGCGACCCCATCTCTTTCCGCGTCTGTTCAACTTCCTTGTAAATTTCACCGATCCTGTCCAGCGCGTTCATTTCCTTGAGTTGGCCGGTCAAGTTGGAAATCATCCCCCCGGGAATCTGATGCGCCAAGACGCCGTTGTCAATGATGGACAGCTTATGCGTCGCCAGATGACTGTTGTATTTCGGTGCGATGTTTTCCAGATGCTCGCCCAGCACAAGCAGTTTATTTAAATCCAGTCCCGTGTCTCGCGGCGTTCCCCGCAGCGCCGCGACAATCGGCTCGATGGCCGGCATGGAGGTCCTCAGCGCGAAAGGCGCCAAGCAGGTATCCACCACGTCCACGCCCGCTTCAATCGCTTTGAGATAAGTCATCGAAGCCATGCCGCTGGTGTAGTGGGAATGCAGATGCAACGGCAACTTGACTTCTTTTTTGATGGCCGAAACAAGGTCATAGGCGTCAAAGGGGGACAAAATACCGCCCATGTCCTTGATGCAGATGGCGTCCGCGCCCATCTGTTCCAGTTCTTTCGCTTTCCGGACATAATATTCCAAATTGTATACGTCGCCGCCGAGGCGAACATCCGTCAGGGAGTAACACACCGCCCCCTGGAACTGCTTGCCGTTGGCCTTGATTCTCTCCGCGCAGGATTCCATATTGCGGAAATCGTTGAGGGCGTCGAAACAACGAAAAACATCAATGCCGATCTCGCAGGCCTTGTCCACGAAGGCGCGGACGACGTCGTCGGCGTAATGACGATAACCGACAAGGTTCTGCCCGCGGATCAGCATGGCAAATGGTGTTTTCTTGATATATTTTTTCAAAATTCTCGGCCGCATCCAAGGATCCTCTCCCAGAAAGCGATGCATGGTGTCAAAGGTCGCTCCGCCCCAGACTTCCATCGCGTGAAAGCCGCAGGAATCCATTTCTTCGGCGATCGGAATCATGTCTTCCGTTTTCATCCGTGTCGCGTAAATCGACTGATGTCCGTCACGGAACGTGTTGTCCTGAATTTTCAAAGGATTCATTTTACTTTCTTTGTTCAAGGGCCCTCCTTTGCCGAAAAACAATTTTCTTCGGCTTGAAATCATCATTTCGATTTATGCTTTAAAAACTTTTTCGGCGGCATTCAAGCCGGTAATGGACTGGCAGGCGACGCCTATCGTGCGGAAAAAATCCCGCAAGGGTCTTCCCGGACCGACTTCAAATATTTCCTGCGTTTTTTCGGCCAGCACCTGCATGTTTTGCCGCCATTTCACCGCGTGGCTCAATTGATTGACAAGGTTTTTCTTGACTTCAGCAACATCCGCCGCATGGAAATCCCCGGTAAAGTTCGATGTCACGGAGATTGCGTTTTGCGGCCGCAGATCACGGCCGAATTCTTCAAGGGTTTCGGCAAAACGGCTTTCGATGGGCTGCATCATCCGGCTGTGAAACGGCGCGCTGACATTGAGGCGAATAAAGCGAAACGATTTTCCTTCCGGAAAATTTTGTTTTAGCCTTTCTTCCGTTTCATCAAGGGCCGCCGCCTCCCCGCTGATGACGATCTGATTGGCCGAATTGATGTTCGCCAAATCCACATGGAGCCCGTCCATGATTTTTTTCAGAAAGTCCGCGTCGATATTTTCGGAAATCACCGCCGCCATGCCGCCGACGCCGACCGGCACGGCCTCCTGCATCAGGCGGCCGCGTCTCTGGACGATCCGCACCGCCGCGGACAGCGGCAGGACTCCCGCGGCAACCAAACCCGTGTACTCGCCCAGGGAATGCCCGCCGAAATAATCGGCCTCCAGTCCGTAGAACTCCGCCAGACCGCGCAACATGCATATTTCCGTGGTCACAATGCAGGGCTGCGTGAATTCGGTGAGATTGAGTTTCTCATCCTCGCCGAAACACAGAGCGGCGACATCCCACCCCAAGGCGTCGCTCGCCTCCTCATAGACCCGGCGGCACAGGGGAATCTGATCATAAAAGTCCTTCCCCATGCCCGGCCGTTGCGAACCCTGGCCGGGAAACACCACCGCTATTTTCTTCCCGTTTCGCATCGAACAAAAATCCTTTTTCGTTTGAATCTATCCCAAAATGAACTTAATCACAATCATAAATTGTCAAATTGATAAGCACAATCCATGCCACCGAGCCAAAAGGCGATTTCAAATTTAAACTTGCCGAATTTAATTATATTTTTTCAATTTTAGCGTGTCGGGAATCCGCCTTCAAAACCCGTCAGCGTGCGTAACAGTGTTCACTGCGCGAAGGCTCCTTCGCCGCCATCGAACAGAGGGCGTTTTGGATAATCAAAAACGCCTGTTTTTCTTTATGTCCCCGTCCTTCCGCCAAGAAACCAACCCTTTTTGATGACCATAAAAAATTCTGACAAAAAATCAAACTGCAATCCTTTTTTTCTTGACAGCCGGATATTCCTTTACCTATACTTCGCGAGCGGGAAAGAATAGTTGCCCACAATTCTCATCAAATAAAAACTAAATAAGAAGGAGAACGATTATGAAACTGGATGACGTGAAAAAAATTGCGGTAATCGGTTCAGGAGCCATGGGAAACGGCATCGCCCAGGTGTGCGCGATGGCCGGTTTGAAGGTTGTCATGGTGGACATCAAGCAGGAATTTATTGACAAAGGCATGGCCACCATCAATAAGAGTTTGGATACGCTGGTCAGCAAGGGCAAGCTCACCGCCGACGGGAAAGCCAATGTTCTGGGCAACATATCCACCTCATTGAGCAACGCCGAAGCGGTCAAGGATGTTCAGGTGGTCATCGAAGCCGTTCCGGAAATCATGGACCTGAAGAAAAAAGTGTTCGCCGAAATATCGGCCGCGGCTCCGGCTGACGCTCTTTTAGCGTCCAATACCTCCACCATGAGCATCAGTGAAATCGCGACGGCCGCAAAGAATCCCGAACGGGTTTTAGGCATGCACTTCTTCAATCCCGCGCCGGTCATGAAAGGCGTGGAAGTGATTTACGCCAAAAAAACCACCGACGCCAACGTGGATCTGCTGTGCGAAATGACCAAGAAAATCGGCAAGGTTCCCATCAAGGTTTTGAAGGACTCTCCGGGCTTTATCGTCAACCGCATCGGCGCTCCCAATCAGGCTCTCATCAGCGCCATTTTGGATGAAGGCAAGGTCAAACCGGATGGAATTGACATGGTGATGAAGACCATGGCCGGCATGCCCATGGGACCCTTCGAACTCGCGGACTACGTCGGCATTGACGTGTTCTATCATACCCTCAAATATTATTCCGAAACGCTTTCTCCGGAATTCAAACCCGGCAAAACCCTCCAGGGCCTGCTGGACAGCAACAAGCTCGGTATGAAGACCGGCCAAGGCATTTATACATGGGAAGGCGGCAAAGCCAAGATTGACGCTTCCGCGAAAACCGACGAATTCGATCCGCTGGATTTTCTGGCAATCCAGATTAACGAAGCCGTTCGCGTGTACAAAGAAAAGATCGCCGCTTCCACGGCGGACATCGACGCCGGCATGGTACACTGTATGAGGGCATTCGCCGGCCCGTTCGCGCTGGGCGCGGGTCTGGAACCCAAACAGCTGGCGGACAAGCTCAACAAGCTGCATGCACGGTACGGACTGAACATTTTCAAGCCGGAGCCCGAAATTGTGGACGGCTCTTTCAAGACCCTCAAATAACGCGTCTTGAACGGCATAACATTAGATCCATTACGAAGCACGGCCTCCGGCAACCGGAGGCCGTTTTTTTATCTTTGACAAAAACAATTTCAATCTGCTATGCCCGTAAAAAAAATCAGAAAGGATAATTTATGGCCGAGACATTGAACTACGATGAAGTTTTTTACGAATCCATCCATCGTCCCGACGTTTTCTGGGGCCGGGCCGCCGAGGACGTCATCTGGAACAAGAAATGGGACAAGGTTTTGGACGACAGCAAGAAACCTTTCTACCGCTGGTTTGTCGGCGGGGAGTTGAATACCTGCTACAACGCGCTCGATTATCAGGTGGAATCGGGGCGCGGCGAACAGACCGCCATCATTTATGACAGTCCCGTCACCAACACCGTTCAAAAAATCTCTTATCAGGAATTGCTCAAGAGCGTTTCCGAATTTGCCGGCGTTCTGAAATCGTTGGGCGTCCAAAAAGGCGACACGGTCATCATTTACATGCCGATGATCCCGCAAGCCGTCATGGCCATGCTTTCCTGCGCCCGCATCGGAGCGGTTCATTCCGTTGTGTTCGGCGGTTTCGCCCCCAACGAACTGGCCATCCGCATTGATGACGCCAAACCCAAGGTGATAATTTCCGCTTCCTGCGGCATCGAAGGGAAAAAGATCATCCCCTACAAACCCCTGCTGGACGAGGCCATCAAAATCGCTTCCCACAAGCCGCAGAAATGCGTCATCTACCAGCGCCCGCAGGTCAAGGCGGAGCTCATCGCCGGCCGCGACCTCGATTGGAATGAGCTGATGAAAAACGCCAAAGCCGTTCCCTGCGTCACGGTCGCCGCCACTGATCCGCTTTACATCCTCTACACGTCCGGAACAACCGGCAAACCCAAAGGGGTCATGCGGGACAACGGCGGCCATGCCGTCGCCCTGAAATGGTCGATGAAATACATCTACGACATGAGGCCGGGCGAAGTCTACTGGGCGGCTTCCGACGTGGGTTGGGTGGTCGGCCATTCCTATATTGTTTACGCGCCGCTTCTTTACGGCTGCACCTCGATCGTTTATGAAGGCAAACCCGTTGGCACGCCGGACCCGGGCGCTTTTTGGCGCGTCATTTCCCAGCACGGCGTTTCCGTTTTATTCACGGCGCCCACGGCTTTCCGTGCCATCAAGAAGGAAGATCCCCAGGGGGATTACCTGAAAAAATACGACATCTCCTGTCTCCGCTATCTCTTCCTTGCCGGCGAGCGGCTCGATCCCGATACCTATTACTGGGCAAGCGATTTGCTGAAAATTCCCGTGGTGGATCACTGGTGGCAGACGGAAACCGGCTGGCCGATTGCCGCCAACTGCATGGGCATCGAGCCTTTCCCCATCAAGGCGGGTTCTCCCACCAAGCCCGTGCCCGGATACAATGTCCAAATCCTTGATTCCGACGGCAACGTCCTTCCCAACGGCGAAGAGGGCGCGGTCGTTATCAAACTGCCTCTGCCCCCCGGCTGTCTGCCCACGCTGTGGCAGGACGACAAACGCTATCTGGAATACGTCACGGAAAGGCCGGGTTATTACGTCACCGGCGACGGCGGACGTTTTGACGAAGACGGCTATCTTTACATTATGGGGCGCATTGACGATGTCATCAATGTCGCGGGACATCGCCTCTCCACCGGCGCGATGGAAGAGATTATCTCCAAGCACAAGGATGTCGCGGAATGCGCGGTGCTCGGCGCCGAAGACCAACTCAAGGGTCAGGTGCCGGTGGGCTTTGTCGTGCTCAAGGCGGGCGTCGAAAGAGATCCCCAAGAAATCGTCCAGGAACTCGTTCAAATGGTGCGCAAAGAGTTGGGCGCGCTGGCCTGTTTCAAGGAAGCCGCCGTGGTCAAAGCGCTGCCGAAAACGCGGTCCGGAAAAACCCTGCGCGGCACCATGCGCAAAATCGTCGACGGCAAGGATTATGTCGTGCCGTCAACGATTGATGATCCCGCCGTACTCCAGATTATCGCCGAAGCGGCCAAAACCATCGGCTACGGGAAAAAATAATCTAAAAACCAAGGACAGGGCGCGCCACCAAACGCGCCCTATTCTTGTCATCCCTTCGCGACAACGGATTCCGTCACAAACAAAAACAGGCGAGACGCGGGCGGCCTTGATCCTGCATGAATCAGGCGCCCCGTTGTTGTAACAAAATAGAATGATTCGTTTGAACAGGCATGAAAGCATGGACGGAAAAACGCGGCCGAGCGCGGAAGGCTCAATGTCTTCCAGAAGGAGACCCGGGGGCGACGGCTGTCCTTTTTCCATCCGGCTCCAAAAGATTGTTCGCCCGCGGCACAAGCAAGGTTTTGCGGAAAGGATATGATAAGGAAGATTGGACAAACCATCCGCCAAGGTCTGTTCCTATTTTCTTCATGACGTTCTTTTATTCATTTCCGCCAGAGATTCGATTCTCTCAAGCAGCGGCGGATGGGAATAATAAAACCAGACATACCAGGGATGGGGATGCAGGTTGGATAGATTATCTTTAGCCAGCCTCTTGAGGGCGTTGATCAGCGGTTCGGCTGTTCCCACCAGCGCATGAGCCATTTCGTCAGCTTCGCGCTCATAGCGGCGCGAGATGAAAGCGCCGAGAGGACTGAAAAAAAATCCGATGCAACTGAAGTACACCGAAACCAGAAGCAAGCCGGCATATACGGGCGTCTGCTCCAAGCCGAAGGCGCGGTAGAGCGGCGGCCAGTGCACAAGCCGGTCAACGAAATAAAATCCGATCAAGGAAGCGGCGATCATGAAAATCAGCTGTTTGAGGATGTGCTTTTTTTTCCAGTGGCCGATTTCATGGGCCAGCACCGCCACAATTTCATCCGGCGTATGCGAAGCCAGCAGCGTGTCGTACAAAACAATGCGTTTGGTTTTGCCGAGACCGGTAAAATAAGCGTTGGTGTGTTTGGATCGCTTGCCTTCATCAACCTGAAAAATGCCCTTGGCCTTCAATCCGACTTTGGCCAGCAGCGATGTGATTTGTTCCTTCAGCGCTTCATCCTTGATCGGTTCGAACTTGTTGAAGAGCGGCGCGATTACCACCGGATAAAGCCACATCAGCAAAACTTCGAACAGGCTAAAAAATATCCATGCCCAAAACCACCAGCTTTTCGGCAGGTAAAGAATAAACGCCATGAAGGCGGAAATCAAAACACCCATCAGGACGGCGGAAATCAACACGGATTTGACAAGGTCGGAGAGCCACAGCTTCCAGGTCATCGTGGAAAAGCCGTATTTTTTCTCCAGAACAAATTTATGATAAATATCAAAAGGAATCCCGACAAACCCGCCGATGACGGATAGAGCTCCGAAAAAAATCAGCGCCTGCAGGATGAGGGGCAGCCGCAATCCGTTCAGCCCGCCGACCAGCACGGGCAGAAAAAGAAACAAGACGGCCAGCTCCAGAACGTCGTCAGTAAAATCTTCGACAGCTTCCAGCCGCGCGTTGTCACAGGCGTAATCCACCATTTTGGAGAGCGTCGCTTCGTCAATCACGCCCTGAAAAACCGCGGGGACGACTTTTCCGTGCCGGCGCAGGTGCCGGAGGTTGAGTCGCTCTAAAGCAAAACGCCAGACGATCCGACTGAAAAATAAAATCAAAAAAACAAGCAAAAGCGTTTTTTCCAAACCCTGCAAACCCTTGTGTCAATCCTTTCCTTAAAGAGTTTTTTAAATCGCACAATCACCCTTGGCGGTCAAGCACCAAGTCAAAATCCTCTTCGAACCGCCGTTAAAAAACTCTTGACAAACGTTTTATCCGCCTGTATCATTCCAGTTAACGTAAGGTGGATTGTAATGGAAAAACAAATTTAATATCAAATTGTTAAACTGGAAAAGCAAAACGGCGATTGCGCTTTGTTTGAACAAAAAAACATTTAAAATCACGGAGGGGCAAAATGTCCGCTTTCGTCAGAAAAACCATCGGACAACTTATCCGGGAAACAGCCGCGCGCTACCCGGATAACCCCGCGCTTGTCTGTCCGGATTTCAATGTCCGGCAGACCTATGCTCAATTCTATCAGACTTGCCGGCAGGTCGCCAAAGGACTGATGGCCATCGGCATTCAGCGGGGGGATCCTATCGCCGTCTGGACGACCAACATTCCCGAATGGATTTATCTGCAATTTTCACTGGGCATGGTCGGCGGCGTTCTGGTGACGGTCAACACGAATTATCAGTCGCACGAATTAAGATACATTCTCAAGCAATCCGACTCTACAACGCTGTTTCTGATGGAAGCTTACCGCGAGGTCAATTTCTATGAGACTGTCCGCAAAATCCTGCCCGAGATTGACCATCACCAACCCGGACAGCAGGTTTCGGAAGACCTGCCCGCCCTGAAAAATATGGTCTACATCGGAACACGAGAAAACACCCCGGGCATGCTGCGTTTTGCTGACCTCATCAAAATGGGTGAGGACATTTCCGACGAACAACTGGATCAAAGACTGGAGAGTCTCGACGACGACGATGTCATCAACATGCAATACACATCCGGAACCACGGGATTCCCCAAGGGCGTCATGCTCACGCATCACAATATCGTCAACAACGCCCGCATGGTCGGCGATGTCATGGGGCTGACCGACAAAGACAGCTTGCTGATTCAGGTGCCGCTGTTTCACTGTTTCGGCTGCGTGATGAGCACGCTCAATTGCGTCTATCACGGCTCCACAATGGTGGTGGTGGAATATTTCGATCCGCTCAAAGCGCTTCAATGCATTGCCGCGGAAAAATGCACGGCCGTCAACGGCGTACCGACGATGTTCATCGCGATTCTGAATCATCCCGACTTCGACCAATATGATCTTTCTTCCCTGCGCACAGGCATCATGGCCGGTGCGCCCTGCCCTGTGGAAACCATGAATCAGGTGCGCACCCGGATGCATTGCCCGGAAATCGTCATCGCCTTCGGCCAGACGGAATGCGCGCCGGTGATGACCATGACCCGGCGAGACGATCCCGTGGAGCTGCGCGTGTCCACGGTGGGTCGGCTCCTGCCGGATATTGAAGGAAAAATCATTGATCCCGACACCGGCCGGGAGTTACCGCCCTATACGCAGGGCGAAATCGTCACCCGCAGCGAGTGCGTCATGAAAGGCTACTATAAAATGCCGGAGGCGACGGCGGCGGCCATCGACCGCGACGGCTGGCTGCACACCGGCGATCTTGGAGAAGTGGACCCAAACGGCTACTTCAAGGTCACCGGCCGGATCAAGGACATGATTATCCGCGGGGGTGAAAACATTTATCCGCGCGAGCTGGAGGAATTTCTCTTCACCCACCCCAAGGTCGCCAATGTTCAGGTCATCGGGATTCCGGACAAAAAATACGGCGAACAGGTGCTGGCGGCCATTCAGCTCAAAAGCGGCCAAACCGCCGCGCCCGAGGAATTCATCGCATTCTGCAAGGGGAAAATCGCCCGTCACAAAATCCCCAAATACTGGGAATTTGTCGAGGGCTACCCGATGACGGCCAGCGGCAAGATCCAGAAATTCAAAATGAAGGAGATTTTTGCGAAAAAATATCCGGCGTGACCTTCCCTGGCCCGCAAGGGGCGAGAAAATCAAAAATCAAGGATTCCTCTCCTCCATCCCTTCGCCGGAGGCGGGGAAGTTTCTCGGAATGATAAACAAAAGAGGTTTTAAAATATGAGCAACATCATCAATCGGGATACGATCGGCGACATGGCGCGCCGGGCGGCGACAAAATACGGCGACAAAACCGCCATTATTTTTCGTGACGTGAAATTGTCTTTCTACGACCTCGAGCGGGAATCGCGGCGTTTTGCCAATTTGATGGCCCGCTACGGCATCCGGAAAGGAGACAGGGTGGCGCTCTACGCTTACAACTCCCACTACTACCCGATCAGCCTCCTGGGACTCGCCAAAATCGGCGCCATTCAGGTTCCCGTCAATTACATGCTCAACGCGGACGAAATCGCCTACATCATCAATCACTCCGGTTCGCGGATTTTCATCGTGGAAGATTCGCTCTATCCCCTCATCGCCAAAAGCAAAAACAAATTCTCCTCCGTGGAGAAATGGGGATACATCCCGCTGGAAAAATCCGCCGTTCCCGAAGGGTTTTTCAATCTGACGGATGAAATGTCCCAAATGCCCTATCGGGAACCGCAGGTGGAAGTCACCGCGGAAGACATCGTGCAGATCCCTTACACCAGCGGCACGGAATCAAAACCCAAAGGCGCCATGCTTTCCCACCGCGCGCTGATGTCGCAGTATCACAGCTGTATTTTCGACGGCCGATATGAAACGGACGACGTCAGTCTGCACGCCCTGCCCCTGTTTCATTGCGCTCAGCTGCATTGTTTTCTCATGCCTTATCTGTACATCGGCGCCACCAACGTCATCCTGCACAAGGCGGATCCGTTGGAGATGATTCAACTCATCGAAAAATACCAGATTACGCACATGTTCGCGCCGCCCACCGTCTGGATCGGCATTCTGAATCATCCGGACCTCAAAAATTATAACCATGGCAGCCTCAAAAAAGCCGCCTACGGCGCCAGCATCATGCCGGTGGAAATCATCAAGCGGTTGTCCGTCACGTTCAAAGGCCTGCAGCTCTGGAACTACTACGGCCAGACGGAAATGGGACCGGTGGCAACCATTTTAAAACCGGAAGACCAACTGCTGAAGCCCGGCTCCGCCGGCAAGCCGGTGCTCAACGTGGAAACCCGCCTGATGGATGATGACGGAAAATTCGTCCCGCTGGGCGAAGTCGGCGAAATCGTACATCGCTCCGGCCACGTCATGAGCGGATATCTCAACGATCCCGAAAAAACCGCTGAAGCCTTCAAATTCGGCTGGTTTCACAGCGGCGATTTGGGACGTTTTGACAAGGACGGTTATCTTTACGTCGTGGACCGGAAAAAGGACATGATTAAAACCGGCGGCGAGAATGTGGCTTCGCGCGAGGTCGAGGAAGTTCTCTATCAGTATCCGGGCATCGAAGAGGTCGCGGTCATCGGCCTTCCCGATCCGAAATGGATCGAGGTGGTGGCGGCGGTGGCGGTGCCGAAAAAAGGCGTGACGCTGAACGAGAAAGACTTGATGGCGCATTGCAAAAAACACTTGGCGGGTTTTAAATGTCCCAAAAAAGTTTTCATCGCCGAGAAGCTGCCGAAAAATCCATCAGGAAAAATTTTAAAACGTGAGCTGAAAGACAAATACGGGTCTTAATGCCGCGGGAGGTTGATTATGGTCCCAGCAGACGAAACGTTTTCTTCCATCGGGGAGTTGGCCAGGAAGCTCGACATGAGCCAGCGCACCATCCGCTACTACGAGGAAATCGGCCTGCTCAATTCCATCAAGCGCGTGGAGGGAGGACGCAGGATTTACACCGACGCGGACTACCGCCGTCTCAAACTGATTAAACGCCTGAAAATGATGGGAATGACCTTATCGGAAATGCAGGAACTCGAGGCGATGTGGACGATTGAAAAATCCAACGACAAGGTTCTGCGGCGTCTGACGGAGCTTTTGGAAAATCAATTGCGCCGGCTGGATGACCGCATCGCCGATTTGAACATTCTGCGCAACGAAATCATCGAATACCAAAAACGGATACGATCCAAAATCGGCGAATCAACGCGCTGAGCAGATCCGGCCGCTTTCGTCGCCCGGCAAGAAAGGAGTCATCATAAATATGGAAAAATTTTTCTACCCGCGCAGCATGGTGGTCATCGGCGTTTCGGTCAAAAGAATCAATCTGGGTCACATCATCGTCCTCAACAACCGACAGCACGGCTATGAAGGAAACCTCTACGGCATGGGCCGGGAAGAAGGGGAAATCGCGGGAGCGCCGGTATACGACAGTCTGGACAAGATCCCGGAAGTTCCCGATGTCGCCATCATCATTTCCCCCGCCGAGACGGTGCCCGGATTCATGGAAGCCTGCGGCCGAAAAGGGATCCGGCGCGTGGTCATCGAGTCCGGCGGGTTCAGCGAGTATTCGGAAGGACAAAGTGCTCTCGAAAAGAAAGTCCTGGACATCGCCGATCGCTACGGCATCCGCTTCATCGGCCCCAACTGCATCGGAACGATTAATTTCGACATCAAAATGATGATGCCCTTCGGCTTCTTCCCGAAAACAGCGCCCGGAGGCCGCGTGGCCATGATCGTTCAAAGCGGCGGTGTCGGCGGCTCGTATCTGGGCGAATTTGCCGACAACGCGATTGTTCCCGGAAAATTCGCCGCCATCGGCAACAAGCTGCAGATTGACGAGGTCGACGTGCTGGAATATCTCCTCCGGGACGACAAAACCGACGTCGTCGCGATGTATCTGGAAGGGTTCAAACGCGGCAGAGCCTTTTTCGATCTCGCGATGAAATCGTACAAGCCGCTCATCGTGCTGAAATCCAACCGCAGCCGTCTCACCGCGAACATCGCCCGGTCGCACACCACCGCGCTTTCCGCCGACGACGCGGTGGTGGACGGCGCCTTCCGTCAAGCAGCGGTCATCCGCGTGGAAGATGATACGGACTTCATCAACGCCGTGAAAATGACGCGAATGCCGCTGATGAAAAGCAGACGGGTCGCGGTGCTTTCCCGTTCCGGCGGCCACGCGGTGATGAGCGTGGACGCCTGCGCGAAATTCGGATTCACGCTGGTGGATTTTCCCCCCGCATTCATTGAAAACCTGAAAAACATTTACAACACGCGGGTCATCGCCCACCAGAATCCCCTGGACCTGGGCGAAATATTCGACTACACCCTCTTCACGAAAATTCTCGAGGAAGCATTGAAACTGCCCGACGTAGACGGCGTTTTGTTCAATCACCTCTATATTTCCACCTACGAATCGGACATGTCGCGCGAATTCCTGAGTAATGTCGGCAAACTGGTCCAGCGATATCAAAAGCCCGTGGCCGTGACAATGGTCACCGATACGCAGGAGCTGCTCAATATCTCGAGGCATCAGGGTTATCCCGTTTTCACAACCCCACTGACGGCCGCCAAAGCGCTCAATATGTCGGCCACTTATTACGAGGAAAAAACGGCGCGCGACCGGAGAGGCCCTTGGATGGAAGTCAAGGTCGACGCGGAGGTCGTCAATCAAATCAAGAGCAAATGCAAAGAGCAAAAGAGAGTCCCCTTAACCAACGAAGCCCTCCAGATTGCGGAAGCGGCGGGCATTCCTTGTATGGCCGGCGTCACCGTAAAATCCGCGAAAGAAGCCGGCGATGTTTCTGCCCGCTTCCCGGTTGCCGTGAAACTGCTTTCCCGGGACGCGTCCCATAAATCCGACATCGGCGGCGTGCGCTTGAATGTCAAAAATCACCGGGAACTTCGAAAAGCGATTTCGGGCATGAAAAAAGATCTCAAAGCAATCGCCCCGCGACCCCAGATCGACGGTTTTCTGATTCAGGAAATGTCCCCCGCGGGCGTGGAATGTTTCGTCGGCGGGCGTCAGGATCCCGTCTTCGGACCGATTGTAATTGCGGGGCTGGGCGGCATCTTTTTGGAAATTTTCAGGGATACCGCGATTCGGCTTGCGCCGGTCACGAAAAATGAAGCGCTGGATATGCTCAGGCAGTTGCGGGCGTACCCGATTCTGCAGGGCGCCAGGGGCAAAGGGACCGCCGACATTGAAGCCCTAACCGATGTAATCTGCCGCGTCTCAAGTCTGCTGGCCGCCCATCCGGATATCACCGAAATAGATTTGAACCCAGTCATTGTTCATGACCGGGGCAAGGGCGTTTCGGTCGTCGACAGCCGCTTGTTTTTTAAATGATTTTTTCATTTCACCATTGACCGGCAAAAGCAAAAAAGTCCCCGCCCCGATGACTTTTGGGGTTTGCGGCGCAAAAAGTCTATTGACAATGTTGATTCAAGCGGATTTACTGAAACACGGTTTGTGGCGACAGCCGGAAGATTTTTTCATTGAAAAACATCATACCAATGTAACGTGATAGACCGATGAATCTATTTGTCAATGCCCTGAAATTCATCTGGCTTTTTTTCTGGGCCTCCTTGATGACGGCGGTTCTTTTTCTTCCCATGACCGCCGCGGCCATCTTTTCGGTAACGGGAAATTTAGCCTTCAACATCTCGAAACTCTGGGCATGGACCATGCTTGTCGTCACCGGCGTGAAGGTCAAGATCCACGGCCGGGAGAAAATCAAAGAAGGAACCTCCTACGTCATCATCAGCAATCATCAATCCCAGTTCGATATTCTGGCGCTCGTCACCTCGCTCAAAATACAGTTCCGATGGATCATCAAAAAAGAATTGCTGCGCATTCCGCTTTTTGGATGGGCGCTGTATGCGGCCAAAAATGTTTTTATCGACCGGAGCAACCGGCAGCAAGCCATCGCCAGCATCAACAAAGCCCTCAACCGTTTACCCCGCGGCGTGAGCATCATGGTCTTCGCCGAAGGGACACGCTCCAAGGACGGGCAATTGCAAAAATTCAAAAAAGGCGGTTTCACCATTGCCGTTGAGCGAAAAATACCCATTTTGCCTGTCGTGGTCAAAGGAAGCCGCGCCATTCTTCCCAAAGGCAGCCTGATTTTCCGCTCCGGCATCATTGATGTGGTCGTCTGTGACCCGATACCGGCGGGGCCATACACCCACGAGTCAATTGATGCGTTGATTCAGAAAACGCGACGGATCATTGAAGAGGAACTCAAAAAAGATTAGTTCTTTTCGGTGCGGCCGAAACCTGCGAAATTCTTTTTGACGCCGCAAACGGTTTCATCATGCATCGCCCTATTGAATTTTTCGTCGCCAATCTTCAGCGGCGGTCCGGGGCGGTACTTGATCCATCTGCGGGTTTGCTGTTTGGAAAGGACCGCAATCGAAAATTCACCCCGACAGTTCGACGTTCATCCGGGTTTCTTTTGGCTTTTTGTCGCTCAAGCGGCGCAAAAGATTTTTCTATTCTTTCTTCGGCAGGATGATTTTCTGTTTTTCGAGCCACGCGATAGCCTCATTTCTGTCGTCGAATACACGGACACGCCAGCCGCGGTTTCGGCAGACATTCTCGTAAAATTTGGCATCCTCCCAAGACTTGGCTCTTTTCGGCACAACCAACGCCAAAACACTTTTTCTATCGGCGCCGGCGGATTCCCACTCACCGGGGATGGCAAAGATTTCCGCCGTGGATAATTTTGGAAAAGCGGAAATCCACTCGGAAAGAAATTTTTGAGGTCCCTTCCCCTCAATCATTTTCAGGGTTTCAGCAAGCGACTCCAGAAGGGCCTGCTTCGTCACAACACCGCTGTAAACGGTATGAATGAACCCTTTTTCCTGATCCCATTCGACTTTGTACGCCATGAACTTTCCCTTTGCGGCATCAATGCTTTTTTATGATGAATTGAACTTGCTGTACAGCTTGTATTGTAGACGACATCCTTTGGATAAGTCAATTGAAAATATAGAATATTTTTATGGAAATGGGAAGATATACCAGTCCCTTGGGCAATTACGAAGAAGAATGATCCATGAATCTTCGGGCATCGTCCCGGCCACGCTGGTAAGCGGATCGAAGCGCCTCAACATCAGTCGTCATCCTTCCGACATCAACCTCCGGAGGCGGCGCAATTTCAAAAACGCGGATTCCCGGGGGCGGCTGTCGAATCAGGCGCACCGATTCCATGTAAACTTCAGGCCTTTTTTTTATGGCTTCGGCAAAAAGCGGATCGTTTCTGAACATCAGCGGATAGAGCACAGAAAAAACGGTTTTTTTCTTTACGTATCGGGCGGGACGAGTTCTGATCACAGTGATTTCGGTCGCGCCGCGCCGGATCGCCTCACGCACCGGCAGGGAATCCGCCACGCCGCCATCCGCCATTCTTTCCGAATGGACCTCCAAAAAACGCCTGTACACAATCGGCAAAGCGCTGGAGACCTTGAGATAATACTCCAGCGTTTCCTCATCGGGCTCGAGGTAAACAGCCCTCCCCGTCGCAACGGACGTGGCAACGATGATAAACGCCTTCTTTTGGCGGTGAAGTTTTGCAAATATTTTTTTCAGATCGAGACGATATTCCCTGATGGTGATTTCCCACAACCAGTCCAAATCCATCAGATGGCCGCCGCGGAGAAATCTTTTCAAATTGATAAACCGGCCGTCTATGGAATACCGTTCAATGATGTCGAAATTCCTGTCGTTCTGCCCGGCCAGGTGCGAGGCGAGATTGCACGCCCCCGCGGAAACGCCCAGGTACATATCGAAAGGATCAAAACCCGCGCCGCCGAACGCGTTGAGAACGCCGGCCGCGAACACGCCCCTCATCCCGCCGCCTTCAACCACCAGCGCTTTTTTATTGCTTCCAAAATTTTCCATCAATCTAGTTTAACCAAACCTTTCAATTCCGGCCTACCGCCAATATTGCGCTATCTTGACTTTTTCTCTTTCTGGAGAAGGTCTTTCGCTTCTTCAAGAGCATTTTCAACAGCGTTGATGATATCAGGCTTGATATCAAAATAAAAACCTGTCTCCCTGCAAAGTTTTTTCATTTTCTTGATTTCCGTCATCAGCGTCGCCGGAACGCTCACTCGCAGCAGTACGTTTTTTGATTTCTCTTTCTGCTCTTTTCTTATGATCGCCATAACGCCTCCCCAAAATGCGCCTCCCGAATTTTTATTGTCATCATAATCTAACGCGTCAATATTGTCAATAAATAAAGACTTATTTAATTGCTATTAATTTTGCTTTTTTTATTGACAATATTCATTGCTCATTATATATTACACATGCCGATCGGGAAAAGTCGCTGATGACGCCAATCATTAAGCCATGATCCCCTCGAACCATGAATGATTTAAAAGGAGGTTTTATGAAAGAAAGAGAAAATATCGCAAGGCTGTTTTTCGTATGCATTGACGACGTGGTTTCCACGGGGAAAATTAAACGAACATCACACGCAGAAAGGGGCAAGGGATAGGCAAAGCGGCTTTGGAGATAGGGAAAAGTGCAACGACGTTTATGACACGATCAAAACCGTCAGCGGCAGCATTGAGGAACTGGTCATGGGATTTATGAAATAAGATTTCAGCGGACATGAATCACTGGAACAACTTTGGTTCGGTTCGATTTCAGCCGTAAATATTTATTTGGAGGAGCTTTTATATGAAAAACAGAAGGGCAAAAATCGGTTTAGCGTATCATTTGACGGCATATCTGGCAATCAATGCCGTTTTAATCTGGATCAATCTCGACGCATCTCCGGATTATTTCTGGGCCAAATGGCCATTGGCCGGCTGGACTGTGGCCATATTATTTCACGGATTCAGCGTGTTTTCGGCTTCGATAAAGAATCACAAAGGGTTTTGCTATCATCTGGCCTCATATTTGATTATCAATGCCTTATTGATCTTCATCAATTGCCAGTTGTATCCGCAATATCTGTGGTTCAAATTCCCATTGATTGCATGGTCTTTTATGATTCTTTTTCACGCGTGGAGGGTTTTCTCCAAAGGGCGCTCTCGAGAAATTGAAACCCCTTAAAAATTTTTCAGACGGCAGCGCATGCGGTTTATCTGATAAATTGTGACACATATGACGCAAACTGCTTTTTAATTTCGAGATTTTTCTCCATGGCATAGAGTCGCTCCATAATACCTCTCACACCATTTTGGGAGCGGACAAGATGATCGCCGTGTTCTTTATAGAGAGCGACGGCAATCTGCGAAACAAAAGAGCACAACGCATCGGAAAAACGCTGCTTCATCCGGAAACCCTCGCCGTTTTTGGTAGGATAGGCAAAAGATCGAAAAAAAATAAACGCGGCGTTTCTCAGCGCGACGGCCGGGGAACATATTTTCTTGGTGGCCTCATAGACCATAGCGGCGACGACCAGCGGGCTTTGTTTAAGGGACGCCGGGGGGATTTTGTTTGTTTCACTCAAATCCGCCACGCTCAACGACAGAAAATAACCCATAGTGCCTTGGGGGCCGTAAAGAGATTCTCCCTTCTCCTGGCTTTCTTTAAATAATTCCGAACCGGGCAAATCGGTGATGGTGCTGGGCTGAATACCGATTTTGTTCTTGATGCAAAAATGGGCGACATCAACGCCCGTATTGTCCGATAAGGAATTGAAATAATCATAAGGCAGACCAAAAATAAATGACCCGTGAATGGAAATGCCGTGCGCGTGAATCTTTTTGATTTTGGACGCGTAATACGCCTCTACAGTCATTTTGCTTTTTTCGATGTCCGGAACAATGTGTTTATTGATATATTTCAGATTCCGCAAATCCAACGATTCCAATCCAATGAAAAAATGCGTTCCGCCTGACGCTCTGATTTTTTTGAGCAGCGTCTCATCATCGGCGACATCAATGGAAATCTGCACGGCGTAGTTGATCCGCACATCGCTGGCAATGATTTTATCCAAAAGCGCCGTCAATTTCTTTTGCCCGAACAGCAAGTTATCCGGCGTAAAAAAGAAGTATCTGTTTTGAAAATCGACCTTCCCTTTCTGGAAGGATCTCAATTCTTCGATGAAGTCATCCGGATCTCGGAAATGCAACACGGTTTGTTTCTTGGGCAGGGCGGAAATGGAGCAAAATCTGCAGGAAAAAGGACATCCCGTAGAGGGAACCACGGGGTTGATTCTAAAATCTTTCAACGCGGTGCGCCTGATCACCGGCAGTCTGTTCAACAGATTGATTTTCAACGGCGGCGGGGTCTCCACGTTACTGAAATCGCCCCAAACGCCGTTTTCCACAAATCGATGTCCGACATAAAACGGTTTGAGTTCTCCCCGATCCAGATCCTCCAAGATTTCCTTCAGCACAACAGAGTCGCCGGCGCCTTTCACGAACGAAACCAATCCCGGCTGTGGAACATAGGGTTTGATGAAGGTCTCCACATCTTCGGGAGTCGTCGAAACATGAATGCCTCCCAGAACAACGGGAATCCGCCCGTGATTTAAAACAATGGCCGCCATCGCGGCGGTGGGAAAAGTCGAACTCATGGACGTGATGAAAACCGCTCGCGGCGGGCGCCCCTTCTCTTTCATCACGCAGGAAAAATTTTTTCTTTTGCCGTCCACCATGACGATCATATGATCCGGCGACAATTTGGCAAGCTGTTTCTGAAGGTACGAGGCCGCGCACATTTCAATGGCCAAGGTGTCGATCATCGTGACGCGCTGTTTTTGGATGGAAAAATCCAGAAACTCGAGAAAATTATCAGCGCTCAATTCATGCGCATCGCGCCCTGTAAGATAAGTGATGACGTCAAGGGGGGTCAACGAATCGCCGGGAAGCAGATCCATCATGGCGTAGGACAGCGGGTTGTAGACGATAAAATAGCCGATGGACATAACGCACAAAACCTCTCTTGGCATCGTCCGGGGCAAAGATCATGGGTTTGTTTTGCCAACGGCGGATAATACCATGCTTTTCGCCGGACTTGCGAACAGAAGAAAACCATGCGCATGCAATGCTATTGCACCATAAAAGGGTGCACCCGTTTCTCTTTGTCTTGTGAAACGCATTCGGCAATCATGATCCAGGAATTTTATGGGAGTCTATCACGAAACACTAAATTGTCAAATGTAAAAAACACATGCGCCGCAAGAAAAAATGTGATAAACAACCTCAAATTTTAAACAAAAAATTCTCCGCGGGAAAATGCTTTGTTGAGCGCCCCATTTCGTCGGGAACGTTGGCTGGGGTTTTGATCTTGTCACCCTTTCGCGCCGCACATAACGGAGTTTGAGCCTTATGCAAAATTTTATTTTTGAAAATCCGACAAAAATCATTTTCGGCAAGCAACAGATTTCCAAAATAGGCCGAGAAACCGCCCGTTTCGGCAAAAAAGCCCTGCTGGTTTACGGCATGGGCAGCATTCTCAAAAACGGCGTTTACAAACAGGTCGCGGATTCGCTCGCGAAAGCCGGCATCGCTTTTGTGGATTTTCCCGGCGTAAAATCCAATCCCGTTCTGTCCCATGTTCACAAAGGCATTGACCTGGCGCGCCGGGAAAACGTGGATGTGATTGTAGCGGTCGGCGGCGGCAGCGTCATCGACACGGCCAAAGCCATCGCCGCCGGCGCGAAAGCCTCTCATGATGTCTGGGATTTTTTCACTTTCAGCAAACCGATTACCGCCGCGCTTCCTGTCTTGACGGTCGTCACGGTTTCGGCCAGCGCGTCGGAAATGAACGCCGGCGCGGTGGTAACCAAAGAAGAAGGTTGTCAGAAATACGTCATCTTCTCCCCGCTGATTCAGCCGAAGGTCTCCATTTTGGACCCCACCGTCCTTTTTTCTTTGAGTCCGGAATACAGCGCTTACAGCGCCGTGGACATCATCACGCATCTGCTGGAGGGATATTTCAACAACACCTCTGCATCCAGCATCCTGCAGGACAGATTGGTCGAAGCCCTGATCAAAACGGTCATGGAAAGCACGGACATCATCCTGGAAGAGCCGGAGCATTACAACGCCCGCGCCAATATTATGTGGGGCGCGGTTTTAGGTTTCAACGGCTTGACCACTGCGGGCATGGGCAAGGTTATCATGCCGGTGCACATGATTGAGCATTCATTGAGCGCGATGTATGATCTCCCGCACGGCGCGGGGCTCTCCGTCGTCTTGCCGGCGTGGATGATCTGGGCGCTGGAGAGCAAAACAGAAAAGCTGGCGAGATTTGCGCGGGAAATCTTTCACGTCAAGGGACGCGGCGCAAAACAAGCGGCCCAAAAGGGCATCGCCTGTCTGAAGCTGTGGTTTGAATCCATCGGCAGCCCGGTGTCCTTGCAGGCGGCGCATATTCCCGAAAGCGATATTGATCAAATCGCCCGGAACGCGTCCGCCTTGGCTCAACTTTGGCTGTATGAAGGTTACACGCAAGAAGTGATCGCCCAAATCCTCAGGCACGCCCGCTGAAACGGACTAGTCCCGCACGGCCGTTACGCATAAGGTTGACCTTTCTTCAAAGTCAAAAAAGCGATAGCGACACCGGACAAAACAATCACATGCATCAACCACAGATAATGATACGAGCCGAATCGATCATAAATCAATCCTCCCAGCAGAGGGCCGACGGCACCGCCGGTGCCGATAAAAAACGTCAATAATCCGTAGACGGAACCCATCACCTGCCGGCCGAAACGGTCGGCGATCAGCAGGGGTAACATCGGCGCGAGAGAACCGTAACCGAAGCCGTAAACCAAAGCGGCCAGGTAAAGCCGCCCCGCGCTTTCGACATTCATCAAAAATATCGTGCCGGCCAGCATGAAAAAAACCCCCAGGAAAGAGCCGTATTTCGGGTCTTTAATCTTGTCCGTCAGCCACCCGAAAAAGAATTGCCCCATAAAACCGGTGAAACTGATGGCGGCCAGCGACGACGCCGCGGCCATTCTATCAATGCCGTTGTCCGTCGCATAAGCGACCTGATGCACGAACACGGCCATGCAAATCATGACCGCCAACCCTTGGCAAATCGCCAGCGTCCAAAAACGGGAGTCGCGAAAAAGCGTCATGAAAGAAATCCTCCGCGCGGGGGAAAAGATTTCCGCGGACGCATCCGACGGCGCCTTTTCTCCATCAGGGAAGAGACCATACGCTTCCGGCCGGGTTCTTTTCATGACGGTCTGAGCAATCACAACGCCGACGACCAAAAGAAACAGGCTCAAAGCGGCCAGTCCGATTCGCCAGTTCAATTTTAAAACCAGCCAGCCGGCGAGCGGCGTGAGCAGCACCGTTCCTAAGCTGATTCCCATGGACGCCACACCCACCGCCAGTCCCCTTTTCTTGACGAACCACTTGCCGACGGACGAACTGCAGGCAACTACGCCCAGGCCCGCGGAGCCTAAACCGACGAGCCCGCCATAGCTCACATACAATCCCCAAGGTGAATTCACAAAGCCGGTGAGACTATAACCGCAGGCGGCAATCAACGCTCCGACGGTGATGATCCAGCGAGGCGCAACGCGATCGAGCATGCGGCCGACGAAGATGGAGCAGAAAGAATAAACAAGCATATTCAACGAAGCCGCCAGGGAGATGACCGAACGCGACAGCGAAAATTCAGCGGCCATCGGCTTGAGAAAAACGCCGAAACAGTAGCGTGCCCCGTAATTGACGCCCATCACCAGAAACGCCCCTCCAACGATATACCAGCCCCAAAATATTTTTTGTTGATGTTGCATGCAGCTTCTCTTTGGTGTTTTTAACGTCGCCCTTTCCTTATCACTAAATTTTTTCTTTAGAAATCATTATCTCTTTTCTGGCGCAAAGCAAAAAAGCGGCCAAGCGGGACAAGCCGCTTTCTTCATCTCGCCGCGCCTGCCGCGGACCCTCTCACCTTAAAACGGACGGGAGATTTTCTTCGGGGGTGGACGTGATAACTTTTTTGGCGTTTTTAAACGGTTCTTTTTTCACCATCTCCCGCAAGCCGGCGATGGTTTTGACGCCATAGTCCCTGGTCAGCATATTAACAATCAAGGAAGGCAATTCTCCGCCCGGATCCACTAAGGCTTGGTAGATCACTTTCGTGCTGTCCCGCCCTTGAGGAATCAAGGCGCACGTCATTAAAGACAAAGGGATGCGTATTGCGTCCTTGTCTTTTAGGCAGTCGGTTGGAACATTTTCCGCCCGGCAATGAACGGTCCCGGTTTTTTTGTCGATGGACCAGCGCGCCTTCATGACCACGTCCCGATCGCTTGCGGGAAAAGGCAGATCCATCCGATTGTAAAAATACATGACGTCTCCTCGGCTTTTCATTTCCGGCGTATCAATCAAGAAGGACTTCCGGCACAAAAAAACATACTGCGGCATCAGAGAAACATCGCGAATCACTGCTTCCACGGCGGCCAGAGGCGCATCAACGATGCCGATGGCTTTGATTTCATCCACGCTGCTTCTGGGCGTCGGCCGGACATACCCGACAATGCCGTTTTCCTCGGCGATTTTTCTCCAGCCGCCGTCATCGGGATGGGAAACCCCGCTGAGGGCGCCGACGATCAAAACCACGAAGGCACTCCATCCAAAAATTTTCATTGCACTCCAAATAAAATGATAAGTTTTCAATTTCGTTGATTTTTTTGCAATAAAACCTTCCGGATCGCAACCGGGTTTCAAAACTCTTGACATCTCAAAAAGCGTTATTACTTTATCACCAAAAAAATATAAATGGTATTATTTTGTATCATCGAACAAGATGTTTTACATGGCCGCCATAAACTCACGACGTTTGAGGAAGTTTCGGTTATCCTTAAACACTCTTTTTATCTTCTTCGCCACTCTGGAACAATTTAAAAATTTTAAATTTCAATTTTCATTGGGAGGTAGACAAAATGAAAATTAAACCCTTGCATGATCGCGTCATCGTGGAAAGACTCGCCGGTGAGGAAAAGACCGCCGGAGGCATCATCATTCCGGACACCGCCAAGGAAAAACCGCAGGAAGGCAAGATCATTGCCGTCGGCGAAGGCCGCCGGGACAAAAACGGCAACCTTATCGAACCCGAAGTCAAAAAAGGCGATAGAGTATTGTTCAGCCGCTGGGGCGGCACGGAAGTCAAAATTGACGGCGAGGAATATCTCATAATGAAGGAAGAAGACATTCTTGCCGTGTTGGAATCTTAATAAGGAGGTAAGCCCATGTCCGCAAAAGAAATCAAATATAATCTTGATGCACGACATAAAATCATCACCGGTGTGGATACACTGGCCAATGCCGTTAAAGTCACTCTCGGGCCTCGGGGCCGAAATGTCCTCATTGAAAAGTCCTGGGGCGCTCCTGTCATCACGAAAGACGGCGTCACTGTGGCCAAAGAAATCGAGCTGGAAGACAAATTTGAAAACATGGGCGCGCAAATGGTGAAGGAGGTCGCGTCCAAAACATCCGATAAAGCCGGTGACGGCACAACAACGGCCACCGTTTTAGCGCAGGCCATCTATAAGGAAGGCGCCAAGCTCACCGCGGCGGGCGCAAATCCCATGATGCTGAAAAACGGCATCGACAAGGCGGTGAACGTCGTCGTTGACGAGCTTAAAAAACTGTCGAAAAAAATCGTCGATAAAAACGAAATTATGCAAATCGGCACGATTTCCGCCAACAATGATAAAACCATCGGAGAAATGATTTCCGAAGCCATGGAAAAAGTCGGCAAGGACGGCGTCATCACCGTGGAGGAAGCCAAAGGCATGGAAACGACGCTGGAGATCGTCGAAGGCATGCAGTTCGACCGCGGTTATATTTCACCCTACTTTGTCACCGATGCCGAAAAAATGACCTGCACGCTGGAAGATCCCTACATCCTCATTTCCGACAAGAAAATTTCCAACATGAAGGACATGGTTCCTCTGCTGGAGCAGATCGCCAAGATGGGCCGATCCCTGCTGATCATTGCGGAAGACGTCGAAGGCGAGGCTTTGGCCACACTGGTCGTCAATAAAGTGCGCGGCACGCTGAAATGCGCCGCCGTGAAGGCGCCCGCGTTCGGCGACCGGCGCAAAGCCATGCTTCAGGACATCGCCATTCTGACAGGCGGCCAGGTCATCTCTGAAGACATGGGCGTCAAACTGGAAAACGCCACGGTGAAAGACCTGGGAACCTGCAAAAAGGTGACGATCGATAAAGACAACACGACCCTTGTCGACGGCGCCGGAAAACGTTCCGACATTGAAGCGCGCGTCAAGCAGATCCGCGCGGAAATCGAAGAAACCAAATCCGATTACGACAGAGAAAAACTTCAGGAGCGTCTGGCCAAAATCGTCGGCGGCGTGGCGGTAATCAAAGTCGGCGCGGCCACCGAAGTGGAAATGAAGGAAAAGAAAGCCCGCGTGGAAGACGCCCTCAACGCAACCAAAGCGGCGGTGGAAGAAGGCATCATTCCGGGCGGCGGTGTCGCCTATATTCGTTCGCTCAAGGCGCTGGAGGGCATCAAGCTGTCTCCGGACGAGCAGGCGGGCGTGGACATCATCAAAAAAGCGCTGGAGGCCCCGCTGCGTCAGATTGCGATCAATGCCGGCTATGAAGGCACCATCGTCGTGGAGAAGGTCAAGGAACTCAAAGGCAACAACGGCTTCAACGCCGACACCGGCGAATACGTGGACATGTTGAAGGCGGGCATTATTGATCCGACGAAAGTCGCTCGTTTCGCCCTGCAGAATGCCGCATCCGTCGCTTCCTTGCTGCTGACGACGGAAGCCATGGTCTCCGAAAAGCCGAAGAAGAAAGCCCCCGCGGCCCCCATGCCCCCCGACATGGGAGACTATGATTACTAAAGAAGATCACGGCCCGGCTCCGGGTCGGAGTCGGGCCGATTCACATCCATGAGATTTGGGATGGGAAAGGATATGCTGATCGATCCCCGGACGCCGCGTCAGCAAATCATTTCCAAAATTTCCAAGCTGACCGGCAACGCCCTCATCAACGCCATCGCGGATTTACCCGATCCAGGAACCTTTGTTCGCCAGCTTCCCGCGGATGATTTTTACCGGATCATCAAACGCGTCGGCGAGGAGGACTGCCTGCCAGTTTTGCAGTGGGCTTCGACCTCCCAGTGGCAGCATGTGCTGGATCTCGAAATCTGGGAAAACGACCAAATCGATTTTGAAGAGACCCTGCAATGGTTTGAACGTTTCGTCAACGCAGATCCCAAACGGTTTTCCTTCTGGGCGCTGGAAGAAGAACCGCAACTCCTCGCGCTGACGCTGACGAAAACGGCGGAAATTATTTTCAAAGAAGACCAGGACGATTCAAACATTCCTCCGGGATATCAGACGCTGGACGGCTGCTTTTATTTCAAAAGCATCGACGCGCAAAATTCGCAAACGATCAGCGACGTTTTGAGCGCTTTGGCTCAACATGCCAACGGGGATTATCCGAATTTTCTTTTTCATCTTCCCGCCGTCATTCCCGCCGAAACGGAGGAAGAACTCTACCGTCTGCGGAATAACCGCCTCGCGGAATACGGTTTCCCCGCCCACGACGAGGCCGTTGAAGTTTATGCTCCCCTCGATATTTCCGCCATCCACTCCGGCCGTCCGCGCGCTTTGCCTGGACTGCTTGCGGAACACGAAGGGCGGCACCTGATCCCGACGACGCCTTGGAACACGATCGGCGATTTTCCCCTTCTGGCCCGGGCTTTCTCGGGAATCGCGGACAACATACAGGCCGATCGGGTGCGACTTGAATTCGCGGTTCTGTGCAACACCTTGATTGCAGCGGACAACTTTGTCGGCGTGGAAAATGATGACGATCTCGTGCGCATCAGCCGCAAGGCGGCCGGATACTTAGACATCGCGCTGGAAAAGATGAGCGAGCGCGCGGTCAATCTCTCCGACATCCTTATGAACAATCCTCTGCAGATGATTTTCCGGGTCGGTTACGGGTTGGCGATGCAGCTGCAATGGAGGGCAAAGCGCTGGATAAAAGAGAGCTGGTTTTTCCAAGAAAGAAAACCCCTTTCCTTTTGGGGACCGAAATATTCGGCCGTCCTCGAGGCGCTGCTTTCAACCCGACCCAACTATGTCGCGCGCGACTCCAACGGGTCGTTCCGTCATTTTGAAAGCCACGGCGAACTGAAAGAAACCGCCCAAGCGCTCGGACAAGTGGAAGCGATCGACAAAATGATCGCGCGCCTGACCCGGTTTGAAGGAACGCCGGCGCCGTTTGATCCAACGGATTACAACACCTTTTATCCCGTGTTATTCAACCGCTGGGCCCACCATCTTTTGAATCATCAGCCATCTTTTGCACCGCTGTCCACCGCACAGGCCAGAAGGTTTTTCCGCCTTCTGCGCGAAGGTGAAGCAGCTCCTCCCTTCAGCATGCCCAAATATCGGCATGCGTTTATTGATGAATTCATGAAAAGTGCGGTGGATTGGGATGAGCAATCCCGAACAAATCTTCATGACGCGCTCGACTATATCTGGTCAGAATTCCGCAGTGAGTATGAAAACGTGCTGCCAGCCGATTTAGACGCACGGTTTTCCGCTTTTCTCAAAATCGTCCCCCATCTTTCCAATGAACAACCCGTGAAGAAACGTTCAGCGGGCTAGTCTTCCTTGTACATATCCTCGATGATTTCTTTGTATTGCGCGGCAACGGCCTTGCGTTTGACCTTCATCGTCGGCGTGACTTCACATCTTCGGTGTAAAGTTTCTTGTCCAGGAAAAGTTTCTTGTCCAGGAAGCGGAATTTACGGATGTTCTCCACGCGGGCAATCTGTTTGTTGACTTTTTCCACCTCCCCCGCGATCAGCCGCACCACTTCCTCGGCCTTGGTCAGGCTGGCAACGGTTGTGTATTGAATTTTATGATCCTGTGCGTATTTGACGACATTCTTCATTTGGTTTGTAAATTCCGCTGATCGTATGAAAGATGGTGGTCTTCCCGCTGCCGTTGGGCCCGATGATGGAAAATATTTTATTAGTCTCAACTTCAAAGCCGATATTATTGACCTCTTTGATGCCGCCAAACGAAATACTCAAGTTTTCGACTTTAAAATGCGCCATAACGGGAAAAGCCTACCATTTTTTGCGATATCAGGCGGGGCAATCCGGCCCCGCCTGATAAATTCCTTTATGTTTTCTTCCAAGTGGCAAGTTCGTTTTTCGCCCAATCCTGCAGCAAAATGTAGCTGGAATTGGGACCGCACTTAAGAATCTGAATGGAATCGACTCCCTGATAAACTTGCAAAGACCAATTGATGACCGGCCCGATACCCTGGAAATTTCAGATAGATTGGACCAACGCGTTTGAGCGCTTCGACCAGCGGCTCCGCAAACATGATTCCAGCGGCATAGAAAACACCGAATCGTTCCTCGGATGCGTACTTCTTGGCGGCAGCCCGATATTTATTCATCAGGGGATGATCAACTTCCGTCGGCAAACCAAAACCGCCGGTGATAGCACCCTCCCGCAAGCCGCCGGTGATAACAATCATCAGGTTCTTCGCGCCGATCACAAGAAGAATCGCAATAACGGGGATGAGGTAATATATCTTTACATCGCCCTCCAGCACCTAACTGAATGGCGAACCGGGACGGCGGCGCCGTCATGCCCATTCTCCCGCCAAACACTTCCCAGTGTCCGATAATGTGCATGATGGTCAAACCGAAATCCAGCGTGGCTATCGCCAGATAAGGACCCTCCAGCCGCAGTGCCGGAAGTCCGATAACGAAACCAAAGAACGCGGCGATCAGCGCGGCAAAGAACGGGAGAATCAAATGCATCATGATGAGCGAGGTTCCGTAAGCGCCAATGGCGAAAAATCAGGCGTGTCCCAGTGAAATCTGCCCTGTGTAACCCACCGGAATGTTCAGACCCACCGCGAGGATCACATGGACCATGATGATATTCAAAAGATAAATATTAGCAGGACGGCAAAAGAAACGGCGGGATAAAAAGAACAATCAGAAGAACGATTGACCAAAACGGAACTGTTCCGCTTTGGAACAAAGCGACATCCTCATAGTCATTGCGTTTCATGTCCATAGAATCACTCTACGACTTCAACCGCATGTTAAACGATTCCTATAGCACTTTTATCTGGATGGGTTATTTTGATATCAAGGCGCCATGAATGCACCAAGACAATTTCCCGGCAGGCGCTTCGCCGAAAATAGTTTAATTGAGAAAAGCGTCACTGCGCGAGAAGAATTTTTTTGAACCAGGGATAAAACAGGGTAATGCTGGCATCCTTCACCCAAGCGCGGTATTTTTCATCCAGCGGATTCATATTCAGAATTTGAGCTTGGCAACTTCGGCAACCGATCAGGTTAATCATCAAGCCATAAAAGCAATAAATAAACATTTCAATTTCGCGGTTGGATCCGTGCAATTGAAGCTTTTCCTCCATGATGCGTCTCATGGCGGCCATGCTCATGATGATAAAACGGTATCCGGGGATCTCTTCAATATTGCCGATGTTGACCATGTTCAAAGCCGCGATTTTGAGCGGATCAGGTTTGGTCATGGCGAAATCGAGCATCCGATCGACAAAAAGCTCAAAACCTTCCCGAAGAGACATTTTGTCCAATCCTTCAAACCACGATTCCTGAATGACAACCGTTTCCTGATACATCGCTTCAGCCATCGCGTAAAAGAGCTTTTCCTTGGAGCCGAAATAATAATGTATCATCGGATGTTCAACTCCCGCCCGTTTCGCGATCATTCTTGTGCTGGCGGTCTTGAACGAGTATTCGGAGAAAACATCCCTGGCCGCTTTCAAAATTCTTTCCCGAACATTTCCCTCCGCGGGATTAATACGCGTTCCGGAAGAATCTTTTTTTATTTTTCGCTGTGACGGCATCCGCCGAATCTCCTTGCGGCAAACATTATATATTAAACCATATGGTAAAATCCAATGTTTTTTTAACTTTAGATTTTTATTTGCGTCACAAAAATACATCTATATAAAAAAATAGTTATAATTTATTGCATTTATTAGATTTTAATAATATTACCAAAAAAAATATTTCGTTAAAAAAAACAGTTGACAGGTTTTTTATTTTTTAGTATTTACCACTCGGTAAATACTTAACAAGTATTTCATCATCCCAAAATAAAATCAAATGGAGGTAGAGACATTATGGCAAAATTTACAGTTCCCAGTGGAGTGAGCGTGGAAGATTTTTTCATCAAGCATGTTCCTGCTCAGTTTAAAGAAATTACGGCAGGCGCAAATCTTTCTTCTTTGGCCGGCAAGGAAATTCATCTTCAGTTTGTCGTCAATAACCAGAGTTACTGCTTGAAAATCAAGGACGGAACCAACCTGGAGGTTATCAAGGGCGCTGTGGAAAAACCGCTGCTTTCGCTTTTCTTGTCGGAGGAGGTCTTTTTGGACGCGGTGACAGGCAAGATGGAAGGTTTAATTGACCGCTTTACGGATCCCGTGGAAATCTCCGATCCGACGCGGCTGAAAAATCTCATGGAGACAAAAGGATCCTTGAATCTGACGCTCAAACAAGACGGCAAGACCATTGCTGTCAAAATGGTTTTCAACGGAGAGGAAAAACCCACCGTCGACATCAGCCTGGATTTAAACGACTGGATCGCCATACAAAACAAACAGGTCACCGGTCAAGCTCTTTTCATGAACGGAAAACTGAAATTTACAGGGGACATGATGCTCTTAATGAAGCTACAGAACCTCATCTAAGGCTCATTGAAGGAACATGCCGGGAGCGCCCGTCTTCCTCGGAGAAGAAGATCTCCCGGCAGTTTCATTCATCATGAAAAACAAGCATCAGCGCCTCGCACGCAAAAAAAGACAACGTTTTTTCAAGGAGACAAATTATGGACGATAAACCTTTTGGCTTCGGAATGTCCGAAGAACAAAGCAGCATGAAGGAGACCATTGCCCGCCTGATGAAGAGCGCGGTCATTGGAAATCCCGCTCACGATATGGACGAAAGCAGAACCCTTCCCCGAGAAATCATCGATAAGGTCTGGGAATTGGGCACGACGGTTTCCATGGTGCCGGAAGAGTACGGCGGGTACGGCATAGACTATTCACCGATTATGAACACCATCGTTTTGGAAGAATTGGCCTACGGGGATATGGCGTTGGCGATCGCCGCCAATCTCCCCTCCCTTTTCATTTTTACGCTCTTGGCGCTGGGAACGGAAGAACAAAAAAAGAAATATCTGCCGTTATACTGCGATGCCGCTTATAAGCCCTGCGCCGCCGCCGTCAACGAACTGCGGTTTCAATTCGACGCCGTTGCGCCGGAAACCAAAGCTCAAAGAATCGGCGCGAAATATGTTCTCAATGGCAAAAAATGTTTTGTTCCGATGGCAAAAGACGCCGGTCATTTCCTGGTCGCGGCGGACCTTGACGGCAAAGCCAATCTCTTTATCGTTGACGGAAGGAACCCCGGGTTGAAAATCGGTGAAAGAGAAAAAAATCTTGGACTATACGCTTTGGAAACTTATCCGGTGACCCTGGAGAATTGCGAAGTGCCCGCGGAAGACCGCCTCGGCGGAGAGCAGGGTTGCGATTACGGCAAATTCCTGCAGAAGAGCCGAACCGCGCTTTGTGCCGTTGCCACAGGCGTTGCGCGGGCGTCCTACGAATACGCTCGGGACTATGCCAAGGAAAGGGTGCAGTTCGGCGAACCCATCGCTTACCGCCAGTCCATTGCCTTCATGATTGCCGAGATGGCCTACGAAGTTGACGCGATGAGATTGATGACCTGGAAGGCGGCATCCGCCCTGGAAGCCGGTCGGGATGCCAAGCGGGAAGCGTATCTGGCAAAACTCTACGCCGGTGAAATGGCGATGAAAATCACGGATTACGGCGTGCAAATTCTAGGAGGACACGGGTACATCAGGGAAAATCCGGTTGAACGCTACTACCGTAACGGCCGGGGAATCGCCATTCTTGAAGGCATGGCAATGGTATAGGAGGAAAAAACGATGATTAATCTTGAAATGACCCAAAGAATGATCGACATCAAGAGCAGCATGAACAACATGGCCAACAGCATGCTGAGACCCATCTCGCGCTATTACGACGAGAACGAACACAAATATCCGCAGGAACTGGACATGTTCCGCACTATCAAAATCATGAGCCGGCCGAAAAAGAAAAAAGCCGGCGAAGAGACAAAACCTGAAACGCCGGATCCCAAAAAGCTGGGACAAAACCTCTCCACTGTCTTGGTGATTGAAGAAATGTGCTGGGGAGACTTGGGCTTGCTGTTGTCTTTCCCAAACGCCGGCTTGGGCAACGCCGCCATCGCCGCCGTGGCTACCGACGAGCAGATGGCCCGTTTCGGGGACAAGTGGGCTTCGATGGCGATTACCGAACCGGGGTCGGGCTCGGATTCCGGTTCGATTACCACTAAAGCGACACTGGATGGAGATGAATGGGTGCTCAACGGCGAAAAGATTTTTGTCACCTGCGCGGAACGCGCCGAGGTGGCCGTCATCTGGGCAACGGTGGATCGAAGCGCCGGCAAGGCCGGAATCAAATCCTTCGTCGTGGAGAAAGGACGTCCGGGCTTTAAGCTGGAAAAACTCGAACACAAGCTCGGCGTGCGTGCTTCCGACACCGGGACCTACGTTCTGGATGACTGCCGCATTCCCAAAGACAACATTCTGGGCAGCGCCGAAGTCAAGCAATCCACGGAAGGCTTCAAAGGGGTCATGAAAACCTTTGACAACACGCGTCCCCTGGTCGCTGCCATGGCTCTGGGCGTCACCCGCGCCGCTCTGGATTTCACCCGGGAAAAGCTTGAAGAAAGCGGCATCAAACTGGATTACGAAAAAAATCCCAACAACTTAAGCGCCATGGAGAAGGAATTTTACATGATGGAGGCGCATCTGGAAGCGATGAGACTGCTGACCTGGCGCGCGGCCTGGATGATGGACAACGGCGAATTCAATAATCTTGAGGCTTCCATGGCCAAGGCGAAAGCCGGCCGTTACGGAACGCTGATTTGTCAGAAATGTTGCGAACTTCTCGGTCCGTTGGGCTTCTCCTGCGAATGCCTCGCCGAAAAATGGATGCGTGACGTCAAAATCACGGACATCTTCGAAGGAACCGGACAGATCCAGCACCTCATTGTGGCCCGCAATGTTCTGGGGTATTCCAGCAAACAACTCAAATAAAAAATATCTCCTCCTATGCCTTGATATGCCCGCATTGGAACCGTGCGGGCATATTTTTTTCTTTGATTCGTCTCCTGACCCAAAAATAGAAATGCGCGGGCCCCGCGCGTCGGCTCCCCGTCCATAATTTGATTTTTTTTCTTTTTTGAAATAAGAAGGGAGTCGGAGCGGTTATGAAAAAGAAAATTTTGGTTATTGACGATGACGCCGTCGCCTGTGAGTTTCTGCAGGAAGCCTTGAGCATGGACGGCTATGACGTCACCACATTCACCTCGGCCAAAGAAGCCCTGCAAGAGGATTTGTCCTCTTTTGATCTTCTGATGTCGGATATCCGCATGCCGGGGATGGATGGTTTACAATTTCTGAAGCAGGTTCACAAAATATGGCCTGATTTGCCGGTCATCCTGATGACGGCTTACGGGTCGCTGGAGACCACCCGGGAAGCCTTGAATTTCGGCGCCTGGGATTACATCAGCAAACCTTTTTCTCCGGAAGACTGCCGTGCCATGGTCAAGAAAGTTCTGCAAATGCGGGACTTGGAGGAAAAACGCATCAGCATTTCGCCGGAAGAACCGGAAGAGTCCCGGCTGATCGGCTCTTCAGCCGTCATGGTTGATTTGTACAAGCAGATCGTGCGCATCGCGGATGCCCCGGCCAGTGTTCTGATCGAAGGGGAAAGCGGAACCGGCAAGGAGCTGACCGCCCGCGCCCTGCACAACATGTCTTCCCGCAAGGACAAACCGTTTGTCGTCGTTCATTGCGGAGCGATTCCCGACAATCTGCTGGAATCAGAATTGTTCGGATACGAAAAGGGGTCGTTCACCGGCGCCGACCGTCAGCACACCGGGCTGCTGGAATCCGCCCAAGGCGGCACGGTTTTTCTTGACGAAATCACCGAAATGTCCACGGCCTTACAGGGGAAATTTCTACGGTTCATGCAAGACGGCGAAGTCAGGAGAATCGGAAGCCATGACATTCATCACGTGTCCGTACGGGTGGTCGCGGCCGCCAATAAAAACATTGACGAGGAAATCAGCGCGGGCCGTTTTCGACTGGACCTCCTCTATAGATTCATTGTACGCCTGCGCCTTCCTCCTTTAAGAGACCGCAAAGAGGACATCCCCTTGCTGTGTGCTTCTTTTTTGAATAAATTCGGATATCCTGACGTGAAAATTTCTGATGAAGCCATGGCCTTAATGCTGGCTTATGACTGGCCGGGGAATGTGCGCGAGCTGCAAAACGTCTTGCAGCAGACTCTGCTCCTTTCACCGTTTGAAATTATTCTGCCGGAAAATCTTCCCGAGCGTTTTCTGAGTCGGAATCATCCCAAGGAGGAAAAACCGGTTTCAAAATTATCCCCCTTGGAAGAAGCCGAAAAAGAAAAAATACTGCAGGCCCTGCAGGAAACATCATGGAATCAATCCCAAGCGGCGAAGCTTCTGCAAATCGACAGAACGACCCTCCGTCTTAAGATCCGCCGCTACGGTCTGGCGGATAAGCATCTTGCCAAAACAAAAAAATCCTTTTTCCGGACTTGAATCTCCTGCTTCATCCGGGATGTTCGCCTTCTTTGAAAGTCGGGAAGTACAAAATAACGGACGTTCCCCGACCGGGCGAGCTTTGTGTTTCCATCCTGCCCCGGTGCGTTTTAACGACATCACGCACGATCGTCAACCCCAGTCCTCGCAGTCCTTCGGCGGCTTTCGTGCTGAAAAAAGGCTCGCACGCTTTTTCCACCATCTCCGCATCCATGCCCGGGCCCGTATCGCTGACCCGGATGGCGACGCAATGCTCCGATGATACCGAATAAGCGGATAGAGTTACTTTTCCTCCCTGCGGCATCGCTTCCAGGGCGTTCTGGATGAGATTCATCAGCGCCGTTTGCACACGGTAACGGTCGACATATAAAGCGAGGCCCGGTTCCTCGATTTCGGTGACGGCATCGACATTGTTTTTCCGTAAAAACGATTCCATCAAAGAAAGGGTTTCGCTGAAAATCTGTTCAACGGTCAAGGATTCAAAATGAGGATCCGGCAGGCGCGTGGCCCGGCGCACATTTTGAATGACATGGTCCAGTCTTTGAGTCTGCTGAACAATCAAGTCCAGTTTATGGGTGACGTCCGGCGGCCAGCCGCCTCTTTCCAAAAGAAGTTTTGCCAGGCCGCCAATGGAATGCAGCGGCGTTCCCAAGTCATGAGCCAGATTCGCCGTCAGTTGACCCAAGGCCGTCAGCTGCTTCAAATCGCTCACTTCTTTTTGCAGCTGAACAACTTTCCGGGTTTCCTCACGAACCCTTTCTTCCAGATTTTTATTCAATTCCGCGTTTCGGTTCATCACGTCTTGGATTTCATCGGCCATGACATTAAAGTGCTTGGAAATTTGCCCCCATTCATCATGATGCGGCACGGGAATCCTTCTTGCATAGTTTCCCCGCTGAAATTCATCAATCGCATCAATAATCAGCTTTAAAGGTTTCTCGATGATCCAGCGATAGTTCAGCCCCAATAAAAGCAGGATAAACAGCAGCAAACCCACGCTGCTCGACACAAACAAAAATCGTGCTCTTTTCATGATTTCGGCATTGGCGTGGGAAAATCCGATAACGCCGACGACAACGTTTGATTTTTTCTTTCCCTCAAAAACCGGATAGAGAAGACCGAGCGCCTGTCCCGATTCCGTTTCGATTTTTAAGGAAACCGCTCGATGCTTATCGCGGACGGAATAGACTAAATCATCCGGCCATTCATACTGAATGTGGCTTGCCCCGGCGATATAATCAACATCTTTATGAGTGACATCGAATATATCAATTCTGGCCAAAAGCGCATCGATCTGCAAGGTATCTTTCAGGGTGGAATTCAAAGCCAGAAGGCCGTGTTTCGTCGGAAAATGCTCATAGAAGGTACTCACCGTTTCCGCAACTTCTTCCAATCGCTTCAAACGCTGTTCCGTCAAGATTCTATCCAGGGCGGAAAGCTCGATAAAGCCCCAAACGACCATGGTCAGTCCCAGACCGCTGACGGCCAACAACATCAATCGCACGCGAACCGTCAGGTGATCGTTAAAAGCGACAACCTTCTGATGGATTTTTTCCAACATGGTTTTTGTATATCAAACAAAATAAGCAAAAAACAAATAAAAAGGGATGGGCTTTGCCCATCCCTTTTTTGATGGCAAAGAAGATTTTTTAAACCTTACTTTGCAGCCGGAGCGGCTTCTTCACCTTTTTTCTCTTCGGCTTTCTTGGCTTTCTTGGCTTTCTTGGCTTTCTTGACTTTCTTGACTTCTTTCTTCACTTCTTTGGCTTCAGCTTTTGCGGGTTCTGCTTTTTCAACAGCAGGAGCCGCGGCAGGAGCCGGAGCTGCAGCTTTTTCAGCCGCCATTACGGTCATGGAAAGAGCAAAAACCAACGCAACTGCCAACACTACTAAACGCTTCATTGTAAATCCTCCTTTTTAAATTGTTTTTTTATTTTAATACTACCCCTTAAAAATTAAGGGACTCCCAAACCAATCTTTCTTTATTTTCTCCCATCGTGTAGAGATTTTACTTGCGCCGGCACAACTTCTTTTTTCCGGGAAGTTAATACCTTTGCCGCCTTCACAACGATGAATTTACCATCTTTTTCCGTGTAGTCGATTTTCACCAAATCATTTAGGGCAATGTCCGCCAAAGGTTTCTCTAAAATAAACTCCATGCTTTCCACTTTATCTCTTACGGTACGTTCAATTTTTATGGACTCTTCGGAAATTTCAACCACCCGCCCCATCACATGCATTTTGGTTGTTCTAAAAACATGGGCTTTTACCGTACCGGGATTCGAAGGCAAAGCCGGCTTTTCGACGGCCGAGGCCGAAAACGGCACCCAAAGAAAAACCATGCCAACCAAACCCAATAACGTTTTTTTCACGAGGGAATACCTCCGCACTTCTGGATGTGTTAAGAGCAACTTGCATGCCAACAAACATACTCAATTCGTCAATTTCCATGTTATTGAAATCTTTAGCAAATAATTATTCTTTCAACAAAATGCTTTTTCTATAAAAACCAAGGTGAGGAATAACTCTTCAGGATTGAAGAATAATTCATCACTCGCTTCGCAAAAAAAGAAGTCATCGTTTGAAACCGAGTCACCGCAAATTGCGAAATTGACCGCTTCTGTTTTTTCATGTTACATGATTTAAAGCCGATGGGAAGATATGCCGACAAATTTCGACAAGAAATTAGATAGCGATATTATTGTGATTGGCGGAGGCGCGTCAGGTCTCATGGCCGCAGGACGTGCGGCTGAAGGCGGCGCCGGCGTCCTGCTTTTAGAAAAGACAGATGGCCTCGGCAAAAAAATTCTCGTCAGCGGCAAAACCCGCTGCAACCTGACCAATGCCGCTGAACTGAACCATTTCGTCTCCATGTACGGACGTAACGGCCGCTTTCTTTTCAGCGCTTTTCATCATTTTTTCCGACCGGAACTCATTGAGTTCTTGAATCATCACGGTCTGGACGTCAAGGTCGAACGCGGCGGAAGAATCTTTCCGGTTTCCGACGACGCGCGGGACGTCGTCCGCGCTTTCAAAAATTATCTCTCTCAAAATAATGTTTTCGTGAAACTCAACACGAAAGTCACGAACCTCATCCTTCAGGACCATGTCGTCCGCGGCGTTCAAACCGCCGACGCAACTTTTCATTGCAAGGCGGCGATTTTGGCGACCGGCGGCGCCACGTGGCCTTCCACCGGCTCCACCGGAGACGGATACAGGATCGGCGCCGCGCTGGGGCACCATATCGTGAAGCTGCGCCCCGCGCTGGTCCCGCTGATTGTCCAAGAGCAAAACATCGCCCGATCCATGCAGGGTGTCAGTCTGCGCAATGTCCGCGTAACGGCGTTTCAGGGCCGAGCGGATTCCATCGACGCGACGCTCACGCCCTCCTGCGATTATGGGCGGGGTGAAAAGAAAAAACCGCGTCCGCCGGTCATCGAGAGCCGATTCGGGGAAATGCTCATGACGCATTTCGGCTTGGGCGGTCCGGTGATTTTGCTGATGAGCCTGTCGGTCGTTGACGCGCTGGAAGCCGGTCCCGTTTCCATTTTGATTGATTTGAAACCGGCGCTGTCGCGGGAACGGTTGCGCAGACGCCTGCAAAACGACCTCGGAAAACACGGCAAAAGAAAAATGGCAAGCCTCATGAAAGAATACCTGCCGTCTAAGATGATTGAGCCGCTGATCAACCTCGCCGGAATCGACCGGGAAAAACCCGCGCATCAGATCAATGCCGGCGAAAGAGAAAAAATCATTGAGTTGCTCAAGGCGCTGCGGTTCAACGTCAAAGGGCCTTTGCCGCTGGAAAAGGCCATTGTCACGGCGGGAGGTGTATCGCTTGCTGAAATCGACCAGCGCACCATGGCCTCGAAACTGGTGAAGGGATTATTTTTCTGCGGCGAAGTCATGGACCTTGACGCCGATACCGGCGGCTATAATCTTCAGGCCGCCTTTTCCACAGGTTATCTGGCCGGTGAAAAAGCCGCTGAATATGTAAAGTCTATGTAAAACAAACCCTTGCCGCGCCGCTACAATTCAGGAGCACCGACCGGCACGAGACAGGCCAAAACCAAAACGTCTTTTCCGGTATTTTTAACCTGATGCTCTTCATCAGGCGGCATAAAGATGACGCTTCCCGGCCCGATGGGACTCCATTGACCGTTGCCGTAAATTTCCCCCTCGCCCGAATGAACAAACATTTCATGCTCCCAGGGATGAGCGTGCTTCGGCGTATGGCCTCCCGGAGCAATCTCGAATATCCGCATGCAAAAATGATTCGCCCCGTCAGCCTTACCGACAACGACGCGGCCGGCAACGCCCCGGGCAAGGTCGTTATTAAATTTTAACGGCAAAACGGATGAATAATGAATCAACTTCATATTTTTAAGAAATCAACCCCTCTGAAATTCCGAATCAAAGGACGCCTCCAAAGACAAGCCCCCTTCCCTGCAAAATTTCGCTCCTTTTCATGACTCCCGCCATAGCTTGCGAAAACCGAAAATTTTTGCATAAAAAAATGCGCCTCCACCATCTAAAATCCGATGATGAGACGCATCTTTTTTAAATCTCCGTTCAATTAATGGGAAGTCATTGTGAAACTGCCGGCAATGGTTGGACTCATACCCTGAACGTATAATGTCCCCAACAATTCCTGGCCATCACTGAATGATTTTGTATTTCCCACTGCCAGAGGAGCGGTAATATTGGCCGTGCCGCCGAAAAGAGGCGCGGTAGCATTAATTGTCGTCGTCGGCAAAACCACATTCATTGCCGTTACCCCGGCGCTGGTTCCGATGTCAATGGAACTTGTTCCGGAAAGAGAAATCAACATCATGCTGCTGGCCCCCATATTGCTGTTGAGGACCAGAAAATTTTTCAAGCCCATGTAACCGGCCGAAGCGTATCCGGTAAAGCCATCCGCGTCGCCCCACGACATAATAATGGCTTCCGACGGAATGCCCAGATAAACATTGCTGTAGGCCATCTCCACGCCTTGCGTGCTTGTCGACGTGTGTCTGGAGATTGTGATGTTGCCGCTGACTGTTGGAGACAAAGGATTCACGATCACCGCAAATTTATCATTATAGAGGGTCCCCAGAACCTGAGCATTGGTCGCCAAGGTTTGAGCGGTTGCCAGCACGACTGAAGCGTTTGTTTCGACAGGATGGATCAAAGCCGAAGGCAAGCCGAGGTTGAGTTTGGTGACCGACCCGCTGCTGCCGACATCCAAAGTCATGGTATTATAAAGAATGATATTCGCCGCGGCATCCATGGTGATACCGCTGAGTCCGACCCAACCGGCGGACGTGTAGCCGGCGAAACCGTTGCCGTCCCCCCACGAAAACACGGAAGGGGCCCAGTTGGTTACCAGAATCGTGCCGGAGGTGTAAGAAGTCCCTCCAAAGCTGATGGTTACTCCTTCCTGGGCAGTAATGGCGTCCAGTTCGTTGTCTGGAATAGATACCTTGGCCAAAGAAACATATGGCGTCACTAGGAAAAGCATTGCGGCAACGGCACATATAAAAATTTTTCTCATATTTCCAATTCCTCCTTAATGGGGCATAATTTGCATCTGGCCGCTGAGCGTAGTCGTAAAACCATTTAGATTCAGCGAACCCAATTCCTGCGTGCCGGTAAGAGTTTTAGCCGTACTCAACACCAACGGCGCGGTAACATTGACTTGAGTGGGATTAATCACCGTCGTGGGCAGAACAACCTTCATGGCCGTTACGCTCGCGCTGCTACCGACATCTATGGACAGCAAATCAGAAAAAGAAATAAACAGTGTGTTTGATGCCAGAAGGTCCCTCACGCCGAAGTAACCGGCGGAGGTGTAACCGGTGAAACCGTTACTGTCACCGATCGATATATCTATCGCCTCATTGGGAATGCCCAACGAAACTCCGCTCATGGCCACTTCCAATCCCTGTGCCGATGTGTGCCTGCTAATGGTCAAGTTACCCGTCCCCGCAGGATTGACTAAAATCGCGAATTTGTCATTGTACAAAGTGCACAGAGCAGGCTGTGCATCACTTAACGTCTGGCTTGTTCCCAATTTAAGGGTGGCATCCGTTGAGACAGGATGAATCATCAGCGAAGGCAGGCCGAGATTCAGTTTCGTTACGCTAGCGCTGGTGCCCACGTCAACAGTCAAAGAATTGTAAATCAAAATATTAGAGGATGCATCCATCGTAACGCCACTGACCCCGATCCAACCAGCCGAAGCATAACCTGTAAAACCATTGGCATCGCCAAAGGATACCAGGGAAGGCGACCAGTTGGTGACCATCATCGTGGCATTCGTATAGGCTCCCGTGCCGAAGTTAAGCGTGACCCCTGCTTCCGCCATGATGCCGTTGAGTTCATCTTCGGAAATGACTGTTTTTGATAAAGAAAGAAAAGGAAATACGGTGAGAAAAATCGCGACAATACTTAAAGTAAGAATCCTTTGCACGCCCACCTTCTCCCAGCTGACAAAAAACCCCTTGACGAATCGATAATTGCGACGCCTTTAAACCGTAGGATTGATTAATATCACAATTATCCTGACAATTATTCGACTGCTTGCATTAAAGGTTGTTTGTTCTTAACCGATATAAAACATAATGTCAAGAATATTTTTCATTCGAAAATTAATATTTCTCAACCCCGTGACGTCGCAAGATTTTCAAGACAATCAAGCGCTTAGAAAAGCAAGGATTTCCGTCAACGTCGGGTGCGGCAGCACCCAGGAGCGCAACTGTTTTCGGGTCATCGCCGCGCAAACCGCCAGCGTCAAAGGCGCGATGAGTTCCGCCGCGTCCTCGCCGACGATCGTCGCGCCGATGAGCTTATCCTGATGGAAGATGGCCTTGACAAACCCCTGCCCCATCAAATCCGCGCGGGCGATGATATTGGCACTGTATGGAGATCGGATAATTTCAACGGAGATTCCTTCATCTTCCGCGCGCTTTTGCGTGCAGCCCACGCGCGCGATTTGGGGATGGCTGTAAACAACGGAAGGAATGACGTTTTCATTGTAAATCAAATCGTTTTCGCCGCAGATGCGTCCCGCGGCGAACCTTGCCTGATGCATGGCCCGGTGCGCCAGCATCATTCCGCCGGTCACGTCGCCCACCGCATAAATGCCTTCGATATTCGTCATCATATTCGCGTCCACCGCGATTCCCGACGGGGAATATTGAATGCCCAGCTTCTTCAACTCCTCGGCATTGAAAAAAGGTTTTCTGCCCGTGCAAAGAAGCGCGCAGTCAGCGCTCATCTCCATCGGCTTGCCGTCTTTTTGCGCGGTCATCCGGACCGAACTTCCCGTATCTTGCAGGCGCTCCAGGCTTGTCGAAGTATGAATGACAACGCCTAAACGATTCAATTCCTGCCTGAGCAATTCAGCGCACTCCTCGTCTTCCAGAGGAAGAAGGCTATCCAGCATTTCCACAATGGTGACCTTCGCGCCCAGTTCGGCAAAGAAGGTGGCGAATTCCACGCCGATCACACTGCCGCCGACAATGATGATGCTCGATGGAAGCGTATGGAGATTCAAAATGCCGTCCGATGTCATAACTCTTTCGGAAAGAGTAATTCCCGGCAAAACTTGAGGCGCCGAGCCCCAGGCAATCATGATATTCCGAGCCGGGAAGATCTCGCTTTTTGCTGATGAATCGGTAAAACGGACTTCCGAAGGAGAAATTATTTCTCCGAAACCCTGCCGGATTTCAGCTCCGGCATCGGTGAGCATTTTTTGCGCCCCCAGATCCGATACCTTCACAATCTGCTGCTGATGTTTTTTGATGGCGGCGAAATCAACCGACGCCTCCTTTATATTGATCCCCATCCTCTTGAGCTTTTTCAAATCGGCAAAATGCTTGCTGCAGGAAAGCAACGCTTTGGTCGGAATACAGCCCCTGTGCGTGCACGTTCCGCCCCAGCCGTCTTTTTCAATCACAAGGACTCTTTTCCCCTTGGCTGCGGCAAACGCTCCCGCCGCCAGCCCCCCCGGCCCGCCGCCGATAATAATCAGGTCATATTTTTCAGACATCAATGCCTCTCTCACGTGGTTCCCGCAAAGGCGGGAATCCTATATTTTTTTGCTTTTTCGCCATCAACTCAAAACTTATATTCCAAAACCCGACCCTTTCATGTTGAATCCCTTCCCTCAAGAGAGGAACGTAAAATTCTTTGCCATGGGTGGGCTTGATTCCGCAACCCGATATTTCTCTTCCTAACTTAAGATACCGTCCCCGGAATTTGACCTGCCCCCGACTCCTTGCCCAGCGCTCGCCGCGTGATAGGAACTGCGCACGAGCGGCCCGGACTCCACGTACTGAAAACCCTTTTGATAAGCGATTTCCTTCAACTCGGCAAATTCATCCGGGTGATAGTATCTGGCTACCGGCCAGTGATTCAGCGTCGGCTGCTGATACTGCCCGATGGTCAGCCGCGCGCAGGATACAGAAGCCAAATCATCGATCAGTTGCAGGATATCTTCACGGCTTTCGCCGAATCCGATCATGAAACCGCTTTTTGAAATAGCGAGAGACGAATGAATTTCTTTTAGCAGCCGGAGCGAAACATGGTAATCGCCTTGCGGGCGCAATGTCGGAAACAGGGGTTTTACCACTTCCATGTTGTGATTGATCACATCGGGCCGTGCCGAAATGACCTTCTCCAACGCCTCCGGGTTCCCCCGAAAATCGGGAATCAACACTTCCACCTTGCAGGCGGGAAACTCTTCCCGCAAGCGGACCACGCAGTCGGCAAAGACCTGCGCGCCGCCGTCCGGCAAATCGTCGCGGCTCACCGACGTCACGACAACATATTCGAGTTGTATTTTGCGCACCGCTTCGATCAGCCGATCGATTTCGTGTTCATCAACCGGCGCGGGCGCGCCGTGCGCGACATTGCAGTAGCGGCACTCCCGCGTGCAGATGTCGCCCATGATCAAAAAGGTCGCCGTGCCGGAGGCAAAACATTCAGCCCGGTTGGGACAGGCCGCCTCCTCGCAAACACTATGCAGGTGAAGCCCGGCAAGCATTGATTTTATTCTGCGGCACTCCGGCGAAACGGGCGGACGGACTTTTAACCAATGAGGTTTGCGGAGGATTTCTTTGGCACTCGGACGTTCAATCATAAAAAACACCACTTCCCCCCTTAAGTACGAGTGAACAAAAAAGCACTATGATTTCTTCCAGCAGACATCCGGCTTGCGGGCGGCCAGGACTTCATCGAGACGGCCCACCGGCGTCGTCAACGGCGCGTTCTTTACGCCGGCGGGATTTTCTTTCGCTTCTTTGGCAATGGCAATCATGGCCTCGCAAAAGGCATCCAACGTTTCCTTGCTTTCCGTCTCCGTCGGTTCGATCATAATGGCTTCCGGCACAATCAGCGGGAAATAAATTGTCGGCGGATGATAGCCGTAATCAATCAGCTTCTTGGCGATGTCCGTCGTGTGCACGCCGCTTTCAGCCGCTTGTCTCTTCCCGGAAAACACGCATTCGTGCATGCAGACACGGTCGTAGGGCAGTTCAAAGTATGGTTTGAGTTTTTCCTTGATGTAGTTGGCGTTGAGCACCGCCATTTCCGTCGCCCGCTTCAGCCCTTCGGCACCCAGCGAGCGGAGGTAGGTGTAGGCTTTCACAATCACATTGAAATTTCCGTAAAAAGCGCGGACGCGGCCGATACTGTCGGGAAAATCTTCCGACCATTGATATTTTCCCTGCGCTTGGACAAGGCGGGGCACAGGCAGAAAATCAACCAGCGCCTTGCTCACGCCCACCGGCCCGCTGCCCGGTCCGCCTCCGCCGTGCGGCGTGGAAAACGTTTTGTGCAGATTAAGCTGAATGACATCGAAGCCCAAATCGCCCGGCCGGACCTTGCCCAAAAACGCGTTGGCATTGGCGCCGTCGCCGTAAAGCAGACCGCCCTTGCCGTGAATCATCGCTGCCACCTTTTCGATGTTGCGTTCAAAAAGCCCCAGCGTGTTGGGATTGGTCAGCATCAGCGCCGCAACGTCTTCGGTCATGAGCGTTTGCAGATGTTCGATGTCCACGCCGCCTTCAGCATTGGATTTCAGTTCCCGGACTTCGAACCCGCAAAGTGCGCTGGAGGCCGGATTGGTTCCGTGAGCGGCGTCCGGGATCAAAATGATCCGGCGTTTTTCACCCTTCTTTTCAAAATATTTCTTGATCATCATGACGCCGGTGAGTTCGCCGTGCGCGCCCGCGGCGGGCTGAAGCGTGAATGCAGCCATGCCGAAAATCGCGCACAAATACTGCTGCATTTCGGCAATCAGCTGCAGATTCCCCTGGGAAAATTCCGCGTCGGCGTAAGGATGCAATCCGGTAAAACCGGGCAGCGCGGCGGCGTTTTCGTTTAGTTTGGGATTGTATTTCATCGTGCACGATCCGAGGGGATAAAATCCCAGATCCACGCCGAAATTGCGCCGCGACAAATTGGTGTAGTGCCGCACCAAATCAATTTCGGTGACCTCCGGCATGTCGAGGTCGTCGCGCAGATAACTGCTGCCGATCGTCTCTTCAATATTGACAGCGGGCACGTCGCTCGCGGGAACATCCGTGGCGGCGCGTCCGGGTTTGCTGATTTCAAATATCAACTCCATGACTAAACCCCTGTGTCACTCCCGCGAAGGCGGGAATGGCCGTGGACAATTTTTATTGAAGTATCTTTGCTACTTTATCGATATCCGCTTTGGAAATCATTTCCGTCGCGCAGAAGAGCAAAGTATTTTCCAGTTCGGGATAATCTCTTTGCAGTTCGTAGCCGCCGACGATTCCTTCGTTTTTCAATTTTTCGTTTGCCTTTTTGGAATCGGGACACCGCAAAACAAATTCGTTATAGACCGGCGCGGAAAAAACTTCCTTCCAGCCTGAAAGTTCCAGCAGTTGTTTTTTTAAAAATTGCGCCTTATGAATATTGAGTTCGGCCAGTTTGCGGAGATTTTTGCCCAGCGCCGCGAGGTACACGCCCGCGGCCAGCGCGCAGAGCGCTTCGTTGGAACAAATGTTGGACGTGGCCTTTTCCCGGCGGATGTGTTGCTCGCGGGTCTGCAAGGTCAGCACGAATCCCCGCTGGCCGTTTTTATCCACCGTCGCGCCGACAAGTCTGCCGGGTATCCGGCGCATGTACTTTTCTCTGGCGGCGAAGATGCCGAGATAGGGACCGCCGTAATTGATCGGATTGCCGAAGCTCTGGCCTTCCCCCACGACAAAATCCGCCCCCAGCGATCCCGCGGGTTTGAGAATCCCTAGGCTTGTGCCGTCCGTGAAACCGGCGACAAGCAGCGCGCCCTTTTGATGGGCAAGATCGGCAATGGGCGCGATATCTTCGATGACGCCGAAGAAATTGGGGCTTTGCACCAAAACGGCGGCCGCCTGATCATCGAGTTGTTTTTCCAAAGCATGAAGATCCATCCGGCCGGTCGGCTCGTACGGCAATTCAACAACGGTGTAGCCGTTGGCCCAGCAATATGTCCGCAAGACCTGCCGGTATTCGGGATGGACCGAACGGGCGACAAGCATCTGGGTCCGGTTGGACATTTTCGCGCACAGCACCGCGGCTTCGGCCATCGCGGAAGCCCCGTCATACATGGACGCGTTGGCGATTTCCATGCCGGTAAGACGGGCGATCATGGTCTGATACTCATAGATCGCCTGCAGAATGCCCTGGCTGATTTCCGCCTGATACGGCGTGTAGGCGGTGTAGAATTCCGCGCGGCCCGCGATGTGACCGACCACGGCGGGAATGTAGTGGTGATAAGCGCCCGCGCCGGTCAGGATCATCTCCGGTAATCGGTTTTTCCCGGCGATCGTCCGCATCAAAGAGAAGGTCTGCTGTTCCGACAAGGCGGGCGGCAGATCGAGCATTTTTTTCAATTTGAATTTCTCGGGAATGTCGGCAAAAAGTTCTTCCACGTCCCTGATGCCGATCACCGCTTTCATCTGCCGAATGTCATCGGAAGTGTGCGGGCAGTAATCCATGATTTATTTTCTTTCGTTATTCTTTTTCCTCATTGAGCATTTCTTCGTAATCCGCCGCGGTCAGCAGCATGTTGAGTTCTTCGGGGTCCTCGACGATCATTTTTACAATCCAGCCTTCGCCGAATGCGTCCTGATTGATCAGCTCCGGTGTTTCTTCCAGCCGCGAATTGACCTCAATGACTTCCCCGCTGACCGGAGCAAAGACATCCGACACCGATTTGACGGACTCCACAACCGCCACCGTGGCGTGTTGAACGACTCTGCGGCCAATTTCCGGCAAATCGACGAACACGATATCCGTCAGCATTTCCTGCGCGTAATCGGTGATGCCGATCAAGGCGGTGCCGTCGCTGTAATAAATCAACCATTCATGGTCACGGGAATAATACCTGTCCTGCGGATTTGGCTTGGCCATAGAGCCCTCCTTCAAATTATTTTAATCGTTTATAAAAAGGCAGTTTGACGACCTTTGCCGCGGTCCTGTTCTCTCGCACGGCGATTTCCAGCGGCGTATCGGGAGCGCTGCAGGCGGCATCCACGAAGCCCATGGCGATGGCCTTGTTGAGCGTGGGGGAAAACGTGCCGGACGTCACCACGCCGACTTCTCTTTCATTTTGAAAAATTTTATAACCGTGGCGGGCGATGCCGCGTCCGATCATCTCGATGCCCACCAGTTTCTTGGTCAAGCCCGATTTCTTTTTCGCCGTCAGCGCGGCCTTCCCGATAAACTCCTTTTGTTCATCCACAATCCATCCGTAAGGCACTTCCAAGGGGCTGGTGGTCTCGTCCATGTCCTGGCCGTTGAGCATCATGCCCGCCTCCAAGCGCAACGTATCGCGAGCGCCCAAACCGCAGGGTTTCAGACCGACCGCCGCGCCGGCGGACAACAGCTTGTCCCACAGTTGACCGACCACGTTGCTGCGCACATAAATTTCAAAGCCGTCTTCGCCGGTGTAGCCGCTGCGGGAAACAATCGCCTCGAACCCCGCGACATGCGTTTTGCAAAAATGATAAAATCTCAACGCCTTCAAATCGGCCGCGGAAAATTTCTGGAGAATTTCTTCGGCGCGCGGCCCCTGCAAATCCAGCTTCCCCGTTTGTTCGGTGATATCCTGCAGAACACAGTCGAATCCCCGCTTCTCCTGAATGGATTTTATCCAGCCCAAATCCCGATCCTTGGGGACGGCGTTGGTCACCAGCAGGTAGGAGTTTTCCTCCATTTTATAAACGGTCAAATCATCGATGATCCCGCCCGCATCATTGAGCAGGGCGGACAGTTTTACCTGTCCTGATTTCTGCTCGGCCAGATCTCTGGTCAGAACCAGCTGCAGAAGATCCAGCGCTTGCGGCCCCTTGACCTCGATTTCCCCCATGTGACAGATATCAAAAAGACCCGCCGCGCTTCGGGTCGTCCGATGTTCGTCGATGACATTGGTGTATTGAACCGGCATCGCCCAACCGCCGAAATCAATAATTTTGGCGTTAAGACCGACGTGCTTTTCGTATAAGGGAGTTTGTTTCAACTTTATCCAACCTGCTCGTTCATGATCGCTGATCAAACAAAAACGCCACGCCGACGGCCGCGAAAACGCGTCTTGCGGACGACTCTTCTCCAGAAAACGACGCGCCCGCAATCCTCCAGACGGCCGGCCGGCAGAAAATTGCCGAATCGCAAAGAAGCCGACGCCGAAGCCTGCAACCCTTGACTTTCCTCCCCTGTGGCGATGTTTTCTTGGAGCCAAGCTCAAAAAACATTGCGGCGCCGCTGAAAATCTGCGCTCGGGCTTTTGCCCTCCAGAATCATTTCTTCAGTCCGGAGAAATGATTGACCGCATTGGATTGATCGGGTTTTCCGCACGACCATGCTTCTCCGAGGGGAAGGTTATTTGCGGAAAGCCTTGTTCTTCCAGACGCAATTAACGGTTACGCCTACTACAACTTATTTCGGATTTCAACACGAAATCTTTTTTGTTCATTTAGCCTTAAAAAGTTTTTCAAAAAACTGCTGCTTTTCTTTAGGATAATAAAAATTGCCCTCATAATCAACAATCAGCTTGCCGTCCAGATGGTCCATCTCATGCTGAATGATGCGGGCAACAAAATCCAGATACCTTTTGTTGACCTTTTCTCCCGCGGCGTCAAAAGCCCGAACTTTGATTTCAGGGAAACGGGCGACATCGACCTGAATGTCGGGACAGGAAAGACAGCCTTCCGCCATGGTCACCAATTCGCCGCGCGCCTGTGTGATGCGCGGGTTCACCAATACCTCAAAATCATTTTTATTTCTTTTTCTGGGTTCCTGGTCAAAGCCTTTATTGCGGAAAACAATCACCCGTTTATTGATGCCGATCTGCGGCGCGGAAAGCCCAACCGCGTCGTCTCTTTCCAAAAAAGACTCCGTTAAGGTTTTAATGATTTCAATTGCTTCCTTGTCATAGGGCACTTTGACTTCCGTGGATTTCTTTCTCAAGACCGCGATATCATCATCATTTCGACCCGCCGGGGTCCACAGCGTCAAGATTTTACTTTTGGACATAAAAAGGCACCGCGTCAATATTTTGACGTCATTTACCACCTCTTCATGGTTATTTCAAGGAATTGTCGCTTGCAATAAGCGCGCATATTTTGCTAAACATCTTAAAGAACATTACGGGAAAAACGCGTCAATATGATTAATCAAATCGTGACCAGAGTGGCTCAGAAGGAATTTGCGCGGGCGCTGTGCTTTGCGCCGGGACCTCCGCCGGAGCTCCCCCTCTGCCGCGACAACGAAAAACGTCTGCTTTATCTTCACGTGCCTTTTTGCGAAGAACTCTGCCCCTACTGCTCTTTTCACCGCATCCGGTTTGACGCGCCGCTCGCCCGCAAGTATTTCCGGGCGCTGCGCCGGGAAATTGAAATCTACCGCGACAGGCGGTACCAATTCGAAGGGATTTACGTCGGCGGCGGCACGCCGACCGTCCTGATCGACGAACTTGCCGAAACACTCAAACGCGCCTGCCAGCTCTTCCCGGTGATGGATATTTCCGTGGAAACCAATCCCAACCATCTGACCGCTGAAAACATCTCCATTTTGCGGGACTGCGGCGTCAAGCGGCTTTCCGTGGGCGTCCAGACCTTCAACGATGAGCTGCTGAAAAAAATCGGCCGCTTTGAGAAATACGGCTCCGGCGAGGCCATCGCCGCGCGTCTCCAAGACGTCCAAGGCAGTCTCCACACCTTCAACGCGGACATGATTTTCAATTTCCCCGGACAGACGCCGCAAATGCTTGAAGACGATCTTCGGATTCTGCTGAGCCTGAACATGGAGCAAATCACCTTCTATCCCCTGATGATTTCCGCCCTCACGCAGGACATCATGAGACAAACCATGGGAGACGTGGATTTCAAAGGCGAAGAAAAGTTATACAAACTGATCGTGAGGCGGCTGGAGAAAAATTACGACTTCTCGTCGGCGTGGTGCTTCTCGCGCAAGGCATCCTTGGTTGACGAATATGTCGTGGACTACGAAGAATACGCCGGCCTCGGAAGCGGCGCCATCGGGTACCTTTACGGCACCTGTTACTCCAACACCTTTGACATCGAAGGCTATATCGCGTCTTTGGAAAAGGGGAAACTGCCTCTGCAGGCCGCCCGCAGATTCGATGCGCGAGATCAGATGCGCTACGATTTTCTGATGAAACTCTTCAGCACTAAGCTGGACATTTCGGCCATGCAGAAAAAATACGGCGGCAAATTCTTAAAAACCCTGTGGAAGGAAATCGCCGCCTTTGAAATCGTCCGGGCTTTCCGCTATTTTCCGCCGTATCTGCGCCTGACGCCTTACGGCCGCTATTTGTGGGTGATTATGATGCGGGAGTTTTTCATCGCCGTAAACAATTTCCGCGATTACTGCCGCAGGCAGGCAAACATCGCTTAAAGGAAAAAATATATAATCTCTGTCATTCCCGCCTAGGCGGAAATCCAGAAATTAAAAAAGGAATGATATGGATGAAATAAAAAAAGATTTGTTGAAGCGGCTGCCGAAAATTGATGAAATCATCCTGCTTCTGGAGAAACAAAACATTTACGATCTGGCGCCGCGCGACATCGTCAAAGAAACCTGTCGGCGCGTCGTCCAGAACTTGAGAGAGAAGATCATCAGCGCTTCCAAGAAGGAGCTGGACAAACTCTCCACGGACACGGCGGCGGCCGCCCGGGAAGTGGAAAAATCTATCAGGAGACTGTACCGCTACAGCCTGCGCCGCGTCGTGAACGCCACCGGCGTGATTCTGCATACCAATCTGGGTCGCGCGCCGCTTTGCCCCGAAGCTCTGCAAAGACTGATGGAAGTCGGCGGGGGCTACTCCAATCTGGAATTTGATTTAAACAAAGGCGAACGCGGCCAGCGCTACGACCATGTCAGCCCGCTGCTTTGCGCCCTGACCGGCGCCGAGGACGCCTTGATCGTCAATAACAACGCGGCGGCGGTCCTGCTGGTGCTCAACACGCTGGCCGACGGAAAAGAGGCCGTTGTTTCCCGCGGCGAGCTCATCGAAATCGGCGGTGAATTCCGCATTCCCGAAATCATGCAGAAAAGCGCCTCCAAGCTCCGCGAAGTGGGCACGACCAACCGAACGCGTCTCGGCGATTACGAAAAGGCCATCAACGAAAACACCGGCCTGCTTTTGAAAGTGCACACCAGCAACTACCGCATCGTCGGCTTTACCGAAGAAGCGGACATCCTGTCGCTGGTCGCGCTGGGGAAAAAGAGGGGCATTCCGGTGATGCACGATTTGGGCAGCGGCTGCCTGACGGATCTGGACCCATACGGATTGCAGCACGAACCCACCGTCCGCGAAATTCTGGCCGCCGGCGTGGACGTGGTCACCTTCAGCGGCGACAAACTGCTGGGCGGCCCGCAGGCGGGCATCATCGTCGGCAAAAAAGACATTCTGGCCCGTATCAAAAAAAACCCGCTGAACCGCGCTCTGCGCATTGACAAATTCACGCTGGCCGCTCTGGAAGCCACGCTGATGCATTATCTTAATCCCGCGGCGACGGCCAAGAAATTAAGAGCGCTGAAATCTTTGACCGAGCCGGTCGCCGACGTCAAAAAACGCGCCGAAAAACTCCTCACGAAATTAGAAAACGAAAAATTCGATTCCCTTCGATACGCGCTTCGCGAAGATTTCGCCGCAGCCGGCGGCGGATCATTGCCGACCCAGCAAATCCCCACCGTTCTAATCGCCGTAAAAAACAAAAAAATGTCCGCGACGAAAATGGAAGAAAAGCTGCGCGGCCTCGACGTGCCCATCATCGTCCGCGTGGACAAAGATGAAATCCTCCTGGATCTGCGCACCGTGGAGGAGGACGAATTCCCCTTCATTGTTGAAGGATTGAAACAAATAAACAACGAAGCGCTGTAGCAGCGTTGTTTGGGGTTGGATGACACAACGGTCAGCTAGGCGATGTGTCCGTCGATCAGTTTGTAGTGGACAAAAAAAGGGGACGGTTCGGACAAAAAAAGGGGACGGTTCTATTTTTTTAAAACTGCCTTGCGAAGGGTGACGCATTCTAACTAACGAAAAAATCAGTGGAGGATGGGTGCATACGGACTGTCGCTCCATCGAAAAATTCGTTTGCGAAACCGCTAAAAACCCCACACATAGATGGAAAATTAAAATTATTTTTTGACCTATCAAGCCGAAAATTATGATAATATTATCACAGTAGCTTTCTTGCTTTTTTCCCAGAGGAAGCAAAAGACAAGCGGTCATGGAGTGATGATATTGGTCGGCCAACCGGAAGAAATAAAATTTTCGGTAGATCAGAGTTCCTGCGGACAGCGGCTGGATATCTTTTTGGCGCAGAGCGTCGCGGCGCTTTCCCGCTCGCAGGTCAAACACGCCATTGAAGAAGGCGATGTGCTGGTGAACAACCAAACGCCGAAAGCCGGCCAAAAACTGAAAGAAGGCGACGTCGTCATCCTCCACAAAAAGCCGCCGGTGGAAGCCAAGGCGGTTCCTCAGGAAATTCCGCTCGATATCGTCTATGAAGACGAGGCTGTCATTGTCGTCAACAAACCGGCGGGCATGGTGGTGCATCCGGCGCCGGGCAACCCCGACAAAACGCTGGTCAACGCCCTGCTGTTTCACTGCCGAAACTTGTCGGGAATCGGCGGCGTGTTGCGACCGGGCATCGTGCACCGGCTTGATAAAGACACCTCCGGCTTGATCGTGGCGGCAAAGTCCGATGACGCGCATCGAAGTCTTTCGGCGCAGTTTGAAAAACACGACGTGCACAAGAAATATCTCGCGCTGGTCTGGGGCGATGTCAAGGGCAGTCACGGAGAAATTGCGGCGGCTGTCGGACGGCACCCCATCCATCGTCAAAAGATGTCCACCCAAAGCAGGCACGGCCGCGGGGCGCTGACGCTTTGGAAAGTTCGCGAGCGTTACGGCGCGGTCACGCTGCTGGAGATAGAAATCAAAACCGGACGGACGCACCAGATCCGCGTGCATTTATCGTCCATCGGCTATCCCGTCGTGGGGGATCCGGTTTACGGCAACACCTCCCGAATCAAAGCGGTCGCCGATGCCGAGCTGAAAGCGAAACTCAAGGCGTTCAACCGGCAGGCGCTGCACGCGGCGCAGCTTTCCTTCATTCATCCGGTCAGGAACGAACGGATGGTTTTTACCACGGATCCGCCGCCGGAAATGATCGATTTGTTCGACGCGCTGCGCGCGAAGAGTCCGCCAGCCCGGCAAAATAATCAACATTGGAAGGAGAAATTAAAGGCCAAAAATGTTTCAGTTGAATAAAATGCATTCCATCGAATATTTTGAATCCTCCTACCTGAGCGGATGCCGTTTCTTGACGCATGCCTTCTGCACGCGGCGCGGCGGTGTTTCGGAAGGCGATTACGCCTCGCTCAATATCAGTTTCAGGGAAGGCGATCAGGAAGGCAGAGTCCTGCAGAACTGGCACCGATTGGCCATGGCTTTCGCCATACCGATCGATCAGTTTGTAACGCTCAACCAGGTTCACGGCGATGATATTTTCATTATCAAGCCTTTCGGCGATTATTATCCCGCGGAGGGCGTTCTTTCTTACGACGCCATCGTGACAACGCGCGAGAATCTGGCCATCTGCGTCAAGACCGCCGATTGCGTGCCGATCCTCATCGCGGATAGATCAAAAAAGATCATCGCCGCGGTTCACGCCGGCTGGAAGGGCACCGCGCTGGGGATCACCGCCAAGGTGATTCGCCTCCTTTTGGAAAAATACGGCTCCGCTGAGCGGGACATTCTGGCGGCCATCGGTCCCGCCATCGACCTGTGCTGCTTCGAAATTGACGAGGATGCCGCGGAAATCTTGCGTTCCCAGGATGAGCATGAGGAGTTTTTATTCCCCGGCAACCAACCGAACAAATGGATTGCTGATCTGCCGGAAGCCAACCGCAGGCAGTTGATCCGTTGCGGCGTTCCGAACGAAAATATTGACCTCTCCCGCCTATGCACCTGCTGCCGCCAGGATTTGTTTTTCTCGCACCGGGGCTCGGGCGGCGTCACGGGACGGCAGCTTAATTTCATTATGATCCGCGGAGAGGCGCCTTGTCGCGTGATGACCATCGGCGACGCCTACACGCGAATTCAGTAAATTCCCTGTTGACAGCGTCTCTTTTCAGTATTACTTAAAAAAGCACAAGCAAAGGAGAGAAAACATGATCATTGTTACGGGCGGGGCCGGATTTATCGGCAGCGCGTTTGTCTGGAAGCTGAATCAGGAAGGCATTGACAATATCATTATCGTGGATCGCCTGGGAACGTCAAACAAATGGAAAAATCTGGTTAATCTGCGGTTCGTCAATTACATCCACAAGGATGACTTCCTGGAAATGATTTACAACGACACGCCGCCGTTCAACATCGATGCCATCATTCACATGGGCGCCTGTTCCTCCACGACGGAACGCGACGCCGATTACCTGTGGCACAATAATTTCGTCTACACCAAACAGCTTGCAGACTGGGCGCTGGAACATGAGGCCCGCTTCATTTACGCCAGCTCGGCGGCAACGTACGGGGACGGAACACAGGGATTTTCGGACAACCACAAAATGATCCCCCGCTTGAAACCCATCAACATGTACGGCTACTCCAAGCATGTTTTTGACCTGTGGGTCCTGCGTCAAAAGCTGGAAAACAAGATGGCAGGCGTCAAATTTTTCAACGTCTTCGGCCCGAATGAATATCACAAAGGCGATATGTCCAGCGTGGTGTTCAAAGCCTTTCATCAGATTCAGGAAACCGGAAAGGTCAGGCTTTTCAAGTCCTACAAGCTCCCTTATAAGGACGGCGGGCAGATGCGCGACTTTGTTTACGTCAAGGACTGCGTCAACATTATGTGGTGGCTTTTCAAAAATCCCCGGGCCAACGGCATTTTCAATCTGGGAACCGGCAAGGCCAGGACTTGGAATGATCTCATCAAAGCGGTTTTCGCGGCCATGAAAAAAAAACCGAATATCGAATATATTGACATGCCGGAGACGCTGCGCGGCCAATATCAATATTTCACAGAAGCCGACATGAGCAAGCTGAAAAAAGCGGGTTGCCCGGTAAAGTTTTCTTCGCTGGAAGACGCCGTTCGCGATTATGTCATCCATTACCTGCAGGCCGCCGATCCGCACTTGGGATAATAAAATATTCTCAATGGATGCCGCCCCGGGGCAGGCGGGCGTCCGGAGAATGCTGCCGCAAACAAGACAAGATTCGTTTTGGGGGTTCCCGCTTCCTCAGGAATGACAAAACATACAATTGAAGGACTCGCCCATGAAAAGAGAAATCGTTTGCATCATCCCCGCGCGTTATGAATCCAGCCGTTTCCCCGGCAAGCCGCTGGCCGATCTATGCAGCAAGCCGATGATTCAGCACGTTTACGAACGCGTGGCGAAATCCAAAGCGGTGACTCACGTAGCGGTGGCGACCGACGATCGGCGGATTTTCGACGCGGTGAAGCAATTCGGCGGCAATGCGATTATGACGTCCGCCAGTCACCGCTCCGGCACGGATCGTATTGCGGAAGCGGTAAAAACATTGAATCTTCCCGCCGACGCGGTTGTGGTCAACATTCAGGGCGACCAGCCGATTTTCGAACCGGCGCAAGTCGGTGAGGTCATTCAACCGCTGCTCGATGATCCGTCGATCAATATGTCCACGTTGATTTACAAAATCGTCCGGGACGAGGAAATCACGCATCCGCACGCAGTCAAGGTTGTCCTTGATCATCAGCATTTCGCGCTTTACTTTTCGCGGGCAACCGTCCCTTACGTGCGGGACAAAAATCTGAAGGCCGATTACTATAAACATCACGGCATTTACGCTTACCGCCGCGATTTTCTCGATGTGTTCACCGGCCTTCCGGAAGGCAAGCTGGAAAAACTCGAAGCCCTCGAGCAACTTCGCGCGCTGGAATTCGGCTATAAAATCAAAGCCGTGATTTCCCGGTACGATTCGGTTGAGGTGGACAACCCGCAGGAACTCGAAAGAGTCCGGCGAATCCTGACGGCTGAAAGGCGATGACAGCCCAGCCGGGCAGCCGGACTTGAAATTTTCACGTTGAATCAATCCGCAGATTCGTGTAAGATTCTTCCATAAAAATATCTTTAGAAAACGCAAAAGAACTATTTTACAAAACAGGTTGAAACAAGCGATGAGTTCAGACTTCTCCATCGAATTCAATGGTCAATACATCCATGTCATTCACGCGCCGGACTATGAAATTTCTCCGGAAAGCAACGAGCGGCTCTGGACGGCCCTGGCCAAGGCCTGCAAAGAATTTCATTGCCTGAAGGTTTTCGCGGAAGGCCCCAAACAAACAAGGCGCATGACGTCGCTTGACGCCTATGAATCGGGCGATATGGCCGCAACCCATATCCCCGGGCTCAAAATGGCCGTCTGCATCTACGACTATACGCCGGATGAAACCACGCGGTTTTTCAAAGATGTCGCCTACAATCGGGGAGCAACCATCGAATTTTTCAACGACAAGAAAAAGGCCCTCAAATGGTTGGGCGTCAAAGAAATCAAGCAAGACTAAAAAATGACTCAAGCATAAAACCCCGAGCGATCCGCTTTTAATTCTTCATTGGCCGTCTTTCTGCTTGGGCTGTGCGGGGCTGAACAAATCAAATATTTTTTGAAACGAAGCTAAGTCGGGCATGGCTTTTGGATTCAATTGAGAATTGATTCCCACGTAATTGAGCCATTTTTTAAATTGGTCTTCCGCTATGTCCCGAAACGCCAGATAGTTTCTGATGGTCTGTTCAAGATATTTTTCAAAAAAATCCGTCAGAACGTTATCACCGTACTGAATAATCAGGTGCAGAAGAGAAGCCGGCAGGAGATATTTTTTTTTGCGGGCGTCTTCTAAAATAATCTGGGTGAGAACAGCAGAAGTCACGTCTTCTTTCGTTTTGGCATCTATCACCTTGATTTTACGCCCCTGTCTAATTAGATGCGTTATATGATCCAAAGATACATAAATACTTTTCTCCGTGTCATACAATCGACGGTTTGTATATTTTTTAATCAATAATTCCTTGTCTTCCATAGTTTTTTCTCTTTTTTAATTACATTACAAAAACTTTTGAAATTTTGCAACAAAAAAAATTTTAATCAGTCGTAACGACTGGCCATAAAATATCAATATTGTTTTTTATATCAATAGTTTATCAAATTATGGAAATATATTTAAACATAAAATATTATTGCTGCATTGCAACATTTCTATTGACAATTTATTTTTTGTCATTACAATAACATCATTCCCACAAAATTATAAAGGAGGATTATTATGGACAAGGATCTTACCAAAAAAATGATCGAGTATCACAAGACGGCTTTCGAAACCTATTACAATTCCATTCTTATGGTACAGGAGCAGACCACAAAAGCACTGGAAAACATGCTCAAGCAGTCCCCTTGGATTCCGGCGCAGACCAAGTCATTTATCAGTGAGTGGATAGAAATCTACAAAAAGATTGCGGAAGATTTCAAAGAAGCGGTGGATCAAAATTACGCGAAGATGGAAGAGTTTTTGGAATCAACATCTAAAGAGGCGCCGAAGAAAGACAAAAAGTAACATTTTTGTCCCCGTCTGACGCCAATTGAAAATCAGAGCTTTTTAAACGGCGTTTATATCGAACATACACAAAAAAAACATGGAGGATACTATGGACCCGAAACAACTAGCCAAGCAAATTGTCGATTTTAACAAAATGACCTTCGATAATTCATTCAACACGATGTCCGCGATTCAGGACCAGACGGAAAAAATGTTCGTCTCGATGATGGAACAGATGCCGTATTTTCCGGAAGAAGGCAAAAAGCTGGTCAATGAGTGGATTAAAGCCTACAAGAAAGGGCGCGAAGATTTCAAAGCCGCGGCCGATGAAAATTTCAAAAAAGTGGAAAATTTCTTTTCTTCCAAATAATCGCCCTCTCCGCCACAAAGCCGCCGCAATGCATGATTACGGCGGCTTTGTGCTTTCTCCTCGGTCTATGCCTTTTAAGCCTTGGGCACCTTGGGCGGGCTGACCAGTCCTTCCCCGGTCAGCACAACCACGCCGTATTGATTACTGCAGGTCGTCTTCAGGCGCACTCGGTTCTTTTCAGGCATCAATTCCAAAATCTCGACCCTGCCGGTAATGGTGTCGCCGATGCGCACCGGCGCGAGAAAACTTAAATCCTGCTTTAGGTAAATCGTTCCCGGCCCCGGCAGTTGATTGGCGATAATCGCGGAAATAAATCCAGCCGTAAGCATGCCGTGCGCAATGCGCGTCTTGAAAAAAGTATTTTTCGCGTACTCTTCATTGACATGCGCCGGATTGAAATCTCCTGTGATACCTGCGTACAAGTAGATATCCGTTTCCGTGACGGTCTTGGCGAATTCGGCCGCATCTCCAACTTTGAGCTGATCAATACTCTTGCCCACCCTCATGATGATTCATCCTCCTCTTGACGATAAATCAGTGCGGCAAAAACCGACGCCGCGTCAGAACCAGCACTTATGGCTCCAAATATTGTCCTTTAGATCTTTGAGGTCCTCCTGCAGCATAAGATACATGCTGGCGTTGCTGATCGCCAATCCGCCCTGATAAGCCAGCGCCGCCACGAGCATAATCTCATCCTCCGTGAATTCCCTCGACCAGCCGCTGTAAATGATCAACGCGCCGATGACTTCATCCTTCGCCTTAATCGGCGCGTAAAGCATGGAAACGATGCCCTCTTCTTTTTTCTCCTTCTTGTACTGAATGCCGGGATCCGTCAGCACGTCTTTAATGTAAACCGTTTCTCCCGCAAGCGCCCGCGCGATGTTCTTATCCGCCGCAACCGGCCCCTTGTTGAGATATTGATCGCTCAAGCCGAAGCTGGCCACCAGCTTCAGCGTGCGCGTGTCTTCATCCAAAAGCCGCACCGACGCCGCCTTCAACCGCAGCGCCTCAACCAGCTCCCGGGTCATGGCCTGGAGAATTTTTTTCACATCAAGGCTCGATGAAATGCTCGCCGCCAAATCAAGAAATATTTTTGATTGATTTCGGAGTCGTTTGATCAAGCTCGCGTTTTCGAGGGCAAAACCGCCTTGCTCGGCCAAGATGGAAAGAAAGGCAATTTCATCTTTGGTAAATTCACGAATTTCCTTGGTGTAAACGCTGAGGATGCCCAGCATTTTCCCCTGATCCACGATGGGTACGGAAATAATTGAACCGATGCCCTCTTCTTTTTTCGCCTTGAGATTCATCAGTCGCTTATCGTTCTTGGCGTCACGAAAATACATATAACCGTTTTTGAGCAACTGGGGACTGATTTTGATGGCGTGCTCCGCTCCCGCATGGATGTATTTATCCGACAACCCAATCTGAGCGACAGGCTGGTTGCTGATGAAATTTTCCTTTTCCTCGTCGCGCAGAAAAATCACAGCCGCCTTGACGTTGAGGGCCTCCACCGCCGCGGAAACAATCAAATGCGGTATTTTTTCCAGTTCCTTTGTCTTGCTGATTTCTTTAGTGAGCTTGCTCAAAACCCAAAAAAAACTTCCTTTGGTCGCCATGGCCTATCTCCCTTCTATCCTCCCACTGTTTTTTGACGTATGGCTTTTCTTTGGCTTCCCGACAATTGTTTTCGCGACCGTCGCCGATGATTTCCTCTTCAGCAAAGGTTTCGCGGACGCTTTTTTTCTGCCCGCCGCAGAGGGAACCTCAGCAACCGGAACATCTTCCTGGTCGCGTTGCTTGAGCCACTCGACGATTTTCGGAGCGAACTGCTTCTGAATTTTCGAGCTGACGTAAATACCGATGTGGCCGGTTTCAAAGCAGATGTCTTCCACATCCACGCTGCCCACGGCTTTGGTCAGCTGATTGCAGGCCTCCGGCGGAACCAGATGATCATACGCGCCGTAGAAATTCAAAAGCGGCATGGTCAGTTTTTTGAGGTCCACCCGCCGGCCGCCCAGATACATCTTGCTCTGAATCAGCAAATTTTTTTTGTAACAATCTTCGATAAACTGTCGGAACGTTTCTCCGGGAACATCGGGACTGTCAAAAATCCATTTTTCCATCCGCACGAAATTTTCCACAAAATCCTTGTTGTCCATGTTTTCCATGAATCCCACGTATTTGTCGATCATCAGGCGCGCGGGATTGAGCAGCAGGAAGCCGAAATTCATCAGATCGCCGGGGATATTGCCGAAGGTTTTAATCATCCGGTCCACGTCAATATCCCGCATCCAAACGTGCAGCAAGCCCTTGTCCGTGTCAAAACTCGACGGCGTCACCGTGGTGATCAGATTTTTGATCTTGTCCGGATGGAGCGCCGAATACATCACGCAGAACGTCCCGCCCATACAAATGCCCATTAAGTTGATTTTGGGAACATGATGTTTTTCGCGTATAAAATCGACAATGTTGTTCATGTACCCGTTGACATGATCGTTGATGGTCAGAAAACGGTCCTTGCGTTTGGGATAACCCCAATCAATCATGTAAAGATCAACCCCGCCTTCGAGAAAAGTCTTGACCACGCTGCGGTCCGGCTGCAGATCCAGCATCGTCTCCCGGTTGATGAGCGCGTACACCACCAAAAGCGGAACCTTCAGTTTGTTTTCCGCGTTTTCATTTCGGAAGTAGTGTTTCAATTTGACGCGGTCTTCCTCATAAACGACTTCGTAAGGCGTCATGGCCAGACGCGTATCCAGCCTCCCCTGCAAAACTTCAGAGGCTTTGGAGACGCGCTCCTTCGCTTTCTCGACATCTTCGGCCATTTTTTCCAAAATCAGATCAAGGGGAATTTTGGGCTCGCCCATAACTGCCATCCTTTATCATTTTCCCGGCTGCCGTAAAAACCGCAACAGGCTTAGCGCTGATCCAGAGCGTTGGGAGAAATACCCAGTCTCTTTTCCAGTTCTTTAACCCTTTTCTTCAGAAGGTGAAACTCTTTGTACAAATCGTCAATATCCTTGTGGGTCACCACCGGCATCATCGTGAGGAAATCCTGAATCACCTCATTTCTGACAATCAAAAAATCTTCAAAATGATTGAGCATGCGGTGCAGGGTTTCCGTGTAATCGGCCGACTTGAAGAGATTCATGTAATGGCCTTCCAGAATCTTCAGCCACATGGCGTAATTTTCTTTTGTCGCCGCGGGAATCTCGCCCTTCTCCGCCATCTCTTTGAGCTTTTCTTGAAAAACCTTGAATGATTTTTCCATCGGCAGATAGAGGATGGAAAGAAATTCCGCCAGGGTCGTTTCAAAGATGTTGTGCTTATCCAAAAGTTCGTTGATCCGCTCCTGATAAAAACGGGTCAAGCCCAGCGGCGGGATTTTAAAATACTGCTGAAGTTCGTTCTGATAAACATCGCTGAACGCCTTGAAAATTTCCTGATCCAGATTCTCGAATTTATACGCTTCCGTCCGCTGGCCGATTTTCCCCGCTTTTTCCCAAAGATGCTTTTGGATTTCCATCGCCACGTCGAAACCGGACTTGGCCAGTTTCAGGAAAATTTCCGGCAACGCACCGGCGGCGTTGGCGGCCGCGGATTTTTCCTCCGGCGGCTTGATCATTTTGGAAAAAGATTTGAGCATGTTTAAGTTCGTATCGAGCTGTTGGGAAAAGCGTTCCTGCAATGCCGTCTGGACCTTGAGCATCGCGGAAGAATTGGGCGGAACCGTCTGAACCATCTTCAGCCACACATCAGCAACGGACTGAAGCCAGGGGAAAATCACCGATTCTTTAAACTGTTGATTGAGGTCTTCGTCAGCCATAAACACTCCCCTTAAAAAAACAGTTGAATAAAACGATAGCCTAATGCTAAAAAGAAAAAAAATTGTTTCGTTCGATCAACGGAACCGTCAATCGCCGATCGCACATCATAACCATTTAAGTGGTGGTTATGTTAATATAGGCGCGTTGTTTTGTCAATACAATTCGCCCTGCAGGGGCGCCAAACCCAGCAGCACAAGCGCAAGGAAAGGAAAATTTATGCCCAACAACAAAAATGCCAAAATCACCCCCGATGAATTACTGAGAGTGGTCAATTTCTCTCCCGCCGACAATCTGGAAGATCTGACCACGACGATTCCCTGGAAGAGCAAACTGGTCGGCCAGCAGGTCAGAAATCTTTTTACCTACAAGCATATCATGGACACCATCAAGAAAGATCCCTGGCTGTTCGGTCCTTGGGCTTTTTATGCCTCTTGGCAAAGCGCCTTACTCGATACGGCGCTGAAACACGTCAAAGCCGGCGCGCGGCTCGCGGTCGGCGCCTCCCGCAACCCGGATATCATTGCCGACATGAACGGGTGGATCTACAAGAGCTACTCACGTCTTCTCTACACGCTGACCGGTTTCTTTATCAAGCATGGAAAATTCAACCGCGAAAAGGCCCAGATGATCTGCACGACGCCCAAAGGCAAAGATTACCTGAAAAACTACATGGAAGAGTTCGCTCAACTGGAGCAAATGTACAATAACATCGGCCTCAGTCGACTGACGGCGATGAAGGAACTGCTGAAGTGCCTGCTGGTGGTCATTACTGAACAGCCTTTCGCCGACGGCTATCTGCCCTTTGCCAAAACGAATCCGGACGGGACGCTCCGAACGACTTTCGAGGAGTATCTGGCGGAAAACCGCGCGCGTCTGGAAAATCTTTACGAAGCCAACGCCTTCGATATCAAGGAATATTCCGAAAGAGCGACTCTGGGGAAAATCGGCTGTTCACGATACGAATACGTGGAAGGTTCGCTTAATCATCGGGTGCGTCTGAGATATTATCCACTGCCGGAAGGCGTCAGTCACAACGGCAAAATCATTTACATGGCAACGCCGCTCATCAATAGGCCCGAGCTCTTCGACCTCGCCACCGGCAAATCCGTCGTGGAAGCCATGCTCAAGAAAGGCTATATCATCTACATGGTGGATCATGGGGAACCGGGATGGGAAGAAACCGAGCTGGGGCTTGACTTTTACGGCAAAACCATCCCCGATATGTACTTGGACATCATCCGGAAAAGACATCCCGAAGATGAAATCTACGTGATGGCCTATTGCATGGGCGGAACGCTGATTCTCCCTTACTTGGCTCGACGGGCGGAGGAATTGCTTGCCGCGGGCAAACCGATGGATATCAAGAAAATCGCTCTCATGGCCTCGCCGATGAAATTCGATGACGATGAAAGCGGCCACGGCCCCATTCGCAAACTGATCCGCCGCGATTACGATCCTTATCTGATGAAGGAGCTGTTCGGCGCGGTCAACATCCCCCCCCATGTCATTGAAGCGGGAATGAATGAAATACAACCCGGCGTGCAATACAACGTCGTGGTCGGTTTCTATGGGCGCGCAGAGGTGAAGGAGGCCATCGCTGATTCCGCGCCTTTCCTCTTCTGGCTGACGCACGGCACGAAGTTTCCGGTTACGGCTCACATCCAGTGGATACAAAACATTTTCATCGGCAATCAGGTTTATGAAGGCAAATACCGCCTGTCCTCTTCCAATCCAAAGTTCGACGGCAAACCGGTCAACATGTCCATCCTGAAAAAAGCGGGGCTGAGGATTTTCGATTACAAAGGCTCGCGGGATCCCATCGCTCCCCCCGGCTCTTGCGTGGCCGGAGAAACATGGGGATGCGTGGATTCCGGCAACGTGAAAATCACCTGCGGCGGCCTCAACCGGGTGATTGAAAAGAACATCGGACATATTTTCGTGGTCAGCCGCAAACTGCTGGCGGAATTTCTGGAACAGGTGGAAGATTTCTATCGGGAACCCCTTCCGGCGGAAGAAAAACCGGATATCCGGGGCGCTCAAAATTCCCGGCGCCCTTCAGCGGAGAGCAACGTAGTTGAATTCAATAAATTGAAGGCCGAAAATTGATTCCATCTTTTCAGAGAAAGCGGCTTTTTAAAACAGCGCCGGCCGTTTTCCGCCTAGGTTTTATACTTGCGCACGACCGCCGCCACCACGCCGGCGATCCGTAAGCAATCCCGCGGCGTGATAGGCGAATATTTCGGGTTGGCCGCCTCAAGCGTCACGGTTTTTCCCTGCCTGCGAAAATATTTCAGCGTCCAGTTGCCGTCCACTTCGGCCAAAACGATATCGCCGTTTTTCGGCTCCCGGTTACTTTCCACCACCACGATGTCTTTTTCCACGATGCCCGCGTCAATCATCGAATCGCCGGTCACGGAAAGCAAAAAAGTCGTCCGGGGATTCCTGATGAGGTATTCATCCAAGGATACGATGCCGCGCAGATCCTGTTGGGCGTCGGCCGGAATTCCCGCGCAAACTTCCCCGGCAAGCGGCAGGGAACGGGGATTGCGCCTAAGTTTTAAAAAACCCTTGGCGTCTTTGTGCAAAACACCCGTCGCCAGCAATTTCTCCACCCAGTAATGAACGACGCTTTTGGAACGAACGCCAAGGATTTCAGCCATTTCCGAATACGTGGGCATCCGGCCGCAATCCAGGAAAAAATCGGTGATTTTTTTCTCCACATCCTGTAAAGTTCGCTTGACTTTCATGGAATCTATGATATGGAACGAACGTTCTATTGTCAAGCATTATTAACGATTATTTTGAGATTTTTTAATGCAATCTTTGCTTAAGATTCGGGGGGCATCTTGAACGACAAGCTGACAAAATTTCTGGCAAGCGGCTTCGGCGCGGGATTGTCGCCTTACGCGCCCGGCACGGCGGGAACGGCAGTCGGCGTTTTGCTTTGCCTGCCCTTCATCGGGGTTCCCTGGGCCGCACGGCTGTTTTTCGTCATCGCCCTGCTTGCGGTCTCCATCTCCATCGCGGGGCGGGCGGAAAAAATTTATGAAAAAAAAGACGACCAGCGTATCGTGATCGACGAAATCATCGGTCTGCAAATCGCCGTCCTGCCCGCGGCGATAAACGTGTTGAATCTTTGCTTCGCTTTTGTCCTTTTCAGAATTTTTGATATTTGGAAACCCTTCCCCGTGAAAAATCTGCAGGAACTTCCCGGCGGCTGGGGGGTTGTCATGGATGATGTCGCCGCGGGAATTTACGCGGGGGTGGTTTTATGGCTGCTGACCTTCTGGAGGATCATCACGTGAAGATTGGCATCCTGACCATCGGCAACGAACTCCTGAACGGGCGCGTCGCGGACGCCAACGCCTCCTTCATCGCGCGCGAAGCGAGCCAGCAGGGCTGGAGCGTGGAAGCCATTCTTTCCGTGGGCGACGATTTCGACGCCATCAAGGACCGGCTGAATTATCTGCTTTCCCGGACCGACGCCGTCATCTGCTCCGGCGGTCTGGGTCCGACCTCGGACGACATCACCACCGAAGCCGTCGCCAGAGCCTTTAATCTTCCTTTATACACGGATGAAAACGTTCTGAATTATATTAAAGACATTTTCACCCAGTTCAATTTGCGCTGGGTGGAAAACAACGCCAAGCAGGCCATGTTTCCCAAGGGAGCCGAGGTTCTGCCCAACGCCAGAGGCACGGCGCCGGGCTTCTGCCTGAAGGTTTCCGGAAAATTGATTTTCGTCATCCCCGGCGTGCCCGCCGAAGCCAGACTCATGACGATCCAGAGCGTCTTTCCCTTGCTGCGCAGGCATTTTCCGCAGGATGAATCGTTTATTCTCAAACAAACCATCAGGACTTTCGGGCTGGGTGAAGCCGCTGTGGATGACAAAGTCAAGGATATTGATTTCCGGTCGCTCGGCGTGAGCATCGGATTTTATCCGGTGTTTCCGGAAAATCATATTGTCCTGATCGCAAAAAGTAAAAATCAAGAAGACGCCCAAAGAAATTTGCAGAAAGCGCAGGAAGCCGTATCGGCGCGGCTGCAGGATTATATCTTCGCCTACGGCGAGCAAACCCTTGAAGAAGTGATTGGCACTCTTTTAACTGAAAGGAAACTGACCCTCGCGGTGGCGGAGAGCTGCACGGGCGGACTCATCGCCAACCGACTTACCGATGTCTCCGGCAGTTCCGTTTATCTGGAACGCGGCCTGGTAACCTACAGCAACGCCGCCAAAATCAGCATGCTGGGCGTCCCCGCCGAAATCATCGAAAAACATGGTGCCGTCAGCGAAGAAACGGCGCGATTAATGGCCGAAGGCGTGCGCAGGCTCGCCGGCACGGATCTGGGGCTTTCCTCCACCGGCATTGCGGGACCGACCGGCGGAAGCCCTGAAAAACCCGTGGGCACGGTTTATATCGCATTGGCGGATTCTCAAAAAACGATTTGCCGTCATTACGCCTACCGCTGGGACCGCAAAAGAAACAAGGAAATATTCGCCGAAGCGGCGCTGTTTTTGCTCAAGAACTTCTTGCAGGGGGGAAGCAATTGATGACCGCCAGGGGAAAAAATATCCGCGCCTTTCTGGCCATCGAGCCGCCGGAAAATATTTTGCAAAAAATATCCGGGCTGCAGGAAAAATTAAAGCGGGAAATCACCGGCAGATTAAGCTGGACAAGGCCGCAAGGTCAACACCTGACTCTAAAATTTTTCGGCGATATTTCGAAGGAAGACATCGACAATATTTCCGCTGCCGTTCAAAAGCGCGCGGTTGCCGAATCCAAGCTGAATTTGAAAATTGAAAAACTGGGCGTTTTCCCGGATGCCCGCAGGCCGCGGGTGCTGTGGTGCGGGGTTGCCGGCGACATGGAAAGACTCATCCATCTTCAAAAAAAACTCGATGGGGATTTCGCGGCCCTCGGCTTCCCTGCGGAAGAACGATCTTTCAAAGCACATCTGACACTGGCTCGGATAAAGGACCCGCGCGATGTCACCGGCATGAATGAAGCTCTGAAGAAACACGATTCATTCAAAGCCGGAGAATTTACCGGTGACAAATTGTTTCTGTTTCAGAGCACCCTCTCTCCGCAGGGCGCCGTTTACACAAAACTGGCGGAATTTGCGTTGAGTGGCTGATAGATTATACCATTCCCGCAGGAAACCCCGGCGTTTGCCTGAGCAGGCGGGAATCCAGAACACAAGGAGGGCATCTCCGAGCTGAACCGGAGGGTCAGACAAAAAGAAATTCGTTTTGCTAACCTGATAACAATATTATTGATGTTCTTGCTCGAGTGTAATAATGAAACACCAAACGTAGCCGTCATCAGAAAAATACCGGCTTCCCGATCCAATCGGGAATGACATCAAAAAACCAAAGGAACAAAGCAATTAAAATATCAAAAACAACAGGGTGAAGGAGGGCATACATTATGGCGGACATGGATAGATCAAAGGCTGTTGATTTGGCGATTAACCAGATAGAAAAGCAGTTCGGCAAGGGTTCGATTATGAAGCTGGGCGGTTCGGAAAAGGTGGATGTTCCGGCCATTTCCACGGGCTCGCTGAGCCTGGATATCGCGCTGGGGACTTTCGGCGTTCCGCGCGGCCGGGTCATTGAAATCTTCGGGCCGGAATCCGGCGGCAAAACGACGTTGGCGTTGCATATCGTCGCCGAAGCGCAGAAAAAAAACGGCATTGCGGCTTACATTGACGCCGAACACGCCCTCGATGTGACTTATGCGAAAAACATCGGCGTGAACACCGACGACCTGCTGATTTCCCAGCCGGACACGGGGGAACAGGCCCTTGAAATCGCGGAAACGCTGGTACGCAGCGGCGCGCTGGATGTGCTCGTGATTGACTCGGTGGCCGCGCTCGTGCCCAAGGCGGAACTGGAAGGCGATATGGGCGACGCCCAGATGGGCCTTCAGGCGCGACTCATGTCGCAGGCGCTGCGCAAGCTCACCGGCTCCATCAGCAAATCGAAGACCACGGTGATTTTCATCAATCAGCTGCGCATGAAAATCGGCGTCTTTTTCGGCAACCCGGAGACGACCACCGGCGGCAACGCGCTGAAGTTTTACTCCTCCCAGCGGCTCGACATCCGCAAGGTCAACACCATCAAAAACGGCCAGGATGTCATCGGCTTCCGCACCAAGGTTAAAGTGGTCAAAAACAAGATGGCCCCGCCCTTCCGGGAAGCGGAATTCGACATTATCTTCGGCGAAGGCATCTCGCGCGAAGGCGACGTGCTGGATCTGGCCGTCGACAACGGCATCATCGAAAAGAGCGGCGCGTGGTACTCCTACAAGGGCGAACGCATCGGCCAGGGGCGGGACAATTCGCGGGTTTTTCTGAAGGAAAATCCGGACATCATGGCGCAGATTGAAAACGATGTCCGCGTGAAACTGGGCATGCCCGCCAAGGATCAGGAAGAATGACGTGAAAAGCTTCGATGTGGAAGCCGCCACGCAAAAGGCGTATCGCCTTTTGTCTCTAAGGCCGCATTCGGAAAAAGAGCTGGAAAAAAAATTGCGGGAGAAGGGCTTTCCCGCGGTTGTCGTCAAAGAAACTCTGGAAAAACTCCACGATTTGAAGTATCTCAACGACACGTCCTTTGCCCGCCAATGGGCGCGCAATCTGGCGGTGAACAAGCTCTGGGGCGACAAAAAAATAGCGGCCAGCCTGCGGGAAAAAGGCATCGGCGACGACCTGATCAACGCGGCCGTGGAAACGGCGCGCGGGGAAGTCTCCGAAGAAGAAGCGATTGAACGTTTGATCCAAAAGAAAGCGGCCCGAAGAAAAAAAGCCGCTTTGGATTTCAAGGAAAAACAAAAAATTTTCCGGGCCCTGATGGGACGCGGTTTCCCGCCGGGCATGATTTTAAACAAACTGGGGAGAATCGAAAAGGAAGCGATTGATGACGATGACGGGAAATGAAATCAGAAAAAGTTTTTTAAAATTTTTTGAAGGCAAAGGGCACACCGTGGTGGCGAGTTCGTCGCTGATTCCCAAGGATGACCCCACGCTGCTCTTCACCAACGCGGGCATGGTGCAGTTCAAAAACGCCTTCTTGGGTCTGGAAAACCGCGGCTACACCCGGGCGGCAACCTGCCAGAAATGCGCGCGCGCCGGCGGCAAACACAATGATCTGGAAAATGTCGGCGTCACGGCCCGCCATCACACCTTTTTCGAAATGCTCGGCAACTTTTCCTTCGGCGATTACTTCAAGGAAGAGGCCATCGCTTGGGCGTGGGAATATCTGACGGAGGTCGTCAAACTGCCCAAGGAAAAGCTCTGGATCACCATTTTCCAAGACGACAACGAAGCGTTTGAAATCTGGAACAAGAAAATGAATGTGCCCGCGGACCGCATCGTGCGCATGGGCGAGAAAAGCAATTTCTGGATGATGGGCGAAACCGGCCCCTGCGGCCCCTGTTCCGAAATCATTTACGATCAGGGCGAAGGCACCGGCTGCGGCCGCCCCGATTGCGACATTCACTGCGACTGCGACCGCCATCTGGAAATCTGGAATCTCGTTTTCACCCAGTTCGACCGCGACGCGTCGGGCAAGCTGACGCCGCTTCCCAAACCCAACATTGACACGGGCATGGGACTGGAACGGCTGACCGCCGTCATTCAGGGCAAGAAAAGCAACTATGACACCGACCTGTTCGCGCCGATCATCCGCTTCGTGGAAAAAATATCCGGCAAAACCTACGGCCGAAACACGGATCATGACATTTCCATCCGCGTCATCGCCGACCACAGCCGCGCGGTGACTTTCCTGATCGGCGACGGCATCACGCCCAGCAATGAAGGCCGCGGTTACGTGCTGAGGCGCATTCTGCGCCGCGCCGCGCGTCACGGAAAGCTTCTGGGCATCAACAAACCGTTTTTAAACGAATGCGCCAAGGGGGTGATTGACATGATGAAGGAAGTCTATCCCGATCTGATTGAAAAAACGTCCTTCATCACCAAAATGATCTTGAACGAAGAACAGCGATTCATGGAAACGCTCGACGCCGGATTGCGCATTCTGCAGGAAGAAACGGCGGCGCTCAAAAAAGAAGGCAAATCGGCCCTTCCCGGCGCGCTGGTTTTCAAACTCTACGACACCTACGGTTTCCCCACCGACCTGACGGCGGACATCGTCAGACGCGACGGCTTCACGCTGGATAACGACGGTTTTGAAAGAGAAATGGAGGCCCAGCGCGAGCGCGCGCGAAGCGCCTGGAAGGGCAGCGGCGAAGAGGCCGTGGCCGAATGCTACCTCAAAGCTTCGAGTTCCGGCATCACCACCGAATTCTGCGGCTACGAAAAAACCAAAAAAGACAACGCTGAAGTCAAGGCCATCTTCATAGACGGAAAACCCATGGACGCCGCCTTCGAAGGCCAGAAGGCGGAAGTGGTTCTGGACAACACGCCCTTTTACGGGGAATCCGGCGGCCAGATCGGCGACACCGGATTTCTCAAGGGCGCGGGATTCCATTTCACCGTCGAGGATACGCAAAAGCCCGTCGAGAACTTCATCGTGCACCGGGGCGTCGTCAGCAAGGGCGAAATCAGGGTCGGCGCGAAAGCAAAAATGATTGTGGACGAGGAAAGACGCAAGGCTATCGCCGCCAACCACTCCGGCACGCACCTTCTGCAGGCGGCGCTCAAAGCCGTGCTGGGCGATCATATCAAACAGTCCGGTTCCCAGGTCACGCCGGAGGGGCTGAGATTTGACTTCACGCACTTTTCCAAAATCAGCGATGAAGAAATGAAACGCATCGAAGAAATCGCCAACGACATGATCCGCAAAAACGTGGACGTGAAGACGGAAGTCTGTCCGCTGGAAGAAGCGCTCAAGACCGGCGCGACAGCCGTGTTCGACGAAAAATACGGTTCCACTGTGCGCATCGTCAAAATGGGCGGGATGAGCATGGAGCTTTGCGGCGGCACGCACGTCAGGCGCACCGGCGACATCGGCCTTCTGAAAATCATTCATGAATCGGCTGTTGCCGCGGGCGTGCGGCGCATCGAAGCCGTCACCGGCAGGGAAGCCCTCCGTTACGCGCAAAAAATCGAAGAGGAACTCAAAAGAGCCGCCGCTTTGTTCAAGGCATCGCCCATGGAAGTTCACGACCGGGCCGAAAAGCTTCTGAAAGAAAAACGCGAGCTGGAAAAAGAAATCGAAGCGCTCAAGGCGAAACTCGCCGCCAAGGATTCCGGCGATTTGATGAATCAGGTCAAGGAAGTCGGCGGCGTGAAAGTGCTGGCGGCCGAAGTGAATATCACCGACGCCAAAACCCTGCGCGACGTCGGCGACAAACTGCGCGACAAGCTGGGCTCCGGCATCGTTCTGCTGGGAAGCAAAGCCGGCGAAAAAGCCATGCTGCTGTGCATGGTCACCAAGGATTTGGCCGACAAATATCACGCCGGAAACATCGTCAAGGAACTCGCGCCCATAGTCGGCGGAAGCGGCGGCGGCCGGCCCGACATGGCGCAAGCCGGCGGCTCCCAACCGGAAAATCTAGGCAAAGTTTTCGAGGCGCTGGAGAAGCTAATGGCCCGTTAGAATGATTCGACTTGTCATTCCCGAGCGGATCGGGAATCCAGTTTTTTCGTGACAAAAAGAAAACGTTCCATTTTCCCCAGCCGTTTTACAAAAACGGTTTTTGTGTTTTCAGATTGATTCAGGCTATGTAAACGTTTTTGGGTAGGATCGCCATGCACAAAATCGACACTGAGTATCTGAAGTATTTCTGGCCTATGCGGCACTACCTCGTGACATGCGGCAGCGGTAAATCGGCCAACATCATCGCCATAAGTTTCTGCATGCCGGTGTCTAAAGAACCCCCGATGGTTGCCTGCGGCATTGGCCGGACAATGTATTCGGCGGAGATCATCCTGCAGACGGGCGAGTTTGTCATCAACGTTCCTCCGCAGGAACTCAAGCGCCAGATATATTTCTGCGGCTCTCATTCAGGAAGAGACGTTGACAAGTTCAACCAAACGGGATTGACCCCGCTGGCCGCTCGCCATGTTCATGCACCCATCATCGCCGAATGTCCGGCGCACATGGAATGCCGTGTTGCGCAAACGATTTCCACGGGTGACAAATATCTGTTTGTCGCAACGGTAGTCGACGCCTACGCGGATGAAGATGTGGAACAGGGCCGTCGAACGGTTGACTACGCAACCGGAGACTTCCCCAAAAAGGTCTATGGGGGCAGATTCAATTCTTCGAAAGATTAAGCCGCCCCAAAAATCAAACACGACGGCCGCAGATGTGCGGCGTTGATGGACAATCGCAAACTAAATTTTTCTTTCGATACTGCGGCAATGCAGACAAAGCTTTTATGATCATCAGTTGCAGCCGACGGACGGACATTCCCGCTTTTTACAGCGACTGGTTTTTCAACCGGCTTGACGAAGGGTTTGCTGGCGTACGCAATCCGGTGAATCCCCGGCAAGTCCGCCGGATATCGCTTGCGCCGGCCGATGTCGAGTGTTTTGTTTTTTGGACAAAAAACCCGGCGCCGATGATGGATCGGCTGGAGCGGCTTCAGCGTTTCAATTTCTATTTCCAGTTCACGCTGACGCCCTACGGCGTGGACATCGAGCCCAACCTGCCGCCCAAGTCGCAAATCCTTGACGAGTTTCGGAACCTCTCCGACCGCATCGGGAAAAAGCGAATCATCTGGCGGTATGATCCCATCATTTTCTCGCAAGAGATGACCTTCGAATATCACGTCGAACAATTCGCCTGTCTGGCCGGGCGTCTGGCCGGTTACACGGAAAAATGCGTCATCAGCTTTCTGGATTCGTACCGCCACATGCAAAACAAAATGTCGGCGCTCCACATCCGGATGCCGGATGAAGCACAAATGCGCGGGCTCGCCAAAGAAATTTCCAAAATCGCCGCCGGCCACCGGATGAAGGTGGAAACCTGCGCGGAGCAGATTGATCTTTCTGATCTGGGCGTTGAGCACGGCAAATGCATTGACGACCGCCTGATTTCGGAATTGACCGGCATCAACCTGAAGCTGGAAAAGGACAAACATCAAAGAGAGCTCTGCGGCTGTGTCACCAGCGTGGATATCGGCGAATACAACACTTGCCGCCATCTGTGCTCCTATTGCTACGCCAACGTCAGCGTCCAAAAAGTCGAAAGAAACCGGCTTTTGCACGACGCGCAATCGCCGTTGCTCATCGGCGCGGCACGTGATATAAACATGATGTCAAGGACAGACAATCAGGCGGGTTCGCCTGAGAATCCTTCATCAGGAAAGCATGCCAAAGGAGACAATCATGACCAGCAAAAAGAAAGTCGCGGATAAATCCCTCAGACCCCTTGCCGGAAAGACGGCCGTCATCACCGGCGCAAGCTCCGGCATCGGGCGCGCCACCGCCCTGACGCTGGCGCAGGCGGGCGCTGCGGTTGTGATTTTCGCCCGGCGCAAAGACCGGCTTGACAAGGTCGCCCTGGACGTTCAAAAACGGGGAGGCAAAGCTCTGGCGGTCGCGGGCGATGCCGGTTGCCCCGCCGACATCGATCGTTTGCTGGAGAGCGCCATGAACTGGAAGGAAGGCAAAAGGAAGTATGACATTGTTGTCGCCAACGCGGGACGCGGGCTGGCGGGCGGCGTCGTTTCTTCGGATCAGGGGAAGTGGGAAAATCTTTACCAGACCAATGTGCTTGGCGCCGCTTATCTGATGCGCAAGGCCGCTCAATATTTTATCAAGCGCAAAACAGGAGATATTGTCGCCGTGGGTTCCGTGGTCGGGCGCAACATTTCACCCTTCAGCGCTTTTTACGGCTCCAGCAAATTCGCTGTTGCGGCCATCGCGGAAGGCTTGCGGCGGGAAGTCTGCACGCACGGTATCCGCGTTTCTTTAGTCATGCCGGGAATCGTCAAAAGCGAATTTCAGAAAGTGGCCGGTTACAACGATGAGAATTTCTACAAAGGCATCGCGCACATGGGAAAACTGCTGGAGCCGCAGGCCATTGCCGACGGCATCTGCTGGCTCTTGACCCAACCGCCGCACATCCATGTGAGCGAAATCATGATCAGGCCGACAGGGCAAAATTACCCTTAATCGTCTTCTGAAGGAGACCCCCTTAAAACACCAACCCGACATTTTAATGATTGCTCCGGCAACGAGACATGCAAATCATTGCACTTTTCGCATGTTCCCCGCCAGCGGAGCCCAACCCGGCACATGCCGGGGGATTCATGGGGGGCGGATTTTTTTAAAACAGTTTTGATATTAATAAGTTAGCTCAATGTTCTTTTCCCGCTTTCTTCCCGATTTTATCGGGGCATCTCTCCCGACATGCGCCGGACTATACGCACCGGCGGAGGCCAAAAAAGAAATTATATTTAACGGCCGGGGCGTCAAATCATCTTGCCGGGCTACATCATCGAATATTTTTTTCCGTCATCAATAAAACAATTTTGAACTTTTTTTATAAAATTACACAATTTTGTTTGACAATATTGTTTTTTATCTGTAGGGATACGGCAAACGTTTGCCGATATGATGATGAAACAATTATTCAACCCCGAAGATATCGAAAGAAAAGTCATCCTCATTCTGAAAATTCTCAGCGAACATTCAAACTCTCTGGGCGCGCGGGTCATCGCCCGTAAGATGAAGGAACGCGGCGTGCATCTGAGCGAAAGAACCGTCCGCTACCATCTGAAACTGATGGATGAAAGGGGTCTGACCCAGCTGGTCGGCCGCCGCGACGGCAGAATCATTACGCCTCTGGGTTTAGAGGAAATCAGCAATGCGCGCGTGCGGGACAAAATCAGTCTTTCGATTTCGCGCATCGATGTTCTGGCTTTCCGAACAACTTTCGATCTGAAGAAAAGACGCGGCTTAGTGCCGGTGAACATCTCTTTTTTCCCGCAAAAACAATTCAGCAAGGCCCTGGCGGCGATGAAACCGGTTTTTAAAAAGAAAATCGCTGTTTCCGACCTGGTCGGCGTTGCCGCATCCGGAGAAAAGCTGGGCGACGTGACCGTCCCGGAAGGAAAAATCGGATTGGCCACGGTCTGCAGTATTTTAATCAACGGCGTGCTGCTCAAACACGGCATTCCCATCGATTCAAAATTCGGCGGCATCTTGCAGGTGAAAAATTCAGAGCCGCTGCGTTTTGTCGAGCTGATCAATTATTCCGGGTCTTCGCTGGATCCCTCGGAAATATTCATCCGCGGGAAAATGACTTCCGTGACCGACGTCGCCCAAAAAGGCGAGGGGAAAATTCTGGCCAATTTCCGCGAAATCCCGGCGCTGGGCAAACCGTTGGTGGAAAACATCATGGCGGATTTCAAAAAAGCAGGGATCCGCGGCGCTTTGTCCATCGGGACGGTGGGCCGTCCGCTCTGTCAAATCGATGTGGACATCAGCAAAGTGGGGATGATTTTGGTCGGGGGCCTCAATCCGGTTGCCGCGGCCGCTGAACAAGGCATCGACGCGGAAAACAGAGCCATGTCCACGGTCATGGAATTTGAGGCTTTGCGCCGCATCGAGGAATTTTAAATGAGTCAATTCATGTGCATGAAAGACATGAAAAAATAAACCAATATTTTTTAGGAGGATAAAATTATGTCAGTCATCAAAGAAGTCATTGCCAAAGTCAAACAGACGGATCCAAACCAGCCCGAATTTCATCAGGCGGTGGAAGAAGTCATGGAAACCCTGGAACCCACAGTTAAGAAGCACCCTGAATTCGTCAAGGCGAAGATTTACGAGCGCATCGTGGAACCCGACAGAGCCATTATTTTCCGCGTCCCGTGGGTGGACGACAAAGGGAATGTTCAAGTCAACCGCGGTTTCCGCGTTCAGTTCAACAACGCGATCGGCCCTTACAAGGGCGGTTTGCGCTTCCATCCTTCTGTTAATCTGGGAATTATCAAATTCTTGGGATTTGAACAGATTTTCAAAAACGCCCTGACCACGCTGCCGATGGGCGGCGCCAAGGGCGGTTCCGACTTTGATCCGAAGGGTAAATCAGACGGCGAAGTCATGCGTTTCTGCCAGGCTTTCATGCGCGAACTCTTCCGCCATATCGGCGCCGATGTGGACGTTCCTGCCGGCGATATCGGCGTGGGCGCCCGTGAAATAGGCTATTTGTACGGCTATTACAAAAAAATCCGCAATGAACACACAGGCGTCTTGACCGGCAAAGGATTGGCCTACGGCGGCAGCTTGATTCGTCCGGAAGCCACCGGTTACGGCTGCGTCTACTTCGCGGCGGAAATGCTGGCCACCCGTAAGCTGGATTTCAAAGGCAAGACCGTGGCCATCAGCGGCGCCGGAAACGTCGCGCAGTACGCGGTGGAAAAAGTCAATCAGATGGGCGGCAAGGTCATTTCCCTTTGCGATTCAACCGCCAGCATCATTGACGAAGCGGGCATTGACGAGAAAAAATGCAATTACGTTTTGGAACTGAAAAACGTCAAACGCGGCCGCATCACCGAATACGCGGATAAATACAAGGTCGCCTGCTTCGAAGGCAAGAATGTTTGGGACGTCATCCGCGAACAGGGCATCAAGGTGGACATCGCCCTGCCCTGCGCGACCCAAAATGAAATCAACGGGAAAAACGCCGCGGCACTGGTGAAAAACGGCTGCATCTGCGTCGCCGAAGGAGCCAACATGCCCTCCACGCCGGAAGCCATCAAGATTTTCCAGGAAAAGAAGATTCTCTACGGTCCCGGCAAAGCGGCCAACGCGGGCGGCGTGGCCACATCCGGCCTGGAAATGAGTCAGAACAGCATGAGACTTTCTTGGACACGCGAAGAAGTGGACAACCGCCTGCATCTCATCATGAAGAGCATCCACAAGGCTTGCTATGACACGGCGGAAGCCTACGGTAAGAAGGGTGACTATGTCACCGGCGCCAACATTGCCGGCTTTACCAAAGTGGCCGACGCCATGCTGGCTTACGGTATTGTGTAAAATAATTCAAACATGAAATACGGAAGGCCGCAACCCGCAAAGATTGCGGCCTTTTTTTCTCCTCAACCATGGAAAACTTTTTTGCTCCCCCCAAGCGCTTTTCTCCAGCCGCCGTTTTTTACTTTTTCTTCCAGTTCTCCGTCGCTTTTTGGGGTCTTGATGATTGTTTCCTCGTGATCATTCGACGTCCGATCATCAAGTGAATAAAATCCTTGTCGCGATGCACCGCGACGATTTTAAATCTTGAAATCTCGCCAATAAATTGCTAACCAAACAGCGACAAAAAATTCCCCATAAATGGTTTAATCGATGATTGAAAACACGATTGCGGCATGGCACATTTTGCTGGAAAAAAAGGATGCAGCGGGTTTGGATAATCTTTTGGCTGATGACGTCGTTTTCTATTCGCCGGTCGTTCACACGCCGCAAGCGGGAAAGGCCATTACCACGCTTTATCTTACCGCGGCGCTTTATGTCTTTGTCAACGATACCTTTAAATATGTCAAAGAAGTGATTTCCGGCAATCAGGCTGTTTTAGAATTTATCACCGTCATCGACGGCATCGTCGTCAATGGTGTGGACATGATTACCTGGAAGGCGGACGGCCGGATTACCGAATTTAAAGTGATGGTTCGCCCCCTCAAAGCCATCAATCTCATCCATAAAATGATGGGGGAAATGTTAGAAAAAATAAAATGAACCTAAGCTCAAAAAACTA
>Ga0078972_1001047_pt1 | contig 109955 bp, 147 predicted proteins | sample YelNatPaOPGAMG01_FD_67568 | JGI IMG/M metagenome (GOLD analysis project Ga0078972, IMG submission 67568) | Hot spring thermophilic microbial communities from Obsidian Pool, Yellowstone National Park, USA - OP-RAMG-01 (SPADES assembly) (version 2) | ecosystem: Environmental > Aquatic > Thermal... | reverse complement strand
TAGCTGAAGAATTGTACGAGTTAAGTAAAAAGAAATATCAACATTTTTTAGACTTACTAATTAATATTAACCAAACATCTACCGATACTAGACAATTGACAAGTCTTATTATGTTAAATTTCTTTGACAAATTTGGACCGAACAAAAAATTACTCGATTATATGGAGATATTTTTCAAGTTTAATGGTAAGAAGTCTGTTAAGAAATCTTCGTTGGAGGAATATGGCGATAATTTTAAAAAGTTAATATCAATATATTCACGTGAGACTGATAAAACGTTTAAAGATTTGGATTCGTATAACTTTTTAAAGGAGGTATGGTATTTAATTCCAGATACTAGGCTACCTATACAGGTTCAATTAGAAAAAGAAAAAGAAATCCTGGGTTACTATCAGACAAAAATTGACGGTATCAAACCATCAATAGGCTATGTAGGCGAAATTGACACGAAATATTCACCAAAATTGTTGGTTTATATGCTTAATTTAGGTATCGAAAGACAATTTAAAGTACAAAAACAACTCATGAAAAAATACGGAATTATCAAAAAGGGGATGATCATTAAGATACAGAGTTGGGAGAACAAAAGGAAAAGCAGGTTTAATCCTAACACACAAGACTATGAGAAGTTAGACGAGATGGAGCAATGGATTACACAGTATTCATTGATGGAAAGCGCAAAACTTGATGAATACTTGCAAGAAAGGGAGAGTATACAATGACAAGTGCCTTTTTTCAATTATGCGAACCAACCTATATCGAGAATTGGCCTCCATTACTAATCAACCATTCTATTGCAACTTACTATTTTCCTTTAGACCCTGAAGAAACTCATTGCTTGCTTAATGGAAAATTTAATGACTTGAAGGCATTAGAAGCTAAAATAGACGAAAAAATACAACACTTTCCCAATGGAGTTTTTGCACGTTTGGGAAGTAGAAGTCCAAAAGATGATTATATAGCCTCAAAGAATAATTTTCAGTACCATTCTGGAAAGGAAATCATCGAATCATTTTGGAGAAGTAAAAGGATTGTGACAGATATACTACTAGCCAAGAAAAATAATTATACTCCATTTCTAGTCTTGCGAGAATGGCTTCCAATAGAACCATGGCAAGAATTCCGGGGATTTGTAAAAGGAAGGATGTTAGTGGGGTTATCACAATATAATTATATTATTAACGAAACGTTTCCTGAAATCAAAGAAAATGAGGATAGGATTGTGTGGTCGATTCAAATGAAGATGGAGGTTATTAAAGAGTTGTTGCCGACCGATGATGTAATTATTGACTTCATCTATTCAAATGAACAATTTGGCAACGAAATTGTGAATGAAGTAAAGGTTCTAGAATTGAATCCATTTTCAATATATACGGACCCCTGTTTATTCAATTGGTCAAGAGACACATTCGACAAATTTGAGTTTAGGTATCTATAAGGAGGTTTTTAAATCGGCACGTAATAAATTTGAAACCAACTTCAAACAATCGGCGATTAAACAAGGAGTGTACATTTACAAGATCAAGGATATGTTCGTGCCACCTGAATGCAGAGTATGTAAAAAGTCTTCTATGAAAATTGGCCCTAATGAGTTCGATTTTATAATGTATAAGCACCCTTACCTATTCACACTTGAATTGAAAAGTACTAAACAAAAATCTATACAAATAACGGAAAAAATTATTAAGGAGCACCAGATAAATGCACTTAAGAAGTCAACCAAATATGCAGGCATTATCGCTGGATTTATATTTAACTTTTTAAATTACGATAATCAGACTTTCTTTGTACACATCAACGATTTTGTATGGCTACTTGAAGAAAAAAAGAAAAGTATCTCATTAAATTTTTGTCAAAAGGTAGGCACACGAATAAATAACAAATTACTATCGGTGAATTATGAATATGACATTGTGGAGTTTGTTCAAAGCGTAGGTGAGAAATATCGTGCAAAAATCTATGACGATTGAGATTGTATGTAAAAAGGAACCATCCCAAAAGGGAATTGATAATTATATAAAAGAATTGATCAAATTACATGAGGAATATCAAAAAGGGAAAAGTTAAGTACCATTAGGGATACGCTCACCTGCTCTTATGGCAGGTATTTTTTTGCTCCTATACAACCTAAAAATTGGTGTCATAAGATGACGTGGCACCAGTGGCACGTTCACTTATGACACTCACCTGAAATATATTTCCAGTCGAATTCTTTTAGGTTCCGTTTTTTTGCAGTAGTAAACCACGCGCTCAATAAATTGTCGTAATAGACTATTCTTCTCTTCTGAAGAAATTAAACTAAACAAATTTTCCCGAATATGTTTTAAATCTTCTCTGCAAAGTCTATTATCTTTATTCATGAGAAAGTCTAACTGCTTTTCAACACTTTCCTTCAATTGTTTTACTTCCTCTAGCTCACTAATACGCACTTTTTTCCTTTCAATGAATTCTGCCTTTGTGTATGTACCCTCTTCAAATGCTTCATTGATTTTCTTTATTTTTTCCTCTGTTTCTTTTTGGCGTTTCAACGCATACGCATATTGTTTATTTAATTTATCTATTTCCAACTGCACTTCGTTGAAAGTAGCGTTTAGAGTTAAATTATCTATATAATCCAATATGTTTTGTATCAGTACGTCTTCTTTTATTCCCCTGCAAACACAATTGTTTCCATAACGATCCTTTTTGACGCATGTAACCACGAAATAACCCCTTACACTCTTTTTGACCTGCATTACTGAACCACAAAATCCACAAATCACCAATCCCTGCAAAGTACGTCTTGGAACCTCATTACGGAATCTAGATACATGTAATGTCCTACTTTTGAGAACATTAACAATTCTTTGGTGCTCTTCTTCTGTTTTTACAGCTTCATGATGACCATTGGATATTATCCATTCATCTCTAGGAATCTTAATAACTTTATTACCATTTCTATTAGCACCTTTTGTTTTGCCATAAACAATTTTTCCGAGATGTGTCTCATCCAAAAGCAAGTCACGAATCACCTTGGAACTCCATGACTTTCCTTGTGGAGAAGGGATACCACGTTTATTAAGGATAGTTGCAATTTTATGTAATGGTAAAAACTCAGTCAGCGTCATGTCCTTGATCATGTTGTAAACTACCAATTTATCGGGATTTATAACTAACTTACCTTCAATCCTATCGTATTCGTAAGGGTAGGGAGGAATACCATTTGTCCATTTACCTTGTTTTGCCCCAATTCTTTTACCACGAATAAAACGCTTCTTAATAAGTTTAAATTCTTGACGCGCCAAAAAAGTTTGAAACTCTAAATATGTTTCGTCATCCTCATTTTCTAAATTGTATACCTTTTCAGGGGTAATTATAAGCGTATCGGCCTTTTTAAAAATCTTTTTAATTTTACCAGAATCTTCTTCGTCGCCGCGACCAAGGCGATCTATACTTACTACAAGCACCGCATCATAAAGGCCCATCTGAACATCGTTCAATAGCCTTTGCATTTCAGGCCGATTATCAATTTTATCGCCACTAATAATTTCCTCATAAATGGTATAATTGAAGCCATATTTCTTTGCGAGTGAAACCAATATGTCTTTGTGCTTAGCCAGAGTTTCATCCGTTTCTTCTGAAGCTCTGGATTTCCTCAAATATATCCCTACGTCTTTAATAAATTCTGTTTGTTTCACAAAAGTCCCTCCTAAAATTTTGAACCATTATACCATATTTTGTACATTTGTCAAGCCCAAAATTTAGACAAAAAAAATAATGGGGGCCGAAGCCCCCACAAAATTACTTACCAGTTGACTGATTCCAAATTAATTTCAACTCGCCAAGAGCATCATGAATCAGGGAATTCCATTGCTCATCGGACAGGTGAAGTTTCTTTTCAGCCAATTCCTTGGCTCTACGTAATGCCTCTTCATACTTGGCGTTCCCTTTAATACCCGTCACTTTAGCAAACTCTTCTACTGCATTGACTACTATCAAAGCGATCTTTTTGCCATGCTCAATCTTAGCCTTAGTAAAGTGATTGTTTATATAGTGTATAATAAATACACCTACAGCAGTAATAACAGCAGAGCTACTTAGACCAAAATAATCCTTAATAAGATTTAACACATAATTTTCCCACATATTATTGCCTCCTTATACACCATTTGAACATACCTGACTAATGTCTTTGAGTAACCCGAGTCTATCTAAAACTACAGCTAACTGCTCTCTAGTAAGTGGGTCATGTGGAAAAGTACCATCTACAATCTTAAATTTGACCGCTTTCTCCCATGCCTCTTTAGCCCAATCACTTGGGATCTGTTGCTGTGCCATGTACTTATTCACCCTTTCGACTATATTAAAGGAATTCATTATACTAATTACATCATCGGCATAAGTAGGGTTGGTAGCATAACCATCCTTCTGAAGTGATTTTAAATATTCAACAGGATTATGTCTATTCCTCAACGCATCTGGATATATACCACTATTAATGATCAAATCTGCATAGTCATTAAATGATTCGCTATAATCATTGTAAGCCCTAAATTCGGAAATAATTTTTCTCCATTCACCATTTTCGTATTCGTAAGTCCATGCCCTACACGATCCAGCAGGACCATGTCCTTTTATGTTAAATAAATTTTTCGAATTCTGCCCAGTATAAATATCTTTTGTCACTTCTCTACCGTATGCAGTTTCGTCACATGCTTGAGCTATCATAGAAGCCGCAGGAAGATCTCGTGTTCTTTGAATTTTACATGCTCCGGGAAGAATAAGATTGATAAATTCATTAGGAGTAATGGTATCCATTCGAATTCTTCACCTCATTTCGTCAATTTCTCTAATCTTTTCACAAAGCCAAATAATCCAAAACGTTGCAAATTCAATTTTATCTTTAAATCTCCAGCAAAAACCGCAAATAGGCCATTCAGTCGGACTGCATGGACATTTCATTTTATCACATAGGCCACAAAACCAATCAACGCCCCTATAATGGTGAAAGAACCTAAAATTATATATATAGCGTGTGGAGGCCAACTGGAAAGTGATCTTATAATTACACCATCTAACTTGTTATTTACAGACTTAAATTCAGACGATATCTTTTCCTCAATTCTATCAATTCTCTCAGACACTTCTATACGTAACTGTTTTAAATCCTCTCTAAATGCCCTATCCACATCACACAATCTGTCTTCTAATTTATCTACTCTCTTTTCAACAATTTCAACACGCTCCTTAATAGCTTCATCCCCCATAATAACCCCCCTATTTCTCAACAATAAGTTGTTTAATTTCTCGTAAATATGTAGTTATCTCCTTATGGCGTTGTTCTTCACTATTTTTTTCTTCTTCATAGCACTGATAAATTTGTGATTCATCTCCTAATATCAAATTAATTTTTGTAATTTCTTCCTTTTGAGACTGAATTTCCTGACTTAGTAATCCGATAGCTTCATTCATTTTAGATAAAACAGCCATCGAAGCATCGTGGGTTTCATTGGCACGTCTTTCTTGAGCATCAGCGGTTAAAATTACCTCACGTAGTGTTATTTGTGAAGTGGAAAAAGACCCCGTGTTCATCCAACTATTAATTAGTAATACTAAAATTACATCATTTTGTAAACCTACTAAAGGTAAAAACAAAACCATAGTTAATAGAATATTCCAGGGATTTGCCCAAAATTTAGTAACTAGAGGAAATAAAATATTATCAAGCCATTGGTAAAATTTAGTTATACAATTTGGCATGTCCTCCTCTCCTTTCTGGAATGTTGTTGACAGCTATCGTTTTCTAGTCGTATTTTTACGAAAACATATATATATAACCAAACACACTACTCAGAGGAACCATAGAATTGTTTATATGAGAATAAATTCTTGTATCAGTAATATTTGAATTGGTGATTGAACTTGCATTTGCAGCAACATATACTTGCGCTAAAGTCAAACATATCAATGTACCTGGTATAGATGGCGCAGTAGGAGATGAAGCTGGCGTTCCAGTTATTACTTCTAAAACCGGATTGTATGGGTTTACGCTGGTGTCAACACCGATAACCACTAAATCAATTCTAGGATTAGTAGAATCGGCTGTGGCAATTGTTAAAGTAGTAGTTGTATCATTATAGATTCTGTAACCATTAATCCAACAATTTCCTCCAGGTGATCCTTGTGGTGCACCCGTAACCTGCACCGCCATAGACGGGGCACTTGTTTGAGAAACAATCAAATCGGATGACGATAATACTCCATTACTGACTATATCCTGCCAACCTTGCATTAGGTCGGCAGGATAATAAGCTGTGCCAGCAATAAAGGAGGCATGTATAGCCAAAATTTAGCCCTCCTTTAATAACATCTCATTAATTTAGTGTAAAGGTAATTGCATTTGCAGCAAAAGATAATGTATCTCCAGAACTTACAGTTTGGGGATTGTTAAGAGCGCCATATGCAATTAAGTTACCAGCACTAGAAGCATCATATATGACAAAATAAGATACGGTTCCCCAGGAACCAGTTGAAGTAGGGAAAGTAATAGCTGTACCATTGGTCTTTGAACCATTCGATGCAGCAGGAAAATTCGTTGTGTTATTAGTTACTGCAACTCTAGCATATCCATTTCCTGACGGTTCGGTAACTCCTGTACCACCTTGCGCAGGCGCACTAGTGGATAACCCAAAATAATAGGTAGTAGGTGTAGAGTAAGCTGTATTACCAAATAACTGATTTATTAAAGCATTATCAGTATAATAGGTGAGAGGCATAGAAATCACTCCTTTAAGTTGTTAAAATTGCGTTACCTAGGTAAATGTTATTGTTCATTACTCCTGTCAAATATAAATCAGTATTAAATACTGCACTTCCTATGACAATATCCGTTTGAATCAATTCAACAGATAGAACATTAATTGTCAAATTGACGGTAATATTAGCAGTTAACGATTGATAGTTTTGAACTGTAGGACTACTTACCGTCACTGTAGCCGTTACGGAACTACTTAATGCCAATGTAACAATTAAAGTACCTAAAAGTGTTGAGCTTGAAATAGCGTTTGCAGTTACCGAAATGACATTATTTATAGAACCTTGTATAAGTGAATTACAGATTATTGGTGAAGAAATTAAAAGGCTATTTTGAATAGTTGGGTTATTAATCGTTATATTTGCTATTATTCCAGAAGTTGCCAATGAGCAAATGTTTGAAACAGTTACGGAAAATGGAGAGGAATTGCTAATTACATTGCCACTTAATGAACATTGCAAATTCGCCTGCGCTACCAAGTTAGAAGAACTACTACACGTACTTTGTAAGCTATTAGCACTTTGAATTGTAGATGTAATGGAAGAAGTGATTTGGACACTACTAGTTAAGTTAATATCATTTGTTATACTAACTGATGAAATAGTAAGATTAGCTGTTAATGTTGAATTTACAGAAATGTTATTATTAACTGAACCTAAAACAGACGAAATTGAAGTCACAGAAGAATTTGTGATTATATTATTAGCAACAGTCCCAGATACACCTGAGTTTGAAGTTATATTTCCGTATATATTATAGGTAAAACTACCGCTTAGTTGTGAATTTGATATAATTAAACCGCTCAATGATTCATATAAGATTGGCAAATTAAATGTTAAGGGAAACGTAAGTGGGAAATTAAATTTGTAAGGGTTATTTGTAATACTTGAGTTAGATTGAATTAGAGATTGAATAAGGTTGTAAATTGAATTGTTAGTAATTGTTGTGGTACTAACTACACCTGAAGTCGTTAGTGAGATACTATTGTTAATTGTTGAGTTTTGCAATATTGATGTGCTTGCAATTGATGATTGCATTGACATAAAGTTTGAAACAGTACCTACTGAAGCAGGAATCACTATAGCAGCAGGATACAAAGTAGCATTATTACCACTAACAAGATCTACGAGATTGCTATTATTTAAAGGCCAATAGCCAACAAGACCAGGTTCTGTACCATTAAGATGTGTCCATAAACTATTAGTAATATCTGTTGCTGAACGTACTCCCGACCAAATACGCAGGTCAGACACAATTCCGGGTAGAGTGCCAGCACCATTACTAGGCCCATTAGGGCTAGATATCATTATTTGCGATGGCCATGACAACGTACCTGGTGTAAAAGTACTCGAAGATTCTAATACACCATTATAATACACTTGTAATATACCATTGATATTATCATAAATTAAGCTAATACGAACCTGTTGATTTAGGGAGGAAAATGTGGGAGCACCAAATAATCTTTGATCTGTGCCACTAACATCAAGTGTCCAACTTATATAACCTGGGCCTCCCTGATTTCCCTGTTCCAGAATGGCAAACCAAGTACCCCATAGGTTTGCGCTAATTAGGTAGCGCCAATAATTTTCACTACCACCGGAAGGGTTAATATTTGCTGTTTCTGTTTGATCAAAAATTAATTCAATTGTGGCCTGTTGTAATTCATAAGCTGTTGACCACGGAATCGTCAAATATCCGTATGGCCCTGACACATCATTACCGTTAAACAATATACCATTTGGATATGAAGGATGTGTTATTGTTGTCAATGCAATCTGCATATTAACTGAAGCAGATGCGCCTGAAACAGACGAGATTGAACCTGTTATTAAAGAGGATAAAATTATATTGGGCAAGTTAAAAGAAGAAACACTTTGAATGTTTCCTGTTAATGCGATACTACCACTAATTGAAGAAGATACAGAAGAGACAGTATTTACTGACGATTGTATGGCAATACTATTTGAAATATTTGCAGATAAGGTTGAAATAGCTGACGTTTGTAAATTTACAATCCAAAATGAAAATGCAGGGCCGTCAGATGTTTCATGGCCTTGAAGGTAAAAATTTGAATAAGCAACATCTGTAGTCCATGGCCCAATAGTTACTTTCTGCCAATCATTATTTCCAGCTACTACAACGCTACCCTGACCTTCATTTCCAGTTTCCCTAAAACTAAAAAATACACTATAGCCCGAAGGTATCCATGCCATTAAGTTGCCAATATAGGTTGTCGAAGCTGGAACCGCCCCTGCGGAATCAGTTATAAAGCCATCGGGGTAACCATTATTGGCTACAGTAGTTACTTTGCAAGTTGGCTGTCCATTGTATAAATTAGAATTATCATCAGGAGTAATTACTCCGTACCAATAGCTTCCAATACCCCCCAATCCCAAAAAAGTATCAAGAGGTAATAAGTTCATCATTTCATCTGACTGCAAAGATACATACATACTAGCAGTAGATACTATTGATGAATTGCTAGTAATAGTAGAATTTACAGAAATGTTATTTTGGATAGATCCAGTAACGCCGGTGTTAGCAACAATTATCCCAACCAATTGCATAATCGCCGATACGTTACCGGAAACTTGTGAAGTAGATGTTGACGAACCAGAAATTGGAATAGGGGCCTGAGCAGTTATTGTTGCTACTATCGTAGTTGTTGCAGATACAGAACTAGAAACACTCATTGACGCAGTAAATAATGGCTTATTTATCGTAAAAGGAAACGTTATTGGTAGAGTAAAGTACTCAACATGTTGCCTAATAGACGATGTAGAATTAATATCTCCAGCTATATTCATTATAACAAAATTTCACCCCCTTTCTGCAAAACGGGGTGAATTAGTTAACGGTCATCACCCCCGTAAGGACAGTAGAAACTGCACCGGAAGGATTAATAACTTGTACAGGATAAGTATAACTACCGCTAAGAGAAGATGTATCGGTACTAGATAACGCAATACATATCTGACCACTCGGTAATATTGTGATACCATTTCCTACTGTTTTAGTTAAAACAATTCCACCGGATGGATTAATCAATGAATAGTTAACGGAATAACCCGATAAATCTAAGGGGTTACCGTTTATATCAGTAATAGTTACATATATGTTCCGCGAATCACCGTGAGTTATGGTGAAGTTATATATTCCTTGCGGACCATTGCCAGTTATTCTATGGGTAATAAATTTACTTAAAGGATTTTTTTGCCTATAGAATACTGACACAATATTACCTGACGCTAAGACAATATCAGGATTGTTGTATAATTTTTGTGGTGATCCCAACCCATCCACAATTGCCATGCAAGACGTTGGAGTTAAAACTTGAGTCACAGTCGCAATATGAAATTCCGATTCTAAAACTTTCTCTTTATCAAAAATGTTATATATCCATTGTTTTACATAATCATGAAATCGTTTAGCACTCCTCATCATGTCGGCAGAGTATTTTTCCATTTATCTCGCCCCTTAAAAACTATTCCAGTCTAAATCTACTAAGTTCAATTTTTTAAGTTTTAGAGTCTCCTTCTCTTTAGGAACAAGAGGAAGTGTGTATCCATAGATATAATAATTGCCCGAACAACCAGAAAGTGGATCGTTAATACTCACAATATCACCAGCTTCTAAGATATATAGTGGTGGACAATATAATTCTATATCTTCTGAAAATCCTAAATACTGTTGACAAAACCACTTATTTTTATTATGACAATCACTCCAACTTAAACATGTCACATCGTTTTGATTTATCTTCGTCAAATAGCCCAATTTTTGTACCGAATAGGGCGATCCTATCCACGGTGCAACTGTATCATCTATAGTTAAGATATCATAAACGACACCTATTGTGTATGAGCCGCCTCCAGATGGACTAATTCCTCCAGATGGGCTAACTCCACCAGATGGATTGACCCCACCAGACGGATTGATTCCACCCGATGGATTAATTCCACCAGATGGACTAATAATTAGATAACCAGATGTGTAATACTGATTATATAATTGACTTTCATCAAATGTTCTTTTAGCGCCAATGAAAAAATAGTCAGTCGTTGTCGTACTATCAAAACTCCAAACGGTGCTATACGAAGCTAAATCATTTAAGTTAATGGCTTTTAATCTTAGATACCCTAACCGGTCATACCATATTTGACATTGACCCAAAGCTGCCAAATCGTTTAAAGCCTTCCAAGCGTTTGTACCTATATCAAAAGTCGTATCAGAAGGAATGGTAAAAGTAATATCAGGATCAAAGTTAAACATTGTTTCGCCAAAATTACCTGCCAATGTCTGAATAGCAGTTGTTAGAGGCGTTCCTTGTGTAATTGTAGTTTGTGTTGTCAATCTGCCTCTATTGTTTGTTAAATAGAAAGCCTTATCAGATGCAGTTATCTCGCACTTCAAATCCTTTTCGTCATGATAATTTATAGGTGCAGTTAATGCAAATAAACCCAATTGAATCCATTCGATTTGACCCGTAGAAGGGATAGTTAAACCTAGCCATAATTTAATCCTCTTATCTATCCAAATATTTGCACCCGCATTAAATATAAAATCACCAGTTATGTTGTTTAAAGTTAATTTTACACTTCTCTGTACATCTTTGGTGGTATCCATCTCCAAATGATTTAAGTCCTTTTCAATTAATTGTTCGCTATAATCTGCTATAAAATTCATTTGAGAATCATATAACTCAATTTTTATCCAAACAGTCTTAGGCAAAAAGGACGACATCACATTGTAAAACTCCTGTGAGCACGGTATCAAGAGAACCACCACACTTTATGTGTAATTTATGTGATAATTAGCCTCACTAACAGTTTCAACGAAAGTTACATCAACATACATAAAATCACGTACAATTCCACCAGCAGTATCTCGATGAGATGCTAAGTGTGATTTTGGTTTGATATTTGTAATTTGTCCAAAATAAAGTAGGCCATTACCATTTTTGAATACCAACGGACGACCTAAGTTTGCCATACTTAGTAAAGTATTATATATTGAAAATGACGATATTTCATTAGTACCCATCAATATTAAGTTTAAAGTATAAGAATGATAGGATTTATTTCCAAATTTATAGACCAAAGGATACTGTTGAAAAGTATCAATTACACTAATTGTTTGATTAAGCTGTCCTTGAATATCAGGCTCACTACTTAAATCTGTATATTGGTCGCCCTCAATTACGTTTGTAATATCTTCTTTGTCCAAAATCCACCAACCAGCAAACGATCCTGTATATATTTCCGCTGAACTTGGATTCCCCCAAATACCGTTTGATGCAACAGGATAAACTTCATATATGTAATTATCAACGCCTGCTGTAACGTCTGTATAAGTCATTTGCTGACCGTTTAAAAACGGAACCATTTTTATAAGAATACTACTTAATTCACTAGAACGCCTGCGGGTTATTGCAAATTGAGTGAATGATAAGCCATTGCTATAAATATTGCCAGCTTCCAAACTCCCATTAAACTGTGCTAACATTCGAGTATCATCGTACCAAGGATCATGACTGTTTTTGGGAATAGTAATTATGTTATTATCTTGGAACCATATCCTAATTGGGCCAATTGAAGGAGTCATGGATGAATTTGAAGTGGATAACTGTTCTTGTATCTGAATCTGAAAATCCTGTAAATTAGCACCATAATATGCGGCCATATCTGGTAATTCACTACCATTGTTGCAAGTCTGCCAACCATTCCAAGTTTGACCGTTATCAAAAGAATAATTACACATTACATTGGCGCTCGTACCTACTGGAACATTAGAATTCCAAATAATAACGGAATTTTGATAACTTGTTAAAATAGCATAATTTGATAATTGATAAATGGGTGATGTTCTAACGCCTGCACTATAGTAAACTGAACCCGATGTTCCAAGAACCAGTGCGTTTCCACTTGTAATTACGTTTGAAAATGTACCTTGACCGAGATAGTAATCCCATAACGTAGTTGTTATATAATTTTGTTCCACATTTGTTCTAATACTGATTTCATCAATAATACAGTTTTCTGCTTCCACGTAACCCACATTATAAATATTAGAAACGGGAGGCGAAAAATAGCTCCCGTTTCCAAAAGCATTATATCCTAATATATAGGCCAATTAATTCACCTGCCTTTACTGGGCATAATTAACTTGCTTGTGGTGCGTGTCAGCTAAGTTAGCTTGTACCTGCGCCTTACTTTTCTATGGTAACCGTCATGGCACTCTCATCCCAATTTACTGTGCATCCCAGCGCCTGCGCCACGAAACGAATTGGCACCATGGTACGGTTGTCGGAGTCGATATAAGGAGCCACATCCATTGTCTTATCGACTCCATTGACACTATAGATGGTTTTCCCGATCATCAGCACGATTACGGTCGGGTTAGGTTTGCCAGCTCCCTCCGTTATGATAACATGTTGCACATCCGGCAGCCAAGCAACTTTGCATCCCAGCGCCTCCGCAATGAAACGCACCGGCACGAATACGCGGCTGCTGGTAGCATCAAGGACAGGAGCAGTATCCATCGTCTCCTGCTGGCCGTTCAGGGTGTAGGTCTTTTTGCCCACGGTCATGACGATAACCGTCTGATAGTTTGGCTTAGGCTGAGGTATGTCAAGCTGAACCACTTCACCTAGCATTCCACCTAAATATAACTCTGTGAACCAAGCATAACCTCCAATTCCATAGTCAGTTCCCCAGGAGTTTTGGAATTTATAGATATATCCTCCTTTAAATTCTGTAGTTGGTTCGTAAGCAACAACAAAAATTCCATGGCCTTCAGGATATGCCGTGCCCCAATCAACTATCGCCTTACCATTTATAATTTGCGGATTGAAAAGAGTGCTCATAACCTGCACAGCTATTCCAACCGGTACACCTGCATCCAGGGATGCACGAATTGAGGCCGTGGTTGCTAACAGATTCCGTGCTTCAGTAGCCTTAAACACCACATCCTGAAGTGGTGGTGGAGTGAACAGAGTGTTTTCACCATATGGGTCGTCCGAGGTAGGAATTACCCCATATTCAACCGCAGCCAACATTGCGTTATACTCAGTAGACCCCTCATCGACTGTAAGGTCACCGCAAAGCAGACGTGCGTAGTAATATATCGCATTTACACTTGGATCAGTGTATGGTGGAGTGGTTTTCGCGGAATAGCCATATTTATTTTGCAGCCATAGCAGGTAATCCCGGCAAGAACAAGCAGTGCAGCTTCCTTCCTGTTGCTGGTCGAATACTGGACCACACCACTGAGACAAATCTGCTCCCTGATTTGCGCCAGCAGGAATTGCTACGCGATTCATCTGAGCAAGGCGTTTACGATAGGTGTCAGTTAGACGAAACGTATTGAAATGAGACATTTAAATCACCTTTCCTTTCAGATTGATATTGCTTATGAATCACAAAAATCATACTATCTTCATGTGCTATTTTTTGTCACAGTACCTACTTGTACCAGCAGCAGCGATTCCGCTAAATCCGCCGGGCTGGGGAAACGTATTCCTGGGCATGGATCAATACCTGCCGTCCGATACGCATCGGCCCAAAGTGTGGAGCAGATATATTTTCGCCTCTCAACACACCAAGGAAGCATTACATGCAAGACATACCGTAGCCATTCCCACAAGAGTAGCCTGTAATCGTAATGACTTCCGATGCGGTCAGTCACCCAGTCCACGATCTGCCGCCGTTGCCCATCAGTCAACAACGCGCACCGAAACACCGGTTGCCCGGCGAAAAAGGCGAGAGGCGCATAGCCCGTAGGCTTGCACCCCTCCGCTTGAATCACCAGGCCGCCTCCGACATAGCCGACAACGTGGCTGTAGGGCGAATGCTCCACGTCCTCTATCACGCGATCAAATGGGCTTGTGCCACGAACAATTATCAGGTCGGCGGGAAGCAGTTGCACTTGGCATCACTCCAGCCCTGGGATGGAGGTTACTGCCGCTATAAATTGCGCCATCTGCTGTTGCGCCAATTGGAAGCCTCCCGCCATGTTTTGGTACTGCGGCATCGGAGAACCGCCGGATGGGTACACCTTTTCTAACGACAGATACAGGTATGCCAGCACATTCTTTTGAATGTCGGCCAATGCGTTGGATTGGTTGGCATCAAGCGATACTGGCGTGTAGGTGGACTTTTGGAACGCTGGCAGCAAGATGTTGAACACCACATCATACAATAGTTCTACCGCATAGCCGGTATTTGTCGCCAGGGCCACCGGATCGGCAAGGCTCGCATAGTATTTCGTCAGATATTCAATGCCACCTGCTCCAACCGGGGCCACGGTAGGAATGCTACCAGTCCCGGATGGCGTATACACCTGCAACCCGATTGTCTGTTGCGTGCCACCTGTCAGGTTGAGGGAACCGCTGACGCATCCACTTGCCGAGCACGTGACTATCACCTGCTGGCTGGCTAAGGAAGGATGCACCGCCAAGGACAGCGTTGCCACGCCGTTAGTCAAACTGGCCGTGTATTGCTGCCCGGCGACCGCAAAAGTGACACTGGTCGGCGCGGTAGACGGCGGCAATTCCAGCGTAGCCGTTACGGTGTTGTTCGCGTAAGCCAGCGAGAAATACGGTCGCTGAACAATCTGACCATTAGTATACTCATACGCGGTCGGGTTGCCATACAAGTACTGCGCATTGGTCAGCGTGTCGCTGATCTGCACCGCCGTTTGGCCGGTTGGTACAGTACTAGGCTGTACGTCCTGCGCGTGCTGAACGACGTTGTTGCCATCAATCAATATCCACATTATTACCGCCTCCTGTCTTGCGGCACGGCGGCCATGCCGACCGGAATACCCTGCTGTTCATGAAGCTCCAGCGCCTTCTCAAGCGCCAAGTCGAGAACCTGGCGATTAACTTCTTGCTCAACCTCAATGTCTATATGGTTCTGCGTAACCTTGGAATGATGGTCGGGATGGTTTTCATCATTGTGGACAATAGGCGTCCGCCCACGGTCATACGCACGGAACGGCTGAAAGTGATGCAGTTTGCCATCCTTCATCAAGAAGTAGATGCAATGGTCGGGATGTTCCGCCGCTTCCTTGGCGGCTCTGCCAATGGCATCGTTTTCGTGTAACCAGCGTTCACGAGTGCCAATAGGCGGATCACCGGTTCCATCCCACACCAATGCGGTCCAGCGGGCGCGTTCCCTTTCCTCGACTTCTTCCTGGTCGATTGCTTGTACCGCTTGCTTGGCGATTGCGGTGCTCAGGATAATACCGTGGTTAGCAGCAAATTTCACCAAATCAACTGAACGTATCATAGGAATACCTCCTTGTTTTAATATATATAAGCCGTGAGTGTGGTACTAATTTGAGGCGTACCCCCATCTATTGCATATGTCAGGTTAGCGGAACTATCATATGCAGCGGCTAACTGAGATCTAGATATAGCATCACTTGCTAATGCAGTCCATGAATTGGACACATGACTATAAGCTGTAAACAACGCAACTATATTATTAGAGTTAGCCCCATCTATTGCATATGTCAGATTAGCAGAACTATCATATGCGGCGGCTAACTCCACCCTTGCCATAGTATCGCTCGCCACTCCAGTCCATGAGTTAGACGAATGGCTGTAAGCTGTGACAGTAGTAAGGGGACTAGTGTAAGTCCCATCAATCGCATACGTCAAGTTTGCGGAACTATCATATGCACCGGCTAATTGCTGCCTTGCTGTAGTATCACTTGCTACTGCAGTCCATGAGTTGGATGAATGGCTGTAAGCTGTGACAGTGGTACTGTCATACCCATCAATCGCATACGTCAGATTAGCGGAACTATCATATGCACCGGCTAATTGCTCCCTTGCTAAAGTATCATTTGCCACTCCAGTCCATGAGTTGGACGCATGGCTGTAAGCTGTGACAGTGGTACTGTAACCGCTGCTACTTTGGCCATCGATTGCATATGTCAGGTTGGCGGAACTGTCATATGCAGCGACTAAAAATATCCTTCCTGTAGTATCATTTGCCACTCCAGTCCATGAGTTAGACGAATGGCTATAAGCTGTGACAGTAGTGCAATAATTGCCACCATTATACCCATCGATTGCATATGTCAGATTAGCGGAACTATCATATGCAGCGGCTAACTCATACCTTACTATAGTATCATTTGCTAATGTAATCCATCCTGGAATACGCACACTTGAGTAATAACCCGCAGGATACACTCCCACTATTGGTGTGTCTAGAACACCTTGATTCGGTACAGTACCAGCTATACCAGATATAACCGTTCCCGACAACACCTTTGTCGGATCAACGATCACACCTGCCGTGTTTTTAATCGATGGAACAGTTATCGCATTCAGTGAGCGAAGTTGAGCCAACTGCAACACCCCCTTCTGAGGCACAACCTCGTTACTGAATTTCTATGCCACTGATGGTTAGTGTAATGGCCCCAGCGGTTCCCTGCAATGCTTGAATAGTTGTACCACCTGACACGGCAGTATCCAATCCACTTAATACCTTCGAATCGTTGCCCGCGATTGATAGTGCGCCCACTATCTGACTTGCCGCTGCTGTACCGCTGATTCCGATTGTTACAGTAGCAGCAGATGATGTAGTGTTGCAAGCAATTATTTCTTTAATCATCGCTGTTGCATAAGGTGATGGTACATTTGCATTATTCGATGGCGCGATGTATAATGTCGTTGCTGTTGTTCCAGGTTGCCCTTGATAAAACTGCCTGAAATTAATCAATTAAATCCCTCCTACTACAATAGAGTTAATATGCTTAAATCAAGTGAACCATTTAACAGAATGCCACCAGTCACATTAATTCCCGCCGAAAAAGTTTGCTGTTGCGAAAAAACCTGAGCGGTATCGACTTTAGCTAAATCTGTAGGAAGTACCGTTCCCACAATTACCCATGTACTCCCATTCCAATATTTAATTTGGTTATTGCTAGAGTCGATCCAAACCTGACCCAAAGCAGGATTTGTAGGTGCTGTAGAAATAACCGGAATGGGTGTATAAGACGCAAATAATGTCCAATACGCAGTATTTGACGGATCAATTCCTGGTGTAGTGTTCTGGATACAAACATATGGATTAGAATCATAAGCAACTACTTGATTCACGGAATATGCAGTACTGTTTGAATATACACCAACAAATGTTAAATTCACTCCCGGAGGCCCTTGTGGCCCTGTAGCGCCCACTCTCGACAATAATAACCAATTTGGATCATTCTGATCACCCGTGGTAGGAGCGACATTTAAATTATTTTGTTTGGCAATATAAACGTTGCCATTATATGTGATTAAATTCCACGTGTAATATTGGGTTGTAGCTGACCAAACACCCTTATAATTAAATTGGTTTATCTGGTTAGAAAAATTATTTTGCATGGTACTAATATAACTATTCACATTACTTTCAGCAGTATTTACATAGTTATTCATATTACTTTCAGCAGTATTTACATAGTTATCCACGCTGGTTTCCATATTATTAACAAAGGTCTGGACATTGTTTTGCATGGTATTAATATAGCCCTGCACATTGTTTAAAAAGAATATTTCAAGGTTTTGGACTGCCTGCTGAATCTGGTTAATGTCTTGCGGGAATAAAAGTTTATTACTTAAATTCGCTGCCAATTGGTTCAATTGATCCTGCTGTGGGGGTGTTAAAGCTAAAGAAGTCAAAAGGTTTTGATAAGTAGTAACATTTTGTACATCAGATGGTTGAATATTCGTTTTAGGTACAAAAGAATCAATAGAAGAAGGAAACGTAGAAGTTGTATTGTACTGCACCCACGTTGCTGTATCTTGTCCGACAACTGGGGCTATCCCCGTTGTATTATTTACAAGACACATAAAATTGTAATTATTATAAGTCACAACATCTTGTTGATTATAAGTAAGTGAATTTACATACTGTCCTCTGAAATTAACTATCAACCGTCATCACCTTCTTTCTTAGTAAATAGTTTCGGCGTACATTTCGATATTAAGTGAATCAACAATTTGTACTCCGAGAAAGAAACTACTACCAAATACAGGGTTAGACTGATATATAATCGGAATTGTTAAGCCATTTACATACTTATACAAATAGAAAATTCCATCTTCATAATGATACTGTAGATGATAACTACCATTTGCGCCTTGAATTACAATTAAATCCTGCCGAGAAGCAGGACTAATTATAAAGAATTTGTATGTTCCTTCTTGGAAAACATACAAACCACTATTTGATGTACCGCCAAAATAAACTGTACCATTTCTAACATCTAAAGCAGTTCTATTGTTCACGTATATTGCAGTTCCAGTCACAGCACCAGTAATTATCAAAATATCCCAAGTTAATTGTACAGCCGCAGGATAAACATTTTGTGCAGTTAAAATTGAATTTAACATAGGAGTAGCATAAATTGGTTCAAACTGTACCATAGCAGAATTAGCTGTTAATCCTACAGCAGACGTGGCTTGAAATTGTATATAATAAAATTGGCTATTTTGTAATCCTGTAAACATCCATGAAAGAGTAGGAGATGTTTGAATACCACTTTGTTGAATCAAATTCTGATTAGCATCATACAAAAATGCTTGCCAATTGCTCAATGGTATGTTAGTAGCTTGTGAATATGTTGCCGAAAAAACATAACTAGGAGCAGCAACATTTGGAGTATTTACAGTTACAACAGGTGGAACAGATGCCAGGTAAACAGGAGAAGAATCGGATATAGCTGAAGACCCGTCTGCTGCCCAAACTTGTACTATGAATTTAATAGGAAGCAGAGAAACAAAATCAGCAGGTAATAGGTAACTGGTTGCGTAGCTGGAAGCCTGTACTTGATAAATCAATTGATTAGTGTTATTATTGTAAAAATTAATGGCAAAACTGGTTTGCACACTACCAGTAACTGTCCAACTAACTTGAGTAGGTTGCGTGACATCAAAGGCTTGATTACCATTCCCTAAAACCAGATTTACAGGCTTTTGAATAGCCATACGTCATCACCTTCTTTCCAAAAAATGAGGGACATACGCGAAATATGCCCCTCATTGTTTATACAGTCTGTGTATAAAATCTGATCGACTCAATGAAACTCTCTAAATCGTTTGCCTGTACTGTTACGTTATTGAAAGTATAGTTAGTTGTGTTAGCAATTGCACTCGCACCCGCATTCACAAAGGATGTAAGTGCTGTTTTTAGATTAGGGAGGAAATTAGCTATATTTTTAGGAGGAATCATTAATTCTCCCACTAACGCTTTTACAATTCTATGACTATTATCCATATTAAAAAAAGTATTAAGGAGATTAGCTGCATCACTAGGAGAATTATTGGAATAACCTACAATACCACCCTCATCATAGGTTGTAGGATTTAAAGAAGAAGGAGAACTTGGATTATACTCATAAAAACCAGGATTAGACTGTTCCCATGTATTTGGAGTTCCTCCACCAGCACCTAAAACAGTTCCGCCACCGCCGCCAGCCGAAGTGCCACCTCCACCTCCACCACCAGACATAGACGCCTGAGCACTAGCTATTTCTTGTGCATCAGCTACGATAGAAGTAGCAGCACTATTCCAATACTGGATTAACTGATTTAGTGTAACACTCTCTTGATTAGCAAAGTTTTGCAAGTTAGCTATACCTAAATCGTACTGTGCTTTTACTTGACTTTCTTCGTTTTGAAGAGATTGTATCTTTGCATTGTATACTTGATCTTCTTGCTCTTTATTGTTTTGCAAATTATCCAATTCTTGTTGAGCGTATGCATCATAGTTTTTTATTGCTGTATCGTACTGTGCTTTTACTTGACTTACTTCATCTTGAAGAGACTGTATCTTTGCATCGTATACTTGATCTTCTTGCTCTTTATTGTTTTGCAAATTATCCAATTCTTGTTGTAATGCATCTCTAAGTTGGTCGTTGTTATACGTATCCAATTCTTTTTGATATTCTTGCTGTAACTCAGCAACTTTTTCACGGTTATATGTGTACTCCTTCTCACCTTCTGCTGTAATGTACGTATAACTTGTATCTGCCATCGCATTTTGAATCTCTTGTTCCTTTTCGTTAAGATTATCTAACTCACTTTGGGCTTGAGTTTGTTGATCAAATTGTTTAATAGCCTCTTCTTGTTTCTTGATTAAATCATCATAATAGTCATCACTAGCCTTTTTCTCATCATCATATTGCTTAATTTGATTTTGCAACGCTGTTACCTGTAAGTCTTCTTGCTCTTTCATTTGTTGATCATAATTTTTAGTAGCTTCTTCGCGTTGCTTAATTAAATTATCGTAATAATCATCGCTAGCTTTTTTCTCATTATCATATTGATTAATTTGATTTTGCAATAATGTCACTTTTAATGTTTCTTGAGCTTCTAATTCTTCAGTCATGGTTTGAACCAATTGGTTTTTAAGATTTTGATACGCTTCAGATGTCAATCCTACCTGACGAGCTTCTTGCTCAAGATATGAAATCTTATCCTGAATAGTTTTAATATAATTTTGGTTAGCTTCAATTGATTGTTGCATCACCTTATTATAACCAGGAAGAGTAGTATCAGTATAATCTTTCAAAACCTTATCTAAATTATCTACATTAGATTTAGCATTTTGTATTTTAGTATCAAAGTCCTTAATATGATTATTTATCTCATCCCATTGAGATTTTTGAATTTCAACATTAACATCATTGATTTTCTTTTGTAATTCTTCCCAATGTGTCGAGTTTTGAGCAAGAGTTGTATTTAATTCATCTAATTGAGATTTAGTTAATTTATGAGTAGCTTCTAAATTCCTTAATGCTTCATTCGCTTGATGATATTGGTCTTGCTGTTGTTGATAAATAGGAATCTCTTTCTGTAATTCATCTCTATAAGCCTGCGATGTGTTATCGAGAAGTGCCAATTTGGCCGTTATTTCATCAAGTTGTGCCTGATATTGATCTGTTTGAGCTTTAAACTGATCCATAGTGTCTGTTACAGGATTAATTTTACCTCCTGTACCAGTCCCTAAATCAGAACCACCGCCCCCACCACTATCACCACTACCAGAGGGTGGAGTTGGTGCATTAAGTTCGTCTGATAAGTGCCGAAGATCCCACATTGTCTGATTTGCCTGGTCCGCTTGTTCTTTTAGTTGATCTAAATAAGACTTCTGGCCAAAAATGTTAGTGTTAGATGTCTTGCCAGTGAACAAATCCTTAAAAGCAGTTATAAAATCATACTTCTGGCCTAAATCACCTGAAACAGCAGTATAAGATTGTTGTAATGCTGTTAAGCTGTCTATCTGACTTTTTACTGAATTATAGGTAGATTCTGCTGCTTTATATTGTGCATCAATTTCTTTTTGGGCACTATCCTTAGCAGCATCCCCAGTCTTTTTCAATTTATCAATCAATTTATCTAAAATAGAGATGTAATCTGAAGTAAGTTGATTATTTTTAAATAATTGTGATGCACCATCACCTAAGATACGTGTCAATTGCTGTTCAATAGCCTGTTGTTTACTTTTAGCATCATTAACTTTTTGAGTATCATTGGCATCTTCTTTAATTTCTTTTGACAGTTGCTGGTAATTGCTAACCAATTCGTTTACAAAAGAGATTTCTTCTTTAATATTTTGCTGTCTTTGGGTGTCTGTTAGTATAGCCTGTTGTACTGTAGCCTGTAATTGTTCCTCAGATTGTTGAGCTTGACCTGCATGTTCTGCCCAAAGAAGCAAGCCGCCAACCAATAAAGATATGCCTGCTGTTGCTACAGCAGTTGTTATACTTAAAGCACTTGTGGCAGCCGTTAATCCTTCAGTGACAGCCGTAGCCACCGTCTTTTCAGCAGTATTTGCTACAATAGCTGCATCATTTTCAGCAGTTGCGACCGTATTTCCAGCTATAGCCGCAGTATTTCCTTCTTCTGTAGCAGTATTAACAGTAGTAACCGTGGTAGCAGATGCGATTTTTGCAAACAAGTCTGCAAAACCCTTAGATAAAGAAGCAATAGTAGAATACGTACCCTGAACAAATCCCATCAAAGCCTTTAACCCAAGAGTTAATCCAAGAACAACGGCAGTTGTATTAAATATGGCAGGAGAAACATTGGTTAATCCCAACATTAACCTGTTAAACCAATCAACCAAGCTCTTTAATGTATTTTCAATTCCTCCAGATGCTCCACCGCTAGCAAACGATAAAAACGTAGCACGTAACTGTTGTAATTTAATAGCTAATGTATCCATTTGAGTGCCGACCTTTTGGGAAGTCTGACCAGCCGACAGAAGTGATGTAGTTACGTTTTTAATAATATCACTATACTGCCCCAATATGGCAGCTACCTTTGAATACTGAAATTTACCAGCAGCTACATCTGAAATAGTTTGGTTCAACTGGGCTTGACTAACCGTAGCCTTATCCGTATTCATAGCCAATTGAAGAAGAACGTCAAAGGCATCTTTCATTTGACCACTAGATTCTTTTACTGTTATACCCATTGCCTGTAGTGCTTTTGCAGCTTTTGGAGCATCTTGAGAAATAGTAGCAAATACGGTCTTCAATGTGTTACCCACAACATTACCAGCTAAACCTGTAGCACGTGTGGAAGCCGCAATTAATCCTTGTAACTCATCAAAACTTACACCAGCTTGCTTAGCAGCGGCAGCGGAGCGTTCGTTAGCGTCTGCTAAATCGTTAGCTGATACTAACGCATTATGGGCAAGTGCTGTCCATGAATCCATTACACGGCCCGAATATAACATAGCTTGTGCCGCATTTTGCGCAACCATGTTATATTGTGCCATTGTGGATTCTAGACCTTGCACGGCATCCTTCAAATCTAAATTATCAACAATACTTAACTTTGCAGAATTGGCAACTAACACTTGCACTTCATCTAGTTGCTTATACATGCGACCCCATTGCTTCGCCGCATTCATCGTATCATCTAACGAAACGCCATATTGTTGCATTATTTGAAGAAAATCTTGCATCGCTTGATTATATTGATCTTGGTGAGTTTCCAATTGTGGCAGAACAGTTTCTACCCCGGCCATACCTTTTTGCAAGTCTACAAAGCCCTGTTTTAAAATGTCCCAACCTTTGAAAACAACATTAGCCGCTATCATCCATTCTGAAAACTTTGTTAAATCTTTCAATAGCACCTGAAGACGTGAATCAGATTGTGAAAGTAGTATATCAGTCTGCTTCATAGCTAGATTTGCATCAGCACCTAGCTGTTGCATCTGCTGACGTAATCTGGTAACTCCCTCTGTAAGAGTGTCTGCATCAATAGCCCCAGCTTTAAATTGCTCACCAAGGTTCTCCATTTGCCCTATTAAATCTTGAAATGCAGACTTATCAAAGTTTTTCATAAAGCGAGCTTGGAAATTACTTTGTTGCGCTATAGAGTCAGCTAAAGCATTATTCCATCTTTGTAAAGCAGCTTCATTTGCATTTTCTTCAGCTTGTGCATTTGCAGCCTCAACCCTTAATTGGCTCATCTGTTGTTGTACATTTTTGATACCTACTCTTAAATCTTCAGCACTTATAGCATCGTTCTTAAACTGTTCACCCAGGGTGTTCATTTGTTCAATCAATTCATTAAATGAGCTTGAGTTAAAATTTTCACCAAATTTAGTGGAAAGATTGTTCATCTGATCGGTAGCTTTTTGTAATGCTAACTGCCAATTATTCAGAGCAGCCGTCTTTTGTTCCATAGCACGTTGTGTGGCAGAAGCATCTTGAGCTAATGAATTTATTTCGTCAGTCAGCCACTTACGATCTATAGCATCCAAGTTTTGCTCGGCTTCAATGTTTTGTTGTAATATTTCATATCTACCTTGTAGGCTAGCATTTTCTTCGAGAGCACCGCCATATCGTTGCGCTATATTACTTAGCGCATTACTAGCAGTAAGCTGTAATTGCTGTGCTCTCTGAAGTTGCATATTTCGATCTTCGAGAAGAGATAAATCTTCACGAAGCGAAGCCATTTCCACAGAAAACCATTTTTGGGTAGACGAGCTTAATTCGTCTAATGTACTATAATTAGATTTTAATATTTGTAAACGTTCGTCCAATGATGTATTTTCTTTAAGAATATCACCATACTCTTCTTCTAATTGAGCAATATTAAATAAACCGCCCTGTTTGAAAGAAGATAGCCTATCAAGAAATTGCTGTACCTCTTTTATATTTGATGTATCTACTCTAAACTGAGCGGAAGGTTCACCATTCTTGAATTGCGTAATTAAACGCTGATACTCACCAAGTCCTGTTTGCAAATCCTGAATCTGTTTAGTCATTGTTTCTTGGCCTTCGGGGCCTAATTTAAACGTAGTAGAGGTTCGGAGAACATTGCCAACCTGCTCAGCTACTCTGGTTGCCATTGATTGAATTTGGTTTAATTGTGTATCAAACTGTTTAGAAATTTGGGATAACGAAGATGAATCTAATGCAATTCTAACTTTCATGGGTTCAAGCTTTGTTGCAAGTTCAGCAATTTGTTTATTTAAATCAGCGGGAGTGGTAGTAATAACTAATTTTACACCTAAATTGTTTCCTGCCAATAAATTCACCACCTTTCACCAAAAAGAAAAACTCCCTATACGGGAGTTAGAAAAGCAAAAACACTTTGTGAACAAAACTTTAGTAGATTGGCACCAAACTCATTCTATCAAATCCGTACTCGTGTTCAATTTGTTTATCTAAATCAACAAATTTATTCTTCAGCGCGATCTCTTCTGATGATAAACTAGACGGGAAAGTATCCTTACTACGCACATTATAAAACTGTGTATACAATTGAATTAGCTGATCTAGTTGTGAAACATATTTTTGCTCGTCTTTAGTTTTAGGGATCATTTTCTTAAAATCAACAAACGTTGAACAATCAGGAGGAAATCCAGGTATGGATCTATTATTGGGATCGTTATTTTCACCTGCATATATTGCTACCTCTAAATGTGCCGACGAGTAAACATCTTCACCAGCCTTCCATAAATCTTGATTAATGTTCAATCCATCAGGTTCAGTGGGATGAAAACTCTCATCCAGCGCATCTTCAGATTGTTGTTGTGCCTGTGCTTGAACCTGTTGATATCGAATGTAACCCACAAGCCCTACAATACCCAAAATAACAAGATTAACGGCGATCACAACGCCCAAGACAATTAAAGTAATCTTAACTACGTTGCCGACAGGAATAGAATCCTTCTTGGGTTCCTCTGACATGAAAATCATCTCCTTTAGATTTTTGAACATTATACCAAAAAGGAGACGTCCCGTCAAGCACGAAAAAGAAAAATAAAAAACAAGCGTTAAGAAAAGTTAAACATATTGTCAATTATTTCGTCCGCATGATTTTTTGTATATCCCTGGGTAGTCTTCGGATCTTCATGGTGGGCAAATAACTGACATTCTTGCAAAGTGAATTTTCTAGGTTTACCAGTTGCTGGATCAATTATCCTGGTATCGGTGCCTTGTAAAAGACACTCGATACGGCTATGCCTCAAACTGTGGGGGAAAAACTTAATGGTTTTACCCTCCAATTCACTTAAGATGTTAGACATCTGAACTACCCATTCATAAATAGTCTGACTAGTTACAGTCTTTTTATTCCCGTTAGCATCCACATTTATCCATAGTGACTCAATATCATCATCACCACGTTGCTCTAAATATTGTCTAATTAATTCTTTAGTATCATTAAGATATATCAACGAAAATACCTTGCCACGTTTACCTATTACCACATTAGTCTTATTACCATTCAACAAACCAGTCTTCTTCACTTGATAAATTTCATAGCGTCTGCCGCCAGAATCAAACATTAACATAAGCAAAACTGCCTGTTGCAATTTTCCACGTCTTATCAATTCTTCGCGTAAACGCATCACCTGGTCAAAAGACAAATAGAAGTCATCTTCATTTGTTTTTACGGGCTCCTTCGGGAGCCCTTTTACCTTTCGAGCTACATTGTTATCATAGTCATATTCATCATCGTCCTCAGCATAACTAAGTAATGACCTAATGACGCTCAACATTCTATTTACACGCGCATTAGACAACTTTAGATCCTCTGTCAGCCACAAGGAAATTTTCCTAAAATCCTTTTTAGTTAATTCCAAAATAGACCTATTTTCAAAGTTGTTTTTTATATGCACTAGAATAATACGTAAATCATTTTCGTATTGAAGAATGGTAGAAGGCTTAATCTTACGTTGTTTATATTCCTCTAAGAAATCTTCCAGAAGATGTTTGTTGAATGGATTCACCAATTCATATTCTTGTCTAGAATAAATTTTGTTGTAAACTCTTCCACGGTCGTGACCCACTATAAATCCCCCTTGACAATGTTAAAATATTTTGGTATACTCAAGGAAAAAGGAGGCGAGAATAATGATGGCACCGTACCATCACCACCATCACCACCCAATTAGCCCCAAACGATTTTTGTTCAAAAACGGGCCATTGGGCAGACTACCATTCCCATTCTTTTCTTTCTTTTGGTTTTTCGTAAGGCGAGATGAAAAGTACCGGAGGAAAAAGAAATAGTAAAATTTAAAAAGGCTCACCATTATGGTACGGTATTGCTACAATACCGTATTCGTTTTGCTCATTGTACCGCCTTACAGCATTGGAAAAATAATGAGAACCATCGAAATCAGATAACATATATATCATTTTGGCATGATTCTTTATTTTTGATCGAGCTTCATCGCCCCAATGCCAACCTGCTTCAAATAACCACGGAACATAGCCTTCCTCACCACCAAATAAAGAAGGGTGATTGGCAAGAGGATCATTAAATGTTACATCTATTTGTAAATATTCGCCAGCCTCAATTACAGGAGTAACTTCTACAGCATTCAGCCAATTGTAAGTGCGCGGATGGTAAACTTTTGGAGTGTAACTGTTGTAATAATTCTGAATCTCCTCACGTATCAATTCCGCAAGTATCTCGGCTTGCTCCTGCAAAATCTTAATACCTTCATCATACCCTAAAAGATAATTACCTGCATTATCCTCTATAGTATTTGATAATTCTTCCGCGCTTTCAAAGACATCTTCACCATCAAACGAATCCATATTTAGCCAGCCACACTTTCTGGAGCAACCGTATTAAATAACGTACTCATATTCGAAATATAACGAGATAAGTAATCAGACAGGGTATTCATTTGTTCATCATTAAAAGCACCTATAATGCGCCAGAAGTAATTACCGTCCAATAACTGATCCATAATGAATAACTGCTGCTCCAATTCGTCCGGGATAGTCTCACCCAAATCAGTAAAATACTTAATTGTCAAAAACCAAAAATAAGATACATGGTCAAAATCAGATGGATCTATTCCTTTCTCACGAATATACAAGTTTTTCTCATTAAATTCATGCAATAATGATGTAATTTTCTTAGGAGAAAAGTGCTTATCGAGCATCAAATAATACTCACCATTATCAAATTCAATCTTTTGTTTTTCAAGAAACTTTTTGTTTTCCTTTTCAATAACAGATAACGTTAACTTTTTAGCCACCAAAAACCCTCCTTATTTGATTGGTAAGGTAACCTCAAAACCTTCTTTTCTAGCTAACCATGCCATAAAAGACGGTGCGGACATCCAATGAATTCCTACACTTTGCGCCCGATGGTGCTTTTCGCAAAGAATCAATTGATTATATAGCACATCCGGCCTATCATTTTCAGAAAGATTGGTCAAAAAGGCTAATAATTCATCTTCAGTCTTGAAATCTCTCTTACAATGACCGTAAAAATCAAAATGATTGAACAAATAATGAGCAATTAACTTCAAATCTAAAGCGTTCCACATACTTCTTTCATAAATATGATGACATTCTAAATCCTTAGTTGACTTGCAAATGTAGCAGGGAAGATGTTCAATATTTTCTAATTCGTTCTTGGCGTTTAAAAATTCTTTTGTAGTCTCCCGTTCAAGATGCGCAGGTATATTCAAAATCTCAATAATTTTTCTTTTTTGAATGTGATTCTTAGTTATTTTCTTATACAAAGATGAAAGTTTTGTAATCATAAATTTACCTCCAAATAAAATCGGTTTTTGCTAGGCAAAAAGAAGGTGGGCAAGAACTTAATTATTCTTGCCCAATGTAATTACGAAATCCGTGGGACTTCAACAAATGTACCAAAAGAATTGGAACCAGGAGCAGTCAACGCAGTAAAAGTAAGTTCAGGAGCCTTTGCTTTACCATTTTGTAAAGTAATAGCAAAATTACCCTGTGGTTGCGCATTAGCAAACTGGAAATAATAATCGGCAACAACTTGGTTAGTCACCGAATGACCAATAGTGTGAAACTCTAACGCAAAGTTTTGACCAAACTTAGTCGCATCCAGATTCAGAGTATTTGCGGTTGTAGTTTGAATTTGATACAAAGCGGTCCAACCGCCAGCGTTTGTAACACTCGGAGGAATAGAACCTGAAACAGTAATCGTGCCAGCAGCGTATGTGCCAGTATATCTACGACCATATTGGTCAATAACCGCAATAAGTGAACCAGTCATGGGAGTGCCCTGAATCGGAAGAGCATTACCACTAATAGTTAAATTGTTTTCTTTGTTCCACACAATAGCCGTCTGACCTTCCACAAAATCGCTACCATAGGCCATTTCTAAATAAGTCGTGTCAAAAACAACCTCTTGAACCTTTAATTCGATATCTCTTTCATTTTGGTAAACAGCTACCAATTGTGATCCTATACCACCATAAAGTTTTTCTTCTTTAACTTTAGACGTAATATCCGTTGTTTGAGCAGTACCAGTAAATACAATTTTGTTGTCGGATAACCTACGACCTACCACATCACACACATCAAAAATAATTGTATTCATAAAACAACCTCCTTATTTCTAAGACTTCAGAATTTGCTTAACCCTACCAAATTTATATTCGTCAACCCCATAGCCACGCCTTTCAAATAGATTAATATGCTTCGCCCACGATTCCACATTGACATCATTAGAAACAGTACGAAACAAAGTAGTGGTATTGTATGCAATAATTGCACTTATACGTTGGAATGTCATAAATAATTGGTAGATGGTCATTTCATTCACTTCAATATACGTATGACCCGTATAAGCTACAACACAAGACACAATATCTTCAAAACTGACTTTGTCCTTGTTAAAAAATTGTCTCGACTTCTCAATCCACGCTTGGATTTCTGGATTAGGATTAACTTCTTCCTCTTCAATACAATTCATTGTCATAATTAATTTTCTAAAATAATCAAAATTAGATGAATCAACCTTAGAATATACACTTTGTTTAAATACAAATTGGAACAATTGATTATATAATTGATCCAATTCGGGCATCATTTTTATAAAGTCGTATAACTCATGTGTTTGTTTAATAATTTCCAACATTTCGTCGTCACAATCGCTATTGTCCTTAAATATTTTCATCATTTTATCCTTATTGATTAACAGAAGTCTTTGGAAAACCAAAAAGTCAGGATAATCCCTAACTTTTACAAAGTGGCACTTACCGATAGATGTATCAATAGGTAAACCTAAAATATAGAAATCCTGAATATCTTGCACTTCTACACCACCTAAAAGTTAGGTGTGTATATCGTAACCCATAGAATCAGGGCAGAAATTCTGTCATCAAGTGAAATCACTTGATACTTATCAATATAAGTTTTACGAGTCCCTGCAATGGGCTGACCATCAATCATTGAGGCTATCTCATTCGCAATTCTGAATGGTCTTATCTTAGCCTGTCCTGACAAAAGCCACATTGCATTCGGTACAACTATGTCAATTAAATACGTTTCTATTGCCTGCCCTTGATTGGGTGTATTTTTTAAATTACCTACGTGAGGATTTATAAATAGTTTTACCGCATCTTGAGAAATAACTGTCGGATCATGAGGAAGCAGATATATCGTACTATTAACCGGGTTTACTTTATTAACATCTATATTAGGTTTAGATGGATCAAGAGGATTGCTGTCCAGGTAGTAGATATATCTTAATATATTTTGATTGCCCAAAATAAGTTGTAATATATTAGAAAGATTAGTTTCAACATAATTGAATTTATAGCTCATCGGTCACCACCTAATTACCACAAATTATTTATCGTAATGGGCAAACTTGTACTTACACCAGAAGCATCTTTTACCCACAATTTGATGCCTCCGGGCTGTGAGCCCATTACCAATGTTGCATTATTTCCACTAAATGACAAAGCTGCTAAGGATGTCTGACTTACTCCATCCGAAGCAGTCAACCACCATTGAGAGGCAACGTCATTATCAGCAACACCGTTGTTATAGAAAGTAACGGTATATTGCTGTGTCTGATTTATAAGCACCTGGTTATTACCAGTTATGGTGCATGAATAATTGTTCTGCGAAGCGGAAACCACATTTATAGAAATAGTTGCATTGACATTATAACTTGAAACTGTTATGGTGCAATTACCCAATGCTACTCCGGTTACTAATCCCGAAGCGGATACGATAGCAATAGCCGAATTGTTTGTTGAATAAGTAATAATTGGATTGGAGACTAAAGCACCATTATCATAAACGCTTACATTTAGTTGTAAAGTCTCGTTTACTCCTATTGACGCGCTAGTGCCATTATTTATCACAATACTAAAAGATTGTTGGCTATTATAATAATTTGCTATACCTAACGTTAGGTTGTCAAAGATAGGATTAATTTGGTCATTTTCTAACGCTAAGGCAATAAGACCAACACCATTTTTAACATAAGTGTAATTGTCCACATATGATACAATATAAGCACGATTATTTACAATGAAGCGTTGCTTTTCATATATTTGAGAGGTATTTGAATCGTATGGAATACTCATAAGCATTTTACCAAATACGGTCTCGATAAATTTCCATTCCTTCAATTCTTCACGTTTGTTTGTAAGTGTCTCTGCAATAGCGGAATAGGTTTGTATTACTCCATTTGGATCTATCCAGCTAATCTTTGTATTGCATCGCCTAAATGTGTAGTAGTTAATCAAGCGGTTAATACTATTCGTGTCCGTGCATAGCCAATCAAAACCACCAAAAGTGATATAGTCACCAAGATTAACCACTTGTTGTATGTTTTGAAATAGGACACGCCTGAAATCATCTTTGATATGAGTAAGACCGCCAGCAGCCTTCTCATTAAATAAACGAACGGTTACAGGCGTTCCTTTATATGTTACAGTATATATATCGGGCGAATAAGGGAACACTTCGTTAACTTTTTGCTGAAGCCAATATTCATCTTGTTGCTGAGTAGTTGTACCTTCTACAGATGTACGAAGGAGGTAGTTATTGAAATACGACATAAGTCAAACTACCTCCTTTCTACAAAGCTAGATTCTGAAAAGCATTTGGCGCATAATTATAGGTATATTGAACCGTCAAATCATCAATTTCAACATACAGTCTCTTGCGAAAGTTTTCTAATTCATGCAAATGTTGCGCCTGGGAATAAATCTTAAAGTCTGAACTGTTCATTAGTTGCTTAACCATGTAAATACTTTGGATTTGTGGTTCCAACCACTCCAAAACCATTTTTTTAGCCAATATTTCAATTTCCAGAGGCGATAAAGTATTGTTGAATTGTTGAAGAGTGTCATCGTATGAAGTCAAGTCAGTCTGACATTTTATAAATTTTGGAACGGCAGCAAATAAATAAGTGTGCATAATCGACTCCTGGTTAGGCTGAGTTAATGTTGCCAAAACAGGGTCGTTAATTTTATTTGAAAAAGATTGATAAATCGTTGAATAAGGTGTAGGCAACAACACCACCTTCTTTAGACCGCTTCAGTCAATTTAGTATTGAAAACCTCTTCAAAAAACTTGATTTTACCATATGAATCAAGAAGTTTATCCTTATTTTTAACCTTTTCTCTTAATATTTTGATCATTGTAATTTTCATACCTAATGGCATTTGTTGACAACGATCTTTTAATTCAGATTCCGGTAAAGAGAGAAATTTATCTACGTCACCCGGCTTAACGATCAATTTATCAACTTCCTGAAGTCCTAAGTAATTAAGCACACGTTCATCCGCGTCCACATACGCAAATCCCTCTTGAAAAGTGGACGATTGTTCAGAGAGAATATTTAGTAGATCGCCAATTGGAAAAGCTCTCCTTTTCCCATACGACTCAATATGCCATTCGCGGCGAGTATTCGGATCAACGAGAACAACGCCACCCATGGTGTTACTTACAACAAAAGCAGTTTCAGTTAAATTTACTTCATTGGCAGAATTTTTACTGGAAGCCTTGCGTGGCAAAACAATCCCTCCTGAATATTTTTGAAAGGTGAGAAGGGGTGAAGAAGTCAATCTTCACCCCACGATATATTATAGCATGTAGATACCATAAGGAGCCGCAGTCAAAATACCCAAATCCCACGCCTGTTGCGTAGAAAGCTCGAATACCTGATCCTGCGGTAGATTCGCCATATTGTCAAACATAAGCATCGGACCAGCGAAAGCAAGTTTGACGGGCTTATCGGCAGTAGTCGTAATATACAGGAAGTTATCATTGGTCAGGAAATTGTAACTGCCATCCCATGCAACAGCAGCGTCAACTTCGATAAGAGGAGTACCCATAAACCGACCAAGATAACCACCAGTATTATATTCATCCATCATATTTGGAGACATGAAACCAGGATAACCGTTAGGCGGACTCCAACCATTTAGAGGTAGAACTTGCGCTAAAGCAAGCCGAGTACCAAAGCATACAGGCTGTAATCCACCAGTAGCTGCACGAACGCGCTGTACAATTGTGTTAAATGTAGTTGCGGAAAAAGCTCCCTGATACATAAAGTTAGCATTCGTAGCATCAAAAGAGTTTACAAGAGTATTGTAAATGTCGAGTTTAATCTGAGCAACAATTGACATGCCAACCTTATTTACCCACACATCCCAAGGTGAATTACCGGAAAGTACATTGTACAAATCTTCGCCAATCTTAACAATACGCGCTACTGGATTGAGTTCCAAAACCCGATTGTCAAGCTTTTGACGTGTTACGTTAGTATTACCAAAGGCAGTTCTTGAAACTACGAACAGATTAGGAGAATCAATACGGAATATAGGCTTTTCGCCAAAATTCAGATTCTTAACATCCACAAAATTATCATATGTACTAATTATCACATTAGGAATAATAGATTCCAAAGTTTCTACCACTAGGTTATAGAAATTATGCTTAAACGTAGGATTTGAAAATACGTGACGGTAATCTAGTTTACCCTCATACTTAAAAGGAATACCAGACATCTCAGCAGCTTTATCAATAATAGCTTTTACAAATATATGTTGGGATTCATCATAAGAAAACTTAAGCCGTTCGGGCTGTTTCGCACCAAAGTACAAATCATAACCCATCTTAGCGATATCTGACATCTGACGTGTACTCATGTATTCAATTCCTCCTTTTCTCTTAATTTAATTAAGCCTGGACAACACGGGCGGTCACAGCAGCCTGTTGAGTAAGACCAGATCCCGTATAACCAAAATAAGCATTCGCATTTGTAATTACAGCAGCAAAACGAGTATTACCGGAAAGATTAGGAACAACGCTCAACATATAACTACCAGCAGTGGGGACCAGATAACTGTCAACGGCGGCATTTCCACTAATCCCCGTAGTAGTAATAGTAAATTCATCACCAACATTAAGGAAATAACCACGCATAGGTTGACCTTGAGGATTGTAGAAATCCTTAAGAGTGGTATTGGGATAGTAGGCAGGGCCAGTAAATTCAGCACTCTTGATTAAAACAATTGGAGTATTAAGAATACTGGTGGAAGTAGGCTGTACCACCTGATATTCCTGTGTCTGACCAGAAACCAAATCGCCCACATGACATACTGAACCATTGTCCATATCAGCGTTCGCATTCACAAGAGTCACAATGTTGCCATCATAACCCGCGCGAACCTTGTCCAAACGAACCATAGTGTGAATCGTACCAGTTGGCATTCCATTAGCAGGCATATACTAATTCCTCCTTATAATTAATTTTTATTCGAAACCGCCGGGAAGACCCCGGCCTTTAGGCCGGAGATGAAAGACGATCAACTCCACACAACAATTCCTTCGTTGTGAACTATGCGGCTGCATTTGTCAGGACGAACATAAGACTTGCCTACAATGCTTTCCAACATTGGGGAATATAAATATGTCTTGGATGTTACGCCCTTAGCTATAAACCGCTGACCAGTAGGTACGTAAACCCATACATCGCCACCAGTGCATAATGCGTTTTCCCTGAGTGGATTGAAAAGTTTTACTCCGGGATACACCTCAAGTTTACGCTGTTGATCCGGAGAAAGTGGCGATACGTCCGCAAAAGATGGTTCTTTTTGGTCTGTTCGCTTTTTTCTGTTCTGAGCAATCATCACCCCATTCACCTTGTAATGCCTTTCCCTCTGTGCGTGTGTGTGAGCTCTGATGTGGCGCCTGAATTTGACCAGAATAAGGCGCTTCTCGAAAGAAGTGTCAATCATGGTGCAATCGCAAAACGCTGCGGCGGTCGCAAGCGCGTCATTGCCATGATCCTTCTCCAACTTGAGCGCGTTTCTCTTGGAAACCATATCGCTTACAGGCACAAAGTAAATAAACGGTAACCTGCGCAATACACCTATAATCGCGTTCATCGTTCCAAGCCCTCGCCATTGCTTGATGCCCGTGACTGGAAGATAAACTCTACCAGCATGAACATCACGATGGCAATCTTCGCAAAGATATACCTTGTTTTCCGGTATGTTCGTACCGCCCATTTTCCGGGGAATGAGGTGATGCTGATTCAACTTCTCTAATGAACCACACAACACACATTTTTTCTCTTTAATCGAAGTGCGCGGCGATTTTTGATAGTCTGTATCAGACGTATTACCCCATGTCATGGCGCGAATATTGAACATATTGTCTTCCATTACAAACTGAACTTGACATTCGGGAAATGGGAAAAATCGCAGCAGCTTTCGATAAAGATTTAAATGTGTTTCGATACCATGCTTGAGCGTGGCGCTTGCTCTGTTGACCGATCTGACGTTTCGAGGAGCTTTGAATTTTGTTAATACCTTACCCTTCTTGAAAGAAAGACGTTTCTGCTTGAAACGCGAAAGATATCTCCTGCGACGACGATGAGACCTTCTATCGGACATCAGTCCCTTAATGTCCGAAATGCGAGTCTGGAGAATACCACGACAATATATGACCAGCTTTCCATTCATGATCTCACAAACAGCAAAACCAATATAACTGTAGCCAGGATCAAGAGCGATAATATGCTTCCTGTCTATTGTCCGTGAAGCGTCAAATTCCCTGTCCAAAAATATCGCTACGGGCGGTTTGCCAGATGCGCCACCACCAATAATACGTACTTTGCGTTGCTTCCGTAACTTGCGAATGAGATCAAATCTCTTGGTTGGATGACCTGGATTGCCGTTCTTGTCTATCGTGAATATCATACCAAATACCTCCTTTGCAGGAGCCCTATGATCTGGGCACCCTAGGGTGGTGGGTCTCCCTGAGACGTATCATTGCACCATGCGTTAGGCCCCGGGATTGCACCAGTGTCTCTCAAAGCTGGGAGTGTCGCCCCGAAACGTCAGTTCCTGCAATGATACACCCATCGTTCAACTACTTCCGTTAAAAAACGAAAACCTATAAACGGTACAGCCCCCGTTTACAAGCCACGCCCTTCAGAGCGCGGTAGTTGACTTTTATATTTGTCCCAAAGTGTTTCATGTTCTTCAATTTGGCTTGCGTCATTAAGACTAAAGTTACTAAAAATACCAAATGTAGCATTACTATCAGAATAAGCTATTTTCTTTCCAACAAGAGCAAACAGTTTTTCCTCTAAAGTATCAACCGACATTTCCATGGCTTTATCTTTTAGAGGAGCCATTTCACTTTCAGTTAGTTTACCCTTGAATTTTGCGAAAACAGAATTAATCTTAAACTCTTTTTCTTCTTTAATTTTTTTATCTTTGTATTCTTTCAATTCATCAATTTCTTTCGCCATTTCTTCCTTGTCTTTCTCAAGAGAAGCGATTTCTTTTTTGGCATCCTCTAACGCCATTTCCTTTTCCTCTACCTTTTTAGCCATATCTTCGCACTCTTTAGCCATCTTTTCTTTATCCTTTTCGTCTTCTTCCTTGAATTGCTTCACAAATTTGGCATAAGGTGAAATACTGCCAGCATCACCATCGTCAGGTTCATCGTCTTCCCAATCGACGGGAGCCCACTTGACTCTTTCAGTTTTATCATAATCTAATACAACATTATCGCCTTTTTCCTCATAAGGAATTTTTACGCTCTTCCAATCATCTTCTGCATCCACAGCGTAAACAAAATCGTCGTCATGATCGACATAGAAATACTTTTGACGTGCTACAGGATTACCAAAGTAATCTTTGTCAATAAACTCCTTTTTACCTAATTCACGTGCGAATTCTTCCTCTTTTGCTTTATGGGTTAACTTAAAGCTTTTCGTAAAATTCTCCATAGACATCCCCAATTCTCTATAATGTTTCTTCAAATGAGTAATCGCAGGGCCAGAAGTAATATCCTGACCATGCAGTCTGACTAAGGCAGCTTCACACCCTCCTTTATGTACCACTAATTTATCACCATCAATCTCATGATGCGGATAACTTAATTCTTCACTCGGCTTATCTTCCCAATCATCTCCTACAATAAGATAAGCCTCCTTCACAAGAGACTTATAATTTGCCTTCTTGAGAATATCATTGCGCAGTTTTGTCTTATCCACATCACCCCACGATCCTGTCATATTTGCGGCTTCTTTTGAATTATCAATCTCAATTTTCGGTTCTGTGCCGTATTCATCTTTAGACGTGTTGAAAGTCTTCATGTGAAATAGAATTCCTCCTTCCTCCGTCAATGATTTCTTTAATTCGCTTATCATTTCATAAAATTGACGTTTAAACTCGTCTTTATTTAATGTATACGCTTCGATGTGAGCGTCCTCAAAACAAGGTTCAATAGGTTTACCGCTAAAATCCTTGCCCAAAATACAAAGGCCCGAAAAACTAAATTTGTCTACCACGAAATACTTCTTTTCAGTATCCATATGTCCCGCTATGATGTCTATTTCCATACTTTGCTTGTTTCGTTTTTCCACCGCTTGTAAAATTTCTGGATATCGAGAAGACCACAATAATACTGTGGCAGTAAGATAATCCTTACCACCCTCCTGAATCCATTTAATTTCAGAGCTTTCCGGGATTAACCCATATGGCTTAGTGGTCTGCACTTCTTTTATTCCTGTAGAGGTAATTTCCACAGTACCACCATGTCCCATAAAATCATCTAGCGCCTCATTGTATTCACCCAAGACAGGGCAGTTATACAAAGATGGAATAGCGTCAATGATGGCTTCTTTAGGTAAATATGAGTTATTTCGGTTTAGATCAGGATAACAAATGTACACACGAGCCTTCGTAAACTGAGAATTATAAGGTTCGACATCCTTTACATCTACATCAAATCTTAATTTTTGTACATCCAATTTACCACCACCCCTAATTCGGCACGACAAACGCCATTTTTAACGGAGACTCCTTACTAAAAGTTTGTAAATTACTCTTCTTGATAATTTCTTTTTCGTTGTCGGAATACGTTACCTCTATGTTCTCATCATCAATCAATTCATATTTGACTATCAATTTCTGCATACATCACCACCCGCCTCCTAAACCTGATTATCTCGCCACTCTTCACCCTTTTCGGTCACTTTCGGTTGCACAGGACGCCCTGGAGAATTAACCGGACTTTGTACATGGGACGATGGCAAAACCTGCATTTCACTAATTAATTGGAGCGCATTTTCATACTTCAACAAACTATCTAACTCATATGGAGACAAACCTAATGAGGCACCCACTAACGTTTTCGGTAGACCACCCTGAGCAGCCTTTATATACTCATTAAATTTTTCATCACGGTTAAAGTTGGTGATGCCTAAAAATTTAACCTTAAACCTGTACTTAGGAGAAATGCGCTTAAGGTTAAGATTTATGAACCTTTCAAACTTGTTTTGCATAGGGAATACAAAATTTTCATCAACCTTGATATTCAAACTCAATCCAGCACTTGACTTAGTGGCCGCTCCGAAAAGATTTGGCGAAGTACCTGCTGCGCCGAAATAATTTTCTTCGGCAGCTCCCACGATATTTGTACGAGTCTCGGCACCTTCAAAATTAATAGGGGTAATTTCCATCGGAGTAGTTAATACACTAGCACCCGGAGGAAGTTTGCTACTAATATTTGCATGAAACTTACCAGCATCCACAGCATCTATCAAATAGTCATTCTTCTTAGCATCTTTATCCTGACGCATAGGAATTTTGTGAAATAATATTTTATAATTCTCCAAAGCAGTTTTTGTCTTTAATAACGCCTTAAATTCCATAATCTCAATGGCGTCCAGAAAAAGACCCATCAATGGAAGCAGGATAGCAGCATCTATCTCATCCCACTTAAAAACGTAGGCCTTGGCTGGATCAAGAATTTTCCAGAAGAATGGTATATTTTTATCTCCTTCTAAAAATTCGCGCCAATATATTTCAAATTCTGGAGCAAAATCACGAATGTTTACGCCTGGACGCGCAAAGTAAACCATATTGAAAGCATATTGCCAACCATACCGAGTCTTATTAACGATCTTACAATAGTCAGTAGGCATCCGTTGCAAATATACCGTTCCATCTTCTAATTCACGCAAATAGTAAAAAGCAGCATCTTCGCCCATGATTACACGCATAATGTCAGTAAAGGTATCTTTGGGATTTAATTCTTCAAGCCAATCGTAAACTTTTTGTTGCGCCCGTTTAAATGAGCCTGATTTCATATCTTTTTCGTCAACATTTAAGGGAATAACCACGTAATCAAAAGTAAGTATTGTAGCGAAATAGTTTAAAGTTCTTTTATAATGTTGACTATTATTGAGTAGATATTGATGCAGATCTTTTAATGCTTTTTCATTATAAATTGGATTCTCCAATAATTGCAAAACGGTATCCCGATCATATTTACGCGGTGAAGATGTAATACTTTTCATTATCTCATTCATCCACAAAGGATTAATGAGCATCCCCGGCGTGTTCAAAAAAGGTATTGTATTATTGGCAAAATTAATGGTGTTATAAAAAGCTTCTAACGAAAAATGGTCAATAGCCGGGGCTTCAGGAGTACTATTTGTGTTCTGTACACTTTTAGGCTTATAACGACGAGAAATTTTTGATCACCTGCCTTCGTCTTCAATCAAAGAAGAAATAGTCCATAGCGTTAGTACTTTCTTCCGTTTTACTTAAATCACTCTCCAAGATCTTTGAAAGATACATGGCATAAGCCAAAGAAGAATAGCGGTCCTTCTTACGAGTACCAACTTCTTTGACCTTAACATAGCCATTTCGTAATTCGTACTCTAAGTTAACTAACTCATTCACCAATGCGGATGTCTGAATGTAAGGAATCTCAAATTTAGCCTGTTCTTCAGGTGATCGTTTTATGTAATCTTTATTAACCTCCTGAAGATATTCACGCCCCTTGATTTCATCAACTAGGAGCTTGATTTTTCTCTTTTCAAAACACGTTTTTAAGAACATGGCCATTTCGTGATTAACCTGCTGAGATACGACTTTTACGGAATAAATAACGGGCAACGCATACTCATCCAATGCCCGGCTACGCATTTCCTCATTGTTGAAAGCACACCATGCAGGATATTCCACATCTCTTTCAGAATCGTACAGCACTTTTGCACAGTCATCATAAAGACTGATACCGTTGCCAAGTGTATCCATAGCCACGTAATCGGCCTCAAAGTCGTTAAATAATTGCTTGAGTCGTATAGCCTGCGTTTCAGAATGTTGTCCTGTCATGCTTTCAATATACACCACTTGTCTTACATATTCATCACGGTTTGGGAACATCCTCAAACAGGTAAAAATCGTATTGTCAACTGCACGACCCGCCATCATAGCAACGTCAACACCAATTATGCGTATTTCGTTTTTTCTCTTTTCGATTTTGAAAGAATCTTTAATTTTACGCGACTTCTGTTCCAAAAACGTCATATTGTCGTATGGATAGAACGGCTTTAGTAAGTCACGACATTTTTGTATATCCGCCAATTTGAAGTATGCTTTTTCCGATTCTCCAAAAAACATGGTTTCCATTTCCATCAACCAGGAAATTTCATCAAAATCCGCTTCTTCACGCATTTGCTCCACACGTTTCTGAGACAAAAGGCCATGATACAAAGACAAATGATAAGGGATTGCGCAAACGAAATAATCTTTGCCTTTACACATCAATTCGGTAAAGGACTTAAATTTTTCCCAAATCCAATGTGACTTATACCACGCTGAACTTATATAAATCTCAATATTTTCTTCAGTCAAATGCGAGTACTCCGGCTTCATGAGATAGGGGGGTTGTCTATTTACGGTTAGAAACATACGCAAGACTTTATTTAACATTTCAAAATCAATTAGCCTAAACTCTTCTAAAACCAGCACGTTCCCACGATAACCACGAGAATAACTTGTGCTCGTTACCGCTTCAATGGTACTACCATTCCGAAATGTTACACAGCAACGATGCTGACTATGAACGATATCTCTAATTTCACGATGTAAACTTGGACTCATGGGGATCAATACTTTTTCAACCTTTTCAGTAATAATCAAAGCCGCTTGACCTTTTGTACCAGATGCCAAAATCACATTTGTACCCGGATATAATACACATCTTACGCAACATATCAAAGCGGTTATAAAAGTTTTACTTTGACCCCGCGCAGCTATATACATAAAAAAATCTCTATGGAAGGCCATATAGATTAATATTTTTTGAAATAAGTGCAGTTTGATTCCAAAATAATCTTCTACAAAACGATGGGGATTAGCTCTGTAAAAAGATGCCCATAATTTCACTTTTTCTCGCCATCGCTGATCCTTACTCATATTTTCAACAACTAATGATTGATTTTTTCTTAATTTCCAAACATCCATGAATCCTCTGCTATACTTTCTTTTATCAACCTCAAATTTTTGATAGCCTGCCATTATTCATCACCAACAACATCATCTTCTATTTCGTCTTGGCTTTCGTAATTTTGCAAACTGTCTATACCAAAAATCTTAGCAAAGGGTTCCACAAACCACTTGGTTATATATTTTTCAATTCCATCCACGTCCTTAAATTCATCACGTGGTTCTGGAATGGGCTCTGATTCTTCAATCATTTTTATTTGAAGTCCCCAAGTAGATACATTTTCACTATCGGAGGCATTTTCTTGCACAGGTTTGATGTTCGCATCGGAAAGGAGTGCAGACACTATTTTAATAAGTTTTTCATAAAGTTGTAAATTGCCTTCTCTACGGGCCTTTTCAGCCTCATATTTTGTTTTAGCAACATCCTCATAAATCATTCTTTGTACAGGAGTATCAGATTTGTATGACGTAATCAATTGTATATATACATCTTCCATGTATTGGTATGCGTCAGGTTCTAAACCACTACCCCATCTTTTTATCATATCATCTGTTATTGTAAATCTATTGTCTGTCCTGTGATAAGGGGTAGATTTATTTCGATATAACTTCAAATATTGAACCACGGCAGCTTCCTCAATTAACTGTTCAAAGTTATCAGGAACAAACCTGCCTTTTATATATTTCTTACGTTGTCTTGTAAGCACCTTGTCATATATTTCTTGCCACTTAGGTTCTTCAAAGTATGTATCATTCATACCTAAATAGCCAATTAATTGTTCTTTTGTTTTTATATGATTTTTACGGCAAATCTTACAATAGGACTCATATCCATCAGAAGTATTGGAAACAGTATAATATTCGGTTAAAGGTTTAGATTTTCCACAATAGGCACATGTCTTAGTCATGGCGGCGTTCCACGTTCCTTCTGACCTTCTTTCGCTCTTGTTTACTTATGCGCCGTTTGCGAGCGCGATCTTTAACCCTTCCATACTCTAACACACATTCATCCAAATTTCTACCGCAATAAGTAGAAAACTCACACTTGTTACACTTACCCATCGTTACCCCTATACACTCCTTAAACCTTAATTCTAAACGTTGCCCATCTACCTTTAATTTCATCAACAATAAAAGCTATTTGGGACGGCTTATTCAGGCATTGTAACTTTCGTAAGCTGTATTCATTACCTCCCGTGAATGAACCAGATTGTATTATACTACCGCCTTTGGCAAAAAGCTCTTTTTCGTAAAAATGGTGATAATGACCTACAATTATTTCGTCAAAATCGTCACCATAGGAGTTAAGAATATCTTTCAATCTTAACGACCCATTTTCCTTATCACGGAATTGATCACCATGATAAAGCAAATATTTCCAATTGAGTACGGTCATGATGGTAAAAACGCCATTACTATCATGTATTTTTACATTAGTGTTGTTAAATAGTCTCGATTGAATATATTTAATTATCAGTTTCTCAAAATTGGTGGTGTGTTGTAATGTGTTTGATAATCGCCCATGATTGCCAAATACGTAATAGATGTTGATAAAGCACTTTTGTGATAAGTTATTTATAAGATTAGCTAAAAGTTCAGCTACAATTACACATTGATCTATGGGATCAGTATCACTATATGCGGAAATTGCAGGAAAAATATTATGACCCTCAATTAAATCGCCAAGAAATGCTAAATTGATAACGGAGATATTGTGTTCTTTAGCAATTAACTCACATTCAGAAAAATATTTAGCCAATCTTTCAGAAATAGTGTCCGAAGAATACTGTTGAATACCTAATGTATCCGATTTTTCGCCTAAATGCAAATCGGAAATCAACATTACCAGTTGCTGATTGGTGGATGGATGCACAAAATTACCAGCAGGCTTGTTTAACGCTGGTAATTTTGATATAGCACAATCAAGATGCTCAATAATTTGCTCAAATGTAGCATACTCACGAATAAGTTTCTTCAAGTCGGCTTTTTCCTGCTGAAGTTTTCGTCGTTCGGATTGTATTCGTAAGTAAGTTAACGAGTTTGAATCTATATGACTTCGTTTTGTTCGACGCAAGATGCCTCTTACCGCATCCTTGCTTATACCATACATTTTACCAATTTCTCTGTAAGTTTTACCTTGTTCAAATAAGTGTAACATTTTTTGCTTATCCGCTGCCGAAAACAAACTAACACTCCTTTTGCGATGTCACTTCTTGATCATTTTTGGGTTCACACGCTAAAAACAGTCGCCTTAATGCACAACTGACTGGTCCTGGACGAATTGTCCTACCGATACAATCCATTTCCTTGCAACGATCAACAAACTCGCAAATTTTCCAGGCGGGAAGAAGAAAATCACTCACAATTGTCTACCTCCAAGAAATTCACCTACGGGATTTTTCATGAAAATGGTCCAATCCTTCCTTACCTATCCAGATGCACTCTTCCACGAAATTGACCACGTTCCCATTTGTCGGCCCGATAATTTTCAGACGTTTTGACTTCGATGTGAACATCAGTATCTTGAAATCTGACATCTGGCATTTTGCTTTGCAAATCCTGAAGAATGAGGTTTTTGATATCTCTTTCGGTGTATTCGATGTTAAATTCCGGCACTTTCAGCACTCCTTTGATAATTTTTGGAAACTTGGCTGATCCGGCAGGATTCGAACCTGCAACCTACCGGTTAACAGCCGGTTGCTCTACCCTTGAGCTACGGATCAGTATGGCGGTGACAACGGGATTCGAACCCGCGATCTCTGCCTTGACAGGGCAGTGTCCTAGCCGCTGAACGATGCCACCGCGTTAGCACAGTTACACCAACCTATGACCACAATTTGGACAATAATTATTTACAAAATCGGTTTCCTTGCCACAAACAACGCATTTTTTCTTCTCTTTGACGGTGATTGGTTTTTCAAGAGGCTTATCGCCATAATAGCCACTCAATTGGATTACTATCGTGTGTTCATACGGTTCCAGTTCACCAATATAGCCAGTGACGAACTTTTGGTTGGAATCTTCGCCTGGAACCGTTATACCAGGATGACTCAAAGAAGAGGCACAAGTCGTAGAAAAATTAGAGCTATTATTACACATCACGATTATACCACCTGCGGTGTTTGGAAAAGCGGTCGTGTAAATAGGCTGAGTGACAGAAATATTATATCCGGGATAGTGAACAAAATATGGTTGTTGAGAATAAGTCACGGATATGTTATTCACAGGTTTTTCGAATGCGTATTTAACCACAATCAGCCCATCATCAATTCTATCAGAGCGATAATTGCGTAATTCTTCGGTTTTTTGTATAAACTTAAATTTGGGACCGTTGTCACAATCATTGACATAACGCTCCAGTTCCACACTTGAATTGGCACTCACAATTAAACTTTTACCAAACAGAATATCATTGCCATCAATCTGGATTTTGACCAAAGCCCTTCTGGATGACAAATTCTTCAACAAGAGCGAGTAATAAGAATCGAACGGGAGATAAACCACATGACCCTCTTCACGCAAAACCTTGCCACCACTCTTGACAGCACAAACAAAATTGTTTGAATACATGAAACGTCCTCCTTTTACGGCACACAGGCCAAATGCCTAGATTTTTAGACCTGTTGGTGAATCAATCACGTTACTTGAATTAATCACCCCACTTGAACCGCTGACTCTGATCTATGGTTATGCAGACACTATCACCATATTTTTTGACCAATTGGCATTGATTGAATGCGTCCGCTTCGCCCCACGGAACTGCAAAGGACTTGAACGAATTGTCGTCAAATACAATTTTTACCTGAGTTATATCTGAATGCTTGGTAATTCTGTCGTAAAACCTCTCGCTCCACCCTTCTTGAGGCGCAATTTTATCAGAATCCTTCACCACTAACTCAAAGAGCGATGCTTGTTCGTAGGAAGAACATCCGGTAATAGGTTGATATGTCAATATAGTGTTAAAACCGACTACTTTAAACCATTTGACACACTCTTTCGGGATAATATACCACTCGCAATTCTCTAAACATATCTCGATTTGGTTAAAATCACGCAAAATAACCCCTCCGAAAGTGATTAATTAAACATCACACCCTTCTTAGCTAAGGTCAGTATCTTTTGACACTACAATTCTAACCTCTTCGCCATCCAATTTGGACAACAATTGCATTATATTCTTCGCTACACCATCAACTTCGACCACTCCAGATTCAACATCGAGAATACCAGCTATGACAATCTGATACTTTTCTTCAATTTTGTGCTTGGGCACGAAAATCCTCCTTACAGCCTTGAATTAATTAGACATAATAGCTTATTACACCATTTAGGACGTGTTTTTTCAGACAGATTGTATATCTTGGACACTCTTGTGTAAAATTCATACAATTCATCTACATCATAGGTGTTGGCTAGCAAATTACATTCATCATGTTTGATAAAATCTTTGATAACGTCGAAATCGTTATTGTTTATCAATTTGTTCCACCTTCAAAGTCTTAGTCAAGTTTTGATCCAGAAAATAGAGTTTTTCACCTTGTTTTATAGCGAATATATAGTCATACTTATACTGAGGTGGTCCCTTATATTTAATATTATCAAAGTCAAACTCATTGTCGGTGTTTAAGTAGCACCATTTTGATTGATACGGTTTTGAATTGTCAATATAGGGGAGCCTTTTATCAGTACTTGTAAAACCCATGAGTTTTCTTTTATGCAAATAATCGCTTTCTCTGACAACGATTCTGTTTTTAACAATCATAACTTGGTATCGCTGTGGGTCACCATAAAGATACTTATCTACAGATCGTCTTTGTCTACGTGGAACAAACAACGTGTTCATTCGATGCATTTTAGATTGCGAATATTTGGGTTTATTTTTTCTGACTTGCTCATATTTGTGTTTTTCTTTGAATTTCAAGATAAACTTTTCTGATTGTTCACCCATAAGCCCCAAAGGGATCTCCTTGATTCGTTCACGCTGACTGAGTTGTCGCCCGCTGAGAATCTTGTCAGAACCTGTATCACCCGTAAACCCGCCAGAAGCGGAAGGATTTTTGGAACAAAGATAAGACGCTAATAGTGACAAGACATTTTTTGGGGCATAAATGCTGTAATCATCTTCCCAATTGGATTCTAAATAATTTTTGTATTTGGCAATTATATCATTGACCAGCTTAAGACGCTGATCGGCAGAAAGTCGTGTATCCAAAACATAACTACGTCCATCGAACATCTTCAACAACACACCATACGCCTCCAGTTTTTGACCACTCATTTCGCAAGTTGGTCGATATACCCCCCCTCAATATATAGTGTCGAAAAATCGACCCGTTTTTACGCGAATTTGTCCGGCCAATTTTTCCTAGAGCGACAAGACTTACAGGATTTTGCCCACCCTGATGAAGTGGAGTTATCAATATGATAGTAGTCTGAAGTGGCCGGAAAAGACATTCCACACGTGTTACAACGCTTTAATTTGATTGGCACATAATTCCAATACAGGAAATCCATGAGATAATTTGTGCGCACTTGGTACATAATTTTCTTTACAATGGATTTGAGTGTGATCACAAATTTGCTTATCGTCCACCCGTAATATTCACACGTGTCTTTCTCGGAATAGCCTTCAAGATAATATTTTAATAATAACTTTTTTTCAGTTTTTCTAAACTTGCACCGCTTTATCATATCGTCCAGCCAAACGTACAACGTTAGTATCTCATAATTGTTTTCTTTTAGCATTGTTGCGGTATTGTTTTTATAAATTATTTGATCCATAAACGTGGTGCGATATTTTAATAATCCTTTTACACACTCTTCAGTGCTTAAATTAACATACCGCCATGGAATTTCACATGTTTGAGTTTGAACTCTAACTGCGCCCATGTTAGATCTTCTTTTTCAGCTCTACAACTTTTTGAGTATTTTTCTTGCGTTTATTCTTTGATGCATCGTAAGTGGGGACTGAACTCAAAAGATCGAGCGAATCAACAAACAATTGCAAAATTGTTAACGTATTTGTGTCAGCGATGCCATTTAAGTAGGGGGTAGGATCAACACCCAAATCCATACACGCTTTGATCGTTGTAAAAAGCTCAGTTGGTGCCTCAATAATGCCGTCTTTGATTTCAAAAAACCTGTCTAAAGCGTTAACTCTAGATTCGTTTCCAGATTCGGATTCTGATTTTACACTAGCAATAAATTCTTCAACGTAATTCTTTTTTATGATTGATCACTCCTTTTTCTGTTTTGTTTGACCTGTTGATACAAAGTGTTGAATTTGTCGTGAGTGCCATAAGTTTTTTTACATTTTGGGCACATTACCAGAAATTCGGTTAGATATATCGTTACCAAGAGTTTGTGAAAATTGGCACAATTTGGATTCTCGCAGTAAACCTCCGTACCACTCCTTTCGTCGAAGTCTTCAGCGATTTTTCCCATCTCCTTTCGCGCTGACGTTATTATAACACAAAACACAAAATATGTCAATAGGTTTTCGTGAAGTTTTTGAAAAAGTTTGCGGAAGAGGGAGTGTGGTCGAAAATGCGATGAGCAAAAAGCCGGTTTTTCGCGTGCGCGTATTTTAACTCTAGGTTACCGTCGGAGACAACTTTTTCTTTAGACAGGGAAAATATATCTAGATACCAGATATCTTTGTATATTTATATAGCCCCCAAAGTTCGTAGATATCTAAATACTCTATACTTGATACACTATATTTATACCATACACCTGATATATTCTACATACCATGATACATATATACTATTCTGATACATATATATTCAACTTTTCTGCTTCGCAGAAAAGTATATTTAATACATTTATTCTTTTACAAAGAATAGTTGATAATATATACTTTAGAGATAGAACTATAGTTGTTTATTATTAATGTCTTATAATACAACTAGTTCTAATACATAGTAATAGTATAATACATAGTATAAATACATAAATACTAAGTAATATAATATTATATAATACATAATACAATATATACTAAAAGAATAATTAATTATTAAAATATTTTTTAGTATAATATAGTTGTATTATATACTAAAAATTACTTAGGTCCCCGAAGTTTCTTGGGAGAATATGGGGGATGAAACATGACGTACCATTCAGTTTCTTTGCGGATGATTGTGCAAGACTTGAAATCGTCTAGGTTAAAGTTTTCCGGTAGTTGAAGACGGACAGTGCCAATTTTGGACAGGTATAAGCCTTGGTGGGTGAGTTTGAAGCCATATTGGGGGTAGGTAAATGAATTGTATTCCGCCCCCGTTATGTGTTTGGGAGAAGTCGTAGGAATCTTCATGTTGACTGAGAGAAAGAACCGGTTGTATGCCTTGTCAACACGGTAAGCCACATTGTGCAAAACCTGAGAATAAATATTTTTGAGCTTAGGATTTTCTTTTCTCAGTGTCGTGATTAGTTTGGTTTGTTGATTAAGTGTTACATGGATTTTTTGTTGCGTCCAGGAATTTTGCCGGTGATCAATAAGCGTGTTGTAAAGTGCGCAACATTGCTTGAGCCACGAGTTAAAAGTTTTTTCTTGGCTTTTGGTGGGGAAAATTTGGCAGGTGATTGAATCCAAAATGATGACCTCCTTTTTGGATTTTGAGATAATTATAGCGTGGCTGATAAAATCTGTCAATGTTGAAATTGGGCCAAAAAGTGGGGCGATGGGGGATGTGGACGTAAAAACACGAAATAGGAATGAATTTGATAGGTTGACAGATTTGAAAATTTAGGGTAAATTTGGGCGGTGTTGAGCCGGGTTTTTGGAGGGTGAAAAATGGGGGGGGTCCAGGGTAAACGTTACCAATTTTTTCCAGCCCTGAAAGCCTTGGCGCTGTAGCTTCCATTTTTTGGTAATTTCGAAAAAAGGCGTTTTAAGCGGCCTTAAATTTTAGGGTGGTATGATTATACGTCCGGCAAAAGTTAGCGGCCTCAGTCAGACTTTTTTTTAACATTTTTTAAGAATTGGGTTATAAGCATTAATATGCAAAAATCATTAAAAATATGCAATTTTTTGGCAAAATGGAGGCGATTTTGGACAGTTTTAGGGCGTTTTTGGTCATTTTTAGGCAAAAATTAAAGATATCATAAAAGGTGGAATTTTGGGTGGAGGGGCCGAAACGGTTCGGTTGCGGAGGAGCGAACTTATTCTGGTGCTATGAGCAAATTTATTTGGTCAGGTATATTGACATTTATACCGGGGTATGGTATGATACTGGTATGAAATTTTCAGGTTTGGGGGTAAAATTATGTACACCGAACGTGTACAGGAAGTGGAAACGCCTGGGATTGCCAGAAATTTTCTGAAACGCTATGAAAGTGATTGCACCCGGAAGAATTATGAAAGCGATTTGAAAAGGTTTTTTGGTGTGAAAAGTGTGGACGAGATTAGTGAGTGGGCTATTAGGACTGTGAAAGTAAAGGATTGTGTGGAGTATATCGGGAAACTGAGGAATAAAGGGGTTTGTGATAGTACAATTAAGCGGAATATAAGCACTTTGCGGAGTTTTTTGGATTATTGCGTGGACGTGGAAGAAATTTTGAAGAAAAATGTTTGTTGTGAAAAGGTCGTCGGGAAAACAATAGAACTTTGTGAAAAAAAGTACGAAGTCAAGGGCAGAGCGATGGATAGAGTGGAGATAGAAAAGCTGCTGGGAGTGATCGAGAATGTAAAACATAGGACGATGTTCAAGCTGATGTTGTGGACTGGAGTTAGGATTAGCGAGATTTTGAAAATCAAAAAAGAGGATATTGAGTGTGATGATGGGAAGTGGTATTTGAAAATTGAGGGTAAGGGTAGAAAAGTGAGGACGTTGCAGATAAGAGAGGATTTGGCGAAGGAATTGATGTGTTTTGCAAATGAGGGGGTGATTTTTAGATATAGTGATGATGCTGTGAATAAGATGTTAAAGAAATATGCGAAGAAAGCTGGGGTTGAAGTTGTAAAGTGCCATGATTTAAGGCGAACAGTGATAACGGGGTTGATAAAAAATGGGATGTCTTTGGACAAAGTGAGGCGTTATGTGGGGCATGCGAGTTTGAGGACAACAGAGAGGTACTTTAGAGATTATGAGGATATGAGGAAAAATGAAGCATGTGAATATATAAATTGGGTGTAGGGCTGGAAAGGCCCTATTTTTTTTGAATAAGTGTTGTAAATGTGGAATTGTGAATAGTTTGGTGAAAATGTGAAGGTTAATTTTTTGAAAAAATTTGGTGAAAAATGTGTTTTTGGGGGTGGGTGAGGGAGGGGTTTAGGGTCAGAATGAGAGAGTGCTGTGGGGTCAGTAGTCCAGGACCCGCTGACAAATTCTGGAAAATAGCCCGGGTTCTTACAATCGCCATCTGCCGGACAAAAAGACAACAATTAAGTTAGCGCGTTATAATGTCGTAATTATACCCGACATATATTAACAATTAAAATTTATTTGGTTTTTTTGAGTGCAAGGTTGATAATTTGCACTTATTTTTTTTGTTTTGGCTTGCAAAGATTGAATTTGAAGCTAACATAACAATATCACTATAAATTCAATAATTGAATTTGTTGGTTGGCAAAATTTGGCTTGTTTTTCGTGAAAATCGCGTTTATCTTTGCGTATGATTGCGAGCTGGTACTTCTTGGTAACATAGTCCGGTTTTTACTATTATCCTTTGTTAACATATTAACATATTAATATTTATTAATATGTCTAAATAAGCATATCTCTATATTACCATATCCTCATATACACATATTAATATATTAAAACATATTAATATATCACTCATATTACCATATTCTAATATATTAATCTCTCCAACCAGCCATTTTCCACAATCACCCATGCTACCCATCAATCCCACATAAAACCACATAAAACCACACAATCCAACATTCTCCAAAATTGCACAAATACTAAAAATTTGTGTAATTCTCCAACCATGAAAGAACTTGCACATATCACTATGAAAAATCTTGCATACTTCCATAACCAACCAAATTCCCAACGACCTTCCTAACGTAACAATGTTACACTACCGATCCACATCGTACCATCATTAAAGTGTAAAGCTAATTTTGTCATTGTCTGCCATAATATATTCTCTTTTGTAATCTTGTCACCAACTCCCATGGTAATCTCTCCCATGTAAATATCTAGGATTTTCCCATCCCTGCCACGCCATCCATTCCTCATTCCTGGCCTTCTCCTGGCGTCCCATTCCTCTGGCCATCCTCTTCGGGGCCGCCTTTTCCATCTTTCGGAAATCTCTGTCATTTTCTAGGCGACGAAATCTCTGAATCCCTTGCGTCCGTAAGTCTCCCGCCCACGTCCATATAGCGCCCACAAGCGGCCGATCCCAAAACGTCCATATGATGAATCCTAGGCCATATTGCCGCCCCGATCTCCTGGAAAACGGTCTCCCATGCTATTTTTCTATTTGGTTTCATAGCGCGGAGCCAAAGATTCACAAAATAAATATAAAAATATCTCGTGCAAAGAAGGGAAAAAGGGATGGGTGTAGAAATAGAATATAGCAGGAGTTTGGCCTGGCTCAGGCCAAACTACGTAGAAACCGAAATCCTGGTAAAAATACCTGCTTGTGAAAGTTTTTCGGTTTGATATCACAAGCAGGCGCTCTTTGACAAATATGTTAAATTTTGGAACTGAAGGTAGGTTTCCAGGATTTGCCGAATTGCAGTTCCAGAAAATAACATCATGTACCAATTCCCATATACAAATACGTATGAGTACTTTGCTTTCATCATCTCGCCTAATCGCGAGTGATCGGCGGCAAGTACTGCATATTCCCGAGAAAATAAAAGCTCTGTGCGAATCCTGCGGCGAGTGAGTAAGCGATAGTCTATGCAGACAATGCGTAGGCGATAGCCTATATAGGATAGTGCAGAGTGGAAAGGAATGCGGCAAGCTGTATTCGCGCGATACCACCAAAGGCGAATGCGGCAAAAAAGCCAAGTTCCCGTCGATATGCAGGAAACCTTCGATATCGCGCGATCCTGAGATAATGCAGCAAGTATTGCATACGTGCACATATGGTTACCTTTTGGGGAATATTCACGTATTCCCCATACATACATAACTCCAGCCGCCGGGAAAAAGGCGGCAGAAAGGACGTGCTAAGATGAAAAAATGTCTAGTGGAAAGTATTTGTGACGGCGGCAAGAGGTTTTCTGTAATTCAAGGTGTATTCCTGGACGAGGATGGCGAACAAGTAGGTTTGCTTCGTCTAGAAGCAGACTACAACAAAGACAAAGATACGTTTCCTACAGTTCGTTACAGTTGCTTGCATGGCCAAGCAACTGATGAATACGTGGAAAAGCTGGACGAACTAACTGCATTAACCATTCTCTTTTCCGCTATTATAGCGGAAAAGAGAAGTAAGAAAACAAAAATCAATTATCGCCAATGTAATCAGAGCGCCCGGTTCATGTTTTATTGGACCGGGCGCGGAAAACGCGGCCTGAAAGCTGTAAGAACAGCCACCAGCCATTTCATAAACTGGTGGCCGTGCCCCGGATGGCGGCGGGGCCGTGTTTAATGGTGGCTTTAAGCCACCAATACATAAAATTAAAGGAGTGGTGATCATGCTGCATCCGAAAATCGATCCTGATCTCGGCGGTTTCCGCCCCATCGGTAATGCTAACACTAGCATTACCGAAATGGAAGGTGGCAAAATCTTTATCCGGTATGGTAACCGCGAGGTTATCATACCGACAGAACTTGCAGTTGCATTACTGTTGAATGCAACTGCTAACTACCCAAAACAGCCGGTAGAAATTTCACTTACTACGGCATGGAAACAGCATGCCGTCCAGGAGGTGATAGATGTGGATCATGTTTCAAGTTGTGAAATCCTCCGCGCTATCGCGGAAGAGATGCAGGAGAATGGGGAATGGGTAGGCGAATAGCTATTCCCCATTATGGCCGCCTTTCGGCGGCCCATACATAAAAAATAAGGAGGAGTTAATATGGAAATCATTAATTTAACCCCGCATGATGTGGTCTTGGTTCTAGGCGAAGAGAAAGTTGTCTTTCCATCTAGTGGCATTGTCGCTAGATGTAAGACAACGCGCCAAACAGTTAATATTATTAAAGTAAATGGCCGTGATATTGCAATTAACAAAACTATCTTTGGGGAAGTTGAAAACCTTCCCCAACCAAAAGCTGATACTATGTATATCGTTTCTTCTTTGGTCGCACAAGCGGCCAAAGATCGGGATGATTTAATCATCCCTGACGATACCGTTAGGGATGATAAGGGCGCTATAGTTGGTTGTAAAGCTTTTGCGAAAGTATAAAGGCGGCTTTAAGCCGCCAATACATAAAATAAGGAGTGATCAATATGCAGTTTTCCGATTTTGTAACCAAAATGCAATCCTTGCGGCGCCGTTCTGTTCCCGCTATTCGGCGGGAACTGGAGAAGTTCGACAAGGTTTTTGATGTCGCGGATGCCATTGATGCATTGGATCAATTCGAGTATGTCATGAGAGAGGATTTCGACGAATACGACGAGTATCGAGAAGAAAAAGAGGATGCTTGGCAAGAATTCCTGGACGTATTGGACGAACTTCAATACGGCCGGGAACAAGAGGAACTCTACAGTATAGATTAGTTTTTGGTGGTCAATTGACCACCAACTACATAGGGTGCGGCCATAAAAAAGGTGGCGGCCCGAAAGGAGAATGTGATATGTTACGGACACAAACTGCTACCCAAAAAACTTGTGAATACGGGATTCAAAAGGTGGCACTCTACAAGATGATGGCGGCTACAGTTATTGCATTGAACAATTGCAGACAGTACGCAGATACTGAATGGGAACCGCGACATATGGAAAAGCTGGAAAAGTTATTGGATTCTCTGCCGCATGGTTCAGGGATTGACGGGAAATGGGAAGTTATTCTCGATCAATCAAACAGTGATAAGATTGTGTTAAGACAATCCTATCACGTAATGAATGAAAACGGGTTCTATACCGGCTGGATAGATTTTACAGTCATCGTAAAACCAGATTTCATATCTGGTTTCAAACTTAGCATTAAAGGAAAGTTTTCCGACTATAGATGGCAAGGGGAAAGTATTAAGGAATATCTATATGAAATTCTAGATTTCGGATTGCGTGAATTGGTTTAACTATCAGGCCGCCGAAAGGCGGCCTATACATAAATAATAAGGAGTGGTAAAGATGAAAATTAAACACATTGAATTGCTATCTGACGGTAGCTTACCATCTTTTGCATGGCCAGGAGGATATCCTATGTATTATATTGGGAAGGAGGATTATTCAGAACCATATGGTACAGAGTATTTCGTTATCTGCCCGGATTGCGCGAATATCGCAATTCGGGAGAAGGATAGCGAACTCGTTCTGTTAGAAGGAGATATAAATTGGGAAGATCCCGATTTATATTGCGAACTCTGCAGCCATCGTATCCCATCGGCATATGCCGATGAGGATATCGACGAATAATTTTAAGGAGGAGTAATAATGAATGCAAAAGAAGCGTTTCGGCAGGAATATGGGGATTCAAGAAATTTTGTTACACCAAGGATTATTTCCAGGGGCACGATAAGGAAAGGAATGATTTTTTACGAATTGAGTACTGGCAGGGGAATATTTGAAGAAACAAGCTTATTTGGTGTGACAATAGTAAAGTACGATAAGGAAAAAGGAGAAACAGAACGTTTAACTGATTTGTCTCAATGCTTTCATTCACAAGACGAAGCAAAAAAATATATTGACCAACTTAAAAAAGAACTGTAACCAATCATGGGAGGATTTCTCCTCCCATTATACATAAGTAAAAAAAGGAGGAGTAAACATGTCAAAGTTATGCTATGGCAACCCATATACTCATTATGAGTATTCGCGCGAATCCGTCAATAACAAGAATAGGATTTATTCTTGTTATTGGTGCGGATCAAAGCCAAGTACTTTATTTAAATATAACGAAAGAAGGGAAGTATTCTGTAATCGAGATTGTGCTAGGTCGTATTATCTCTAAAAATAAGGAGGAATTACGAAATGGCAACTGTCGAGTGTGAATGCGGCTATGTGTTGCGTTCTTGTGGCATGTCGTCCCATTTACGGGGCGGCGTGCACAAGATGAGAATGACTAGAAAACATTATAGAGAAAAGGGAATGGCGGCCTTGTGGAATTCCACGGGCCGCATGGCAGAGCGGCTGGGAATTCCTGGCACTTGGGATATAGAAAACTATATCCCTGGAATTCCAGGACGTAGCGGCATATACACCTACGGATATTACGTTCGTCAAGATATCGCGGATATCTTGGCTGATGTAAATATTCCTCTCCAGGAGAGAAAAACTCGGGCTCTTTCTCTCCTGTAAATAGTTTTCCCGGCGGCGATAGATTGAAAAATATCTCTTGCCGCCTAATACATATTGAAATCGAAAAATATAATAGGAGTGATGGCATGATTAAAAACGTCATTTTGTTATTGTTTATAAATGGTTTTATAGACGAAAGCGAACTAAGATTTTTCTTAAGGAGTGGAAAAAATGACGCTTACTATTCATGCGAGGAAGAGAATGATAGAGAGAGGTATCACGGAAAAGGAAATCTGGTCTTGCTTAGAAAAAGGCCAGATGGTAATAGATGGAAGCACTATTTATTATAAAAATAGCTACCTTGTGGTAGCTATTGAAGAAGGAATTATAAAGACGGTACTTTATAAAGCTACCTTTCATAAAAAATTTGCGCAGTTTAAGGAAAATAGATGGTTTCGGTCTGAGACCGAAGCCATCAGAAAATTTAAAGAAATATACTATAAGGAGGCGATAATATGAATTATTGGGGAATGTTTTTCATTCTGTATCTTTGCATCATTATTCCCGCAGTTATTGTTTATATTGAAAGGAGAGGATAAAATGATTCAAAAAACGTCCTGCAGTAATTGTCAGTATCTTATTGAGGATACTATAAACAATTTTCTAACTTGTACCAAGGAATTAACCAATATAATTTCATATACAGTTTTTCTCCTCATATACAGAGGAGAAAAACAAAACTGCAAGTATTACAAAAGAAAGAGAAAAACCTTGACATAGATCGTTCTCCTGGTGGACGGCATGTGCCGTCCACATTTTTTTGCCCAAAACTATACTAAACTAGTTCAGTATACATTGCATAAAATCCTCTGTAAGACGTTTTCCCCATGTGCCAGTATGATATACTGGCCTTTTCTTTTTCGTCTATTCTAGGCCATCCTAGCGGCCTTAGAATTGATTTTCACGTCTAGGCCGCCTAGCGTGCCATTTACGGGGCCGCTGACATGGACACGGTACTTTATACGTGCCAGGAGCAGATCAGCCATTCTAGGCCATTCTAGCGGCCTTAGAATAGATTCTCTATCTCCCGCCATCCCATATTCCTATTGCCGGACCGGTCCAGGAAAATTTTTCCCACATAATGGTATTGTAGGACACGAAAAGGGAAAATGTGATATGCTATATACTGGAAGAGAATACTGGCAGAAAATAGGTTTCGCTGCCAGTACTTGGCTATTATATCTTGGACCCAATCCCTGGAAGCCCTGGCAAGCTATGCCACCTAGTCAGGACTGGTAGGTTTTGGGTTGGAAAATTCTGGAAGGGTGATTATATGGTCTAAAAAATGAAAAATGGGCCTATTAACCGGATTTTTCAAGGGTAACAGCCCGGCGAAAAACTCCGGTGGGTAACAGAATTTGCCAATTCTCCAGTGAATTCGGAAATTTCTTGGCAAAGATTCGGCCAAAAATATTTTGTTTAAAAAATATTCCTCATATCAGTCTCCAATTTTCCTGTTGACAATTCTCCTAAAATGTGCTAATCTATCATCGTATATAATTGTTTCAAACTCCATTTGTCCTTAAGGAGATCCCCATTATGAAAATCGTTCGCTTTTCCGATTCCGGATTTATTCCTCAATATCAGGATTATCACCTTCGTTCACTTATATGGCTGTTATTGAATTATTTTTATAATCGACATTTTCCTTTGAATCCAAAGGCACGCGCGATATTTTCATCAAACGATCAATATTTCAAACGACTCGCTCAATTTATCTATGAAAACTAAAAGGATTTTGAATATGGAATTTGGGCCTTCATAGATAGTCATGTGAATAATACTTCGCTTAACCATCTGAAGAATGAGGTTTCTATCTGGAAAGCCGACATCCCGGATCACATTTATGTGTACGATGTTAACTTGGATGAGAAATATCTTATCACCGATAAACGGGCGCAATTCTCTGGATTTTTTATTCCGTCGAAAGAATCTAAATCCCTTTCAAATATCGAGAGAGTCGGATAAATAAATTTTTTGCGCATGGTCGATTTTTCTTATTTTTAAATCTCTATTTTGCTAAGTCTGATTTAATTGCTTCGCATTATTGATGATTCCATTATGTTTTTACTTGATCGTTGCTTCGCATTTTTAATCGGTTTTTCGCATTTTATTTATACCGATCAAATGTTATTTATATGCCGTTTAAACGTTGCGTTTCCGCCGTTTTTATCTCGTGTTTCCATTATTTTTGCATTATCCGTGCATTATCCGCCGGATTATCGCCAAAAAGGAGGGGTTTTATAGTCTTAACTATTCTTATATTCCTTTAACGGCGTTTATCTTTCTTTAACTAACTTTAAGGAGGTATTTTTGTGGACATTTATCAGGAAAAGGGTTATAGGGATCGTAAGCATTATTTGCGTTCTCTAGCGGATAATTATGACGTTCCTTATAAGGTGGTACTTTCTATCGCCGAATTTCTTGGTCCCAATGAGGATTTCGACGGGTTAATTACGGAAATTGAGGACTATATCGAAACTCGTGAAGATGACGATGATTGGGAGGAATGGTAAAAAATTTCAGGAAAAATTTTTGTTCCAGGGTATTGACAGATTCAAAAATATCATGTAAGATTATCATAGAAAAAATTCAAAGGAGGGATTCGAAAATGTCAGCAGAAGTAGAGAGTATGTTTTACGTCAGGCAGACACCCTGGCATGGGTTGGGTGTAAAAGTCGAAGAGGCTCTTACATCAGAAGAGGCTTTGGTGCAGAGCGGATTAAAGTGGCGCGTACTGCCAAAGGCTATCGTTATCGACGGTCATATCGCACATGGCTATGTAGCTAATGTGCGCGAGACAGACGGCAGTATTTTGGGTATAGTATCAGATCGGTATCGGATTGTGCAGAATGATGAGGCGTTTAGTTTTGTTGATCAAATTATCGGCACCGGTACGGTAAAATACGAAACCGCCGGTGCACTGTTCGAGGGCAAAAAGGTATGGATGCTTGCCAGGATGGATGAAGTAAAACTTTTAGATGACACTACCATTCCCTATTTGGTCTTTACAAACGATCATACTGGGAAGGGTAGTGTAAAAGTTGCACTCACCCCTATCCGAGTAGTGTGCAACAATACACTCAATCTAGCGTTGTCGCAAGCTGATCGCTCATGGGCAACGAAACACATGGGCGACATGGAAGCAAAGCGGTTTGAAGCGATGAGAACTCTCAATCTTGCTACCGAATACATGACAAACCTGCAAGAAGAAGCAGAGAATTTGGCAAGGGTTGTAGTCTCAGATAAGATGTTCACGGAAATCGTGGAAGAAATATTCCCACTTCCCGCGAACGCTAAGAGCGACAGGAAAATTGTCAATATTCAAGACTATCGTGCCGAAGTGAAGTTTCGGTATGAGATGGCCCCGGATTTGCAAAAATATCGGGGAACAGGTTGGGCAGTTATCAACGCGGTAAGTGACTTTGTAAGTCACTCTGCACCGAAGCGTAGAAGTGCAAGCTTCGCTGAAAATCGGTTTGCTAACATTATAGAAGGAGACAAATTGATTGATAAGACTTATTCCCTCCTGAAAGCTGCATAATTTAACCCCTGTTTCCGGTCAGGGTTACCAAAACCGGGTACATACAAATTAAGAATAAGGAGTTGTTGTAATGGAAAATGTAAATCCGCATCTAAAGCATTGGAAGTATATTAGAGGCTATACGGGCTATTCCCGGTTTCGGGCGGAATGTTACAGTTTTGATGTGGGTAGGTTGTCTTGCGTTGGGAAATATGGTCAACAGGAGGAATGGACAGTTCTTTGCCATAAGGCAACCAAGAAGCTGGTTGTCATAGGTGAAGAACAGCGTGAAGGGTTTTATACGATCAAGTATCCGGTATATCAGGTAATTGATACAAGTAACATAAAATGGTCCCAATCGAAAAAGGTTGCTCCCATAGCGGAGCAATATGGAAAGAAAGTCATTCAAACGAGAGAAAGACTTTCTCTATGGGAAGTTAATATGGGACTTAAGCAACCGAATGTAAAAACTAGAATATATTAGGAGGTAGTAAAAATGAAAGCAGAAGTGCTAATTAAAAACTTAAAAGTGATTGGGGTGGAAGATCCCCAAAAATGCGCAGCTCAAATGCTGCGCAACAAAAAGGTTATTATTGGGGGGTCACATACACGTCCCCTACAAGCTTTCGCATTGCGTGAATGCGGCGCGAAATTGAATCCTAGTGGTCGGTCTGTTACAGTCGATGTTACTCGTCTTTTAGACAAGTTTGAGGACCCCTACAAGTTTTATAATGGTACTAATAGTCACAATCATGTTACCTTTGAGAAAGTGATTAGTATTCTTCTGGAACCTCAGCCGTGGGAGAAAGGGGAATAATAATTCATGACGGTAGAGGAAAAAAGAATCTTCGATTTATACAACAAGAGTGGATGGTGCGCTTTTCATTATCCGAGAAGAAAGCAGATATCATTAGACGGTCATCCAAGGATTCCAGAGAAGCAGGCAATTAAGGAGATGAGAGAAACGCTAAAGATGAAAGGATTTTTAGTAAATAACTCTTTTTGAACAGGGCGGTTACATTCAGGCGTGGAGAATCGAAGAATAATCAGCCCGATAAGTGGCGAAAGGAGAGAAGAAAAATGATCGAGTGGGAAAAGGGCGGGTTGGATGGATGGGAGATACAAGTTGTTTATTGGAAGGATGGGTTCGTAGTCGAAGAGACGGCTAGGATTTACCATCCTGGCCACAAGGCGACACCAGTTTACTTGGAAAAGTTCGACAAGGAGTTTGGCCTTGTCGAGAAGAGAATCCGAAATGCAAAGTCAGGTGAAACGATATATGTTCAGGATTCGCATAATCCAGAACTCATTGCTCGTGTCACTTTTGAAAGTGACAGAGCTAAAATTCTAAATAAGGAGTGGGAGGACGATGACATCGTTTCGATAGAAAAAGGGAAAGCTTTCCTCATGGAACTAATGGAAAATCTGAAAAAGCAAGCGAAAATCGCTTGCTTGGAAAGAAAAGAATTTTGGGAGGTGGAAGTTGAATAAGCGAATTGGCGGCCAAATGGCCGTCATACATAGCCCAGCCACCGGGCGAAAGGTGGCGGAAAGGATGAATGAAAAATGAACAAAAATATAGTACCCGTGTATCATGTAAATTGCCCGAATTGTGGGTGTGAGGTGACATTGTATGCTATCCATTACGGTCCTTATGCGTTTGGTGAATGTATGCATTGTCGCGCTCTGATCGACGCAGCACGGGATACACGTTATGATGGCATTAAAAGGCATTGGATTTCCACCAATGCGCAAGGGCATTGGTATGACTTGAGTCGCAAAGCGGCTCAAGAGGAATAGTCAGCTACCGGGAGCATATCCCGGTGTACATAACCTGGCCGCCAGGTAACAAAAACGGGGCGCAGAAAGGAGAAAATACCATGAGAACCGAATACCTGCAAGGAGAAGAAGCAAGAGAATTTATAGAGACGTGGTATTGTGAGTCTTGCCTGAAACCAGCTAGGTCATGGGCCGAGCGCGATAGATATGGAAATTTAGAAGTTTCCGGTATGTATGATCAAAGAGGGGATTTAATAGGTTTCCTATGTCAGGCATGTGCAAAGCTACGTTACTAAATGAAGAAGTTACAATTATAGCTAGGGACGGTGACAAACTACCGGCCCCTGAAGGCTATACTGTACAAGGTGTATCAGGTTTTGTACCTAAAGAAGAAGTATGCTACATTGTGGTTGCCAATGGTGGTACTAGCGTACAATTGATAACAATGATAAAAAAGCTCGTGGTGAACAATTGCAAGTTTAGCGTTTGGGACATACAGCGCGAAGGCGCGGTTGAATTGTGGGTTATCTAAATTTGGCCCTTTGGAGCCATACATACATAAATTCATAAAAGGAGAGAAAAATATGAACACGTTGCGCAAAGAAACATTGATCGGAAAGGATTACGTGCGTAAGTGGACATTGTTAGAGGCGGCAAAAGAATTTACTCAGAATCACGTTTTTGCCATTCAGCATTTGGGTGCGAATGGTAAGACATGGCATGATGGTAAATACGCATATTGGGAAGATGACGGTAAAGGTTTTGATGTTTCCGCTCTTCTTTTGGGTGAAGGGAAGCAAAAAGATATCGAAAATGCTCCCGGCGAGAATAGCGAAGGCCAAAAATTGGCCTTGTTGGTTGCTGCCCGTGAAGAGAAACGGGCAGAAATCGAGATTCCTGGTTACAAGGTAACAGCACAATTAGAACAGGGAAGTCTGCTTTCGGAGGAATTGGTGCTATATATTGCACCAAATGACAGAATCAAAGGGACTCGTTTCGTATTGGAATGCGACAAAGAAACTTACCAAAATGCGATTAATCATTTTGGCTATTTGTGCGTGTCTCCAGAGAAGCGTAACGTGTTTTCGCAACCGTCTCTGATTGATGACGGAGGGGGTAACATATATATTAACGGGGTCAGGATCGACGAAAAATTTAAGAGTATATTTAGTTATAATTTAACAGGCAAGAATTTATCTAATCGTGATAGGAATGCGATCAGTCACGGTACAATCAATTACGAAATTTGGAAGCAGGTTTTGCAGTACGAAACAAGAACAGATAGGATTAAGAAAATTCTATCTGCAACAAACGATTCGGTTATCGAAACGTATTGTGTGTACACGGATTTAATTTACCGGAATGTAGATACTTGGAAACGGGCGTCTAAAGAATTGTGGGGTGAAAAGGTATGTTATGCGAGTGGAGGCGAAAGTGACACGAAGGCACGATATAAGAAGTACAAGGTAATTCCTACCCCATCGTGGAGCATGCAGGAATTACTTGAGTCACTCGAAATAAAGTCGAGTGAGCATATTGTGCCGGTAAAACAAAAACACGATTTTGTTTTGTTAAAGGAGTTGACAGGAGAGGAAAGGGATAATATTAAGCGTGCACGCAATTTGATTCAGAAGTACTACACCGACTTGTGGAACCTGCGTTACGTTGAAGATTTGCGTGATGACGCAGGTAACAAGATCAACGGCGAGTGCAACTATTCTGAAGAGTTAATATATCTTGAAAGAGATATTTTAAGTAACTTTAATGAATTATTTAAGACGTTGATCCATGAGGCTGTACATCAGGTGTCTCGGGCGTCTGATTGTACCGCCGATTTTGAGCGTGAATGGGCTAGGGCTTGCCTGGCATTTGCGATGGGCTGCACTCGTACCAGGTGATCGTCTTTGTGAAATAACATTCACAAAGACGATTCAAAAATAGGCTTGACGAGTATGGCAATGGTGTGCTAAAATAATTGTGAAAGGACGGCGATAGAAGTGATTGACAAGCCGATGACGAAGCAACTGAGCTTGCGCTCAATTGCTAAGGGCGTCAAAGAAGGTAAGATTAATTTAGACTTGAGAATTCAAAGGAATAGCGTCTGGAAGCTGGAGCAGAAACAGATGCTCATTGCTTCCATTTTGGAGAATTATGACATACCGTATTTGTACGGTGTTGAATCGTCTGACATATTATACATGTTGGATGGTAAACAGCGTATACTTACGGTATGTTCGTTTTTGCGGGATGAATTTGCGACGCCAGAGGAGTTTGACGACATTGATGAAAAATGGTTGAAAGAGTACGAAGTTTCTATGAAGGACATTTGTGGCAAGAAATTCTCGGAATTGCCACAAGTGATTCAGAGCGAAATTGGGTCACATCCGTTCAATTTCCGGGTGTATAAATCGCTAACCGATGAGCAGGTTCGGAACCTGTTCTATCGGTTGAATCGTGGGACGGCATTGTCTCGCATGGAATTGCTGCGTATTAATTGTGATTTCATGCTTGACGAAATTAGGCAAATTGGCAATATGCCGTTCTTTACAAAATATGCTAATCTGTCTGATACAATGAAGAACGGTTTTATAGACGAGGAAATTATATTGCAAAGCTTGGCTTTGTCTTACTATGATGGTAAGGTAGGGCTTGGCAAAAAGGAAATGGAGAGTTTTATAGAGGATATAAAGCAGTTGAAGGAAACCGATGTAGTAGGTTTCCGGAGAGAAGTTAATTCAGTCATTAACGTGTATGAATACCTTTCTAAGGCATTCGAAAATGCACCTACCGTACACCAAAGTGGAAAGATCAAGGAGTTACGCAAATTGCATATCCCTATTGTAGCATATATAGCAAAAATTGCAATGGAAGACGAAATTGGCGCCAGTAAATTTGGCGCCTGGTGTGCAAATTTCCTGCGCACCAATACGGGGCGTGGAAGTAACACCCCCTATAAATTGGCTTGTGAAGATAAAACTGCAAGTCAGCACAATGTTAGCAAGCGCATAGAATGTATGCTTGCAGACTTTAAGGAGAATATTAATTCGGTTATTACTGGGCCAGTACAAGAAAAGGAAATTGTGCCTGTTTTAGAGATTGAACAAATATATACAGAGGGATAGGTGATTTTTGTGAAGAGAATTCGTTCACCGTGATATATATCGGTTCTAGTGGGTTGGCCGTCAACAGCCCACTTCCAGGAGCAAGGTGCTCCGAAAATAAATAGCCCGTGTTGGGCAAGGAGGGTGACGCGCGGTGCGTCAGGTGATTGAGGGGAAGCTGTATGACACGGAAACGGCGGAATTGATTCATGACTGGTTTAATGGGCGGTATGTAAGTGATTTTAAGTATCGGGAAAAGACATTGTACCGTACCAAAAAAGGAGCATACTTTATTCATCATGTAGGTGGGGCCATGACTGATATGGCCGTGCCTGTAGGAAATGGTATGGGTGGTTCGGAAGCAATAGAACCGATTGACGAAACTACGGCGATTCGATTCTTGGAGTCCCATGGGGGTTCCGAGAAGATACTGGAGCTTTTTCCCGAATATGCTGAAGAAGCATAAGGAGGGATAGCAGTGAGGATTTCCACTATTAAGAGTTTCGATGGTCTCCAGAGATTTGTGTCAGTATCTCGTTTTGGTGGTGATCCGGCGCGTAATTATGATGTGCTGGACGTTAGCCAAAAACTTTGGCAAGCATGGTTTGACGGTGAAGAGGATTTTGAGGCTTATATGGCTGAAAATCCAGATGGTTTCAGGGTGTATCAGGATGGCGATAACTTTCTAGCCGAATGGGAAAGATAGAGTTAAACAATGGTTTGCCCGTTCCATTCAAAAACGGGCATAAATAAACCAAGATAAGGAGAAGAGTTAAGATGACAGCTCGCGAATTTTTGGATTATTGTGGTCTAGCAGATACTCGTGAGAATAGGGCGTTGTTGACATCATACGTGGCCGAAGATGGTATATGGATGAAAAACGGTGGTTTAGTAGATTTTGGTGAATTTCCGGATGCCGATGTTCCTGATTGGTTGCTGCTTTCATCGAATGAACCGGCAGGATTCCAGGAATTTGTTGACGCTAATATCTTTGAGGAGTGATCGTCATGACGAATAGACATTATGATCCTAAATTGCACGAAATTATTAGGGAAAAACTACAGGATCTTTGTCTTAAAGGTGTTAAGAAAAGTCATCTTTATAGCGAACTCAAAAAAGAGTTCGCTGCCCAGTTAGAACAAAAAATTATAAAGTCTTTTGACATCATGTGTTATTTTCAGTTAGCGATGGGAAAAGCGACCAATTTTGATGAGGCGGTTAAGCTCGCGGCATATATTTCTCAGAGAAAAGCAGGTTAAAGGAGGATTTTTAAAGATGAAAGAGTATTATATTCATGCAAGTGATGGGAATGGTGGAACGTTTTATGAGCGCGTTCCAGGTAAAGAAGTGGTAATTGATGATAAATATAGATTCTTTTTGAGAAAAGTAAATTATCTTAAAGAGAAGCCGTGGATTATTACCGAAATGTCAACTGGAGTACACTTAAATATATTTGGGCGTACTCAGAAAAGTGTGATTGAACAAGCTAAAATACTTCTTGCGGAAAATCGTCAAAAATTTGAAGATGCTGTTAAGAAAGCTAGGGAGAAATATGGCTATGTGCCAGATTGGGAACAATCTTAGTTTAGAGAAAGGTGGAGTTATGATGTTGGAGGAATTGAAGAAGGTTTGTGAAGAGTATAAGATCGCGGAAGAACGTCTGTGGGAAAATGTAAGATGTCTTTCCAAACTGATGGCAGATTGTCTGCCGGAAAGATGCCAATTGCCATACGGATATTACGTCAGTTCGCAAGGTAGTATCCGCAATTATGACGATGTGTGGGTAGGAGCTAATTCTCAGGTTGCAAAGGAATTCGCACACGATGTTTGTAATAGCCGGTTGCTGGAGGTAATATGCGAAAATATAAGAAATAATAAGGCGGAAATTAATGAGAAGGCAAATATCCTAGAACAGATGCTGGATGTCAAAAAAGAGGGATTGGGCACCTGATAGGTGCCTGTACATAATAAAATGAAAAGGAGTATTGAGGTAGATATGAAAGGCTTTGAGCTAATTGGTCACGTTTCGATTGAAACAGGTACACTAGTATTAGGAGATCCGTGGTTTTTTGAAAATGATTGGAAAAAAGAAAAGGAATGTTCCCCTACAGGTATGATTCGTTTTTGGGGGGCATCTGCTCCTCAAGCGTTGAAAATTATTAAGAGTGCAGGTTATACAGCTACATTGACTCCTGATACGATTCCCGAAACTTGGTCAGTTATGGTGCCCGGTGAAGAGGTAAATTTATGGGAGGCGAAATTACACCAGACAGGAGTTATGACAACAATTGTATACGATAACAGTACTCTGTCCCATGTTTTTGAAAAAGTAGATAGAACGAATGCGGATATTTTTAAGTTCGATCCGCAGAATGCTAATTCATCTGCAAGATGGGCAGTATGTCGCACGGGTGATGGAGACGGTGTTTATCCGGTGTATGTGCGATATAGAAATGGACGACCGGCAGAAATACGAGTGGTTTTTGATTAGTAATTCTCTTATAAGTAAAAGGTACGAGAAAGGAGAATACAAATGGAAAATACCATTGTCGTAACCCGTCACCCGGCTTTGGTCGCGCTCCTTCAGGAGCGTGGGCTAATCGAAGAAGGCGTGCGTGTCATTCCGCACGCCACCCCGCAGGATGTGCGCGGGAAACATGTTATCGGTATACTTCCACTTTCATTGGCGGCACTAGCTGCTAGTGTTACAGAAATCCCTCTCAATCTTAGTGCCGAGCTCCGGGGAAAAGAACTCGATTTGGAGACTCTTCGGAGGATCGCAGCTGAGCCTGTCACCTACAAAGTAACAGTTGTGCCGTTGCCAACAAAAGCGGCGGTAAAGGAGGAAACAATAACTCTCTTCCGAGAAGTATCGCAAAATGGCAGATGGGGGTTGGCTCTTGTGGGGCCTTCATCTGTCAGTAAACCAGGTATAGAATTGTCGTATTTTGGCCATGTTTGGCTAGATTATACTTTTGAGGAAGCAGGCTCTGCTGCCGGGATAGACATATACCGGTTGGTTCCAGCTCCGGGAATGTTTGTTTTGGTGGCACGTCAAGACATTTACTCTGTTAAAAATTGTCAAGCTGTTCATGTAGATCTCCAGGGAAATGGAGACATTTCTCTGGTTACTGGCGATCCCTCCGCTGCTGTTTGGCGACAATGGAGGGTCAAACGCAGAGGTTCAATCCTCATGCGGTTGGGCGAGGCTGGAAGACCCCGCGAAGTGGAACCGCATGAGGCTATTGCCTTGGGTCTTGGCATCCCAAAGATTACTACCCGGCATATATAACCCGGTTGCCAGGGCTTTAGCCTTGGCTCATACATATAGCCCGTAGCCGACAAAGAAGGATGGCAGGGGAAAGGAAGGGATGGTTAAAATGAAAGAATATACAACAAAAGAGATAATGGCAGCAATTGCGGTATTAAAGTAGGGGAGTGCTAAGATACGTCCCTTGCTGAAATGTGCCTATAAGTACCTTGAACACGAAGGTTATCCTGTACTTTCAAAGAAAGAACAGATCACGAAAGGATCACGCGACACATATCATAGGCTATTTGCAGCTACTAATCAGCTTGTCAAGGAGATAAAGGATATATTACCAGGCTATGAGTTTCCGGGAATAGATTGCATAGCACTTCCGGATGGTAGAAAACACGGATATTCAATAAACTACGGTTTAAGTTTTGTAGATAAAAGTGAAGACGATGGTGAATATATTTGGACTCAGATTGGCATGGACGTTGATGGGTGTATGGAGTTTGCTGCGGATATTGCTGATGGATGACTAGAGGAGATGTTGTTGGAACTCGATAAACAAGTGCCTGGTTACTTGAAACATCTAAGATCGTTTGGACAATAGAAAAGACATAACTTATTTCCGGCTGGCCGACCGGGTGAAAAACCGGCCTGTACATAAAAAATTGAAAGGGAGATTAACATGCAAGATGTCTTTGAAATTCTTGAAAAAATCGAAAGTACTTCTAGTACATCTGACAAAATTGCAATTCTGCAACGTAACAGGGATAACGAATCTCTGAAGCAAACGTTGCTGTATGCACTCAATCCTTACTATGTCTATGGGATTGGTTCCAAAACTTTCGACGAATATTTTTCCTCTAAAGAAGCAAAATTTCAAAACGTATTTCAACTGCTGGACTATCTAAGACAACACAATACCGGTTCCTTTGCCGAAAAGGAATTGGTTAATAATTTTGTAGATAGTCAGCCGGAAGAATATAAAGATTGGTACAGGCGTATTATTCTCAAGGATTTGAGAATTGGTTGTGACTATAAGACGGTAAATAAGGTGTGGCCCAAACTGATTCCTAGTTTTGAGGTTATGTTGGCATATAGTTATTTCGACTATGAAGATCATGTAAGAGATGAATTTATACTCACGCCGAAGCTAGATGGTGTAAGGGCTATATTGATTAAGGAGAATAATAATATCTCAATCATAAGCCGTCAAGGGAAGCAGTTTGAAGGAATGATCGAGATTGAGAACGAAGCGGAACATCTTTTGAACAATTATGTTTATGACGGTGAATTGATTGCCATTAACGGAAAATCGCTTCATAGTAAGGACTTGTATCGAGAAACTGTTAAGATTACTCAAAGGGATGGTGTCAAAACGGGACTTGAATTTCATGTTTTTGATTGCTTACCTTTGAGTCAATTCCAAAACAAGAAGGCGTATGATCCGTGTATTGAGCGCAAGAGGTTAATACATGATGTCTTTGTGGCGTTTGACAATAAACTGAAATTCCTTAAGGAAGTGCGCATGTTGTATGTGGGTAATGACAAAAGTAAGATAGCGGATTACCTCAAATGGGCTAACACTAATGGAGTAGAAGGGATTATGGTTAATACTGCGGACGGAAAGTATGAGTTTAAGCGTACTAAGGAATTACTTAAAGTCAAATCATTTAAAGAGGCTGACTTGAGGATTATAGGCTTTGAAGAGGGAACAGGAAAGTATGAAGGGATGTTGGGAGCCTTAATGGTAGCGTATAAAGGCAATACCGTTAAGGTTGGTACGGGCTTTTTGGACGAAGATCGCGAAGAAATATGGGATAATCAAGACAAATACATGGGTAAAATTGCAACCATTAAATATTTTGAGGAAAGTAAGAACAGTAAAAATGACGCGCTGTCATTGAGGTTTCCCGTTTTTATGCGGCTAAGAGACGACAAAAATGAGGCTGATTTTTAGGAGGTAATAAAAATGATTGTAGTGATTTTGGAAGACAAGGACGGCAAAGTTTTGGAAGTAGAAAAGATTGAAATTGGTGCAGACGATAATGAAGAAAAAGAAGTGGTTAATTTTTGAGTAACAGGGCGGTTGAAAAAATTTTGCTTGACAAAGGACGCAAGTAGTGATATAGTTATAGGAAAGTAGATAGAAATAAGTGCCGATGTGGTGGAATAGGCAGACACAACGGACTTAAAATCCGTCGATAGCAATATCATGAGGGTTCGAATCCCTCCATCGGCACCAATATTTTTGAAAGGACGATAAAAATGGAATATGTAATTCCTGCTACAGTTTCGATGTTTTTGATTAGTGTGTTACTGCCTAGTCTGGCCAAGATAGTAAATAACATTAGTAAAACAATTAATGGCAAATAGCCAAAAGAGGAGGTGCAAATAAAGATGCAAAAGGTATATTTGACTACAAGTATGGAGGGTGCGGCATGTTGGACTCCCGATATAACCTATGGAATATCTAAAGAAGTAACATCGGTACATTGGCAATTCGGGGGTGCCAATTTGGCATACACGTTATTTATACGCAAAGGGTTATGGCCTGTTCGTATTTTTGAAGGGCAAATATTGGGTGATTTTGAGAGTGATGATGATTTGTTGGTGTTTAAAAAGGTGTTTATAGAAAAGGAATTACCCTTGGCGGATGCTTTTGGACCTAATGGGCAAAAAATTCTAGAACAAATTAATCGGTTGCTGAGTATAGACTTTGGTAAGCCTGGAGCTACTCATGAAGAAATAGGCAATTTAGTAAATAAGCATCTGGAAATACTGAGTCGATTTGGACGAGTGCCAAAGGTAACGTTGGAAGTCATAGACGATCTTGGAGTAGCTGAAGACATATCGGATAAAGTAAAAAACAGCAGAGCATGGAGTAGGGCAATAACAGCAACGTATGAATCGGTAAAGGGTGATAACGATAGAAAACGCGCATATAAGATGGCTAGCGGTGCAACGTGGGACATACTTGCAGAAAGATATTGGATGAGAAGCGGTATGATTATACGACTTTTGATGGACAGTTGCAGTAGTGTGGAATACCTAAGTGCAGAAGATTTGGTAGATTTCCGAAATCCATGGGAACCGCTTGTGAAGATTTGGGAAATGGGAAGAGTTCCTCTTGGTATAGTTGGGAAAAAGTTTTTTGTGTATGAAAAAGGAAAAGGAGAGGAATAATGATGAAATATTTGAGTCTTGGACATTGTGGCAACGAAGAAATGGTGTTTAAGTACGACGAAAAAAGACGTATTCAGGGTAGAGTCCAAAGAAGCATTGACGGCACTATTATCCCTTTATCTAATTTAGATGAAGAAGGGTGTAGAGCAGAATTACTATTCAGAGAAAATATTGATGGTAGTCGGTCAAACTTCGAGTTGTGGATTAATTCTACTAAGAGTATTGTTTTAGATTTGGAAAATGAATTAATAATTTTAGGAAATTGTGGTAGTGTAGGAGTTGGTTTCAAATATAACAATTCAAAATTTTACCTGGACAAGGAAGAAGATGCACGATCTTTTACTCTTGTAGGAAGAATGGTGTGTATAAGTGATTTAAAAAAGAAAGGATGTTTAGCTGTTTTCACGGCAATTGCAGCATATGATAGCAGATGGGACCGCTTTGAGTTATACATTTATCCAACAAATGTTAAGGAGGTTACTAAAGATAATTAAGGGAGTTGTATATAATGTATCAATTACAAACAATAGAAAGTGATGGCATAAAAGTTACATTTAAGACTCCATTAGTTTTTCAACCTATCAAGAAAAAGGGGCGTATTACATTTCAATGGCCCGAACTCGAAATTTATTCTTGGGCTGATACAGCCGAAGAGGCATTTGAAGAATTCAAGTCTGATATAATGTGGGTTTTTATGGAGTATGGTTGCGAGAAAGATGAGGTTTTGAGTTGGGGTGCTCGGATACTCAAAAACTATTTACAGGGAATAGCGGAAGTCACATGTAACAAATCTCAAGAATGATAATGTTTCAGGAGGAATACGAAGTGTTGTTAGATGATCTCGGGATTACTATAGATAATTACAACAAGATGTTAGCAGAAGGATATATTACTGAAAGGAAACATCCCGATAATCCAAAAATTTGTATTGCTAATTATACGCTAAAGGCTTCGTTTGAAAGGCTATGGAATGAGGCGACACTAAATTGCAGAGGATTAATTTTTGATAAGGTAACAAGGCGGATAATTTCTCTACCGTTCGCAAAATTCTTCAATCTTGGAGAATACAAGGGCGAAATTCCCGATGAACAGCCCGAAATAACAGTCAAATATGACGGAAGTTTAGGCATAAGTTATCGCCTGGATAATAAAATATTTTGGGCAACTCGGGGCAGTTTCGAGTCTGAGCAGGCTAAAATCGCTCAAGAAATTTGGAACGAAAAATATTGGAACAAAAATATTCCTGCGGATATAACACTTTTGGTTGAGATCATACATCCCCTAACAAAGGTTGTAGTCAACTATAATTTTGTTGATCTCATTTTGATTGGTGCGCGAGATAGTAACAACGGATACGATTTCTCGTATGAGGAATTGTGTGAATTGGCGCGTGATATGGAGATGCCTGTAACGGAAAAAGTTGAAGCTAATATTGATGAAATAGTAAAGAAATGTGTAACCTTGGACAGTCAAGAAGAAGGGTTTGTTTTAAGATGGAGCGATGGATTTAGGATTAAAGTAAAGAGTGCCGAATACCAAAAGGTGCATAAAATTGTGTGTGGGTTGTCGGATAAAGCTATCGCAGAGGCATGGAAGGATGAAAAGATTGCCGATTTGATAACAAAGTTACCCGAAGAATTTAGAATTGAGATTGAAGATAAGACATCTCAATTAAATTCAGTTTTACGGTTAGAGATAGAAAAGGTAAGAAAAATATATGAAGAAATCAAAGATAAAAATCGAAAGGAGTTTGCATTGTATGTAATGGCAAATTGCCCCGAATACAGTAAACATCTATTTTTGATGCTAGACAATAAACTTAAAGTAGAACATTTTCGCCAGACAATTGCACGAGACTATGCGAAGTATCTGGAAGGTAGTAAAAAAGAAAATTGTGAAATATGAACGGAGGGATAGATAATGCCAACTGTAACAATGTTGTGTGGGCTTCCTGGATCAGGAAAGAGTTACTATGCTGATAATGTTGTCAAAGAGAGTAACAATATTGTCAAATTATCTTCTGACGATTTGCGTCTGGAGTTATATGGCGATGTCAATGATCAGACACATAACGGTGAAGTGTTTGCAGTCCTTTATGGAAGAGCGCGTCAATTGCTTGAGAACAATGTTAATGTGATTATTGATGCCACAAATTTAAATAGAAGTAAAAGAATAGACTTTGTTAGAATGTTTAAAAGGTTTTATAAGGAAATTGTATACTTCTATTGTCCTTATGACGTATCTTATACTAGGAATTTTACAAGAGAAAGAGTTGTTCCTGAAGATGTTTTTGATAGAATGTACAAAAATGCACATGTGCCATCATATCTAGAAGGATGGGATAGTGTTGAGGGTGTGGGTTTAGATAGTTTTAGGGGTACTAATCTAAACATTAATACTTTAATGAGTTATGATGAATTTGAGGAATATGTATTGCACCGTTTTCATGAATTGTATTTGATGATTGACTTTCCACAAGATTCTAAACATCATACGCTTTCATTGAGTCGTCATACTTATTATGTATATAAGGATGTTTTTGAGAGCTATTACAACGTTGATAGACAAGCGATGATTCTTGCGGCTATAATGCACGATATTGGCAAACCATATTGTAAATCATTCAATGAGGGCGATAAGTATGCGCATTACTATCAACACGAGAATGTGTCGGCGCAATTGGCTTATAGGATATTACGTATGATGGATTATGAGATTAAAGATACATTGATGGTAACAGACATAATACAACTTCATATGTGGGCATTAAATGTTCTAAATGGGGGAAATAGTAAAAAATTAAAGAGTTATGTGGGTGAAGATATGTTTGAGAAATTAATGTTTTTTGCTAAGTGTGACCAAAATGCAAAATAATATTACAGGAGGCGAAGGCAATAAAAGTAGTAAGCATAATTGAGGACGATAAGCTAAACAAAAAATTGTATACTGTAAAGGAATGTTCGTTAATGGAGGCCAAGGAGATATGTAAGAATAAACATTATTTGCATAGGGTTCCCCACATAGTAGTGAATTATGGCCTTTATAGGAATGATTTACTATTGGGAATTATTACTTTTGGAATACCGCCAAACCGGAATTTGATGGAAATATGTGGTGAAAAATATAAGAACGCTGTATTAGAATTGAACAGGCTGTGGTGTTATGATATTGCACCGAGAAATGCTGAGAGTTTTCTTATATCTCAAGGGATAAAATTACTAAAAGTAGATAAACCAAATATCAAAATTTTAATATCGTTTGCGGATACGCGAGAAGGTCATTTAGGATATATTTATCAGGCATCAAATTGGTATTTTACAGGATACTCAATTCCAGGTGGTGGCAATATCTTAATTAATGGCGAAGAACATCATCCAAAGTCATTATATAATAAATATGGTACGAGTGACATAAATAAACTAAAGGAAATATTGAATACAGAGAATATCCTTTATCGACCACGAAGCAAGAAATGTAGATATGTTTACTTTATAGGTAACAAAAAAGAGAATCGAGAGTTAAGACGACTATGTAAATATCCTATATATGATAAGTATCCCAAAGAATTACCTATTGATCCGGAATATAAGTCAAAACAAAAAATTGGTGAAAATCAACAAATAAGAAAGGCGAATTTAGTCAATGAACGTTGAATCTTGGATTGAGCAACGAACGATTTTGAAAGTATATCGTGGCAGTTATGCTTATGGTATGAGTCATACAGATTCTGATGTGGATTTAGGAGCGGTCTGTATTCCACCTAGAGATTATATTATTGGATATTATAACTTTGAGCAGTATGAAAGTAAAAACTATACTAACTATCCTCAATACGAAGAAATAAGAAAGCCCGCGGAAATAACCAATTATGGCTTGCACAAGTTTGTAAAGCTTGCAACCAATTGTAATCCCAATATTATTGAGTATCTGTTTGTTGATCCGTCAGACATTATTTATTGTGACGATTTAGGTGCCGACTTGATACAGAATAGACATTTATTTTTGTCTACTAAGGCTAGATCTACCTTTGGAGGTTATGCGTTATCACAACTAAACAAATTGATCTCTAAAGATAAAAGCAACCATAATTCTCACGGTTCGCACAAGGATTTAATTGAGCGTTACGGATATGATACTAAACATGCACAGCACTTAATACGTCTATTGCACATGGGAATAGAAGTATTGACAGAGGGAAATGTTTATGTCAAACGGCCAGATAGAGCGCATTTATTAAGCATCCGCTATGGGGGTTATACATTGGATGACATCAAAAAAGAAGCTGATGAGTTATTCAAAAAACTTGAGGATGCGTATAAAAACTCTAGGTTACCTGAATCACCAAACGTAGAAAAAATAAATAAACTGCTTATAGATATGACACTCAGGGAGCTTGAAAAGTGGAAATAAAGATACCACCATATGTGAAGGATATAATGATGGTTTTGATGCAGCATGGATACGAAGCATATGTAGTAGGTGGTTGTGTCAGAGACTCAATATTGGGGCGCGAGCCTCACGATTGGGATGTGTGCACTAATGCACTCCCGCAAGAAGTACAAAAGATGTTTAATCATACTGTTCTACTTGGAATTAAGTATGGAACGGTAGGAGTGGTTAATAACGATAAATGTGTAGAAGTGACCACTTATAGAAATGACGGTAGATATACTGATAATGTGAAGTATATGAAGACATTAAAATCCGACTTGGCACGTAGAGACTTTACGATAAATGCTATTGTTGCAGATGTAACAGGCAACGTAAGGAATCGGAAGAATGTAGGCGACATTAAAAGGAAGCTGGTTAAATGTGTAGAGAACGCTGACAAACGTTTTGCAGAAGATCCCCTCCGTATGTTGCGTGCCATTCGCTTTGCAGCAGATTTGGATTTCAGTATTGAGTTTGAAACGTGGAAAAGTATTAAGAGAAATCGTGACTCATTAAAGAAAGTATCAATAGAAAGAATTCGTGATGAATTAAGTCGGATCATTCTTTCCAAAAATGCTGATTATGGCATATCTCTGTTTGAAGAATCATGGTTAAATGAAGCGGTGGAAATACCGAAAAGAGTGCCGCAATTGAACATAAGCTTAAATTGCGTAGAAAATGACTTGGTAAGTAGATGGGGTGCTTACGTGTGGCAGTTATATTATGAAACTGTATATAAGGTTATATTGATCAACAAGTTTAAATTCTCGAAAAGAATGAGCGAATCGGTAACGAAAATTATTACAGAGCTGAATATCTTGAATTCATGTCAGATTGACTATATTTCAGAAAACGATATCAAAGAAATGATAGCTTTGTTTGGGAAAGAAGACACTTCACGGATTATTGGTTTATTGAACATACTACATTCAGATTCGATTTACAAGACTAAGGTCAAAGAGATAAAAGACACTTACTTTCGAATTCTTGCCGAGAAAATGCCAATTACGAGAAAAGACTTGGCAATCAATGGTAATGACTTAATCGGACTTGGAATGAAGGGAGAGACAATTGGTAAGACATTGAATGGGCTAACAGAGCTAATATGGGAACATCCAGAATGGAACACGAGAGAGTGTTTGTTTAAATTGGTTAAATAGTGTATTGTTAGATTTGCTAGAGGCAGGTTGTCAAATTGAAGAAGTTAGTAATTGTGATCATAACATGTGCTACAATACTAATCGCATTGCCTAAAGCTACAGCTATGCAAAAACTAGCATATAGCAGAGCGCAATCTCATATAGTTACAGAAGCAATGATATACGATATTCCTTTGCAAAAAGAATATCAGGCGTACATTTACTATATGTGCAAAAAATACAATGTATCATTTGAACTTGCTTTAAGCGTGGCTCATACAGAAAGTTGGTTTAACCCAAAAAAAGAATCAAATACTGGAGATGTGGGATTATTTCAAATTAACAAAATAACTGTCGAAAAAATATCGAGAGGAATTAACCGGAGAATTGACCCATATAATATATGGGATAACATTAACGGGGGCGTTTGGTATTTAGGTTACCTCCAAAACTACTGGAGTAGGCAGGGCTATCGTAGCAAGAGATTGGAGGAACTAACGTTGATATCTTACAATCGCGGGATAAGGGGGACGTATCAGTACATGAAGGAAAAAGATATAACCGAAAACGGTTATGCTACAGAGGCTCTAAAATATAAGAAATTTTTACAAAAACAAAAGAAAAATATTTTAGAAAGAATTTAGCCTAGCTAGTTAGTTAATTCTCAAATTAAAAATTGTCTTAGGAATAGGTTGTAAAGTGTTGACAAATCCTCAGAGTTTTGCTATGCTTAACGGGTAAGTTAAGTATAGCAAAGGACGGTAAGCTGGTATGTATGTAAGATATGATTCTACAGAACAGACAAAGGGAAAGGTAGAAACCAACGAGAAACTCCAAAATTACAAAAAGTTATTTCAGGGATTTTTTAGCCAAAATGTGCGCGAAAAGAAAACGTATTTTAGCCTACTGGAAAAGATAAGTAACTATCCAAAGTATTTGTGGAATTGGAACAATCATGACTTGAACAATTTCCTGTTGACAATGAAAACTATATCACCACATTCGATTAATAAAATTGTTCAGCAGGTAAGAGACTTACAGAGATATGCGTGTAACAAATTAGGGATGTCGTGCCAGCCGTTACAATTATTGTATGACCAATTGGGATACATTGACTTGGAGGCATTATTGGAAGTAACTATTTCAGAGCGCGAATATCGGGCTCTTCGTAACCTACTAATAGAGCAATTACCGGATGGTAGGGAAAGTAACTATAGAGACGTAGTAATATTAGAGTTAGCGTGGCATTTGTTGACCACTAGTGAAATCAAGTACCTAAAGGTATCGGATATAAAGGAGGAAGATGGTCGTATACAGTTAAATTTAAAGAATAGGGTGGTGACAATCAGTGATCCTATGGTGGTAAGTGACATTAAAAAAGCCATAGGAGAAAGTGAATATTTTGTGCCTGACAGGAGTGGACTTGGGAAAGCGAACAAAGTTATGCGGTTGAAAGATTCTCCATATCTTATTCGTCCTGTGGAGACTAGAGCAGGGCGAAGTGAAACGTGCTCCAATCCTAGTGACATGCTCCGCAGAGTTTTTGAAGGACTAAACGTCGAATTTTACGGGATAAATTTAGCTGGACTTACTGTGGAAGCAATTAATAGAAGTAGGAAAATCGAGTTACTGAAACGCATTGATATCAAAGTGGAAGATATCATGCGTATGACTGGTAGACGTAGTGATGCTGATTTATATTGGTTGAAAGAAATTGCCAAAATTATTAAAGAAATGGAGAATGAAAAAGAAGGGATTTCGACATAAAACGACAATATTTTACTTGACAATGGAGTTTGGCTGGTGTAAAATGTAGAAAAAATAGGAGGACGGCACGTGAAAGGTTGCAACAAAAGCGGGGTCGGCGTATTGGAACAACAGGCAACCCGTCTGCGCAATCACGTGGTTAGGCGTAACAGGGTGTTAAGGAATTGTGATCCGGTTCCTCCAGACGAATTAGCAATGGTGGAAGAAGCCATCCATAGAAAATTCAATAACCGAAATTATAGCGTAAGGAAGGAGGTACAAATCATATATTACTACTGTGCTGACCTGGAAAGTTTTCGTAAGGAAATATATGAATTAATTAGCATTTCTAACTCGTTGCCCGATTTTGTCAGTAGCGCCAAAAGGACACTTGACAAACTGCAAAATATATGATATAATGTGCCCACATCGCTTAGAGGAGGGTGAATTATGGAATTCCAGCCACATCGTAGTTTCTTCAGGGTGCGTGGAATTTTGGCAAAAGGGGACGATATTGCAAAAGAAGGGGTAAATAGCGCGGGCGTGCCGTACCGTAGCGTACATGTTGGGGTGCGTACATCCCCGACACAAATTGTGTATTGTGATTGTTACGGCACTCTCCCTGAGAGGGTGTATGCATGGGACCAAGCGAATAAGAGGACTGTTGCACTTAAATATGGAATGGCCGTTCCTGCGGGGTGCAGGTTGATTAAGCCCGCATGGGACGTGATCCAAGATGTGTATGATATGCCTCATGGGTCGTCTGTGGTAATTGGAGGTGAAATCAATTATAGGGAATGGAACGATAAGACTATTGCAAAGTTAACTATTAAAAATGTATATCCGGCCAGTAAGCCCGTCGATTTTGACTCTCCCGATTTTAAGGAAGATGCCATTTTTTCCCAAGAGATGGTACTTCAATCAACGAACTATGACAAATCATCGCAAAAAATCTATCTATACGCCTGGGTGTTTCAAAGACATGGCAGGGAACTACCTGACATCTATTCTTATTTGTTCACAGTTTATCCAGAAAAAAATAGTGCCTTTGGAAAGAAGATTTTAACCTTATCCGTAGGCGATGCTTTTAAAGCAAATGGTCGTATTAGGAACATGGTTAGTTTGGATACCATGAGTGAACAAAATGAATGGGGTGAGAATACAGTTACTATCAAGCAACACATTAGTGAATACGAAATTACCGGAATTTCTCCTGAGTCTTATCGGCCAAAGGCATACAAAGAACAAGCAATACTAGAAGCTATAGCAGGGAAAAAGAAGAATGTGAGTCCATTGTTTGAAGATGTTATTCAAAATGAATCGAAGAATGTAAATAATGATGACGAACTCCCATTTTAATTGAAAGATATTTTAGGAGGTGGCTAAATGGCTTTCACAAGGCCGGAAAAGCTGTGCGAAGGTGTAAGAATACTAGTGTATGGCGAATCAGGATCGGGTAAAACTCCATTCGCCTTGACGTTCCCCAGTCAGGCGTTAATAGACGCCGATTCCAGCGCAACCTTTTACAAGAACAATAACCAAAATATTTTAGTGATGTCTACATCGGTTTCGGCTAAGGCGATTATGGAAGATCTAAGTGAGCTTGAAGCAGACTCTGAATTATTCAGCCAAGTCAACACAATCGTTATAGATTCAATTTCGCGTGTTTATGAGAATCTGCAACATGCGGCATTGAAAGTTGTGGAAAATCGGGCAATTAAAAATCAACGTATGGTTGAAGCGGAAGGCTTGAGTCCCAAAGAATGGGGTATTATCAAGTTAGTTTATGACAGGCTTATCGGAAAATTATTTGAGTATAGTAAGATGGGCAAAAACATTGTCATTGTGGCTGAAGGAAAGGACGAGAAGGAACCTGTAAAACAACCAGATGGTACAGTCACGTTCGTCACCGTTGGAACCACGTATAATTCAAGTAAGGGTGCCGAATATGATTTTGACGTAGTGTTGCAATTCTCGAAAAACAAGGACGGAAGCAGTATAGCAAGGGTTATAAAAGATCGTACAATGACTTTCACGCCTAATAACGTCATTGAGATGGCGACATATGAGCATTGGAAAGACAGCATTTTACAAGCCAATACGGGCCGTGTGCGCTCCCGCGAAGAAATTGAGAAACTTGACTCTGTTATTGATAAGGATGCTAACGAGTTTAAAGCAGGAGGCGGTAAACTAGAGGAAATCGTTACAAGTATTAAGGAAGTAGCTCGTCAAAAAATGAAGGAGGGTGTACCTAAAGATAAACTCGTAGCAATAGTCGGGGCGTCACTTGATTATAGTAGCCTGCAAGAAGCTGAAAATGTACTGAATAAGCTGAAATCATTGAAAGGATAGTGAAATTAATGGCAGAAATTACGTGCTACGTATACGAGTGCAAGTACAATGAAGACGGCTATTGTACATTAAGGAGTGTTTTTGTAGATTCTACGGGGTTGTGTAGCTCATTAGTAGAGATGTTATACGGAGAGTGACTGTGATTGAAAAATATTTTAGTCTGTGGTCGAGCGGGAGTCGGGAAAGATACGTTCGCTGGTAGAGTATGTAAATGGTATGGCTACACTTCCTTTGCATTTGCTGATGGGATATACGCGATAGCGAAGGAATATTTTGGAATGGGTAAAAAGAATAGAAAGCTTTTGCAGTTAATTGGCGAAAAGTTAAGAGAGATCGACCCTTATGTATGGATCAATTATACTTTTAACAACGTGAAGGCTTTGGGCTTGCCTGCTGTGATTTCAGATTGTCGAAAGATTGAGGAGTATGAAAGAGGTGTGCAGGAGGGATTTGTACCAGTAAAGATTGTGTGCGATAAAGAAATTGCTATTGAACGGATAGTTAAGAGGGATGGTCATTGCGATGTAGGTTTGCTAGATGCCCCCGTGGAAACGGGGGCTGATTCCCTCAATATTTATACGATTGTAAATAATGGAACGCTTGAGGAGTTTGAAAAGGAGATTGATAGATTTGTTGAATTGTACTGTTACTGCTAGCGATATCATTGATCATCTTAATAATAGTAGAGTATTATTTATTCCAGTTGTAGAGGGCGAAGTGTATTTGTGGAAATTAGAGAATATATATTTTGTAGGTTTTATGGACGATAGAACCCTATTTTGGAGTGATGATGTTAATTTGGTATATCAATTTATTGATACACTATTGGTCAGAGGTGCTGAATTTCAAATAGTAACAGATTGTACTAATATGGAGTTTGATAGTTATTTTCGCATTCCTCTTAATTAATTGTCGAATGAGGTGATTAAATTTGTATACTGTTACTGAAGTTGTTCGTTATTTGGATGATGGTAGTGTGTTATGTATCTCTGCGTGGAATGATGAGGCATATCTTTGGAAATTTGGTGATAGCTATTTTATTGCCATTATGAGTGATCCGATGACATATCGGACTGACGATGTCAATAAGTTATATGGAATTGTCAGTGATTTTCTGGTCAATGGTGCCGAGCTTCAAATAGTAAAAGAGTGTACCGCTGATGAATTATATAGTTGTATTTTTCCTAAATTACTAAATTAGAGAGAGTGTACACTATGTTCAGAGATATTTTTCAAGGAATAAAAAATCTCAAAGAATTTTTACCTGTTATTTGGTGCGATAGAGATTGGGACGACTGGTATATTTATAGATTATTATATGTTAAGTTAAAAAAGATGGAAAAATTCTTTGAAAAGTCAAATTGGTTAAATGAAATTGATAATGATCAAATTTCTAGTGAAATCAAAGATGCAGTTACATTGTGCGAAAAGGTTATTAAAGGTGACAGATATGATATTGTAGGAACGGATGAAAGTATTAGCCTTGTAAATATTTATGAAAATGAAAGTAGTGTAAATAAGTTTTGGGATTATATCAAAGATCATATAAGCAATTGGTGGGAATAAGGGGGAGTTACAATGTCCAAAGAACAAGATACAACGAATGAAAAACAGAAAAAGCCAAAGGTAAAATATGCTACTTCTGAAGATTGCATTCATTGTGCTAATCAATGTACACGTGGAAAGAATTATTTAGCGAAGTTTCGGCCAGGTAAGATATTTATGGGAGTGGTTTGTGAAAGGGAATGATATTGTGAAATTTTGTCTAGTTAGTAATTTGAGAACGATGGGTAAATGGACTACTTCAGCTAATGAGATTCGTAACTGGGCATACGCTTTAGATGGTGACGTGTACTATGCTGGTGCAATTAAGGACTATTCATATTTCGATCAGTATGATGTTGTGATGATTGAATTGACCACAAATCTTTTTGATGTTGCGATAAATCTTAGAAAGTATAGTAATACTAAATATGTAATAGGCTTAGTGGAAGGTTCAATTTTGCCAGAGGTTGATGAAGATCAATTTACGAAATATATAGAGGTTCTAAATACATTAGACATCATTGGAGTAATTAACGATAAAGCGAAAGATGTTTTGCAACCTTATACATCTAAAAGAGTGGAATTTATAGGCATTCCGTATCCGTTAGAATGGGCGCAACAGAATAACTCAGATACTAAACAAGCAGTAATTGAATTAGGTGCATTATCAATTTCAAGAGGAAGTGTTTATTCTGTTGCGGTGGTTAAAAATTTGCGTTCCCAGTCATGTGTATCGTTAGGTTTTGATTTTGTTGCATATCCTCTAAATAATTCTGAAGTAAAATTTTACAATGATTTAGGATTGGATTATAAATTAGCGCCAATTAAGGAATGGCCCGATTATTATAAAGAGCATTCCCGATATTATATGGGTATTCATTTGGATTCTCGAACCACCTGGGGCAGATTTCCTTTAGACTGTGCTTCGGCATTGATGCCCTGTGTGGGGTCATATGGTAGTTATTCACAGGAAATATTATTTCCTGATATAACGGTAAATTATTGGGAGGTAAAGAAAGCTACGAGATTGGTTCAACAATTAATTTGTGATGACTTGTTTTTTGCATATGTTGTTTCACATGCGCAAGAAAAAATCAAAGAATTTGATATACCAATAATTAGGCAACGTTTTTTGAATCTGCTATAAGGAGTAGTGATTGTGGCTAAGATTTTGATGGTTGGCGATACAGTAACGGCTAATACAGGGTTTGCTAATGTTATCCGTCCCCTTGCATTAGCCTCAGTAAAAGCGGGTCATGAGGTAAAGCAAATAGGTTGGTTTTATAAAGGCGAAAAACATGACTATCCATTTGATATTTTACCTGCGAGCAATTCACAAATGGATTATTATGGTAGTATGGTTACAGAAATAGTGCTTAATGCCTGGGAGCCTGATATTACGTTTGTGTTAGGCGATCCCTGGATGGTGGAATGGTTACCCCTATTGCCTAGTCGCAAAAAAACCAAAGTAGTACATTATTTTCCGGTGGATGGTTACCCTTTCCCAAAAGGTTGGGCAAAATTAGTTGAAGATGTTGATCATCCCGTAGTGTATAGTAAATTCGCTTATGATGAAGTAAAGAAAGTTTGTCCGAAAAAAAATTTAAAGTTAATTTACCATGGTATAGATATTTCTCAGTTTTATCCTGAATCACAAAAGAAAATAGATAAATTTAAAAAGGAAAGTGGGTTACCGTTGAATAAATGGATGTGTGGAGTGGTAGCCCGGAATCAATGGCGCAAGAATTTACCTGCTATATTTAAGGCTTTTGGGGAATTTTGCGTCGATAAAAACGATGTTTTACTTTATGTGCATTCCGTGGTACAGGATATGGGTTGGAATTTAGATAGGCTAATTGAACAGAACAATTTGATAGGAAAAGTGGCATTGATTAGAGAATTAAAGCCTGATCGTGGTGTTAGTGAAGAGGCTATGAGACTTATATATAATATGTGCGATGTAATTACAGTACCTACATTAGGTGAAGGATTTATGTTACCTCTGGCGGAAGCTCATGCTTGTGGTAAACCTGTATTAGTAACAGATTGCTCATGTATTCCAGAAATGACGGTAAGTGAACATGAATTGATAAAACCATGCGCTGAATATGCACCTGCTAACCCCGACAAGGGCTATGCAATTTTTTATAAAATACCGGATCATGACGATTATTTACAGAAGTTGAATTGGTTCTATCATAATCAAGGGGAAGCGAAGGGAATCGGGAAAATGGGTAGAGATTATGTGGTAGATCGGTATAGTATAGATAAGATGGTGAATCAGTTTTTGGATTTGTTTACTTCTATCAAAGAAGGGTCGGTGTAGATTATGGATAGAGTAAGTGGAACATTTTATTGCTTTAGAAAGGAACGTTATAAAAGTGGTATCGAATGTGCTACGCTCCGGCCTGTTAATGATTACGAGCGTTATTGTCCTGGAGAAGTTGAAGTAGTACTTGCTACTGATGAAGTAATTGATATGTTTTCTTTAGGGAAAGAGTATTTCGTAAAGTTTACGCCGAGTCAAATTGACAAAGAGGAAGCTACAAAGGATTTCAAAGAAGAAAAATGACGTTTTATAATGTTTTGGAGTTAGCAAAAAATGCTCTTTCTGCCGTGGAGTGGTGTATTGGAGTAGACGGTAGATGTATAGAACGTAAATCAGAACAATGGTCGTGTCCTCTATGCAATTGGGGTGAAAAGGATGGTCATTCTTCTGACTGTATGATAGGGCAAGCATTAGAGGCGATAGAACAGTATGTTAAGGAAGAAAAATCGTGAAAAGGATAATTCAACGTCAATTGGCGCGAAAAGGATTTTATAATCTTACGACTGAGGAACGTTTAGTACAGAATCAAAAATGTTTTAGGGAATTATTTTGCAGTAGTAAGGGCGATCCAAAAGCGGAAAAAGAGGCGTTATATGATATGAGAACACGGCCATCGCAAGGTAATGTGCCGTTTTACAAGGAAACGATATCTAAAGTGTGTCGAACGAAAGGAGAGTAGAAGTGACGACCGCGAAAAAGCTACGTAGCCCTATACAGTGGGTAGGGGGCAAAGGTCTAATGGTAACCAAATTGCTGTCACTTGTACCACCACACAAAATCTATGTCGAGGTATTTGGTGGAGGAGCGAGCCTTTTATTTGGGAAAACCCCATCTCCGGTAGAAGTATATAACGATCTGGATAGCGGTCTGGTTAATTTTTTTCGTGTGTTACGCGATCCAGAAATGTTCGCTAAATTCCATTCTCTGGTTTCTCTTACTCCTTATAGTCGAGAGGAATATAACTTGTGTCGTGCTAGTTGGGAAGAGTGTGATGACGAGATTATACGTGCCTATCGGTGGTTTGTAGTTGCGAGAATGAGTTTTGGTGGTCATTTCGCACACAGTTGGGGCAACGTAGTCACCACAAGTTGTCGTGGAATGGCTTCAACCTGCTCACAATGGCTTTCTACCATTGATATGCTTCCATTAATTCACGAACGGTTGATGCGCGTACAAATCGAAAATGCGGATTTTAGGAACATTTTAACACGGTACGACACGCCAGATGCTTTAATTTATTGCGATCCTCCCTATGTACCAGACACACGCAGAGATGGAAGGTATAAGCATGAAATGTCATTGCAGGATCATAGTGAGCTAGTGGAAATTCTGCTGAAAGTAAAGGCGATGGTGATTCTTTCTGGTTATCGCCACTCTATTCATACACAACTCGAACAGGCCGGATGGGAGCGAAAGGATTATGAGACATCGTGCCATGCGGCGGCGAGAACACGGGCAAGTGGTATCTTAGGCAATGGTTCAGGTAAGAGGATGCAACCACGGGTAGAAAGTGTCTGGATCAACCCGCAAGCACAAAAGGCAATGCCAAAGGAAATGTAACGCAATTAGCACCTTTTTCTCGTTTCGGTTTCCAATTTTATTAAATTGTTATCCAGGAATGATAGTAGAAATGTTAATATATTAACAATTACATTGTGAAAGGAGAGTAATTAAATGGTGTCGCTGGAAAGCTACAATCGGTTTGCGAAGGAAGTGCATGAGACATTTTCTGTTATGGCGGAAGCGCAGGAACAAGGACGGCGTGAAAAGACCATGGCATTAGGCGAACGCGAAGCTGAACGGCAACGTAGGCTTACGGAGGAGTATGACTGGCGCGGGTTTGAGTTGAGAAGGAAGAAACCAGTACAGATTGACGAAGACTAATCCACAATATTAGGTTGATAAAAGGAGGAAGACAAAATGATGGGAAAATGTATAACTACTGAAGATATCGAAACAATCAAAGGTATAGTACGTAAAGAGATACCGATAGCGGCTGATGATCTTAAAACAGCCTATGGCATCAAAGATCCCATAGCGTTGCTGGTTATGGTTTGTGGCCCTGATAAAGAAGACCCCGATAACAAAATAACAGCACATGGACATATAAGCGGAAACGTTGACGCATTACGCAACGCGCTTTATACAGTATTAATGAAAGCTCTATAGGGCTAATTGGTAAGCTTGCTTGGGGAGGTATGTATAATATCAAACATGAAAACTTATCTTTCTCATGGTGGTGGCATAAATAGTTGGGCATTGTATCTGTATCTTATTGAACAAGGGAAAATACCGGGTGAAGATTTTGAGGCGGTATTTGTAAATCATGGGACGGACTGGCCCGAAACGTATGAATATATGCAGATGATGATTGATCATGGATATCCGGTAACAGTAATCAAACCCGTAAATAAATATGGATCAACAGTATATGAACGTTGCTTAAATAGACGTATTATTCCAAATAGAGGTAGAAGGTGGTGTACAAAAGAGTACAAAGTGGACGTTCTCACAGCATACTATTCTTGCCCTTGTGTAGAATTAATTGCGATAGATGGGGGAGAAGCGCACCGTGCTGAAAGATTCGTTGGCAAAGCTGGTATAGAGCATGAATTTCCCTTTGTTGTTGCTGGTATTGATCGTCAAGGGTGTATTGATATAATCAAACATCACGGTTTACCAATACCAATGAAAAGTGGTTGTTATATATGCCCCTTTCAGACACGGCAACAATGGATTCTTTTAAATGAAAAACATCCGGAATTGTTTCATCAGGCACAGGTGTTAGAAAAATTATGTAATGAGCGTAGAGCGGCGGTTGGTAAACAACCTATTTATTTTCGGAATATGCCATTAGAAATCTTAATACAGCCAAAGAAAAATAGAAAAAGAGTTTCTGGTCTCTAGGTTTCGCCTTAAAAATTCTAAAATTAATCGAATTGGAGGTAAAATAATGAGTATACCGATTTCTATTGAGGAAATGTGTGATGGTTCCAGATATAGTAATATACTGGAAGCGGTTGTCAACCGTCTCGGAGGTGTCGAAGTCCTACGTCTTGAATACGAAGCAGACTATTCCGGGTTCGTCGATATCGACGTAATTTTGAAAGATGGTAGAGTATTTTCCTATAAGTATTGGTACGGTTCGTGCTCGGGCTGTGATGAGTGGGAATCCCGTGATTTAACGGAAGAGGAAATTGTCGAGATCATGTTATCTGAAGCCACCTATTTCACAAATCGTGATCAGTACTGCAAATGGCGTGCTAAGGTAGAAAGTAAAAAAGAGGAAACCAAGTGACTGATAGGCCAGTGGGAACTATAGGAATCAGGAGGTGAGATAAGATGAAGGTTAGAACGCAGTACCAATGTGAAATGTGTGGTTGCATATACAATAAAGCGGCTCTTGCGGAAAAGTGCGAGCAACGGCATTTTAAGCCTACGACGATAATTGGAGTGAGGTGGGACAGAGGAACGGACTTGGTGCCCATGTATCCGTTGTATATTGATATAGAAACGCCGGACGGCGTACTAACTTACAAGCTAGAAAATTGTAACAAGTGGGAAAGAATTGATTAAATTACCGAAGACTAGTCCGAGATGGTGCCCGAAAAGGAAGAAGAAAACAAGTAAGGAGAGTTAATCTAAATGAGCAACGATACCAACATCGACAAGAGGTACATGAGAGACATCACTAAGTTTGCACGAAGATTGGCGGCTATAAACCTGCTTCTGTGGAATGCTACATGTATGGCGGAAGAAATAGCGTACCACCCCGTGGTACGTGAGGTGGCATTTTCACCGGATGATCATAAGGAATTTCTCGATAAAGTAGGGAGAGCCTATAAACGGCTCAAAAGGAGAGATGATGGGTTTGCCATTCTTGGGCTAAACTTTTCTTACTTTCATGACTTTAAGAATTGTATCGAGAAATTGCAAAGAGTAATGGGTAAATTGGATGAGCCTATAAGAAAAAGGGGGTAGGACGGAAATGTTGAATTGGCTTTCGCAAAATTGGGTTGACATAGCAATTACCATGGCGTTAATGGTTGCAATCTCGCAAAGGAGCGATTGGCTTTACAAGAAGAGACTTGTCGAAAAGGCACAAGACTTAAAGACCCATGCTGATTGTAGTCCTGTGGAATTTATTCTAGGGAAGCCTTACGTTATCGTAGATGCACATGATTATTATGATATGGTATGTAAGATTAATAAGTTTGAGCAAATGAAGGAGCATTGGAGGTGAAATCGAGCATGTCAGGTGGTTTGATTACGTCTTTCATTGACAAGGCCATGAAAGAAGTGCAGATTGAGCAATCCCCGTCTGGTTATTACTACGCCGAAATCCCTTCCTGCGAGGGAGTGTGGGCGACAGGAGATACCTCTGAGGAGTGCATTCGCACCCTTCAGGAAGTCCTTGAGGATTGGCTTTATCTTAAGTTGCGAGATGGCGATAAAGACTTCCCGGTTTATAGGCACCTCAATGTTAATGTGGATAAGGACGAAAATCCATGAAAAATGAATTAAGGCACCAATTTTACGAACTCTGGAAAAACGTACTTAACATCCCCAAATTAAATAGACAGACTGTTATTATAATTGATAAGTATGCTAAAGGTGACTATGATTGGGAAATAATGTTGGACGCATTAAAAGCAAAGGAGGTTGATATGCGTAAGCATATCAACAAAGGTGAGCCATATGTGTTTGCCATTTGGAGGAACCAACTGAATGTAAGTAATCTAAAAATTAAACAGCAAAGAGAACGTGAGCAAAAAATGAAAAAGCTAAACGAGTTATATATTTATGAAGATAGGGGTGATAATGAATTTAGGACTACTACAGTTAAAGGAGATATATCTAGTTTGTTGTAAGGAGCGGTCGCATGGATTTAGCAAAAGACATTCTAATCACAGAAGTTTATCCAGCAGAAGCCTTTCTTGTTGCGCTATTTTATGATAATCCTTCGTTGTATTTGGAATATGATGATAACATTTTGAACAAAAAACATTTTGGTAATAAGATTTGGCAATTTTATTTTCAATTAGGTCGAACCATTACAAATAAGGGTGGTCAGATTTTAGACGACATAACTGTTGCAAATGCCGTTACTGAATTAAAAGTTGAAGGATTATATGATAAATTTGGTCGATATGAGACAATACAAGAGTTAATTAATGAAGTACAAAATAAAAAAAGTAACTTTAATCTCTATTATGACACCGTAAAAAAATATAATTTGTTACGCAGTTTAAGAAGTGTGATAGGTAACAAAGTTATCGAAAACAATGACAAATACGACTACAATAAATTAAATGCGGACCAAATTGCCAATTATTGGTTATACCAGATTGAAGAAATAGTATTTCAAAATAATAATAATACTTTTGAAGAACAGTATTTACTGGATAATTTAGATAGTTTCGTAGAAAAAATAGATAAGAACCCTGAGATAGGATTGCCATTTAATAACAGCAAACAACTCACACGTGCCACAAGTGGACTTTTAAATGGGGAATTGTATTTGTTTGGTGGTCATTCAGGACGTGGAAAAACTGCCTTTATGATTGAAAAAATCATTATGTCTTGTATAAAAAATAAAGAAAAGCTGGTAGTAATTGCTAATGAAGAATCCATCGACCGCTTTCGACAAAATTTATTGGTAACTATCATGGGGACGGTGACTAAAGAAGGTTTTGCTCGATATAGACTACAGGAGGGTAAATTTAGTCCAGAAGAATACGAAAAACTACAACGTGCTATTAAATGGGTCAAGGAAGCAACTTCTGGAAACAATAAATTGATCACATTTGTTTTTTTGGAAAACTATGTAATGAAGGAAGTCAAGAAGATAATTAAACACTATGCCAAACGTGGTGTAACCAAATTTGTAATTGATACGGGTAAGCCATCTGAAGGTCAATCAGGCAAACCTAGATGGGAAGTAATGGCTGACGATATTAAAGACTTATACAAATTGTGCCGAAAAAACGGGGGCTTAGGAGTATGCATTTGGGTTAATGTGCAGTTAACCGATGCTGCTATTCGATATAGATATTTAAATGAGTTTGCATTAGGCGAAGCTAAAAAAATGAAGAATGAAGCGTCCGTTTTATTGTTGATTCGTCCCGTATGGGATGATGAATTGGATGGTGGTAAGAACCAATTAGAATGTTTTAGATTCCGTAAAAGTGAGGATGGAAAGTACAATAAGGAAACTTTTAAACTGGAACCCTTTAGCGATTATAAGTATTATCTGTTATTTGTTGGGAAAAACCGCTTAGGGCAATGTAATGAGACAGGATTACCTTTGATAGTCTACAAAGTAAATTTTAATCGTAATTCGTGGGAAGAGATTGGAATGACTCATTTAGTGGATTCACACGATTATTCTTAGCTGACGGGGGTTTCCATGGATGCAAAAGAGATTAAGAAAAGGTTATACGAAGAGGAACGAATTGAAGAACTTCTTGAGATTTTAGGTTGTCAAAACATTCATAGGGAACAATATGGCAAATTAATTTGTGCTCAATTACCGCCAGAATTTGATTCTGATAACAAACGAAGTGTACAAGTTAAAGTTAATGAAAGTTTGAGTAGTAATATACGGTCAAGAAATATTCATGGCGATATTTATAATATAATTGGTTACATTTTGTATCATGCTGATACATTTGAAAAGATAAGAGAAAAATTTTATGAAATTGTACAATACGTTTGTAACCTATTTGATTATGAGTTAAGCATAAATGAAAAGAAGACAGATTGGTGTTACTTTCTTCGGCCCGTACAAAAAGAGAGAAACAAAGAGTTATATCTAGAGAATATTCCTGAAAACGATATTCTGAATGATAATGTAATGGATAAATATTTGCCTTATTTACATCACAAATGGTGTAACGAAGGGATAAATCATAAGACTAGAGACATTTTTGACATCAGATTTGATTTAGAAACCGCACGAATTGTCTTTCCTATTCATAACAAAAATGGAAAATTAATTGGTGTCAAAGGAAGGAGCGTAACTGATGACATAGACAACAAATACATTTTTCTCTACCCGTGTCTTAAAACTTTGGAGTTATTTAATTTGCATCGAGCGACCGAGTTTATTTGCGAAAGAAAAGAAGTGATTGTATTTGAATCAGAGAAAAGTTGTATGCTGGCAACACAATGGGGAGTAGAAAATTGTGTAGCATTAATGGGGTGCGATTTATCCCCTGTGCAGACTAAACTGTTGCGTGAGTTTGGACTAGACGTTGAAATTACTTTTATGTTTGATGCTGATAAGGATATAGAATTTATTGGTAAACAGATAAGACAAATTAAGAATAGAAATGTTAGTTATGTCCCTGTGTATGATTATTTTAAGGATAAACTTTCACCGACAGATGTGAATAGAGAAGAATTTATACGCCTATTAGGTTTAAAAAAGTATTGACATACTAAGAGGGATGTGGTATAATTGCACCAATCGACGAAATGGGTACAGAGAAAACCAGCACAGGATTATTTGCCCTGGGACAGTATTCAGGATAAATTGGCGGCGATTAGAGGGGTACAATTGGACGAGTGGCTACGGCCGTCATTTTTATCTTTGCATAATCCTACGGAACTAGATAACATCGAAAAAGTGGCCGACAGAATTTTAAAGGCGATAAGAGACAATGAAAAGATCGTGGTAAGCTTTGATCCTGATACAGATGGCATATGTTCGGCAGTTATGTTGATTAGATATTTGAATATGTTTACAGATAACATTAAATATACTTATCACCAAAGAAGTGAAGGGCATGGAATTAGTAATCAAAACGTACCATCTGGAACGGAATTACTGATTATTTGTGATAGTTCTACAAATGAAGCCGATGAGTGCAAAAGATTAAAAGAAAGTGGATTGGACATAACTATTTTAGATCACCATCTTCAGGAAAGAGAAAATCCATATGCATTGATTGTAAATCCGCAAATATGTGACTATCCAAACAAGGAGTTATCAGGAAGTGGAGTCGTATGGAAGTTACTCCAAATAATGGATAACTATTTAGGATATTATAATAATCAATTTATAGATTTAGCGGGCATTGGACTCTATGCAGATGTAATGAGTATGGGAGTGCAAGAAAATCGTTATCTAGTATTCAACGCCTTAAAAAATATATCAAACCCTGCTATTAAGGCACTATTAAAGGAGCTAAGGGTTAGCTCAATTAATTCGCAAACTATTGGTTATCAAATAGCACCTATTGTAAATGCAAGTGCTCGTTTAGGACAGATCGAAAAGGTTATTGAGGCGCTATTGACAGACGATCCTGTGGTTATCAATTCTAGTGCCAAAGAATTAATCAAACTTAATGAGCACAGGAAAAAATTAGAAGCTGAAGTATTCGATAGTATAAAACCGAAAATATTAAGTTTTTCTAAAATAGCGGTGTTTGTTGGTGACGAGATTCCAAAAGGGTTTAACGGTTTAATTGCTACAAAAATATGTAATCACTTTGGTACTGTGTCTCTTGTGTTAACGAAGCATGACAATTATCTGAATGGGTCAGGTCGTAGTATAGGTGATATTAAATTTAAAAGTATAATCCAGGAATCGGGGCTAGCTAAATTTGTACTGGGTCACGAAGGTGCCTTTGGAATATCTATTCATGAGCGTAAGTTTGAAAAGTTATTAGATTATTTGGAGCAAAACATTGAGTACAAGGAACAACAAATATTATATGATTTGGAACTTTCACTTGACGAGATAAGTTACGATTTTATTAAGGATGTTAATGAGTTTGACTATTTGGCTGGTAAAAATGCTGAGACGTGTAAATTCTTAATTAGAAATGTGCCAGTTTGGGAAGTGAAATATATAGGCCAAGGTGATACTCTCAAAATTACAAGTAATGATATTGATTTACTTAAATTTAGAATGAATGAAAAAATTGCACTAACAAAAGGTGATCAGATTGATGTAATAGGGTCGTTAAACATTAACAAGTATTACAATTTTGGGTTGAAGCGAAACATTATAACCAAACAAATGTTTATTGAGGATATAAGGATGTGTTAGTATCAAAAAGAAGGTGAGGCGTACAATGGGGCATAGGTGGCGTTTAACGTGGGTAGCAGATATTATTCTGGATGAGTATAGAAAGGGTGCATAAAATGGACTATGAAATTATCGACGTTACACCAGCAAATTTCAATGAATTGGATGGTAAAATACTTAAAATGTTAGTTTATGACTCTATGGAGGAAGGAATTCAAATAAGGCTATTAATTGGTGTTGATAAGGACAATAAAAGAGCATATATTCTGGATGGTGATCTTACTGATATGCGAACATTGGGAGAAATAGAAAAAGACAAGGCAGATAATATTCAAGCAAACTATACGTGGAGTGATTTTGAATTAAGATGTAACAGGAGGTAGCAGCTTGAAGGAAAGTGATAATTTGTACAACGAGTTACAAAACAAAATCTTTCTAGATAGATATGCACTTAAAGACACAAATGGTAACCTTTTAGAAAAAGAAGCATCTGAAATGTGGCTAAGATTGGCTAAAGTAGCTGCTTCAAAAGAAGAAAATGTAGAGGTATGGGAAAATGAATTTTACTGGTTACTTAAAGATTTCCGTTTTGTTCCAGGTGGCAGAATACTAAGTGGTTTGGGTAAACCCGGAGTATCAGCTTATAACTGCTTTATCCTTGATTCTCCGTCTGATTCCAGAGAAGGGATCATGGATAATTTAAGTAAAGCAGTAGATATTATGGCACGCGGTGGAGGAATTGGAGTTAATCTTAGCACTTTAAGACCCCGTGGAGCATATATTAAGGGGACGGATGGTCATTCAAGCGGAGCAGTCAGTTGGGGTGAATTGTACGATAAGATTACTGGTGTAATTTCACAGGGAGGGTCTAGACGTGGAGCGTCTATTTTAACGTTACGAATAGATCACCCTGACATTGAAGAGTTTATTACGGTCAAAAGAGATGAATCAAGATTAAACAATGCAAATTTGTCTGTATTAGTTACTAATGATTTTATGGATGCATTAAAGAGCAATGACGAGTGGGAGTTGAAGTTTGACGGAAAAACATATAAAATTCTCGAAGCATCATATTTGTGGGATTTAATTTGTAAGTCAGCATGGGCATGTGGTGAACCCGGATTAATATTTATCGACGAATATAACAAAAAATCAAATAGTTGGTATTTCGATGAGATTATTGGATGTAATCCATGTGGTGAAATTGGTGGTGGGAAGTGGAACGTATGTAATTTGGGTCATCTTAATCTTACAAGTTACATTTCTAAAGGTAAATTCGACTATGCCAGGTTTACCTTGGATGTAAGACGTGCTGTAAGATTTTTAGATAATGTAATTGATATTACATCATATTTTTTGAAAGAAAATGAAATTGCACAGTTATCTCAACGTAGAATAGGTTTATCAACAATGGGTCTAGCTGATGCGTTAATTATGCTTAAAATAAGATATGGGAGTAATGAGTCGCTAAAGTTTATCGAAAAAGTGTACGGGATCTTAGCCAGAGAAGCATATATAAGTAGTATCAATTTGGCCGAAGAGAAAGGTGCCTTTCCTAAATTTGATTTTGACAAATATTTCTTAGAGAATAAAGATAGTTTTGCGTACAAAATGTATCATGAGTGGTTGCCATCTGAGTGTAAAGAAAAAGCAACGAAAACAGGAATTCGTAACGTTACTTTGTTAACTCAAGCACCTACAGGAAGCACATCCCTTCTAGCTGGAGTATCTAGTGGCATTGAACCTAATTTTAGTTTTGAGTACGAAAGAAAGGATAATTTAGGTAAACATTTAATAAAGCACCCATTATGGGAGGCATGGCTCAAAGAAAATCCAGATGAAGATGTGCCGAATTACTTTGTTACTGCTAAAGATATAAGTGTAGATGAACATTTGAAGGTGCAGGCAACGATTCAAAAATATTTAGATAGTAGTATTTCCAAGACGATCAATGCACCATCAAATCATTCTGTCGAAGAAGTGAAAAAAGCATATTTGAAAGCATACGAATTAGGTTGCAAAGGAATAACTTATTATCGAGATGGCAGTAGAAGCGAACAAGTGTTAAACGAAGTTAAAGAGAGAAAAGAAGAGTTAAGGAAAGATAAGAGAGGATATATTCAGCCAGCGTTAAAAGAGGCTAAGGGTATTAGAAAACAACTCATTACAGGCTGTGGAAAGATGTGGGTCATGATATTTACCGATTTGGACGGCAATATCATAGAAACGTTTGTAAATACAGGATCAAAAGGCGGATGTACAATTTTTACACAAGCTACATCTAGACTAATTAGTTTAGGGCTGAGAGGGGGAATTGCGCTAGAGGATGTAATAGACCAATTAGAAAGTGCTGGAGTATGCCCCGCCTATCAACACGCCAAAGGGAAAGGAGTGAAAGTTTCGCCTGGTGGAAGCTGTCCGCAGGCAATTGCAAAATTACTACAGAAGGTACAAAAGCAATTGAAAGAAGGTGATATAAAGGTTCCTGAACATTTTACATCAAAAGAAGAAGGTGATGGTAGACTAGTTTGTCCTGAATGTAAGGAAAAACTGAATAAGAGCGAAGGTTGTTTAGTATGCTCCAATTGTGGATACTCAAAATGTAACTAAAGGAGAGGTTATAATGTACCGTTTTTCTGTCGAAGAGAAAGTATGGCTTCCAGAATTTAAGACAACCGGGATCGTCAAGCAAATCAATAAGGACAAATTTACTATCACCTATTTTGACAAGGATAAGAATAGACAAACGGGTGAATTTGAGTACAAACAAATTAGGAGGTATCATCCCCCTCTTCAAATTAAAATTAAGTACCTTGATCCTAACATGCCTAAAATCCAAAAGACACAGGGCTCTGACTGGATTGATCTAAGGAGTGCTGAAGAAGTCACTTTAAAGGCTGGTGAATATGCACTAATTCCACTTGGAATTGCAATTCAGATGCCACGCGGATATGAATTTAACATTGTGCCACGTAGTAGTACGTTTAAGAATTTCGGGATTATCCTGACAAATCATTATGCTGTCATTGATAATTCGTATTGTGGCAATGACGATTGGATTTCCGTTCCTGTTGTAGCTTTGCGGGATACTGTAATTAAGAAGTACGATAGGATTTGCCAAGGGAGGGTTAATCGGAATCAGCCGAAGGTGCGCCTTATGGAGGTCAATAGTTTTGATACTGATAACAGAGGGGGGTTGGGATCAACGGGCGTAAAGTAATAGTGAATATGGGAGTGCCTAGGGCAACCTAGCACTCCCTGTTACCTAAAAACGAAAGGATAGTGGTAATGTTGATCAAAATTATAGATGCAATGCCGTATCCGCTGACTTTTATGGGTGAGGTTGCAAGTGTATGTTATAATAGTAAACCATCAAAACAAGTGGGATTGGACTGTATAGTGTCAGGTCATGATCGTGTATTGGAATTTGTGGATTTAACTATAGAAATATCAGGATATAGTGCCAGGATGGTAAGAGAATTATATACACATATTGTAGGCGTATCACGTTTGCAACAATCAACAAGATACGTTAATTATGAAGACTTTCAATATTATGTCCCCTTGGCGGTTAGAAAAGATATGGAACTTTTAAATACCTATCATGATTGTATGCTGTATATATCTCATGCTTATCATAAACTTGTAAGTAATGGTATTTCTAAAGAGGATGCTGCTAATCTGTTACCGCTTGGCATGATGACTAAAGTTGTCCTAAAGATTAATGCCCGCGCCTTAATTCATCTCGCGCACGTCCGCATGTGTAACAGGGCCTATCAAGAGTTTAGAGATTTCATGAATGAATTGAAGGATACTGTCTCTAAAATAGATGAGGAATGGCAAATTATTTCGGATTTTATGAAGCCGAAATGCTTTCACTTAGGATATTGTCCCGAAAAGAATTCTTGTGGTCAATTTCTTCAAAAGGTGAGTGAGAAAAGGTGAAAGTGTATCTGGCAGGCGCAATGTCGTATCATGTTAAGAACGATAGCTTTGAGAAAGCTACAAAATGGCGGGAGGAACTTAAGAGCGTTCTTTCGTGTCACAACATTAATTGTTTTGATCCTTGTGAAAATTTTCAGAGCAATGGGGGGTATGACAAGAAAGGAATTGTAGATCAAAATAATTATTATCTTAAACAATGTGATCTTATGGTGGTAAACTTTGAACATATCTTGGATTCGCCTGGAACGCTATATGAAATGTTTAATTTTGCCTTCTTGAGAAAGCCGATTATTGGTTTTGGCCCGTTATATCTGCTTAATGGTTATATTCATCTAAATTATGTGGTGAGTCAGTATTTTGCAACAGATGTATGTCCTATGGAAATGATTTATAAAAGCATTAGCGATTATATAGTCAATATGTATTTTCAATAGAAAGGGGTAGAAAAATGATTACCAAAGATCAACTTATTTTACTCTACACCTCTTTTGAGAATGCGTTGCTGGATAAAAGCTTTGAATTGGCGTGTCGTTATTGTAAAGACTATTCCACAAATTGTAGAGAAAATAGTTGTAGTGCAATTAAAAATTGGCTCAGAGATCTAATTGAGGAGGAGAATAATAATGAGCGATAATCTCTTTTACACACTAAGTATTGCAATTTTGTATATGTTGACGGGCGTAATTTTTTGGGAATTTGTATTTCAAATACTGAGGACCTATAAGAAGGACCTTAGAGCGGAAAGCCAATTACTATCAATCTGCGAAGATGATAATGTAGTTACTTTAGTAATAATATTGACCATCTTTTGGTTACCAATTCTAATTTATTCGATATTTAGTACTATCTACTACGTTTTTGTAGCTTCGCACAAGGAGAGGTAAATTTATGGTTTTATATTTAAAAATTATAGATAAAGAAAATAAGGATGTTGATAACGAACCAATTATGTTTGATACAGAGAGGTATACGGTAGTTATTTATGAAGAAACAGACAATGGGAGAGAATTTCATTATCATAGTGATGTAAAATGAAGTGCAAGAAAGAAGAAATAGAACAAGCATTTATAGAATCAGGGAGTCTTAAGGAAGTAGCTGAAAAATTTCAAACGTCTCCTGGATGGGTACGTCAAATTGTTTCAAAATCCGATAATTTAAAAGTTAGACAGGTTTATTATAAAAATTATAGACCTTATATAACGGTAAAGAAAAGAGATAGCGTCCTGATTTGTAAATTACAATGCATTAAATGTGGAAAAATCCATAAAATCGAAAGAATGGTATATAGTAGTTATAAATGCAATTGCGGTGCTGATTTAATAGTTTATTGTTGTGTAAATTATGCCGTAGCAAAAGTGCTGTATATAAAACAGTCAGCCCGACATGGAAATTTGGCACAATGTTACTCGTGGAAAGATGAGGAGTAATAGATGAGTCAAGAATCCAAGATTATAAGCTTTCAAAAAGGCAACGACGTGATTTACTGGGGTGATGTTCTTGAGGTTCTTAAGGAGTCCATTCTGGATAGTTCGGTAGACCTAATTTTTGCCGATCCTCCTTACAACATCGGTAAGAAATTTGAAGGGTTTATAGACCGTTGGCCTTCCGATAAGGCTTATGCCGAGTGGTGTTATAAGTGGCTCGACCTTTGCATCGCCAAATTAAAGCCCGATGGCAGTATGTATGTCATGAGCAGCACTCAGTGTATGCCATATCTTGACCTGTACCTACGGGAGAGATTAACTATCTTATCACGTATCGTTTGGTATTATGACAGCTCCGGAGTTCAAGCCCGTAAGTATTTCGGTTCGGTGTATGAGCCAATCTTGTTCTGCGTCAAGACCCCAAAGAATTATACCTTTAACGCAAACGACATTAAGGTTGAGGCCAAGACTGGTGCGAAACGCAAGTTGATTGATTATCGCAAACCTGTTCCCACGGAGTACAGCTCTGAAAAAGTGCCCGGAAACGTATGGGAATATCCCCGAGTCCGTTACCGCATGGAAGAGTACGAAGAACACCCAGCCCAAAAGCCCGAGGCTTTGCTGGAGCGAATCATTAAAGCTAGTAGCAATCCGGGAGATGTGGTTCTCGACCCCTTCGCGGGAACTTTTACTACGTCAGCTGTGGCGCAGCGATTGGGCCGAAAGACAATTGGAATCGAATTGCAGGAGAAGTATGTGAAGATAGGCTTGCGGAGGCTTAACATCCAGACTTATTATAAGGGTGAACGTTTATTGCCTCCCGCCAAGTCCTATCAATCACTCCTGACTTCAGTCGGGGTATCCACACCGTGAAATTTTCGTGAAAGATGTTACGGAGCAGGGTATTTAACCGGTGAATAGTACCTAACTAAATTTCTGCTTGACAAACCTTCGATTTTGGTGTATAATGTGACCATTAGTCAAAGGTGATTTGAATGAGACACGAAAATTGGATACGATTTTGTTTCAAAATCGTTAGTAAAAGTAAATCTGAAAATTATAAACACGTTTCTGTGCTGGTTAGAAGTGGCCGAATAATTGCCATCGGGTACAATCGTAACGACAGACGGGGCGCGTTAAAATTCTCCTTTTATGACTCAATTAAGGACGGGTGGCATAGTGAATTGGACGCTTTGTACAAATTTGATCCCGAAGAAGTTAAGGATGCAATTTTATATACCGTTGGAATCAATGGCAAAAATGGTAATATTGTATTTGGCTGTCCGTGTAAACAATGTCAAGAATTGTTACGATTGTACAAATTGAAGGCGGTATATTATGCGGATAGGAGTGGTAAACCACAAAAGTTAATTCTGGAAGGTATCAACTAAAATTACTAGGAGGTATGCAAATGTATACAATTCGTATTGGTATTTTTGAGACAAACAGTAGCACGTCACATTCGTTGACACTTTGTACAGAGAAGGAATATTAAAAGTATCTAAATGGTGAGTTAGTAATTAGTATCGGTCGTGGAGGATTATACACCTTAAAAGACGTACTTGGTGAAACTCTTTTGGATTACCTTACAGAAACTGGCGAAAGAGAAGACAAGAAAAAGTTAAGCGAAGCGTTAGATAATAGTGGCTATCTTTTACACGAATCTTACAGTAACGTGGAAATTATAACAGAAGAATTGAAAACAAAAAGTGGCGAAAAAGTAATAGGCATAAGCATTTACGGCGAATACTAAAGGAGGCTTTATAATGAATTGGGTTACTTATGAGAATGGTAATTACAAGGCACTTATTGACACTCGAAATGGAACGAAGATTAGACAAACTAATGATAATAAATTCTATCCGAATTTTCCCGAATCCATTGACGTAAAAATCACAAACAATTGTGACATGTTATGTCCAATGTGCCATGAAGTGTCTACACCCGATGGTAAACATGGTGACATACTAAATGCCCAATTCATTGATTCACTTCATCCCTATACTGAATTAGCGATAGGCGGCGGTAATCCACTTACACATCCAGACCTAATAGCATTTCTGGATAAGTTGTATTCTAAAAAAGTAATTGCCAATATCACGGTTAATCAAACACATTTTGTAAAAGGGTTTGATGTAATTAGATGGTTAACTGAATTCGATCTTGTCAAAGGTATAGGCGTATCTTTAACCGATATTAATGAGGAGTTTGTTAAAAAAATAAAGTATTTCGATAACACCGTAATTCATGTAATAAATGGCATGATTACCCTTAAGGAGTTAGAGAAGCTTTATGATAAAGATTTAAAAATATTGATTCTCGGATATAAGATGAAAGGTAGAGGGTTAGAGTATTATCGGCACGCACGAAATCTTATTAATAAAAACATGGAAATTTTGCGTAAAAATATGGTAAATGTCATGAATCACTTCAAAATAGTAAGTTTTGATAACTTAGCAATTGAGCAGTTAGAAATACAACATTCGTTAAGTCCTGAAAGATGGGTCAATTTTTATAATGGAGGCAAAGGCGAATTTACTATGTACATTGATTTAGTTGAAAATAAATTTGCATTGTCTTCCACATCATTAATAAAAAATAACTTGCTGGATAATGTTGACAGAATGTTTGTTCAGGTGAGAAAAGAGGGAGGCTTTGTAGATGGAGGAAGCAACCATGGATAATAGCATAGGGTGAAGGAAATAAGACAAATTGTACTTGAACACTTAGCTAGTATCTCAGATGAACAGTTTGAGGAAGAATTGAGACTAGCAAACGTTCACGTGGAAGGAGGAGATTTGAGTCAATGAAAATTATGGTTGATCGCAAACAACTTCTCACATCCCTCAGACTATGTAAAGATATTATACCTGGTAAGTCTTTTACGCCTATTCTAACAGGTGTCAAGATAGAAACTTCGGATAACGCAGTCAAACTTATTGGTACTGACTTAGATACATCTATAATCCTTACCATACCAGCTACAATCTTTGAAGAAGGTGTGGTAGTGCTTCCCGTCAAGGAGTTAATCAACGTTCTAACTATGTCGAATAGTAACGATGTGGAATTAGAGTCACTTCAGGAGTTACTAACAACACGTATTGTCTTTATTAGCGATACGATAGATGTTAATGTAGCATCGTTTGCGCTAGAGGAATATCCAATTATTGAAGAAAGCTCAGATAACCCTACATTCTCTGTACCATGTAAAGTGATTCAGGATATTGCCAAACAGGTGACGTATGCTACTACCAAAGATATGAGCATATTCAGAAACGTCTACCTAAAAACAAACTCTTCTGGATTAACGGCAGTAGCCACCGACATACATCGAATAGCATTGAGAACATTTCCTCTAGGTAATCTCTCCGAAATCGAAATGCTTGTAACCGCCAGTACTATCAATCTAGCTGCTCAAGTTTTTAAAAAAGACGATGTGGCTATAACTATTGATACTGAAAACTGTAAGGTGTATTTCACAGACGGCAACAATACTGTAATAGGTCGTATAACAACTGATAAATATCCCAACGTGTTGCGCATAACAGAAGAATCTAATTTGTTGTTTACTCAAGATTTAACATTTGATAGAAATGCCCTTCTTAGCAATGTTAAAAAGATTATCACGATAACCAAAGAAAAGCCACCAATAGTCCATCTTTTATTCGATGATGATTTATTGACAATATCGTCAAGCGATTCTACCTACAACTACCAAAATACTATATCTATTTATAATTTAATGGATGCACCAACCGATTTGAGCATATCAGTTAATGCTAAATTTCTTAAGGATTGCTTAAATTCTTATTCCGAAGATATATTGCGCCTGCGTGCCAAAGGAGAATTTGACCCTATATTAATCGAGTCAAATTCCGAGCATGTAAATGTTATAATGCCTGTGCGCATGCAAGGTTAAGATAGATGGAAAGTCAAAATTCTAAATTTTTTACTGCTCATTTTACAGGTCACAGACCACAAGCTAAATGTATGTACGGATTCAATATGCGTGACGAAAGATACCAATTATTATATAAGAAATTAACAGAAGTAATCAAGTTATGTATCTGTGACTATGATATTAGGAATTTCATATCAGGTGGTGCATTGGGTGTAGATCAAATGGCTTTTTGGTGTGTTCACAAAATCAAAAATATATACTCTGTCAAAAATATACTTGCGTTACCATTTGAGAAACAGGATTCTGTGTGGACAATGGAGCAAAAATACTGGTACAGAAAAATGTTAGAAAAGGCGGACGAAATTATCTTTGTAGATACAAGTGAGAGATATCAAATTAAGGATACAATTATAGGCGAATACCATAAAGCGAAACTTCAAAAACGAAATGAATTCATGGTTGATAATTCCAGAATTACTATAGCTGTGTGGGATGGGTCAAAAGGAGGCACGATGAATTGCGTTAGGTATGCTGAAAAGAATAGCGGGCGGTTAATCATTAAAATTGATCCAAAAAATAATTGGAATATTGGGAGGCTGAATTATGTATCGTCATAATCCTCAAAGATATGGTGTGTACAAGGTAAAAGTTACGCTTCAGTATGATGAGTACAAAGGTCATTTGTATGGCGAAGATGAAGGGCACGGAGAAGGTTGGGAGCTTCTTTTTAATGCGTCTGAAATTACTCAATACGATCAGATTAATTCGGATTGTGACTATGAGCGTAAATTTCTCAAAGAGTCATATGACATGTTTGAAGCAAAGTTGGTTAATGAAAAAGGTGAAACTTACCTGCTTAATGATTATATTTATAATTTGAACGATTATATTACTGCGATAGAAATTATTGAATGTCAAGAAAAGGAGTTGAAATAATGTATTCTCATGATCCTCAAAAATTCGGCGCGTATAGAGTTAAAGTAACAATCCAGTATCAAGATTACAAAGGTCATTTGTACTATGATGTTGAAAGCTATGGATACGGTTATGTAGTTTTAAGTACGGCAAGCGAAATTACCAAAGATGACATAATTGATTCGGACTGTAACTTTCGAGTAAAAGATTACGATGAAGATAATCCAGAATGGGAAATTATGTTTGAGGCAGAATTAGTCAACGAAAAGGGCGAAAGTTGTACACTTGAGGAACGTATTTGCGACTTAGACTATTTCATAACTGGAATAGAAATTGTTGACTTTCAAGAAAAGAAGGAGGATTAATCTGTGAGTGAGAAAGAACTTCTGTGGGTAGACAAGGAATTAGTAGACTCTCTCAAAAACTTGGATACAGCCCAAATGGAAAAAGAGGGAATGTCACAAGTTTTAAAGAATTTTCAACGCGAACTGGAGCTTTGGGATGGTGTTTTTAATGCAGCTACTCTTGATCTTAGGAGAAAAGCGGAAAATATCAAAAAGTCTTACAAGCAATTAGTAGATGAGGAAATAGAGGGGCTTTATATATTTTGGGAATCACAACAAAACAGAAAGAAAGATATAGAAGACAAGTTTCGTTACTTCAAAGATTCAATTCCATCATTATCGCAATTAATTGATGGCTTAAATAGGCAAATAAATAATTTAGATGTATCAAAATTAGAAAGATGCATGAATATTTTAGAAAGATTTTCTAAACTTTCACAAGAAGAAAAAGAAGCATTGAAAGTATTGTTTCAGTTAGGACTGTAAAGCGACAAAACTTCGCACCGAAATTTCAACCATTGAATATAATCTCACAAGAAAGGAGGCATAACTTATAGACTTACTATCTGAAACACACTTACCAAACTCAATTGAGGGAATTTCAAAATGTATATATAACGATTACCAAAAGGAAGTCAAATATGATTATAAAATAAGTAGGGTAATTACACCTGAATCACGAAAAGTAGCAAGAGAATTTGTTAATGAATACCACTCATATATCAAATGGGCTGACAGACCATCTAGAAAATTATACTGGAATTTGTACGAGAACGGAGCTATGGTGGGTGTATTTGGGTTAGCATCAGCATTTGACAAACCGAAAGTGATTAAAAAATATATGACAGACCACAATATCAAATTCAACGAAATAGCAAACAACATTGTATTTTGTTTGAGTAATCATAAAAATAGAAATGCAGGATCAAAACTTCTATCCATGGTAAGAAAAGATGCTATACTATGGTGGTTCCAAAGATATAATGACATTTTGAAGGCTTTTCAGACATTTATATTGCCTCCTAGATTAGGAACGGTTTACTATGCAGACAATTGGGAAAAATTAGGCGAAACTACGGGTAAATCAGAAATCGTTAGAACAATACCCAAAAGTGAGTACGAACAGAATAAAGATTATTATAATAAACAACATATCGAAATCAAAACTTTCAAGAGCGGTGAAGTCAGATATTTGATCAGGGAATTTATAACCACAGAACCTAAAATAATTCTTGTCAAGCTAAATGATCCTAAAAAGGTCAATAGTATCATTAACAGAATGTGGCAACCATAAATAAGGGGGGTTTTTGTGAAAGAGTTATTTTGGATTTGTCCCAATTGCGGTAATCGGATATCTTTTACCAACCAACTCTATGAAATATTCGATCACGAGACAGGAGAAGCTATATTTGATCCTGAAACGGGTGTATTTTTTCACACTTTAGTTTGTGACGGTTGCTGTGCTGAATGGGTAATGGCTATCGGCAGAATGATTACAAGGAAGGGTCAAGAATGACTTTGATGAAATGTGGTCATCGAGCTCAAGGAATTGATAGAAGTACCAATCAGCCTGTCTGTATAATCTGTTTGGGTTATAACCCTGGAGCAACAGAAATAGAAACGGATTTGCCTGATTTGACCAATAGAATGGCTAAGTGTATATATAGTAATTGTAGAAATCAAGTAAAATCATCTTTTGATTTACCATTTTTCGAGTATAGACCAAACGAAAAATATGATAGATATTATTGCGGTTGTTTTGGATGGGACTAAAGGAGGTTTTCATGCTAGAAATTAATCAAGTTTATTGTATGGATTGCTTAGAAGGCTTGAAATTACTGGACGACAATTCTATCGACAGCATAGTTACTGATCCTCCATACAATTTAAGTTTTATGAATCTAAAATGGGACAATAGCGGTATAGCCTATAATACAGAATTATGGAAAGAATGTTTACGAGTGGTTAAGCCCGGAGGACATATGCTAGTTGCAGGAATTGGCAGAACTCATCATCGAATGATGGTTGCTATTGAGGACGCAGGATGGGAAATCAGAGATTGCATTTATCATATTTTCGGTAGTGGTTTCCCTAAATCGCTCGACATTTCAAAAGCGATTGATAAAGAATTGGGAGCTCAAAGAAAGGTCGTAAGAACTAAATATGCTCGTGATTTCAAAGAAATTTCCGGTGGCAGATATGGCGATAAGAATACACTATCAAAAAATACTGATATTAATATCACAGCGCCCGCAACACCGGAAGCAACACAATGGGAAGGATGGGGAACAGGTCTTAAACCAGCAGTAGAAATTTGGGTATTAGCGCGTAAGCCTATAAGCGAGAAGAATATTGCTTTGAATGTGTTAAGATGGGGAACAGGTGGAATTAATATTGACGACTGTAGAATACCTACCAGCGATAGTTTAACGGGAGGTGCATTGACTGGTTCGTTTAGTGCCTCTGAAGGATGGGATAGACCATGGAGGCATGATGAAGAAATTATAAAACAAAAAATTACTGAAACAAAAAATAAAGTTGCTAAGGCTGAAGAACTAGGCCGTTTTCCGGCAAATTTAATTTTGTCGCATCATCCAGAATGTATGCAGGTAAAAAGTGAAGACACGTTAGAAATCTGGAATTGTCATCCTGATTGTCCAATAAAAATATTAGACAAACAAAGTGGTATAACAAAAAGTGGCAAGACGCGGAAAAATAAGGATGCTTACGAAAGCGAATCAGTCACGAAGTTTTTAAGAGGTGTAAGCACAGTAACAAATCAGCATGGAGATTCAGGAGGCGCATCTCGATTCTTTTATTGTGCCAAACCTTCTCCAAGAGAAAGAGGTGAATTCAATAAACATCCAACTGTCAAACCTGTCAAGTTAATTGAATATCTAGCTAAATTAGTAACACCTCCAAACGGAATATGTCTTGATCCATTTATGGGTTCTGGCACCACAGCAATTAGTTGTAAAAATGTAGGAGTAAATTATATCGGGTTTGAAAAAGAAGAGGAATACATGAAAATTATAGATAGGAGAATTAATTAAGGTTAAAAATAGGAATCTTTTACGGTAAGAAAGGGGTGTAGCTGAATGAATTGGCCTGAAGTAGCACTTATAGTCGCTTTTCTTTTGTGGACGGCTGTCATGTTTCGCGATAAGTGGCCGTGGGAATAGATCAAAATTTGTTTTACAATAAGGAGTGCCAGTATGCCCAATTATGTAGTATATCATTGCCATTCTGATTTAAGTATTTTGGATAGTGCTACTAAATTTGAAATGTATATTGATAAGGCTAAAGAATTGGGAATGATAGCAATAGGAATCAGTGAGCACGGTAACTTCTTCAATTGGATCAAAAAGAAACAATACTGTGACAAACTTGGGATTAAATATATCCATGTTTGTGAATTTTATCTAACTGAGTCTCTAAAAGAGAAAGTACGTGATAATTATCACATAATTCTTATGGCTAAAAATTGGGATGGTGTCAAAGAATTAAATAAACTAATTTCACAAGCCTACAATAAGAATGACGGGCATTATTACTATGATGCCCGTATCACTCTTGAAGAATTGGAGAATACCAGCAATAATATTCTAGTAACGACCGCATGTCTTGCCAATCCATTAAATAAAGGTTATGATAAATCTATCTTTAAACCATTTTTATCCTTTCTAGAAAACAACAAGCACAGATGTTTTTTAGAGATTCAACATCATATATCAGAGGATCAAAAGAAATATAATGAATTTTTGCTTTCTTTGCATTATAAAACCCATATCCCTCTTATTACAGGTACAGATACGCATTCATTAAACGATCAATATGCAGACGCACGTAAAATTCTAATGAGAAGTAAAAACTTCTCCTATGAAGACGATTCTTTTGATTTAACGTTTAAGTCATATGACGAATTGGTGTCAGCGTTTAAACTTCAGGGTATCCTACCTGAATCGGTTTATTTAGAAGCTGTAGACAATACAAACATCTTAAACGATATGATTGAGCAATTCGACTTGGACATTTCTAATAAGTATCCACGTCTATATCCTAATTCAGAAGAAATATTTAAGAAAAAAATTAATGAAGGCGTAAAAAGACGTGGAATAAGCAATTTTCCACCTGATCAAAGAAAGTTATACTACAATAGAATCCAAGAAGAATTTGAGGTTTATAAAAAATGCGATAGCATTGACTATATGTTATTGCAGGAAAATATTATTAATTGGTGCCGTCAAAATGACATATATCAAGGGCCTGGGCGTGGTAGTGTGACTGGATCACTTATTGCCTATGTATTGGGAATAACAGAAATGGATTCAATCAAGCATGACTTAAACTTTTTCCGGTTTATGAACCCTGATCGGATTTCTTTGACTGACATAGACGTTGACTATCCACCGTCAAGACGAAACGACATTATAGATTATGTTGCAAATATAGAGGGAATACACTTCTCCGAAATAGTAACGATCAATACAATAGCTGATAAGGGTGCTATTCGAGATGTTGGCAGGGCATTGAAAATTCCGTTGGAAACTGTAGACTATATAGCAAAGAATTATGAAAATGACAAAGAAAAGTTTGAACAAGATTATCCTGAATTATTTAAATATGTTAATCTACTTAAAGGTGTTAATGTAAGTGTGGGTTCGCATCCCAGTGGCTTTATAACTAGCCCACTTTCTTTAGATGAGAATGTAAGTACTTTTACGACATCCACATGCCGTTACCCTATTTCTATGTGTGATATGAAATGCGTGGACTCATTAAACTTTGTAAAGTTAGATATCTTGGGACTAGATAATATCGAGATAATTAATAAAACATGTGAATTAGCAGGTATAGAGCGTATCACCCCTGATAATATTGACGTAGAAGATGATAACGTATGGAATGATATAGCCAAGTATCCTCTAGGCATATTTCAGATGGAAGGCAAATTTGCACACGAGTCCTTGTCTAAAGCATTATCAAACTATGAAAAAATTAAACAATATGATAACTCAATTACTAGAATAGATGTTCTGTCAATGGTAAATGCGGCTATTAGGCCAGCTTGTGAATCATTCAGAGATAAACTTCTACAAGGTGAACCTAATGATAATGGACATCAAGAAATAAATAAGCTATTATCAAAGACATTGGGTTATTTAACCACACAAGAACAAATTATGCAGTTACTTGTGCATTTCTGTGGTTACTCGATGCACGAAAGCGACAATGTGAGGCGTCTTATCGGAAAAAAAATAGGAACCGAAAAAGTAATTCCAGAAATCAAAGAACGGTTTATTCAAACAATGAATTCTAAATATAACCTGTCTATTGAACAAGCATCTCAAATTGTAGAACCCTTTTTACAAATTATTTTAGATGCTTCGTCTTATGGCTTTTCTGAAAACCACGCGAAGCCTTATAGTTATATTGGATACATGTGCGCCTATTTGCGTTATTACTATCCTTTAGAATTTATTACCGTACTTTTAAATATTAACAAGGATAACTTGGACAAAACGTCTGAAATCATCGAATTTGCGCAGGTCAAAGGAATATCACTATCACCTATAAAATTTGGAGAGTCTAGAGAAAATTACAACTACAACAAAAATAACAACACAATCACAAAGGGCTTATCAAGTCTTAAATATCTTAATGCGCAAGTAGCTGAAGAATTGTACGAGTTAAGTAAAAAGAAATATCAACATTTTTTAGACTTACTAATTAATATTAACCAAACATCTACCGATACTAGACAATTGACAAGTCTTATTATGTTAAATTT
>Ga0078972_1000446_pt1 | contig 109959 bp, 84 predicted proteins | sample YelNatPaOPGAMG01_FD_67568 | JGI IMG/M metagenome (GOLD analysis project Ga0078972, IMG submission 67568) | Hot spring thermophilic microbial communities from Obsidian Pool, Yellowstone National Park, USA - OP-RAMG-01 (SPADES assembly) (version 2) | ecosystem: Environmental > Aquatic > Thermal... | reverse complement strand
ATAGCTGGAATGAGACCAATAGCAGATGTCCAGTACGGCGACTTTCTTTTCTGTATGATGGATCAACTGGCAAACCAAGCTGCCAAACTTAGATATATGTCCGGAGGCAAGCTTATAATACCAATGGTAATGCGCGCACCTGTAGGCGCAACGACTCGAGCTGCGCAGCACTCGCAAAGTTTGGAAGGACTGTTCATACACATACCAGGAATCAAAATTGCCGTTCCATCCACAGCCTACGACGCCAAGGGACTATTAAAAAACGCAGTGCGCGATAATAATCCTGTTTTGTTTTTTGAACATAAACTGCTCTATGGATCTAAAGGCAATCGTGCCGAACCAGGCGCGCTAAGTCCAGTCGGAGAGGTTCCCGAAGAAGAATATCTAATCCCATTCGGACAGGCTGTAGTAAGACGAGAAGGATCCGATATAACAATTATTGGCAAGCTTGTTACCGTTTATCACGCAATGGAAGCAGCGGATATTCTTGCTAAAGAGGGTATTGAGGCAGAAGTGATTGACCCACGAACACTGATCCCTTTCGATTGGGATACTTTGATCACATCATTGAAAAAAACTGGGAGGTTGGTTATTGCAGATGAAGAGCCAGGGGTCGGAGGTTGGGCAGCGGAAATTGCTGCTGGAGTAGTTGAACGCTCTTTTTATTATTTGGATGCTCCAATCGCACGTGTTACCGCACCATACACACCAGTGCCTTTCGCACCTGAAATGGAGCAATTCTATCTACCCAATGCCAAAAAGATTGCTGATGCTGCAAGAAGTCTAGTAAGAGGTTAATGTTTATTATGCCTATTGTGCCGATGCGAGAGTTGCTTAGAAACGCAATTGAGAATGGATATGCTGTCGGATACTTCGAGTCTTGGGATCAGTATTCGCTCGAAGCTGTAGTAGAAGCTGCTGAGGATGCCCGCTCACCGGTAATTATAGGATTTGGTGGAATGATGACCGACCGAGATTGGATGGAAAGCGGCGGACTCGAGCTGTTTGCAGCAATGGGTAGAACAGCAGCGGAAAATTCTAAGATACCAGTGTCATTTATTTTGAATGAAATCTGGAGTATAGAAATAGCACTGCAGGGATTAGAACTCGGTATGAATGCCGTTATGCTAGATACGGGCGATATGCCGCTGGAAGATAATATTAGGCTCACGCGTAAACTGGTTAAATTAGCACATGCGATTGGCGCTGATGTAGAAGGAGAATGTGGGCAACTAGCAGATGCTTCAACCGGAACAGTGAATCACACGATGTTCACAAATCCGCTTGAAGCCGCACGGTATGTACAAGAAACAGGAGTTGATATACTATCGGTAGCAGTCGGAAACGTCCACATTCTGACGAAGGGGCATTCAAGCATAAACTTCGAACTACTCGCTGAGATACACAAAGCGACGAATGTACCGCTGGCAATACATGGTGGAACAGGATTTCCTGACGAAGCAGTAGAAACTGCGATAAATCTCGGCGTGGCAAAATTCAATGTTGGAACAATAATGAAGAAAATCTATCTCGAAAACCTGCACATGGCGTTTCAAGAATTGCCCGCAGGGGCTAAAGTGCATGACATAGTCGGATCAAGAAAAGCCACAGACATATTCGAAAATGCCAAAAATGCAGTAAAAACAGAAGTCATACGCAGGATGCACGTTTACAAAAGCGTAGGAATGGGCTAGAAACTGCTAGGCAATATAGTCCATTAGACCAAAATTGGGTCTTCTACTCAAGAGAAAGCGTCTTCTTGGCGGATTCGATCTGTTTTTCTACAGCAATGTGTGACGTGCCGCCAGGTACACTTCGCGCAGAAACGCTCGATTCCGGAACAAGCAGATTGAGCACAGTTTCATCAGCATTTGGCACAAGTTTCCGAAGCTCATCCAAAGATATATCTTCAAGTCCCCGACCTGTAGAAATGCAATCAGCCACCAGCTTGCCTACAACCTCGTGAGCCTGCCTGAATGGCATGCCGCTACGTACCAAATAATCTGCAAGATCAGTAGCTGTCGAAAAATCGCGCACTAATGCCATACGCATACGCTCAGCATTAAATCGTGCGCTTTCTATCATTTTTGCGCATACAATCAGACTGCCAGAAAGCGTATCTGCAGCATCAAAAAGAGGTTCCTTGTCTTCTTGCAGATCGCGGTTATAAGCAAGAGGCAACCCTTTCTGCATAGTAAGTATAGCAACCAAGCTTCCGAACACTCTGCCTGTCTTGCCGCGCACAAGCTCTGCTGCATCAGGATTCTTTTTTTGCGGCATTATGCTCGAACCTGTAGTAACAGAGTCGTCAAGTTCAACAAAACCAAACTCTGGTGTTGACCAAATCACCAACTCTTCGGCAAGACGTGAAAGATGCATCATCGTTATAGATGCTGCTGCTAAAAACTCGGCAACAAAGTCGCGATCGGCAACAGCATCCATGCTGTTTTCCGATATACTAGAAAACCCAAGCTCTTTCGCAACAAACTCGCGGTCAATAGGAAAACCAGTACCAGCTAAAGCGCCAGCACCTAATGGAAGTACATCTGCACGTCTGCGGCAGTCCAAAAATCGGCTTTTGTCGCGTTCCAACATCCAAAAATAAGCAAGTAGATGATGCGCTAAAAGCACAGGCTGTGCATGCTGAAGGTGGGTGCATCCTGGCAGAACTGTATCTAGATGATGTTCTGAAGTAATTACAAGAATTTGTTGCAGTTGAGTAATCAGAGAGTTTATGGAATCAATCTCATCTTTCATCCAAAGCCTAATGTCTGTGGCAACCTGATCATTTCGACTTCGGGCAGTATGAAGCCTACCAGCAGCTTCTCCAATTCGCGCCACGAGCAGCTTTTCTACGTTCATATGAACATCTTCGGCGGACGGATCAAGCTCAATTCTGCCGGATTGCCAATCAGTTATTAGCGACTCCAGACCTGCGACAATCTTTTCTGCATCCTCAGCAGGAATAATACCTTGCTTGCCAAGCATACGAGCATGCGCAATAGAACCGCGCACATCATACTCAAAAAGACGCGAATCAAAATGTACGGAAGCAGTAAACTTCTCTACAGCTTCGTCGGTCTTTTTGAAAAACCTTCCACCCCAAAGCTTCTTAGAATCATCACTCATAAGACAATCTTGCCCTGATTCCCAATGTTGTTAAAATCTGAGCGATCTTATACGATCAAGATAATACTTGTAATCCAAAAGTGATGTATCAGGAACAACAAGATGATCTGGCAACGGCACGTAACCGCCCTGTTTCATCAGTGGTATTCTTCGCTCTATCTCAGCATCTATAGCAGCAGGACCTTTTGCGATTTCCAGCTTATTAATGGCACCGAATACACGCAACTCTTTGCCATATTTACGCCTAAACTCCATTGGGTCAGCGTTCCAAACCCCAATCTCAACAGGAAACATCACATTCACTCCACCTTCAAGCCAAAGTGGAACCAAGTCGTCTATCATACCATCACAATCCACAGCATATAAATCAACGCCATATTCGCGAAGTTTGGAAGATATTTTCTTATATCCAGGAACAGCACATTCCTTGAAAACCTGCGGGCTGACAAGTGGTCCCGTCCTAAAGCAAATGTCTTCCCAACCCCATCCAATATCAACTTTGACTTTCGGCAAAACTATATCAAGCTGCCAGCACACGAGATCTGCTATAGTATCAACCATTTCTGAAAGGAGATCTCGATCGTCATAGCATATATAAGCCAGATTCTCTACACCCATCCAGTTGCGAATCCATCCAATCATTGAACCAGCACCAGCAATCAGAATCTGCCCAGACTCTTTAGCTTTCTCTATGCGGTCATCTAAGTCGGCTGGAATTCTAGCTGGGTCGGGCTGCAGACGTTTTTTAAATTCAGGCCAGTCTTGTCTATTTTTCAGTAAATAGTCTGTGTATTGAGGAATAGAGCTTTTGTGCTTCCACTCCTTGCACACTACTCCGTCGCTATTGCGATAGATTTTATACTCGTCTGTTTCTTCCAGTATTTCAACTTCAAATGCAGGGAAAAGCCCAGGATCATTCACAACCCAGTATCCAAGAGGATCTGCATTAAAATACTCATGCTCATCCACGTCAGCCGGCATACCCTCGGCTATCCACCGTTCACGAGTTTCTGTCCAACCACCCCAGTGAATAACCGGCATTCGGTCAAACTCACCATAATGCATTATGCTGTTGAAAAGTTCTCTTGTCGTCATAACACCCCTCTAGATTCAAATCAATAATCTCAATACCCAACACACTGATCGAAGACAGCGTTACTTTTTGTTCTTGACTTCTATTGCCATTCTTGCCTGGAGTCCATGTACGGCGACCATTCCCTCCATCTTAGTCTGGTCGAACGTTTGCGAGTCGAAACTCGCGAGGTCTTCTGAGTAAAGCGCGTTCGGGCTGCTCCTTCCAATAACCTTGACGGATCCCTTGTAAAACCTAAGTTTTACTGTACCTGTCACTCGTTCTTGAATGCTATTTATGAAAGCTTCAAGATCATCCTTAAATGGATCGAACCAAAGCCCTTCGTAAGCCAGCTTACCCCACTCTTGATCAACCAACGCCTTAAACCGGATCTCATCGCGCGTCGAAACTAGAGCCTCAAGAGCTTTATGAGCAAGTATAATGGATACCGCAGCAGGACACTCATAGTTCTCCCGAACTTTAAGCCCCATCATCCTGTCTTCCATAATATCTATACGCCCAACACCATGTTCCCCGGCAATCTTGTTCATCTGCATAACTAGTTGAGCAGGAGTGAAATTTCTGTTACCATCTATGGAAACCGGAACGCCTTTTTCAAATCCAATTTCCAAATCACGCGGCTCATCGGGTGCACTCTTTGGATCTCGTGTCCACTTATATATATCCTCAGGTGGAGTATAGTCTGGCTCCTCAAGCCTACCACCTTCAATTGAGCGTCCCCACATATTCTCATCAATTGACCATATCTTCTCAACGCTCTGGCTGATAGGAACACCCTTCCTCTTGGCGTAATCAATCTCCCAAACACGAGTCATATTCTTCTCGCGCATCGGCGCAACTATACGTGCCTGCGGCATCAATGCTCGCATGACAAACTCTATGCGAAATTGGTCATTGCCTTTGCCTGTGCAACCATGACAAAAGGCATCCCCACCAACTTTTCGTGCCACCTCAACAGCCTTCATAGCTATAAGCGGACGAGCGATGGAAGTGCTAATCGGATACCCTTCATAGTCGCCATTAGCCTTTATTGATGGAAATATGAAATCGCGGGCGAATTCTTCCTTAGCGTCAATGGTGTAGTGCTCTGTTCCGAGCGCTTTAGCCTTCTCCTCCGCCTCCCTTATATCATCCGCAGGTTGACCAACATCCACAGTAACTGTTACCACATGGTCGAAACCATAGTCTTCACGCATCATAGGTATGCATACGGAAGTATCAAGACCTCCTGAATAAACCAATACAACTGTGCTCATTCTTAATCCCCCAATTCGTCAGATACGACTATATAACTACTCAACCAACATCGCCAATAGTGCTTTCTGCACGTGAAGCCTGTTTTCGGCTTCATCTAGTACTGCAGAGTGTGAACCATCTATCACATCGTCTGTGATCTCTTCGCCTCGGTGAGCGGGCAGACAATGCAACACAATAGCATCCGGCTTCGCCGACGCCAAAAGTTCTGAATTTATCTGATAACCCGCAAATATTTTTTTGCGCTCTTCTCGCTCAGCTTCCTGTCCCATAGATGCCCACACATCCGTATAAAGTATATCTGCACCTTTAGCAGCTTCGAATGGATCATGAACTATTTCAACAAATGCCCCATTAGATGAAGCAATACCTCGTGCTGCATTCACAATCTCTTCCAATGGTTCGTAGCCACTCGGACAAGCAATTGTAAAATTCAGCCCGACCTTTGACGCTAAAAGCATAAGGCTGTTTGCTACATTATTACCGTCACCAATAAATGCAAGCTTGAGTCCAGCAAGCCTGCCTTTCTTTTCTCTTATCGTCTGAAAATCAGCAAGAGCCTGGCATGGATGTTCAACGTCCGAAAGAGCATTTATCACAGGAACCTTTGCGTTATCGGCAAGATCTTTTATCTTCTGATGTTCAAACACTCTTGCCACAATGACATCACACCATCTCGATAAGTTAGCTGCAACATCTGCGACAGTCTCTCTAACACCAAGCTGGATATCCGCTGGGGCAAGATAGATAGCATGCCCTCCGAGCTGCGTCATACCAGCCTCAAAGGTAACCCTCGTCCTAAGGCTAGGTTTCTCGAAGATCATTGCGAGTGTTCTTCCGGGAAGAAGTGTCAAATGTGCCGCGTGGTTATTTCGCCATGTCTGCTTAAGAAGCGATGCGACCGAAAAAATGTTTTCAATCTCATCTCTAGTCAAATCTAGTATAGAGGTAATGTGTCTGCCTCTAAGCGTACTAGCACTTCTTATATCAGTTATGCCATTGAAATCCATAGTAGAAATTACCCCTCTGTCACCGACCTTCCAACAGCCAACATCGCATTCGAAAATATATCTACCGCGCGATCCACATCCTCTTTTGTAACAATAAGCGGCGGCAAGAACCTTATGATTGTATCCCCAATCGAGTTGATCAGCAACCCACCCTCAAGGCTTTTCATCTGGACAGCCTTAGCCGATGGTGAGTCAAATTCCACTGCAACCATAAGACCTTTCCCACGCACATCAATAATCTTAGGATTTTCAACCTCTTCTCTGATTTTTCTCAATTTGCCTTGAAAGTATTCTCCCACACTGCGGGAGTTTTCGACGAGACCTTCTTCATGAATCGCCGAAAGCGCCGCAATAGAAGCAGCACAAGCCAGGGGATTACCCCCAAAAGTAGCAGCATGGTCACCTGGCTGTAATACATCTGCTGCCGCGCCACGGGCCAAACAAGCACCTATCGGAAACCCTCCTCCAAGGGTTTTTGCAAGAGTCATCACATCCGGCACAACCCCATAATGCTCGTAAGCAAACAACCTACCAGTTCTGCCAAGTCCTGTCTGCACTTCGTCAAATATAAGCAGTGCACCAACACTATCACAAAGATCCCTAGCAGCTTTTAGATAGTCCTGCGTTGCTGGTTTAACGCCACTTTCGCCCTGTATGGGCTCCAGTAAAATAGCGCAGGTTTTTTCAGTTACTGCACCGCTCAGCGCAGACACATCGTTAAATGGCACATGTTTAAATCCCGGAACAAGTGGAGCGAACGCCTGCTGGTACTTAGGTTGACCAGTAGCGCTTACCGACCCCATAGTCCGCCCGTGGAAAGATCCAAGTGCAGTAATAACCTCATACTTGTCTTCAGATATACACTTTCCCCATTTGCGCGCAAGCTTTATGGCAGCTTCGTTGGCTTCCGTACCACTGTTACAGAAAAATACCTTATCGAACTCAGACCAATCGACAAGCATCTTAGCCAGTTTAGGCTGAAGGTCGTTGTAGTAAAGGTTGCTGATATGCATCAATATTCTTGCCTGCTCACATATTGCAGATACAACACGAGGATGGCAATGTCCAAGCCCATTAACCGCAATGCCAGCCAGAAAATCCAAATATTCCCTACCCTCTATATCCCAAACATACATGCCGCTACCGCGCGCTATTGCTATTGGCTGTCTGCCGGCATAGTTATTCATCACATATTCGCGATACAGTTCAGTTATCTCTTCGTAGTCCAATTCTTCCCCCATAAAACAAGCTTCCACAAAAAATTATAACGAGAATACCCCAATTGAGGAAATCGTCCGAAACCCAGTTTAACCCCAGAGCCATCAAAAATCTACTGATTCTCTTCTGGCGGAGAAGAACGTTTTCTCTTCTTGAGCTTGGGGAAAAGTTCCTCGAGTGCCATTGTAAGATCATAAACAAACGAGGTAAGATCTCGATCCTGCTCTTTAAGATTTCTCAGCTCAAGTAATAGTATATCCTTGAACTGCTGAAGTTGTCGAGACTGTATGTCTCTTAGCTCTGCCATCTCAGCACGTATAGATTCTAAAGCGGCTGCTATCTCGCTTACCGGCACAAAAACAGAGTCTGAACGAGATGTATCCATTCCCGAGTCTTCCATAAACCGCTCAAGTGCCGATTCGCTTACCATCCGGACTACTTCATCGCCGAATCGAACGAGGATAGAATCAACACCACCCCCGTCCAGCAGTCTAGTCATTGCTTCTTCAGAAAGACCAAGCTTGGCACGTGCTTCTTCGACAGGAACTTTATAATCGCCTACAGGCTCAGGGAATATAATGGGTTCGATCCCAACCCGAGGTTTCCCTGCACTCTGCTTCCCAAGCCCCAACTTCTCCCACTCTGCTCGAAGCCGAGCAATACCAGAGGGCAAATCCCCAGTCGGATTTACCATTGGTTCACTTGATTCTGATTGATTCTGTTCGGGTTCGTCGTTCATAAATCCAAAGTCCTCATCCGGACGGTTACTTATTATACACTCCTGATGGCTTTACCTCCTAAATAGAAGACCTGTATAATTGTAACCGACAGGAGGCATTAATTGAAATGAAAAGCCTTCGGCTGCTAATAATTCCGGCATATCTATTATTACTTGTTACTATTATCGGCTCGAAACCGGTTTTAGCTGTAAGTAATGTACTGGTAGTTATCAATCGCAGCAGTTCGACATCGGTGAAAATCGGCGAATACTATGCGAAAAAAAGGGCGATTCCTTCGAGTCGTATTTGCAGAATAGACTGCACCAAGTCGGAAGATTTTCCTATAGAAGACTACTACAAACTGCGCGATGCTATCAAATCGCATATCAAACGAAATGGGCTAAAAGATGAGATAGACTATATAGTACTAACAAAGGATATTCCACTGCGGATAAGAGATGGAAATCGGCGATTTTCGGTGGACAGTTGTCTTGTAGCTCTGTGGTATGACGAGATGACTAATAAATCGCCAAATCCTTACTACGAGTCCAGCGAGCGTTTCAGCAGCAAGAAATTTGGAATATACCTTGTAACGCGACTGGATGGTTATACAGAAGAAGACGTTTTGAAGCTTGTGGACAGATCGATTGCTGCTAAGCCTCAAAAAGGATTATTTCTATTCGAGACACCAACTTCCTGGGATAAAAAACCTCTCTATGGAAATGTAAACAAAAGCCAGCGAGAAGCTGCAAAATTGTTGAAACAGAAAGGTTTCCAATGCAAAATAGTTTCAGACGGATTTGCCGGCGGCGAAAAAGGACTGATGGGTTATTATACTTGGGGAAGCAATAACTCTAAGTTTGACTCTGCTAAGTACTGCGGCAACACATTCCTGCCTGGTGCCATAGCTGAAACGGTAGTATCAACCAGTGCAAGATCAATGAAACCACAGAAAGAGGGGCAGTCACTAATAGCAGATTTAATAAAAAGCGGGGTTACAGGAGTAAAAGGGTACTGTACTGAACCATTTGTTACTGCTGTTGCACGCGCTGATATATTATTTGATCGCTATACATCTGGTTTCAATCTAGCTGAGAGTTTCTACGCTGCGTCGCCATATATACACTGGATGGATATAATTGTAGGCGACCCACTCTGTAGCCCTTATCCAGCCAAATGAAAATCACAGCAGGCATAGATGTAGGTTCGCTCACCACTGATGCGGTTATCGTTAGAGACGGCAAAATCCTCTCATTTAGGATACTGCCGACAGGTTCAAATCCTTCTGCTGCTGCTCTATCGGCTTATAATGAATCACTAAAGTTGGCAGGAATAAAAATGGAAAACGTGAATAGCGTAATCGCTACAGGATATGGAAGGGATTGCGTTGATTTTGCTAACCGCACAGTTACAGAGATAACTTGCCATGCGCTCGGTGCACGCAGACTTTTCCCACAAGCCGCAAGTGTTATAGATATAGGTGGGCAAGACTGTAAGGTAATCAGGTTAGCAGCTGATGGCAGAGTAGAAGACTTCATAATGAACGATAAATGCGCTGCAGGCACAGGGAGATTTTTGGAAGTAATGGCGGATGCGCTAGAAACAAATTTGGAGTCTATGGGAGAGCTATCAGAAAAATCGAAGGAAGGTGCACGAATAACTAGCACTTGTACGGTATTTGCCGAGTCAGAAGTTATCTCACTAGTTTCTAAAGGCACTGCAAAAGAAGATATTATAAGGGGTATACACGAAGCAATTGGCGAACGTGTATATGGGATGATAAGACGGGTTAGAGCAGAAGCACCATATGTGATAACTGGTGGAGTTGCAAAAAACAAGGGGGTAAGAACTGCTCTAGAAATGAGGCTGAACTCACCGCTGCTTGTGCCAGATGAACCTCAGATAGTAGGTGCACTGGGAGCAGCCATTGCAGCCGGAGAATGGTAAACATATTAATATGTGTATCGTTTTCATAGTAGAAGTAGACATTCCATTCTAATCAGGTTTATAGGCAAAAGATACCAACGATGAATTATACCAACCAACAAAGACAACGAAGCGGCAAAGAAAACCGGGGGCGAAAACAAAATTTTCTGTTCAGAAAAATCATACGATGGATGCAGTTTGGCGTTGTTCTGATAATTGCGATAGGAATCGGAGCAACAATCGGAGCATTCATCAGCGCCTCGCAACATGTGCCAATTGCAGGAGAGTATACTCCCCCTGAAGCAACCAAAATATACTCAAGCGACAATGTTCTACTCGCAACAGTAGGATCGGTAAACCGTCAATATGTGAAGATTGATCAAATACCTCAGCATTTGAAAGATGCAACTATTGCAATAGAAGATCATAGATTCTACGAGCACTCAGGAATTGATCTAAGAAGTATAGCAAGGGCAGCGGTGAAGGATATAACTGGCTTTGGGTGGGAACAGGGCGGCAGCACAATAACTCAGCAGCTTGCGAAAAACGTTTATCTTTCGCCTGAACAATCAATCACCAGAAAAATACGCGAAGCAGTATTGGCAGTGCTACTGGAACAAAAGTACACTAAAGACAAGATTCTAGAGCTTTATCTTAACCAAGTTTTCTATGGTTCCGGGGCGCATGGTGTAGAAGCTGCAGCGAGAACTTACTTCGGGAAAAGTGTAAGCCAGTTGGACCTAGCCGAATGTGCACTTATAGCAGGTCTGCCAAAAGCACCGAGTAAATTATCGCCTCATAAAAACCTCGAAGGAGCGATAAGAAGACGGAATCTGGTTTTAGACCGAATGGTTGAGTTCGGCATGATAACTCCAGCAGAAGCAGAGCAAGCCAAAGCAGAAAAACCGCAGATAGTAAAAACAACAATTTCAAACAACAATTCGCTGGCGCCTTATTTCACTGATTACGTAAAGAACTACCTAGCATCGAATTCTCAGCTTAGTGAAGATTTGATATCCGGCGGCGGGCTTAGGATATACACAACCCTAAACTACCAGATGCAGAAAGCAGCCGAAAAAGCACTAGTAGATGGAGTTAACAGGGCGAAAAGGGCTGGCCAGATACGCAAGTCAGAAGGCAACGGCGCGCTGGTATGTATAGACGTTGAAACAGGATATGTTCGCGCAATGGTTGGTGGCACAAATTATGGACCAAACGATATGTTCAACCGCGCAGTACAAGCCAAACGCCAACCAGGAAGCGCGTTCAAAGCTTTTGTTTATACTGCAGCTGTAGAGATACTTGGATGGGATGAAAACCATATAGTTAAAGGCGGAAGATTTACCTACGATCTTGGCAATGGACGCAAATGGTCGCCGCGAAACTACGATGGAAGATATCCCGGAGCTATGACGCTGAAACAGGCAGTGGCACGATCAGTTAATGTTCCTGCGGTAAGAACAGCTCTTGAGGTTGGACTAGAAAACGTAATCACTTATGCACGAATGCTTGGCATAACTGCTGAAATAGAACCATATCCTGCATTGGCAATAGGCGGCTTGAAATATGGCGTTAGGCCGATAGAAATGGCTGCTGCTTATGCGGTATTCGCAAACGGAGGCTACTACGTCAAACCAACACCAATCATACGTGTACTGGACAAAGATGGCAACGTAGTCTATGAACAACCCATTGAGCGCAAACAAGTGCTTCAAGAACGAACTGTAAAAGTTATGGATAAGCTTTTCCGGGCTGTAGTTGCATCGCCAAGCGGCACAGCTTATCGAACACTGCATAACTTCCCTGGTGCACGAGGCAAAACAGGCACGACAAACAATGATGTAGATGCATGGTTTATAGGCTACGTGCCGGGAAAATTGGCTACTGCGGTTTGGGTAGGAAATGAACGCGGACATCCAATGAAAAATGTCTATGGCGGAAGCGTGTGTAGTGTTATATGGCGTGACTTTATGAGCAAGGCTATAAGCATATATAGTGAGACACAAAAAAATCACAGCGCAACCAGCGAGACTGAAATCAAAGAACGCAAGCCAGAAACTAGAAAGCCGCAGGAAACTAGTAACACGCCTGATTCAACCAGCAATGAACAAACACCGAACACGAACGAACCGGCCGCTTCAGTTGTTCGTGTCAGAATATGTGATGAAAGTCAGCTTCTAGCAACACGCTGGTGTAAATCTACGCACATTGAGGAGTTCGCTGCCGGCACTGAGCCACACGAATACTGCACTATTCACAAACCTGAAGGACTGCGGCTTACACCACCAACACCAACACCTCCAGACAGATGAGATAGGGCACTACTATGCTTGCTTCAACAGAAGACAAAATACTTCAGAGAAGCAGAATGAAGATGCTTGCAATCTTCTGTATCGTTGTCTTCTTTGTACTCTTGGCACGTCTTTGGTATCTGCAAATAGTAAAAGGGAGTGAGATGCTCGCGCTTTCAGAAATGAACCGGACGAGACTAATCCGAGTGCGAGCACCGCGTGGCATGATTGTGGACAGAAATGGCAGAATACTAGCCACTAGTCGCCCACAGTTTGTAGTTATGGTAGTACCAGAACTATTGCAATCAAACGCACAGGCTAGGAAAGTGTTATGCAGAATACTTGGTATAAGTAGTTTGGAACTTTCCCAATTGATGAAACGTGAACGCCCAGCAGCCTATGCACCCGTAAGGGTAGCAGTAGATGTGCCACTTGATACTGTAACTAAACTTATTGAACGAAGACCTATTCTCCCAGGAGTAAGTGTTGAGCAGGATCAGCTGCGCACCTATCCTGATGGCGCTTTGTGTTCGCATATTCTCGGATACATTGGAGAGGTTGATAAGGAACAAATAGACAAGCTCAACCAAGAGTTGGAAGAATTACATCAAAAAGATGAGCGTAGATATGCTGCTGGAGATTATGCCGGAAAAAGCGGGTTGGAACGCCAGTACGAACTAATGCTTCATGGCACTGATGGCGGTATGGAAATCGAAGTAGACGCATTGGGACGAACACGCAGAGTGCTTCAATATATAGAACCAGTGCCTGGCAATACGTTGAAACTTACAATAGATAAAGATCTACAGATTGCTGCTTACAGAGCAATGCAGGGGAAAACAGGAGCAGCAGTAGCAATTAATCCACAGACTGGCGAAGTATTGGCTATGGTAAGCAAACCTGATTTCGATCCGAATATATTCGTGCAGAAGCTCAACAAAGAAGATTGGATGCGAATAGTAACAAACCGGTCAAATCCGCTTCAAAACCGCGCCATTTCTAATAAATACCCACCGGGCTCAACATTTAAGCCCATCACCGCAGTAGCCGCACTCGAAAGCGGCGTTGCATCTACTGATACAACATTAGTTTGTACTGGAATTGGATTATACAAGAGACGATGCTGGAAAGTTCATGGCAGAGTTGATATGACTAAAGCTATAGCGCAGTCATGTGACGTTTATTTTTACGAAATGGGGCGTAGACTCGGAATAAACAGACTAGCACAAATGGCTCGAGCATTTGGTTTGGGAAATATAACAGGAATAGACCTGCCGTTTGAGAAAAAAGGCACCGTTCCAGATGAAAAGTGGAAGATGGAACGATTCAATGAAAAATGGTGGCCAGGAGAAACTGTTATCTGCGCAATAGGACAGGGCTATATACAGGCTACACCAATTCAGATGGCATCAGCAGCAGCAACAGTAGCAAATTGGGGAAAAAGATTCCAGCCATATATAGTAAAAGAGGTATTAAATCCGAATGGGAAATTAGCCAATGCATCAATACCGAAACAATTAACACCTGTTCCAGCAAGCCAGAAGGTGTTTGAGGCAGTACGGTTCGGGATGAGACAAGCAGTCATTGGGCACGGCGGAACCGGCAGAGTAGTAGATATCCCGGGCATTACAGTCGCAGGAAAGACAGGATCAGCAGAAGACCCTCCGCGCAAGCGGCCTCACGCGTGGTTTATCTGTTTCGCACCAATGGAAAAACCAGAGATTGCAATAGCAGTAATCTCAGAACAGGGCGGCCATGGATCTACAGGAGCGGCGCCTGTCGCACGTGCAATACTTGATGTCTATTTTGGAAAGAAAAAACCTAAGGAAGTAAAGCCAACAGTAGTAAACGTTGTAGGAGATTAGCCTCGTCTCTGCCGAATTGCTTCGTAGGCAACCACTGCGCCCGCAACGGCAATGTTGAGCGACTGCATAAGTCCAGACATAGGCAGGTATACAACCGAATCTGATAAGATCTTGAGCGATTCGCGAACCCCAGTATGCTCGTTACCTACAATGATTACTAACGGCACAGTCAGATCTTCATCCCAAATACAGACATCTCCATGCGCCGATGTAGCGATGATTTTAAAATTGCGCAAGCGAGCGGCGTTAACCCAAATCTCTGAATCATGTACGATCGCCAGCTTAAGATTCAGCACCGCGCCGCGAGATGCTCTCACTGACAGCCGGTTAAACGGATCAGCACCATCATCTGTAAGAACAACTCCATCAATACCAGCAGCATCTAGAGATCTAAGCAGCATACCAAGATTGTCAGGGTTTTCACAGCGATCAACAAGAAAAATCAATGGAGAATATCCTTCCAGCAGGGAAGCAGGTTCTTCCAGCAACAAGTCCACACACGCTGTTATCCCAGGCACAGGCTTAGCGGGAACAGCCTTAGACATCAATCCTTCGCTAACTACATAGCAATCAACATCTAAACCGCCGAAATCGGTGAATTCGCTGGAATTTGCAAAGCGATCAGTGCACAAAATAAACCGCGTCCTACCCGCCTGCAATGCACGACGAACAACCATTGCACCTTCGACATGAAAAGCACCTCGAGTCATTCTTCCCTTATGCGTTTGAATATCACGCATAAGCTCTATAACCCAATGCTTCTGACTACCAATATTTTCGACTATCCCCATATACTGGAAATCGTAGCAGCAGAGGCCATTTTTCTGCAAGTGTGAAGGTAACAAATAAGCGCATGTCTAACTGTAAGCAGTGAATGAACCTGCTCGATTTGAGTACTGAAAGGTGAGAGAATGGACAATAACGAAAGATGGGCTGAAGAATCAAAAACTGGAGAGCGCGAACGCATATATAAAGGCGAGAGACTGCGGTCTGTAGCCATGGCAATGGGCGGCATAGGTGCAGGGCAAATCTCAATTGCTGGCGATGGATCGCTTAGACAATGGGAAATATTTAATATCGCCAATCATTCGGCAATGATACCAAATAGCTTCTTCGCGGTTAGATCAAGTGTGGGCTCAAGCAAACCGGTAACCAGATTACTACAGTCTAATGCGCTCTACGACGAAAAAATTGATCCCGTGCCATGCGTGAGCGACTACATAGTGCCGGATGAGTGCCGAAGACTGCTTTCAGAACTACCAGGCATAAAAGAAATCGAGTTCATAGGTGAATACCCAGTAGCTGAACTGAGATATATTGACCCAGACATAAACGTCAGGGTAAAGCTCGAAACATTTTCGCCATTTGTACCGCTCAACGCGAAAGATTCAGGGCTGCCAGCAATAATATTTAACTTCTCAATAGAAAACCCCAATGATAAAGATGCTGAAGTTTCGATCGCTGCCTCGCTTCAAAACGCAGTAGGTTACGATGGAATTGGAAAAATAGACGGCACAAGATTTTCGGATTACGGCGGCAACGTAAACAAAGTAATCAAAACAGATGCCTATACAGCAATAAAAATGGAAAATCTCTATATTCCCAAGGATCATCCATCAAATGGAACGATGGCTCTTATATCAAAATCGCCAAATGTGACATATCTGGCAGATTGGAAAGAACTGGACGAATTCTGGAATGACTTCTCGTCAGACGGAAAACTTGAAAATATTTGGGAATCAAGCATCAGCCCTAAAGGCGAAACACGAAATGCAGCACTGGCGGCACAAATTCTTCTCAAACCCAAGGAAACAAAGACAATAACGTTCATCATTGTATGGCACTTCCCCAACCACTATGTTAACTGGGGACAAAAATGCTTTGGAATCCCAGAAGAGAAAAGCCTTTTCTGGATGGGGAATGCATACGGAGCTTGGTTTTCAGACGCGATAGAGGTTGCTGAATATGTTATAGCCAAAATAGAACGATTGACAAAGGAAACTAGGCTTTTCAGAGATACATTTTATGACAGCACCCTACCCTATTGGCTGCTGGATTGTGTAACCAGCCAAATCTCGACAATCAGAAGTCCAACGTGTTTGTGGAATGAGGATGGAACTTTCCATGCGTTCGAAGGGTGCTGCGGAGAAAGCACTTCGGCACACCATATTAATGCTTGGGGAGGATGTTGTCCGCTCAACTGCACGCACGTTTGGAACTATGAAATGACTCTTGCAAAGTTGTTTCCTGAGCTGGAACGCACTATGCGATACACTGATCTTATAGTGCAAATGGATGAGCTAGGCGGAATACCACATCGAACCGTAATACCTGCCTATCTGCCTAGATACAAAGCTCCAGAAGCTGTCGCCGCAGACGGGCAATTTGGAACCGTGTTAAAAACATATCGTGAATATTTGCAATCAGGCGACAGTGCTTTTTTGAATAAGGTTTGGCCACGGATAAAACGAGCTATGGCATATGCTCTGGAGAGATGGGATGACGATCAGGATGGCATCTGCGATGGTGCACAGTGGAACACCTATGACTGTTTTCTCTATGGCAAAAATACGTTCATTACAAGTCTGTTCTTAGCTGCACTACTCGCCACTGCCGAGATGGCTGATGAAATGGGTGAACCTGATTTAGCCAGAGCTTGCCGCGAGCGCGCCTACGCTGGGTCTAAAAACGCTGACAGAGAACTCTACAACGGAGAATATTATATACAAATCTATGACGCAGACAAGTACAAAGAACAGCAGTACGGCTCAGGATGTCATGCGGATCAACTACTTGGGCAGTGGTGGGGGCATCAATTGAACCTGGGTTATGTGTTGCCGGAAGAACATGTAAAATCAGCTCTTCGAGCAATTTACAAATATAACTTCAGGCAAAATTTCAAAGGATTCAAACAGCAACCTAGAATATTTGCGAGCGAACATGATAAAGGGCTTCTTATTTGCACTTGGCCAAGCGGTGGAAGACCTGAAATACCTACCAACTACTCAGATGAAGTCTGGACAGGGATTGAGTATTCAACTGCTGCATTGATGATCAGAGAAGGATTGGTTGACGAAGGACTGCAAATAGCAAAAGCTGCACGAGATAGATATGACGGCACTGAACGAAACCCATGGAATGAAGTTGAATGTGGGGATCACTATGCCAGGCCAATGTCAAGCTGGTCGCTTTTGGAATCAGTATGCGGATGGGCGTATAATGCAACAAAATCATCAATAACAATTGCACCGAAACTCTCACCGGACAATTTCAAAGCATTCTTCATAACATCAAAAGGCTGGGGCACAATTTCGCAGAAAAAAGACGGCAATTTGCTAATAGCAAAACTTGCCTGTGCTTGGGGAGAAGTAACTGTGAAAGAACTAAAGATTGCATCGCCCAACAAAACTCAGCCAAACGATATAAAAGCAACTATTTGCGACAAAAACGCTGAGGTTGAATGGGTGCTTGCAGACGGCTTCACAGTTATAAGTTTCACAATCCCTATCGTTTTGACTTCTGGCTGCGAACTTGAACTGTTGATTGGATAAAATGGAACTGCCAACTGAGCATATGCGTAATAAATAATAAATAACAAATAACATGATTAACTAAGTAGAGCTAGCAAATGCCAAGACTTTCAATGTTATTCGCTGTCGTAACATGGGTGTTGCTATCAACGACAGGAACAGCATTAAAATTATCTCTTGAAGACAGCGCGTTCAGAAGCTGCCCAACGCTTCACAGCATAATTTCAGCCGGGAAGCTTGAGCAGATAACAAACCCAGTGTTTGAAAACAAAGCGCAGGCACGTGAATTCGCAAAAGTTTGTTCAAAGATAGTAAGCGAAATCGACTCCGCTGGCATTACTGAACCAGAATATCTTCGCATAAGAACATCGGCTGCTCTTGCATCAGAGTTTCTAACAGGTCAGACTGTACTCCTATCAAGAAACAGGTCAAGATCGGTAATTAGGCTGAGAAATGAAGTAAAAATACCGCCGCCGGCAGGATTTGTTTACATACGGATTTACGACTCGATAGCCAAGATGCCGCCTGTTGTAGCCAATGCATTCAAAAAACAAGAAAGAGTAGGTGGAAATCGCCCATTAGGCGTTACAATCCAAGGCAGATACATAGCGGCTATTAAGCCAGAATATCCAGAAGAGCTGCAAGATATTTTAGATCATGAGTTTGTGCATGCATATATAACACTTGCATCACCCAAAGAACTCCCCGCTTGGTTCCAAGAAGGCGCGGCAACATATTTTTCTACAGGTAGAGAAACCTCATATTACAGCAGAGCCGGAGAGCCAAAGATAAAAGTATCCATGCTGCCAGAAGATTATAAGCGGAGATTGAACTCATTCCAAACCCTGCATGATCGAATGGGCACACAAAAATTCCTTCGTTTTGTGAGAGAATCAGTTCTGACAGGCACTGTGAATGTAAAAAAAGCTCTGGGCATACCCGACAAGACTACTGAGCAAAAGCGGGAAACAGCTCACATTTATCTGGTATTTTTTGTGATTGGCGCTACCGCAATTGCTGTATGGTATCTGATTTACCGCCGCCGCAGTTGGTGGGACAGAATATGAGAATATTACCCTAGGCAATCCTGAAAAAATATTTTGCAGCCCAATGAAAAAACATGGCAAAAATGCGGGGATTGGCACGAATCTTGCACAATACTTTAGTGAGAAAACTCATCTTTTCTCCTTCCTAAAGTGTTGTGGTAAAGCTATGTGCTCGAGGATAACCGAGAGCATCCCGTCAGGCAAAGCCAGACGGGTTTCTTTTTGTACGGCATTCTTAGAAGCGAATTGAAGCTATTTGGAAATGTTCACTATAATCTGCTGCGGCGGATTCATGCTTTCGACTCGGCTTATTGGTCGAGGGATAAAGTTCGCAAAAACAAATACCAGCAGATAGCTTGTTAAGTAAGCTACTATAGCGCCTCGCATCATAAACCTTGCAAAAGTCGGCTTATAAGCACGAGACCATTCGGCAATGAAAACTGGCAGAAAAATCAGAGCAAGCTTGACGAACACAAACACTCCTACGCCATAGCGAAGAAGATAATACGCCATAAGTGGGTTGCCTTCTACTGCATAGTTATTCCCAACAAATATAAGAGTGCTTGTCAAATCGGCAATACCTATCGCTGCAAGCACCAAGCTCTCGCGCATAATATTCATCGCACATCACCCGGTACTTTCTATATTCCCTGTTTAGCACTGATGTTAATATGCAGGTTGAATTGCGGGGATGATTATTCCACGATAATTGTTAGATTCCGAAAAACTGCACCGCGTTATCATGCATTATCATAGAAGCTATTCTGTGTGCATCAGACTCAGTAAATACGCCTTCGGATACCTTCGATGTCAGCACTCTAGCAACATTTTCTCTGGCTATTACAGAATGCGCATAGGCTCCTTCGACGTATGAATAATCACCGCCAAATCCAAATATCTTGCTAGCTGGCACTATATCCAACCATTCCGAGAGTGCATTTCTTGCGGCAAATGGTGATATTGCATGCATCCAACATAAATCAGCATAAACGCCAGGAAACATTCTGGCAAGCATACCTAGTTCTCCAGTGAACGGATATCCAGCATGAAACAAATCGAATCTTGCTTCCGGATGTGCCATAATCAAATCGGTTAGATGAAGTGGGTTTGCATTATCTAACCAATTTCCATTGCCATCTTGTATACCAGTATGAATCTGCACCGGCAAGCCGGCTTCGGATGCCATACCAACAGCTCTATGCATCAAGTAGTCTTGAAGTGGCTTAGCAGCAGACTCATCGCCTAACATTACTTGATCAAACGATCGTTCAGCGTCAGCACGAGAAGGGTTTTCAAACCTAAGGGTTCTGGTATATGCAACACCAACTTTAACCGCCTTTATCCCCTCACCCAACCTTCGGCGAAAGACTTTTTCCATAGCCTCATCCAGATCTGAAAACGAGCCAATGGCTTTCCCAGACCATCTCTCACATTCCTTGACATCTTTACTGTTGCGAAGTCCAATAAATGGATCTAGCCGAACCGTAGAAACAAAATATTCAGGATCTGGTGCAGATGCGTCGCGGTCGAGCACACACCTTCTGATCCTTGCTTTGTCTTTTAACACAGTTCGATACCAACCAGAACGCCTTGATTCAAGCATCTTTCGGGATAGCTCTTGGTATGTCTCGCGGTTGAGATCGGGCAAGCCAAAAAGGTCCCGAACAGCAATAATAACAACCCTGCTAACTCCAGTGTTTCTTGCCTTATTCCAATATGGCTCAAACAGTTCCCATTTTTCATCCAACGGTGTATCAGCAGCACAAATACGATTCCAACCTTCATTTGGACATCCTGCTGAACATATATCAGTAGGCACATAACCCGAAACAATCCTTGAAAAATCGCACTGTCCATCCGGACATCGCAACCAATCATCTTCAAGCTCGATATGTTCATGTGTGTCCAGAATCCATAGATTGAACAACGAATCTCGCAGGCGATCAAACAGTTGATACTCAGATTTCATAACAAAGTCTCCTTGATTAGCAGCCAATAGGCCAAAGCAAACTATCACCAAGCTCAGCGGTTGTTCTCTCTGCAACAGCCAGAGCAGATATAGCATCATCTATAGTAACATTCATCACATGATCTGGATGCTTCACTGCCATAACCATATCAGCAAGTACTGCACGAACCAAATTGCCATAGGCATCAAGCTTTGGAATACCAAGACCAGCGCATCCTCGAACTTCTGCATTCACGCGATAAATACGATCACATGATGCAACTTCGAAATTATGCATATCGCCGATATCCATCTGAACACCAGGCAGACAATCCTTTATAGTCTGTAAGCCAGATTCGTCTGTCCATCCCCAAAAAGAAACTTCCAGCGGTATCCAACCTGATATCTCAATCTCACCCAAATCACAAGCAATGTGCATAGTGGTAGTTTCTATAGCCTTCGGGCGTGTAAATGAGTGCCAGTAAGTGCCAACAATGTCATCCTCAAATCTAACAATGCCAAAAACACGATCTTCTTGCTCACTGTTTCTCCAAACTGAATAACCTGCAGCTTCCAGTGGTTGTTTATCCAGAATATATCGGCTCATATCGAAGAAATGTACGCCATGTTCAACCATAATTCCACCCGATATGCTTCTATCCCAAAACCAATGCCCAGGCGGAACAGTGTCCTGCGTAGCATAATTACGAAGATCTATTCTGCGAGGCGCACCAAACACACCTTTGTCAATAATTTTGCGTACACCTTCAACAACAGGACTATATCGGAGAACAAAATTAACTGTTGCAACTACACCTTGCTTTAAAGCTGCTTCCTTGATTCTGCACGCATCGGCAGTGTTAAGAGCAACAGGCTTTTCAATCAGTACATTCTTGCCATGCCCAATAGCTGCCAAAGCTATTGGAGCATGTGTGGAAGGAGGGGTGGCGATAGAAACAATCTGCACATCACTGTCTTCAAGTAAATTGTGATAATCTGGGTAGAATCTAATAGATGGAAAGTAACTAGCACAAGATGGATCTGCATCGCTAACAGCTGAGATTTTTATGTTATCCATAACCGACCATTGTTCAACCAAAAACCTTCCGAACCCACCTAAACCGATAACACCTATGCCTATGGTATCTTCCAATCTCTACAACCCCCCACTAGCGGTTTTATATCAATTATGGACCAAAACCATCCCAAACTATCAACAATCCAAGTGGCGAATCGTACAAGCAAAGGGGGATGCGTTATGCATCCCCCCTTCTCCGATTAAAACCTTACGAAAGCTCTATTGCTTCAGTCGGACATGATTCACATGCCTCTCTGCAAGCAGCCTCGGCTTCTGCCGGCACCGGATCTGCAATCACATGCGCCAACCCATCGTCTCCCATCTCGAAGACCTCCGGGCAAGTATCGGCACAAATACCATCACCAATGCATTTTTCGCTAATAACTACAGCTTTCATCAGTTCCTCCTATTACAGCGCCTGCTATCATCCAACATAGTAAGCTAGGCCGCTGGTTATAACTCCGGCACACATTATACACAAAGCCGAAACATAAAGGCAAGAGTAAAGTATATAAATCAAACCAGAATCGATCTCAAAATCCAAATTGCTAAAGTCGTCTCTTGGACTGTTTAGCCTCTCCAAGAAGCGCTATCTTTAGCACTTCATCAGCATGCTCGACTAGTTTTATAGTAAGGTCGAGGCGGACGTTTTCGGGAAGTTCTTCCAGGTCTTTCTCGTTCTCTTTGGGTAATATAACCGTGCGTATCCCTGCCCGATGCGCTGCAAGAAGCTTCTCTTTAACACCGCCTACTGGTAGTACCCTCCCCCGCAGGGTTATTTCGCCAGTCATTGCGACATCCTTACGCACTTTTCGCTGCGTAAGCGCAGAAGCCAATGCTGTTGCCATAGTAATACCGGCACTTGGTCCGTCTTTTGGCACTGCACCAGCTGGCACATGTATATGTACGTCCAACCTATGCACAAATTCTTCGTCAATATCCAACTCTCTCGCCTTAGTGCGCACATAGGTAACTGCAGCCTGAGCCGACTCTTTCATCACATCTCCTAGCTGTCCGGTCAGAACAAGTCTACCCTCCGGCGACTTCATCAGCCCAACTTCAATCTGGACTATATCGCCGCCAAACTCCGTATAAACAAGACCAGTTGCCGCACCGACTTCGTCCTTTTCTTCAGCCATTCCGTAATGATAGCGACGTGTCCCAAGATATTCTACAAGGCGAGAATCATCCACTTTTGTTGATTTTGAATATCCACTCGCAACCCGTTTTGCAACCTTTCTACATATAGAAGCTATTTCACGCTCAAGATTGCGCACACCAGCCTCTCTGGTATACTCACGAATAATTTTGCGCAACGCCGACTGGGTAAACTTCAACCTATCAGCATCAAGCCCATTGTCCCTCAATTGCTTAGGCACCAAAAAACGAGTAGCAATCTCAACTTTTTCGTCTTCTGTATATCCTGGAAACGGTATTACCTCCATCCTATCTCTAAGCGCCGGTGGAATGGTGTCGAGCACGTTCGCCGTAGTGATAAACATCACATCAGACAAATCAAAAGGCACTTCTAGATAATGATCAGAGAACGCATTATTCTGCTCAGGATCAAGAGCCTCAAGTAACGCAGCAGAAGGATCGCCGCGGAAATCTACCCCAATCTTATCTATCTCATCCAGCATAAACACAGGATTTTTAAACCCTGTCTGCTTAATCCCCTGAATGATACGTCCAGGCAGTGCGCCTACGTAAGTACGACGATGACCTCTTATCTCCGCTTCGTCACGTATACCTCCCAACGAAACCCTTATGAACTTGCGCCCAAGCGCTCTAGCAATGGACTTGCCTATCGAAGTTTTGCCAACTCCTGGTGGACCAACGAAACAAAGTATAGGCCCTTTCATAGTTCCTGCAAGTTTCCGAACAGCTAGAAACTCCAAAACTCTTTCTTTTACCTTTGTAAGACCATAATGGTCCTCGTCAAGTATGCTTGCAGCAGCATCTATCTCCAATTCATCTGGTGTTTTTTTGCTCCATGGCAACGATGTGAGCCAATCCAAATATGTTCGTATAACTACTCCATCTGGTGCAGCATACGGCATCTTCTCAAGCCGTTCAAGCTCTTTAACAGCACGCTCTGATACCTCCGGCGGCATCACAGCCTCTTCAATCTTAGCTTTGTATTCTTCTATCTCATTTGCTCGTTCGTCTCGATCACCAAGCTCCTGCTGGATCGCCTTAAGCTGCTCGCGAAGTATGAACTCTTTTTGGGACTCGCCCATCTCTTTCTCGACTCGCGAACGTATATTTCGATGAACTTCCAGTATTTCAAGCTCTTTTGCGAGTAACAGATTTAGTTTTTCCAATCGCTCTGCTACAGAAAGCGTCTCAAGTATATTCTGCTTATCTGCCACAGAAACTGGAAGATGGTAGGTTATAGTATCGCAAAGTCTGCCTAAGTCGGACACGCTAAGAACAGACATCATAGCTTCGGGGGGTATCTGGCGACCGTTTTGAACTACCTGCTCAAACTGAGAAACAATGCTGCGTCTCAGAGCCTCAGCCTCTACACCTTCTGCCGGCACATCCTTTAGTTTGTTTATCTGTACTTTTATAAAAGGCTCTGTCTGAACGAACTTTTTTACTCTGACACGATCAATACCCTCCAACATCAATCGAACCGCGCCGTCCGGCACTCTTAGCACCTGTACAATCTCTACCAACAACCCTACTTCATAAAGATCATCAGGTTCAGGGTCTTCTATCCCAACATCCTTCTGAGCCAGAAGCACCATCCTGCGATTGCGCCCCAAAGCCTCATCCAGCGCAAGAACAGATTTCTCGCGTCCAACAAGTATTGGGAAAACTATTCCGGGGAAAAATACTTGGTCGCGCACAGGAACAAGCGGCAGCGCACGACTGCCGCCTTTCCATCCCTTTGCCGCAGATTTTTCTTCGGCAACCGGTTCTTCTAGATTGGATTTCTTTTTCTTAAACACAAACCCTCATCCGACAAGAGGCAGTCAAGAAAAACGATGCTACGAAGCAGCCTTCATTTCTCCAAGAGTAACTAAAGTAGGTTCTTTCTTTTCCAAAATGGTTTCGGCTGATATAATGACCTTCTTAACATCCTTGTTCGAAGGCACCTCATACATAATGTTAAGCATCACTTCCTCTATGATTGTCCGAAGCGCACGAGCACCTGTGCCGCGTTTTATAGCCTCGCTGGCTATTGCGCTTAGTGCATCGTCGGTAAAAACCAAATCTACGCCATCGTACTCGAAGAATTTCTGATACTGCTTAACCAGCGCATTTTTAGGCTCAACCAATATCCGTTTCAATGCATCTGCATCAAGCGCATCAAGTGTAGAGACAACTGGTAGTCTGCCTATAAACTCCGGGATAAGCCCATACTTAAGCAAATCTTCTGGCATCACATGCCGCAGAACTTCGCCTATATTGCGATCTTTCTTGCTCTTTGCCTCAGCCCTAAACCCCAAACTTGACTCGCTTATCCTACGCTCGATAATCTTGTCTAGCCCTTCGAATGCGCCCCCTACAATAAATAAAATATTTGCAGTATTTATCTGAACATATTCCTGCTGAGGATGCTTGCGTCCACCCTGCGGCGGGACATTTGCCACAGTGCCTTCAAGTATTTTCAGCAGCGCCTGCTGAACACCTTCTCCAGAAACATCTCGCGTAATAGAAGGATTTTCTGCCTTGCGTGCGATTTTATCTATTTCATCAATATACACAATACCGCGTTCTGCATTGCGTATAGTAGCCTGCATGCTATCCCCAGTATCAGCTGCTTGGATAAGCTTCAAAAGTATATTCTCGACGTCTTCGCCAACATACCCGGCTTCTGTAAGTGAGGTAGCATCAGCTATGGCAAATGGTACGTTCAATATGCGAGCCAGCGTTTGTGCAAGCAGAGTCTTACCACTACCAGTAGGTCCAATCAACAAAATGTTCGACTTCTGCAGTTCTACATCAGATGACGGCGCGTTGATGCGTTTGAAATGATTATAAACTGCAACCGACAGCGAGCGCTTTGCCTGTTCCTGACCAACAACATACTGACTCAAGATACGGTATATTTCTTTAGGCTTCGGCACCCCACCAAACGAAAAATCTTCTGGCGGAGCAGACTCACCTTTTATAATCTCATTGCACAGCGCAATACAGTCTATGCATACTCCACCGTACACACCCAAAATAAGTTTGCGCACCTGCTCGCGAGATTTACCGCAGAGCACACAACGCCCATCATTCCGATCGTAACCTATCCTAGCCAAGTCGCTGTATCCTCCGAAATCATAAAGCCGTTCAGAATCTTTAAGTCAGTATCCCGTTACGACTTTTTTTCTATCACCTTATCTACTATACCGTACTCTAGCGCTTCTTCTGGAGACATATAATAATCGCGGTCAATATCACGCTCAACTTTTTCGGCTGGCTGACCAGTATGCTCGGAAAGTATCTTAATATAAAGTGCTTTGTAACGGAGCACTTCACGCGCGACAATATCTATATCTGAAGGTGTACCTTGAAAACCAGCCGTCCCCTGATGGATCATTATTCTAGAATTGGGAAGAGCAAATCGCTTGCCTTTAGTTCCACCAGCCAGCAATATCGCTCCCATACTCATCGCATGCCCTACACACGTGGTAGCCACATCCGGCTTGATCACCTGCATCGTATCATATATCGCAAGCCCGGCTATCACTGAGCCTCCGGGACTGTTTATATAAAGCTCTATATCTCTATCTGGATCCTCTTTTTCGAGAAAAAGCATCTGCGCAACAACAAGATTGGCAACATCATCGTCTATAGGTGTGCCAATAAATATGATCCTATCGCGCAACAGTCTGGAGTAAATGTCGTATGACCGCTCACCTCTAGCAGTCTGCTCTACAACAATCGGTATAAGTCCCATACCGCACAGTTCCCCTTTCAGGAATCAAAAAACTATTCGCGTCCTACATTTCTAATATTGGATGCTTGCACCAAAAAGTCAAGGACTTTTCTTCGCCGTAGCCTACCTTCAAGCATAGACCATTCATCTTTTGCATCAAGATAAGCCCGCACACTTTCTACTGGTACACCTTGATCTTCGGCAATCCTGGCTACTTCAGCGTCCAAATCTTCCCTACCGACTTCTATGTTTTCACGTATAGCGATTTCTCGGATTATCAAATACCTTTCAAGATCATCCCGTGCTTCTTCTCTAATCTCGGTAACTAGTTGATCTTCTGTCTTACGTGTCACGCGGAGATAATCTTCGAGAGTATAACCCCGATTCTCAAGATCAGAAGCAAGAGACTTCACCCGAAGATCTACCTCAGCTTCAAGCAGTGCATCTGGATAATCTATCTTAGAAGATTCAACGACTTTCTTTATCAGCGACATCTCGACAGCACGATCTGCCATTGTCGATGCATATCTTTCAAGATCAGCGCGAATATGGCTGCGTAGGTCCTCCACGTTACTGATATCTGGATTATTAGAAAAAGATTCACGAACCCATTCGTCCGTAAGCGCCGGTAGTTCTCGAGATTTTATATTATGAATTGCAACAGTCAGAGAAACCTTCTTGCCAGCAACCTCTTCATCCTCATAATCATCTGGATATTCAAACTCTATGGTTTTTGATTCACCGACTTTCATTCCGATAAGCCCTTCATCAAAACCCTGCACCTGTTCGCCAACTATCACAACTCTCTCAACACTGCCACCACTGCCACTCGCTATGCTCAAATGCACAAGATCGCCTTTCTGAATAGGTCGATCTCCAGCATCAGAAACTTTCACTTGTTCAGAACGAAGTCGCTCTATGGCATTCTCGACATCTTTATCATCTACAATCGGCGCAAGCCTTTCAACTTCAAGCCCAACATACTCGCCAAGCTCAACTTTCGGTGGAAGCGGAACTATGGCTTTAAACCTAAAAGGCTCACCTTCTTCGATATGAAGAACTTCAAATTCCGGGGCACCAAATGGCTCTATGCCGGCTTCATCTATGGCATCATATATGTTAGACTCAACCAAAATCTCGGCGGCAATAGATTTTACACGCTCTTGAGATACATGCTTCTGGAGAATAGATTTTGGCGCCTTGCCCTTGCGGAATCCGGGGACAGTAATTTCACTGCCTATCTCGCGGTAGGCCTGGTCGAAAGCCTTCCCTACCTTTCCCTCATCAACCTCTATCTCCAAAGACACTTCGCACGGTTTTATCTGTTCCTGCTGGATGACTGACACGATAAGCTCTCCTATTCAATGAAAAAACAGGATACGGGACACCAGATAGCTTCCCGAAGCTGCAGAACCTATCCTCCATCCCATACCCTGCGGTCTAAGATGGGAAGCCGGGGAGGAAAATGCCTCCCCGTGCCTACCTGGAAATGGAGCGGGAGACGGGACTCGAACCCGCGACATCCACCTTGGCAAGGTGGCGTTCTACCACTGAACCACTCCCGCGTACTCATATATATTATATCGCATTTGTCCACAGAATGGTGGGCGAGAGGAGAGTTGAACTCCTACGCCTTTCGGCACCAGATCCTAAGTCTGGCGTGTCTGCCATTCCACCACTCGCCCCCGGACAAACTGGTGGGTCGTACAGGACTCGAACCTGTGGCCCGCTGATTAAGAGTCAGCTGCTCTACCAACTGAGCTAACGACCCAACACAAACCCCGGATCGGTAGGATTATATCAGCCGCACTCAGTCGGCGTCAACGCGCCGCAGGAGTCCTACACTATCCCAACCTACAAGCCGGCGGCGTAATTAATTATATCCAAGAACCAAAAACAATGTCAATGCGAATTGACGCAGCAATTTTACACAGTTAGAATATTTCAAATGACTATGAAACAAATGAAACTCAAGCTCATTGCGTGCGAAGTATTCACACGCGAGCTAAGCACTGCATTAGCTCATAGTGTGCATATAATTGATCCTATTTTTCTCCCATTTGGACTGCACAATTATCCTAACGAGTTAAGAGTAAGACTACAATGTGAAATAGACTCAACGGAGAGCGAGCGATTTGACTATATATTGCTCGGCTATGGACTGTGCAGCAGGGGAACAGCAGAAATAACAGCACGATCAATCCCATTGGTCGTCCCGCGCGCCCATGACTGTATAACTCTTTTTCTGGGATCGAGGAAACGTTACGACGAAGAATTCACATTGCATCCAGGCACTTACTATTATAGCCCCGGGTGGATTGAACGAAGCGAGGGCGATGTTAAGCAAGGAACTATAACCGACAAGCACGAAGAAGCATTAAAAGAACACTATGAAGAATATGTTCGCAAATATGGCGAGGACAACGCTAAATTTCTAATCGAACAAGAAAGCATGTGGCTTACAAATTATACCCGCGCAGCACTAATCAAAACAGGCGTTGGACCAACTGAAATATACCGCAGCTTTACTCAGAACATAGCTGAAAGCAGAGGCTGGAATTATGAAGAAATAGAAGGAGATCTCACTCTTATAGAAAAAATGGTTAAAGGAGAATGGTCGGAACAGGATTTTCTTATTGTAGATCCCAACACATCAGTAATTGAGAGCTTCGATCAGAAAATCATAACAACGAAACACAAAGAATTGGAGAAGACAAAATGAGAGGCTTCTTTCTCTGCATGTTGCTAATTTTAGTAACAACAATGTCGGCAGGAGCTGTAACTTACACTTACGTGGATCTGGTTAACAAGCTAACCGATCTGGAAGGACTTGCAGTGCTGCCACCACCCGGCGAAAAATGCCAGCAGGCATCAAGCTATGATAGAGCAAGCAAATACGACCCAACTACAGACAGATACATCGAATGGGGTGCCAATAATGATTGCTGCGGGTTCATTCGAGAAGAAAACGGAAAGCAGGTTTGGGCAGAAATTGAAGGACCAGGTGTTATATGGCGAATATGGTCAGCATGGGCTGATGAAGGACATGTGCGAATCTATCTCGATGGGGCATCGGAACCAACGATAGATCTACCATTCATCGGTTACTTTGACCGCAAAAATGCCCCATTCATCTATCCATCACTTGTTCATAACGCATCAGGCGGACAAAACTGTTATGTGCCAATACCTTTCCAAAAATCATGTAAAATAGTTGCAGATCCAAACTGGGGGCAATATTACCACTTCACTTACACCACCTATCCGAAAGATACTAAGTTGCCGACATTCACTCGCAATCTTTCAGCTAGCGAAGTAGCTGCGCTAGAAGCAGTCGATAAGTTTCTAACATCAAAACTGGGCACTGATCCTGCTGGCAAAAGAAATGGCGAGAAGACCATTTCTAAACGTATGTCTGTTCCCGCAGGACGACGAGTAACAGCGGCGAAAATCGAAGGCCCTCGAGCAATCACTGCGATACGCGTAAAGCTGAACCCTAAGTCAATAGGTGATCCATCGAAAACGTTAAGAGAGGTAATCCTTCAAATCAGCTGGGACGACGAAAAAGAACCGAGTGTCAGAACGCCGCTAGGAGACTTCTTCGGCACTGCACCAGGTATAAACAAACATATGTCGCTGCCATCTGGTATGACGGAGAACGGCGAATGCTACTCGTTTTGGTATATGCCTTTCGCTAAAGGCGCTGTCGTGGAACTAATCAATGATGGGAAGAAAGACTTTCCACTCGAAATCAGCATCACACATGCGCCTCTGACTAAGCAGTCTTCGGAACTCGGCAGATTTCACTGTAAATGGCATAGAGATGCTTTTCTTCACACAGAGCCGGGACGCGAGATTGACTGGCCAATGCTTAAGACGGATGGAAAAGGTCGTTACTGTGGAGTAATGCTGAGCGTCTGGAACCCACAAGGCGGATGGTGGGGCGAGGGCGATGAGAAATTCTTTGTAGATGGCGAAAAATTCCCTTCAACCTTCGGTACTGGCAGCGAAGATTACTTTGGATACGCTTGGTGTAGTCCAGCACTTTTCCAAAATGCGTTTCACAACCAAACTATCTCAGAAGGAAACAAAGGGTGTGTCTCAGTAAACCGATGGCATATTGCTGACAATGTGCCATTCCAAAAGTCCATAGAATGCGATATCGAGAAATATGCAGTTGGTGCTGACAATCCATGTAAATATGCCGCAACTACGTTCTTCTACTTAGCCCCTGGCCAAACCGATCCATACTTGACAATCCCATCTGTAGAAGAAAGAACTTCATACTACAAACTCAGAACTATCAAGAGAGTTCCTAATGCCGTCGAAGCTGAAACAGCAAAAGTGCTGAGTGTTGCGCAAGGAACAACAGCAGCTGTTCAACAGATGTATGAATGGGATGCAGAAGGGAATCTTTGGAGCGGCGAGGCCCAAATATGGTGGGCTTGGCCGAAGATTGGAGATAAACTCTCACTTGCACTTCCAGTGAAAAAGACTGGAAACTATGAGTTAAAGATTCAGATGACAAAAGCTGGAGACTACGGTATCGTACAGGTCTGGGTAGATGGTAGAAAGATCGGGAACCCAATCGACTTATACAATCCAAGCGTAGTGACTACTGGCGAGATCTCTCTCGGCAAGATAAATCTGGCCACTGGTCAGCATGAGATAACATTTGAGGTGGTGGGAAAGAACGAATCATCCGCTGCAAGTGTTGTAGGAATAGACTACATAAAACTGGAGGCAATAAAATGATTACAAAAAAACGATTTCTATTAAGTGCAGTTGTTGCAGTCCTGCTTTGCGCTATGCTTCAATCAGGCACAAGTGCACAGACAACTTACACCTATGTGGATCTGGTTAACAAGCTGACCGATCTGGAAGGACTTGCAGTGCTGCCACCACCCGGCGAAAAATGCCAGCAGGCATCAAGCTATGATAGAGCAAGCAAATACGATGAAAAAACTGGCAAATATGTGGCTTGGGATGCCAATGGTGACGGCGGAGGATTTATACGCGAGGAAAACGGAAAGCAGGTTTGGGCAGAAATTGAAGGACCAGGTGTTATATGGCGAATATGGTCGGCGGCTCCAGGCAAAGGCAGAGTAAAGATATATCTGGATGGCTCCGCCAGGCCGACAATAGATCTGCCATTCTCGGGCTACTTTGACAGACAGAATGAGCCATTCGTTTACCAATCGCTTGTTCACAACGCTGCCAGCGGTCAAAATTGTTATGTGCCAATACCTTTCCAGAAGTCTTGCAAAATAGTCGCCGATCCAGACTGGGGCGCATATTATCACTTCACATACACCACTTATCCTAAAGACACCATACTGCCAACCTTCACACGAAGTCTCAATGACGAAGAGAAATCCGCACTAGCAAAAGCTGACGAATATCTTTCGAAGAAGCTCGGCACTGACCCAGCAGGACAGCGGAAAGGCGAAAAGACTATAACAAAATCGCTTGTCCTTGAACCTGGTAAGACAACTTCAGTTGCTGATATAACAGGCAAACGGGCTATTACCGCAATCCGAGTATCAATGGATCCGAAGGTTATACCAAACCCTGATAAGTCACTGCGCGAAGTAGCTATACAAATCAACTGGGATGGTGAAAAAGAGCCAAGCGTCTGGGTCCCTCTTGGAGATTTTTTCGGTACTGCACCTGGCATCAATAAAATAACTTCACTACCAGTTGGAATGAATGAAAATGGGGAATGCTACTCGCTTTGGTATATGCCATTTGCAAAGAAAGCTTCCATAAAACTTATCAACGATGGCACCCAGCCGTTCCCACTCCAGATAACCATTGTACACGCACCGGTAACAAAACCAATAAAAGAGCTAATGAGATTTCATGCCAAATGGCACAGAGATGCATTTTTGCCTACCGAACCAGAGCGATGGATTGATTGGCCTATGCTTAAGACTGAAGGAAAAGGTCGTTTCTGTGGTGTTATGCTTCATATCTGGAATCCAAAAGGCGGATGGTGGGGCGAAGGCGATGAGAAATTCTTTGTAGATGGCGAAAAATTCCCTTCAACCTTCGGTACTGGCAGCGAAGATTACTTTGGATACGCTTGGGGCAATCCAACGCTGTTCCAAAATGCGTACCATAATCAAAGTATTTCAGAAAACAATGCTGGAAATATAAGTGTATCAAGATGGCACATAACAGACAATGTGCCATTCCAGAAATCGTTTGAAGGCTGTATCGAAAAGTATTGGCTTAACGATCATCCTACGCTTTATGCTTGTACAGCTTTCTGGTACCAAGCTGCAGGTCAAGCCGACCCATATAAACCAGTAATGCCAGTAGAAAATCGCAGTGGGTATTATGAGCCTCCAAAGAGAAAATAGGGGCATATTTGAGATAAAATAACCAATAGGGGCTGTCTATACTTAACTTAGACAGCCCTATTTTTACGAGTAATAGCCTTCCTTTTGGTTTGACCAAGGTTCAGCGCCAAGACTATAATTGGCACTGGAGGAAAGAAAATTGAAGAGTACATTTGTTGAAGATCTTCGTGATGGAGATCACGTAGATGACGTCTTTCTTATAGTAAGCAAATCACTCAGAACAACAAGAGCGGGAGCACCATTTGTACGTATAGAACTGCGGGATAGAACCGGCAACGTAACAGCAGTCAAATGGGATGCTGGCAGCGAATTTTATGAGAAAGTGCCAGAGGAAACTGTTGCTCGCGTTATAGGAAACGTCCGCAAACATGATGGCAATTTACAAATAATAATAGACCAAATAATAAAACCAGCTGGCGAAACTGACCCAGCAGATTTTCTGCCGTGCAGCGCTCGAAACCCTGAAGAGATGCTGTCCGAGCTTCGTGGATTGATACTAACTATTCAAAATCCACATCTGCAGGCTCTTTTAAATAAATTCTTCAGTGACCAATATTTCGTATCGCGTTTCGCTAGCGCTCCAGCTGCACAAAAGATACATCATGCTTATATCGGCGGATTGTTGGAACATACTCTTTCAGTTGCCAATCTGTGCAGTGTCGCCGCTGATCATTATACTTTCATTGACCGAGACATTCTGATCACCGGCGGCATATTGCACGATATAGGTAAGATTGAGGAGTTCAGCTGGGATGGAGTAATCAAATACACAGACAAGGGGCGGCTGGTAGGACATATCGTCGGCGGAGCGAAAATGGTAAGCGATATGATAGACTCCATTGAAGGATTTGATCCACTGCTGAAAATTGTTATAGAACATCTTATTCTAGCTCACCATGGAGTACCAGAATTTGGTGCAGCAAGACTGCCGCAGTGTTTGGAAGCATTTGTTCTGCATTATCTCGAGGATATGGATGCAAAAGTGAATATTATTCGAGAAGCAATCAAGCAAAAATCCGGAGATGATGCAGGGTTGTGGACTGATAAACACTTTCTTTTCGAACGCAGCCTGTTCCGTGGCATACCTGCAGAAAACGAACCTGCGGAGATAATTTCACTAGAAGATATGATTGACAAGGACTACGACCCATTCTCAGACGATTAGTAGCAATATGGATACAAATAAAATAGCAATGGGCTGGGAAGCCTGGCCAACCTCCCAGCCCAGAGGCTAGAACTTGTGGTTCCTGCCTTACTCTTATTATAGCCAATCGGCTCAGTGAAAACAAGAACTTTTTATATTTCAAGAAAAATTTTTCCAGAAAAGACGCTTCGAGATCAAAATGATCACAATTTACGGCATATCAGACATACATTTATCATTAGCAAACCCAAAGCCGATGGATATATTCGGCGAACATTGGAAGAATCATGCCGAACGTATTGCTGAAGCGTGGGATACACTGGTCAAGTCGAATGATGTTGTTCTAATAGCAGGCGATACTTCATGGGCAATGAAACTAGCTGATGCAAAACCAGATCTAGACTATATCTTGGCTCGCCCTGGTCGAAAGATTATGATCAGAGGCAATCATGACTATTGGTGGGGAAGAGAAGCCACAAACAAAATCCAGCGCATGCTCGGAACAAATGTGACGCTGCTTAACGGAACCAGCACAACAATAGATGGAATCGGAATCGGTGGCACTAGAGGATGGAGACTGGACGATATCGGACTTGATGGATACGAACATGGAGATATTAGAATCTTCAACAGAGAAATTGCATACCTGCGCAGAGCACTTGCTTCAATACCTGCTGATGCTCATACTAAAATCGCACTGCTGCACTACCCACCGTTTGATTTGAATCTCGAACCAAACGAATTTAGAAACGTTCTTGAAGAATTTGGAGTGAATATACTCGTATATGGACACGTACATAAAGGTATTGGAAATTATCTAGAAGGGAACATAGGTGGTATAGATTATCACTTGGCAGCGGTAGATCATACAGGTTTCAAGCCAAAGCCTATTATCGAGATACCATCATAAACCCGGATGTAAGATGGACGCGAAACCCCAAAAATATAAAAGCAGAAACTTACAGCAAAAACAAAAATCGGCATGTCAGTTACTGAGCACTGGCATGCCGACTCAATAAAAATCATAATAAAGCTATTTAGCGCTGCCTGCTGAGGGTTTTGAATCTAAGTCTTCAGGTTTCGATGGAATGGCATCACGTGGGATTATAGGTTTGGGTTTAATAGCACCCCCCTGCGACGGCATCATAATATTCCTAAGCTGCTTCACCTGATCAGTGGTGAGAATCTCACGCAACTTAGACCAAGTTTCTATATCAGCATTCATAAGATCTGTTTCCGCTTTTCGTGCCGCTTCTGCGAGTTCATTCATATGGTTCACATCGAATTTATCAGCAAGAAGCGCTGGTTTAAGTTCGTCAGCCGCTTTGGACAGCTTTTCAACCAAAACACGCCTAGTCTTGCCTGCGGCAGTCAATAAATCTCTAACCTTGGTTTTTTGCTCATCTGAGAGCTGGAGCTTGTCCTGATTATTAAGCAGAAGCTGAATATTAGGTGGAGCAACTAAAAGAGACAGCGACGGAGATGAAAGTCTTATTGCTGAAGGCTGACGGATACCACGCTTAATATTTGAAGTCTGCGATCCGGATGTATCCTGTGCAAACACAGCAGTTACACAAATCGCTAGAATCACCGCTCCTGAAATCAGAAGTTTCCTCATTCTTGACCCCTCCTTTTTACTGTTAACCTAAATTGCCAAATGGCAGCTATTCAAAACTAGAGCACCTACATTTTAACAAACAAAACGATTCAAATGCGACTACTGTTATGTATGACTTGCACGAGACAAAACATGTTTCCAAACATCATTACAAAAGAACATTCAAAAATAAAATTGTTAAACGCTCTGCCGTGCTATATAATATCCGAAAACCAAGATGCCTTTTGTGAGGAGTAAGAAGCTCAATGTCTGAAGAAATCATGCGACACCTTGAGCGAAAGCTGCTTTTTTATAGAGTGCTGATAATTCTTGTCATTCTAGGACATGCGTGCTGGTGGGGATATATTCTGTTCATTGGGAAATGCTATGAGCTAGTTGTGGATGGAAAAGCGATAGTTTGTGTGAAATCGAAAGCCGAAGCCCAACAATCTATCCAAGCGGCTAAATCTTCTATTCCTGGTGTAAAACCGAGCGAAGTAGAATTCGTGAAAACAATCACCATCAGGCGCGGGAGAAATGATTGTACACCTGTAGACAAAAAAGATGCAGCTCAAGCGATAATATCGTCGGTGCCAATAAAAGTTAGAAAATATGCAATACTAGTAAACGGAAAACCTGCTATAGCAGTGGACTCAGAGGAATCTGCAGCCTATGTGCTTGCACAGGTAAAGATGAATTATGGCAAAACTGCAAAAAATCTGCTAGAAGAGCCCTCTTTCAAGGAAAATGTATCTATACGAAAGATGGCTGTTGATCCGAAGATATACAAGAGTGAAGAAGATGCAATCAAATTTCTACTTGCAGGCGGAAGCTCATCAGAATATACAGTGCAGGCAGGAGATATTGCATCAAAAATTGCCAAAAGATACCATATGACACTAGAAGAACTCTCCAGGCTAAACCCAGGACGAAATCTAGATAGGTTGAACATTGGCGATAAACTGAACGTATCAGAGAAACCAGATGAAGAACAAACACCTAAGCTCACTGTTGTAGTTAGAAATAAACGCGAGCAGACTGAACTCATTCCATTTAGAACTATTCTGGTACCTGACTCTCGTTTTTTTGAAGGTAAACAATTTGAGCTTTCACCCGGCCGCAGTGGGCTAAGGCGCATAACAATAGTGGAAACTTGGGAAAACGGAAAACTTGTTAGCAAAGAAATCGCTGAACAAGTAACCCTGCGCAAGTCTATTTCGAGAAGAGTGGCAATTGGAACACTAAAAAGATAACTTGAAACAAAAGCGATTGACGCCTAACCAACGTACATAAATAAAATCAACTAGAATAAATAACATTCAGGAGATAAACAGTAATGGGCAAAAAGGGTATAGTTCTTTTCTTCACAATGTTAATGGTATTGGTGATACTTGGATTACTACAAGCAGCACCAGGAATCACACCAGAAGACGCAAAACAAATAATGCCTGTCTCCCAAGTAAAAATAGGGATGAAAGGCTATGGACTTACTGTGTTCAAAGGTACAAAGATAGAGAAATTCCAGTTTGAGGTTCTGGGTGTACTAAAAAAAGTAAATACCGGTAAAGACCTTATTTTAGTGAAACTATCCGGCGGGCCTATAACCGAACGCGGTGCGAATATAATTCAAGGAATGAGTGGAAGCCCATGCTTTATAAATGGCAAAATGGTCGGTGCGGTAGCCTATGGCAATAGTTATCCAAAAGAACCTATAGGAATGCTTACTCCAATAGAAGATATGCTCGAATCGCTTGACCCAAATCTGCCATCCAAGCCGTCAAGTATATCTACCGGTGCATCTGCAGAAATTGCTCCTGTGACTATAAATGGAGCAACCTACAATCGTTTGGAAATTAAAAATCCTTCTTGGAATGGCACGCCGCCGAATGGAACCCTAATAATGAAACCGCTTATGACTCCGATGATGGTAAGCGGAATGAACGCGCGCGGTATTGCCAAGCTTGCAGAAATTCTAGAGCCGCTTGGTATAAGCGTAATGGCAAGCCCAGGAGGCAAACCAGATCCAACAATGCAGTCGCCCCCAATGACGCCAGGCGCTGCATTAGCCGTCTCGCTGGCAACAGGCGACATAGATATAACCGGAACTGGTACTCTCACATATCGCCGAGGAAATAAAATAGTGGCGTTTGGACATCCAATGAGCGGAGTTGGTCCCATAGATCTACCAATGTCATCCGCATACATATTCGATGTATTTCCAGGTATCAATGTGAGCTTCAAAATTTCTTCTCCGATAAAACCAGTTGGTCATACATTCCAAGATAGACCCTGGTCAGTAGGCGGAGAACTGGGCAAACCAGCAAAGATGATACCTGTAACAATCTATATTGATGATGTGGCGATAGCAAGAAAGAAAACTTTGCATATAAATGTAGCTAATCATCCTTTATACACACGCCGGCTGATAGGGCTGGTAGCCGCACAGGCTATAGCCGATTCACATGGAGTTCTAGACGATACTATGGCTACCGTGCGTACCGAAGTTGAAGCTGATGAAGTAGGCAAGATAATCCGTGAAAACATAGTATTTGATCCAGTTTACATAGAAGACTCAGCTACAGAAGACCTAGCAGGGATCGTAAATATTCTTTGCAATAACCGATTCCACCCCGTCAATATAAAGTCTGTCACCCTAAGCGTCAAGATAGAATCAGGAAGGCAAACTGCGAACATAGAGCGCATATTTGTAGATAAACTAAAATATGAACCTGGTGATACGGTAAATCTTGGAGTTGAACTAAAGCCGTACAAAGGTGACAAGATATTCAAGACAATACAAATAAAGGTACCAAAAGACGCACCGGATGGTAAATTCACTCTGCAGGTTAGAGGCGGTGCGGCAGCGGCAACTTCGGCGCCAACCGGCATAATAATAATAGGTGGACAGCCAGGTCAGCAACCTGGAGGTCCCAGCACATCAAGCGCCACCGCTGAAAACGTGCGCCAGCTTATAGATAAGTTCCTCGAACAACCTAAAAACAATGAGCTGGTTGCAAAAATCACTCTGCCATCTCCTGCAGTCACTATATCTGGGCAGAAACTTGAAGGACTGCCGGATGCAATCGCAGCAGTTATGAAATCGCCGCGATCAAGCGTGTTCAAAGCTGAGCCAGTGGAGATAAAATCAACTATACCGGTTGATTATGTGGTATCTGGAAGCCAAAATATTTCCATTAATGTGAGCAGACGACGTCTAGCAGAAAAGAAACCTTCACCTGCACCATCCGAACAGCCGAGTCAACCGCCTACATCAGACTCAGCGCAAGCGATGGCAGACGTAGAATATGATTACGATGAGATGATTCTAGGTTGGAACTCATCAGAAGAAGCCTCAATCACAAATCTCGGCTCAGATAGCCTAAATCTGGCAAGTCAGAATCCAACAGACCAAAAGCCGGATGCACGTAAACCTCAGCAGTCCCCTACCCCAACAAAAGCCGAGACAACAGGTGAGAAGCCAACCGTCCAGCCACCGAGTCCAACTGAACAAAAAACTGCCGAAAAAACAGTCTGCCGGCAGCCGCAGACTTGGAAACAAGCCGGCGCACAGCAATTTGCCCTTGGAGTATTTGACTGCACATCCGCAACAACAGCTGATGATATTCGTCCAGTTCCCGCAGTCGTAAAACTAGCAGCATTGCCTGAGAGCTTCGCATGGGCAGTTGTACATAACGGGCAAGGCGATGTGCTTGTTGGAACAGGCAACTCAGGACTCATCTATAGAATAACACAGAATGGATCATATTCTGTGTTTTTCAAAACAGGTGAGTTAGAGGTACACAGTTTAGCAGTCGACTCGAAGGGAAATGTCTACGCAGGTACATCACCAAACGGTAAAGTTTTTCGTATACAGCCAAACGGAAATGGCGAGGTCGTTTTTGATGCGCCGGAAAGATACATCACAGCTTTGGCTACAGACGATAAAGACAATATTTACGCAGGAACCGGGGATGCTGGTGTTATATACCAAATTACGCCGGATGGTAAATGCTCAGTGCTGACTCGCCTACCAGAAAATTCAGTAATGTGTCTTGCGGTAGGACGATCCGGCATTATATATGCTGGAACTGCTCGAAGCGGTTCTGTTTACAAAATAGATCCAAACAATTCTACAGTGGAAACAATTCTCAGCACTGCTGAGGATTCTGTAACAAGCATAGCCGTGACATCCGATGACACAGTATATGCCGGTGCAGGAACCAGCAGGAGCAATATATACAAAATAACGCCTGCAGGTGTTTCCAAGACAATTTATGACAAAGCATCTTATGTGCTTTCAATGGCAAGAGATACATCAAACAACGTCTATGCGATATCTGATGAATCGATTCTCAAGATAGCTCCTGATGATACAGTAATGCAGCTAGATACCAAACGCGCAGGTGTCCAGTTTACCGCCATAACAGTGGATGATAATGGGAACATATTCGCTGGAACATCTAACACAGCGGCTGTTTATAAGTCTGAATGGAGCAATAATCAGACATACGAATCGGTAGTTCACGACGCAGGACTTCCTGCCAAATGGGGAACTGTATCATATATTGCCGATGTTCCAGAAGGAACTTCAGTTCAAATATGGACTAGAAGTGGAAACTCTGCAGAACCAAATGATACGTGGAGTATATGGACTCCAGTTGGCTTAGAAGGCGCAGTATCCAGTCCAAAATCGCGATATATACAGTACAGAATTGTATTCAGTGGACAGACAAATGCACAACCAAAAGTGAAACAGATATCACTGTCGTTCTTAACAGATAATCGTGCACCAAAAATCAATATAACCGAACCACAACCTGGAACTATTGCCGCCAGAACTACTATCATTCGCTGGAGTGGAAGCGATCCAGACAACGATCAACTTACATACGAGCTTTTCTGTTCATCTGATGAGGGCAAAACTTGGCAGCCACTGGGTTCTGTTGTAAAACCAACTGCCAATAACAAAAACAGTGAACAGCCAAAAATTGAAAACAGCAGAGGATCAAATGGCGAAACAACAACCCAGAAACCTAAAGCTGATGAGTTATTGAACCAGTTAAACGATGAACTGGATAAAAATTCAGAGATCCCAGATGATGTCAAACAAAAGATGAAAGAAGCAGCTCCGGCAGCTATCGAAAAAACAGTCGAAGCAGCGAGCAAGCCTGCAGAAGAACCAAAGAGCAGCGAAACGCCATCTGGAACAAATACGACAACTAAGCAGACTTCGTTCAATTGGGATACAACCAAAGTGCCTGACGGCAAGTATCTGATAAAGGTAGTTGCAAGCGACAGGATAAGCAACGCTGTTGATTATCTAACAGAAGAAAAAACGGTGGGGCCAATCGTTGTAGCCAATAAGCCGCCGAAAATAACCATCGCCAAAAAAGAAACTAAAGTCTCAAAAGACGGAACAGTAACGATAGAAGGACTAGCAACCGACGAACAAGTGGCGATCGTTGGAGTACAATTCAAAATAGATAATGGTGAATGGATGGCAGCAGCCGCATCTGACGGTATGTTTGACTCGAGTGTAGAAGCATTCACAGCAACCACAGGAACACTCGGCAAAGGTAAACACACTATAGAGATAAAGGCTATAAATGCTGCTGGATCTTCAGTATCGGAAAAAGTAACGGTAGAGTAACCCTGTGCATCAAAAACAGGTTTTATGAAACTGGGTAAGGGGTAACTTATCAACGGGTATGCGGCAGGCCCTGCTGTGTAAAGAGAGGACCGAAAACCTTCTCATCAGCAGGGCCTAAATTTTGTGCCAGAAAAACACTCACGGCACATTGGGATTTTCGATGATACGCTTAGCTTCCAGATATACTTGTCCCCTGGACGTCTTGAGCACTCTAGCCTGAACAATCAGCGACTTGCCATAATTTGCACTAACAGATCTGCCGCCTGATCCGTACACATATATACAATCTCTACCATCAGCCAATACCCAATCAGAACGAGTTACCGGCGGGCCGGGTTTGCAAGCAGGAGAATTTGGATAAGGCCGCCATCCTAACGACCTACCCTTGACAACTACAGTAGAGTATTTGTAGAAATCAGGATGCGATACTATTTGCGAAATGGTCGTCTTGCTCCCCAAAAGAACAAGCTTGATTGTAAAATATGCACGCGCAGGCATAGGTCCGTTAGATATATTGAGTCCTGCGTTTACATAATAACTGCCTTCGGGAACCTGCCTTCCGTTTATGTTGCGAGTTTGATTCCATGTTTCGTAAAAGCGTTTTGTTTCGTATGGTCTCATGGCTATCGTTTTTACAGACTGAGCAAATAATCTTCCCTTCGACCAACGCCATACCTCAACAAAGTTTCTCTCAACCCAGATATCGTAGATATTGCCGCTCCTAGAAGTCAATACAACATCCTTATTAGTAGGATTTTTTATGGTTATAGTTATACGAATTGGCTCACCAATGTTATAACTTATTTTGTCAGTGCGAACACCTATGAGCACCTGAGCAGGAGCGCAGTTTATAATCAGGAAAAACAAAGCTATAATTGGCAGTGTTTTTTTCATCCTCTCACCTCCAACCATTTATAAGTAGACGAGAGTCATTAAAACAGATTTACTTGGACAAACATCAACTTCTTTATGGCAAAATTTGGCTGAGAAAAAAGTGGCTATTTCTTGACAGAATTCCAAACAGCATCCATCTCTTCGATGGTCATATCAGATATGTGCCGGCCTTCTGAACGAGCATGTCTTTCGATTGCTTCAAACCTATTCCGAAACCGCTCAAGCATTTCCCGAAGTGATTCCTCCGGGTCAACTTTAAGCCAACGAGCAAGATTAACAACAGCAAAAAGCAGGTCGCCTATTTCATGTTTGATGCTCCCTTCGTCGCCAGATGCAATTGATTCCTCTACCTCAGAAACCTCTTCTTTTAGCTTGGCAAGCACGCCGCCTAGATCAGGCCACTCGAATCCGACACGCGCAGCCTTTTTTGATATCTCTGATGCTCTCATAAGAGCCGGTAAACTGCTCGGAACACCGCTTATTGCTGAGTCCATTTCTGACTTGCCAGGCTCACGAGATTTAATGTGCTCCCAATTGCTGAGAACTTCGTCAACACCCGAAACTTCTAATCCGCCAAACACATGTGGATGACGCCGAATCAGTTTCATTCTTATCCGTCTGCATACATCAGCTATATCAAAGCTGCCTTCTTCGTTGGCAATTTGAGAATGTAGCAAAACCTGCAGCAAAACGTCGCCGAGTTCTTCCTCGAGCTTATCAAGTGAGCCTTGATCTATAGCCTCTACAACTTCATAAGTCTCTTCGATTAAATACCTGCGCAGGGAACGATGATCCTGTTGGCGATCCCAAGGACACCCCATAGGTCCACGCAGCTCAGCTACTACATCAACCAACGCCATAAACTCTTCGGCTATTCTCTTTTTGCGACCATTATCCATATCAAATCTTACTTATTGAGCTTAGTCACATACACACTAGTAAGATGGTCATGCTCGCGTCTATCCAGTTGATAAAGCGGAATCCATTCTACCGATTGATCTTTACATCCAGCATGATAGATAACAGCAATTTCAAAATCATCAGGATAAACGTCCATCATTGCAAGTTTGACAGAAGATGCAATCATTCTATCATAAACCTGATAGATTAGATTTGGACAGTCAACAGAAGGCATAACATCAGGCATTGCAACAGCATCTACAAGCTTGAGACCATCACCCAAAGGAACAGCAATAGCCTCTAAACAAGCATCCACAAAACTTTCAGAACCGACTATCGTAAAATCTATGTTTTCACGACGCGCTGCTGCGATTATAAGCTCAACTGATCTCTCAGCACACAGTGGATGTCCAGGGACTGCATAAACTAAGTCCTCGTGTTTGCAAGCGGCAGCAATTACATGTTCGGATATGGTACTGTAAACTTCGTCGAAGTCATTTGCACACTCATACACCGAATCAAAAGTCTCAAACCGAAGACCTATTTCCTTTAGTTCCTCAGCCGCCGGGTGCACAGCCGTCCTCAGCATCAACATTTTGGTACTGAAAACGGCTTCACGTGCATCAACCGACATCCGGCCAATTCCAGCCGGACCGAGACCAACGATTTTCATCAAGGTTTCTTGTTCAACTCAGCTTTCATCTGCTTCTGGCTCTTCTCCAAATTAAGCTGCATGCCTTTGTATCGCTCAGGCCTTATCTTAATTTCAGCGTTGGCAAACTCAGTTGCAAACATCTTGTTTACATCTATTCCAGCCTGCATAGCCTTGTACTGAAGCAGATAGTCTCGTATGAAATCCTTCGAGTCGTTGTAGCTAAGCACAGTTTCTGGTCTGAATTGAAGCGGCCGCACAATTCCCCACAGTGTTCCCTGCTGTGGCGATTTGACCATTATCGGGGCACTAAAATCATTCACCCTCAAATTGAAAGCTGCGTTTACCCACTCTTCTGGCAAAGGCAAACGTTCTTTCGGCAGTTTTGCTACCCATCCATACTCACCACCGCGCTGTGCTGATGGTGCTTCCTCAGATAAAGCAGATGCAACGGTACGAAAATCCTTACCATCTTTGAGCTGAGCGTAGGCTTGATCGGCTTTTTCCTTAGAAGTGCATATTATAAGCCCCAGTCTAACCTGTTTGGGTTTGAATATCGGAAAATTGATATTTCTCTTGTTCTTCTCATAGAAATTACGCATCTCGGCTTCGCTTACCGTAATTCCTTTAGTCATCACATTGAACTGGGCAAGCCTCGGAACTAGAAGCTTTTTGTATTCTTCCAGTGAAAGACCTTGCTGTTTCAGCTTAATAGCAAGATCTTCGCCTTTTTGCTGCCAACGTATTTTGCTTTCAATCTGTTCCTTTGTAGGCGAAACACCTTTCTTTTTAGCGAGCTGAACCCAAATCTCATCCATTATCATCTGGTTCAGCACCATAGGCCCAGCTTGAACATTCTGGCCACGTACGGGAATAGTGATTCTTTCGAGTCTACTGTAATATTCGTCTTTCGTTATCGGGTCGCCATTGACCGTAGCTACAGTATTTCTCCCACACCCAGAAAGGACAAAAGCTGCCGCTAGCACAAAAGATATTATCAAAACCAATCTTTTCCAATTCATCTGCATCCTCAAGGACATGCTCCTCTCTATCCAAACAATTTACTTTGCGTCGTTTATTTTGTTTCTACATAGATGATTTGCCGAACAAAGCAACATCTCTCTGCAAATAACCTCTTAGTCTAAGAACTGCCTGTGTATGCAGTTGATAGACTCTGGATTCCGAAACCATCAGTATTTTGCCTATCTCTTTAAAGGTAAGCCCTTCATAATAGTAAAGTGATATAACCAAGTTTTCTCTAGGCGGTAACCGCTCTATAGATTCGCCGAGCACCCGCCGCATTTCTTTGATTTCAACCTCAGCAAAGGTTTCACTGCCATCATCGCATACAACGTCCGAAAGGTGTATTTTCTCGTTACCTTCGGATGAAAGAACTATATCATCAAGCGAAAGAAGCGATGCTCTACCCGTATCTGCAAGCAGGGTATGGAAATCGTCTATATCCATCCCCAACATCTCAGCTACTTCTTCGTCAGTAGCAGGTCTGCCAAGCTGCCCTTCCAGCGCCAAGTAGGCACGTTCCAGTGTCTTGACCCTTTCTCTTACTGAACGTGGTACCCAGTCTTCTTCCCTAAGCATCTCGAGAATAGCGCCACGGATAAGAGCAATAGCATAGGTCTCGAATTTAACCTGCCGATTTGTGTCGAACTGATCTATCGCTTTGATAAGCCCTATCACGCCGGCACTTATCAGATCTTCACGATCAACGTTCGGTGGCAGACTAGTAACAACTCTACCTGCAGTAATCTTTACTAGATAGGCATAATGGGTAATCAGCGCATCCCTGGCGTTTTGATCTCCGAGACCTTTGAACCTAAACCAGGCATCCGCCAACTCATTTGAATCCATTCATTGCCCTCCGACGCCCGCATTGTCTCAACAACTTACCAAATTTTGTCAGACATGAGCCTTTTTCCATAAAATAGGCGCCGTTTTCCCCGTATTTTTACCTGGCAGCCTCACCAAGGCACAACTTGGAGCCATTTTAAACTAACGATATTCGATTGTCAATGATAATCCGTACGCAAGAACTATTGTGCTATTTGAAATTACGCATTTCAAACAGATAATTGTTCCAATTATTCTGAAAAAGATGCTGAGGTAGCCAAAATTGACACAATAGTCAATAGATTAGTTCCAAATATGGACGCATTTTGTTATAATGTATGGGCAGATTGGTTTGAAGGAAAATCTCCGGGCGGAGAATCATTCTTGCCCGGGTTTTGGATTGTACACAGCTTTGAGAATTTTTACTAACACTGAAGTGACAAACGATGCAATATGCAAAACCGCTTGCCAAACTAGTAGGCGAGCTTGAAAAACTTCCAGGCATAGGACCAAAATCCGCACAGCGGCTTGCGTTTCATATTCTGAGATCATCTGAGGAAGATTCTCGCAGACTCGCTGATGCAATAATGGAAGTCAAATCCAAAATTACCCAATGCAGAGTCTGTTTCAACTTTACGGAAGGTGAAACATGCGAAATATGCAGTGATCCAAAGCGCGACAGATCTGTAATCTGTGTAGTAGCCGAGCCGCGAGATCTGATAGCTATGGAAAAAACTAACGAGTACAATGGACTTTATCATGTGCTCGGAGGAGTCATTTCGCCGCTTGATGGGATTGGTCCTGATATGCTCAGAATTCGAGAACTAACAGAAAGGTTAGCAGACGGAGAAGTAAAAGAGGTAATACTAGCTACTAACCCAACTATTGAAGGCGATACTACGTCTATGTATCTAGCTAGATTGCTCAAGCCACTCGGCGTGAAAGTAACACGAATAGCACACGGGATGCCGGTTGGTGGCGATCTAGACTATGCAGACCAAGCTACGCTTATTCAGGCGCTGCAATGGCGCAGAGAAATATAATCAAAAAACAGGCGATGATACTCGGCAAAGTCTATTAGAAAAACCGAGGATCAAGTGCCAAGAATAAAGGAGCCAGAATATATGGGAAAACTTACAGAGATACGCTGGCACGGAAGAGGCGGCCAGGGAGCTAAAACTGCTGCGCTTCTATTTGGGGACTCCGCACTCGCTGAGGGGAAGTATATTCAAGCATTTCCTGAGTACGGACCTGAAAGAACAGGAGCACCAGTGCAGTCGTTTAACAGGATAAGCGACGAACCAATCCGAGTACACTGCCATGTCAAAAACCCTAACGTGGTAGTTGTACTAGATCCAACATTGATAGGAACAGTAGATGTAACTGCGGGATTGTCAGAAGATGGGATAATTCTCATTAACACTGCTGCTCCAGCAAAAGAGATGAAGAAAAAACTGGGAAGCGATGGGTTTAAAGTCTTCACGGTAGATGCGTCTACCATTGCCCGAGAAACCATTGGGCGTGATATTCCAAACACCCCGATGCTTGGTGCATTGGTAAAGGTTACGGGACTTCTCAGCTACGATACCCTTATGAATGATACGCGCGCAAAGCTGGAAGCTAAATTCCGCAACAAGCCAGAAGTAATCGAAGGTAATCTAAAAGCGATCGAGAGAGCATATAACGAAGTAAAAAGTGATTAGCGCCCAGGCGCTTTAGCTTTAGACCCAGAAAAGGAGGAAGACATTGGCTAAGATCAAAGAGGAATTGGGGTTGGGCGCAGGCACAAATAAGGCGCTTACGGGAAACGAAGCCGTTGCCTATGCAATGCGGCAAATCAATCCGGACGTCGTAGCTGCCTATCCCATTACCCCTGCAACAGAGATTGTTCAGATCTATTCGCAGTACGTAGCGGATGGTTTGGTAAACACTGAGTTCGTGGCTGTAGAAAGTGAGCATTCGGCAATGAGTGCGACCATAGGAGCATCAGCAGCCGGTGCAAGAGCTATGACCGCAACATCTTCGCAGGGACTGGCATTGATGTGGGAGATGCTATATATCGCCGCTGGACTTAGACTGCCCATAGTCATGCCAGAAGTAAACCGTGCTCTTTCTGCTCCTATCAACATCCATGGCGACCATTCGGACACTATGGGAGCACGTGACTCGGGGTGGATCCAGATCTACAGCGAGAACTCACAAGAAGCATACGACAACCTGATTCAGGCGGTTAGAATCGCCGAGCATCCGGAGGTTATGCTGCCAACGATGGTAACTATGGATGGGTTTATCATCAGCCATGCGATGGAAGTGGTTCGGGTTCTCGACGATGCCGATGTCACTAACTTCATCGGCACATACAAGCCTGAGCGATACCTTCTTGATGTAGATCATCCATTTACTATGGGCGGCTTGGACTTCACAGACTACTACTTCGAACATAGACGAAGCTTAGCTGAACCAATGTTCCATGCAAAGAACTATATTCTCGAAATAGCAGAAGAATTCGAGAAAAAGTTCGGCAGAAAATACGGGCTTTTGGAAGATTATCGGATGGATGACGCCGAATACGCAGTAATCGTAATAGGCTCCACAGCAGGAACAGCGAAGACAGCTGTAGACGACCTGCGTGCTAAAGGAATAAAGGCTGGCGTAGTGAAGATACGCGTGTTTAGGCCGTTCCCGTTTGAAGAAATCAAAGACGCAATATCCGGATGCAAAGCAGTGGCTGTTATGGATCGCTCGGACGGTCTAGCAGGTGTAGGCGGGCCTGTGTTTGCGGAAGTGCGAAGTGCTATCTGCGACGAGACCAAAAAGCCGCTAACGATGAATTATATTTATGGACTTGGCGGCAGAGACATTGATACAGAAATGATCAAGAGCGTATATCGCGACCTGCAGGAAGCAGCGGCAACTGGCCGCAGAACGCTCGTGAACTACCTGGGAGTGAGGGAATAAGAAATGGCAAACATAAAAGAACTAGCCAAACAGAGAGAAAAAATCAGCCCAGGACATAGGGCTTGCAGTGGGTGTTTGGCACCAACAATTGTACGCATGCTCGGAATGGCTGCTGGAGACACGCCTATTGTGGTGAGCAATGCTACAGGCTGTCTGGAAGTTGTAACGACTATCTTTCCTTACACAGCATGGAATGTGCCTTTCATACACAGCGCATTTGAAAATGCGGCTGCAACAATATCAGGTGTTGAAGCAGCGTATAGATCACTTAAGAAGCAGGGCAAGTACGACAAAGAGGTCAAATTCGTTGCTTTCGGTGGAGACGGAGGCACCTACGATATAGGACTGCAGTCGTTATCAGGAGCAGCTGAACGCGGTCATAACATGGTCTATGTATGCTACAACAATGAGGCATATATGAATACTGGCATCCAGCGTTCCAGTGCGACCCCAAAATATGGATCTACAACTACAAGTCCTTCTGGTAAAGTAGAACCGGGCAAAAAACAGTATCCGAAAGATCTTACGCAGATAATGGTAGCGCATAATATCCCATACGTTGCACAGGGTGTGCCGAGTATGTGGAATGACCTTGTAACCAAGTTCCAAAAAGCTCTACAAACAGATGGACCTGCTTTTGTTAACGTGCTTCAGCCATGTAGGTTGGGCTGGGCGTTTCCGGCTGAAGAGGGCGTCCAAATAGGACGAGATGCAGTTGACACATGCGTCTGGCCGCTTTATGAGGTGGATAACGGTGAATATCGTTTAACATACAAACCTCGTGAGAAAAAGCCTGTCGAAGTATATCTAAAACAGCAGACCAAATTCAGACACTTGTTCCGACCAGGCGGCGAAGAAGCCATTGCTGAAATCCAGAAATGGGTTGATGAGCGGTGGGAAAAGCTTCTAAAGCTAGCTGGCGAAGGTTAGAACGAACACAAAATCCAAAAACAACGAGCGGCTGAATCAATGCTGATCCAGCCGCTCGTTTTATGGTGTAAAAATTTCAAGTAACTAAGCGTGCTTCAGCACAATCTGCTCCAAGATGTTAGCTACGTCTTCGCATTTATCTATGGCTGTCTCGACATGTTCATAGATTTCTTTCCATTTAATAACTTCAACTGCATCACAGCCTTCACTGAAAAGCTTGGCTATAGCAGCACGGCTTGTAGAATCACCTTCATTTTCCAACCTGTTAATCTCTATCCAACACTGCTTCATAGTATTCTGATTCTTTTTGAATACACCTAATTGCCCCACAGCTTTCTGAGTCTCCTCTACAGCACGATGAAGTATCCGCGCGAGCTGAGCAAAATCTTCCGTAGGTTTGCCAACTTTATAAAGCATAAGCCGCTCAACAGTTGCATCAATATAATCCACAATATCATCAATTGCACTTGCCAAAGAATGGATATCTTCTTGATCAAGAGGCGTTATAAAAGTAACATTGAGCTTGCCGACGATGCGATGACATATTTCATCTGCTTTATGCTCGATGCCGTTCATCTGCATAACCTTACGCTCAAGATCTGTAAAATCACTTATTATGGCATCAAGCAAATCAGCCGCTTCAACTATGGTCTCGGCTTGTTCATAGAACATATCAAAGAACTTCTCTTCACGAGGAATCAAACGAATGCCCATTTGTCCTATCTCCTTATAAAGCGATCATCAATGCATAATCAAATGGATTACATAATGTGCAGCCGCCCCAATCAACGCAGCTGCCGGTATAGTGAGCACCCAAGCCCAAACTATACGACCTGCAACTCCCCATCTAACGGCGGAAAGTCTTCTTACTGATCCAACACCAACAATTGCACCGGTTATAGTATGTGTGGTGCTGACAGGAATACCGTAATGCGACACCCCAATAAGCGTGAGCGCACCAGCCGTTTCCGCACTGAATCCACCCGGAGGGCGAAGTTTAGTAAGCTTCATTCCCATAGTATGTACTATGCGCCAGCCCCCAGACGTCGTACCGGCTGCTATCGCTGCACAGCAAAGTATTTTAACCCATGGTGGCAAAACATGCTGAACATTTGCTCCTGCGGGACCAACAACAAACCAATGAATAAAACCTGGGATACTCGAACTTAGATGAGGAGAATAATTGATAGCTATTAAAAGCATCCAGATTATTCCCATGGTTTTCTGAGCATCGTTCATCCCATGCCCTAAGCTGTATCCTGCTGCTGAAAACAGTTGAAGTCGTCTAAACCACTTGTCAACTTTGCCAGGATTCTTGTGACGGCATACCCATGACACCAGCATCATTATCAGTAGTCCTAGAACAAGACCAATAAATGGCGAAAGGACTATGAACATAACGATTTTCATAATGCCGCGCATGTGCAGTGATGCAATTGTCGGAGCTTTTGCCAAAGCGGCGCCGACTAATCCACCTACAAGCGCGTGAGAAGAACTCGTAGGAAGCCCCGCATACCAAGTTATAAGATCCCAAAGGATTGCCCCAATGAGTGCAGCAAGAATAAGATATGGATCTACAACTTGGGAGTTGATTACATCCTTGCCTATCGTCGTAGCCACACGAACACCGAAAAATGCCGCGAAGAAGTTAAAAAACGCTGCCCACGCCACCGCCCACAAAGGTTTAAGCACTTTTGTGGCTACGACTGTAGCAATAGAATTGGCAGCGTCGTGGAAACCATTTATAAAATCAAAAATCAGCGCTACCACAATTATGGCGATAGCAGTAACAAGCATGTGCTATAGCGGGAATCCTTTCAAGTCAAATAAGGTAATTGCACCTCAGTATACCAAAGCTTACAGCCATATTACAAGGTCGGCTCTGAATACAAGCTATGGGAACATTGCTCCGATAAAATAAGGTCACAGAGCATTCGGAAAGTCATGCTTATTGTGGTATACTGTAGCAAATTTCTGGCAACGCCAACGTTACAAAGCAAATCAGAATTTATCACGGAGGGATACCGAAACATGGCGCGTATTGGCTGGTTGGGAGGTGGATCAAGAAATGCCCGCAAGATAGCGCGGCAAGGGCTTGACTCACTTCCAGACGGACTTTGGACCAAATGCCCAAAATGCGGTGAGATATTATTCAACAAAGAACTCGAAAAAAATCTTAGGGTGTGTATGAAATGCGGTTATCATTTCAAACTAGGAGCATTCGAGCGCATAGAAATAACTGTTGACCCTGGCTCATTCAAAGAGTTTGCGACACATATAAAGACCTCAAATCCGTTAGACTTCCCTGACTATGACGCCAAGATTGCCAAGGGAAGAAGCACTTCCGGACTCGATGAGTCATTAATTGTAGGAGATGCTACGATTGGTGGAATTCCAGTGATAATCGGAGTCTCGGACTTTGGATTTATGGGCGGAAGTATGGGGAGCGTGATGGGCGAAAAGGTAGTGCTCGCAATAGAACGAGCTATAGAAACAAAACGCCCACTGATAATGTTCTGTACATCAGGTGGTGCAAGAATGCAGGAAGGTATACTATCGCTTATGCAGATGGCGAAAACCTGTGCTGCTGTGGCGAAGCTAAATGAGGCTGGGTTGCTATATATAACAGTGCTTACAGATCCTACCACTGCGGGAGTTCATGCAAGCTACGCTTCAGTTGGCGACGTGATAATAGCCGAACCTGGCGCACTTATAGGTTTCGCAGGAGAAAGAGTCGCCCAACAGGCAGGAGTTATAAACCGACCACCAAACTTCCAAAAAGCGGAGTTTCAACTGGAACACGGCATGGTAGATATGGTAATTCCACGCAGAGAGATACGCACTACGATAATAAAGCTTCTTGAATTCTGCTGTGGCAAGGAGGGAGTCTAGTATGTCAGGAAACCCGCTTAATATACTCGATTTTGAAAAGCCGATTGCTGAACTCGATGCACAAATCGAAGAGATAAAGCGGCTAGCAGCCGAAGCCGACGAGGACAGGTCAGAGGAAATTGCATCTTTAGAAAAACATCGAGACAGGCTTATTGAACAGATATTTTCCAACCTAACAGAATGGGATCAAACACTGCTCGCAAGACACCCAAAACGTCCTTACACACTTGATTTTATTCGGCTAATGTTTGACGATTATGTAGAACTCCACGGCGACAGATTGTTTGCTGACGACAAGGCGATGATCGGAGGCATAGGTGTCATTGGCAATAAAAATGTGGTTTTTGTTGGTCAGCAAAAAGGCCGTGATTTGAAAGAAAGGCAGTTTCGCAACTTCGGCAGTGCAAAGCCAGAGGGATATCGCAAGGCACTTCGATTGATGAAACTGGCTGAGAAGTTTGATAAGCCGGTGATTTGTTTCGTGGATACTCCTGCAGCGGACTGCAGCGTAGGTGCAGAAGAACGAGGCATAAGCGAAGCTATTGCAAGAAACCTGATGGAGATGTCTAGGCTCCGCACACCGATTATCATTGTGGTATTAGGCGAAGGTGGCAGCGGTGGTGCGCTCGGAATAGGCGTAGGCGATAAAGTGCTTATGCTCGAACATGCAGTATATTCAGTTATACCACCAGAAGGATGCGCGGCAATTCTTTTCAGGGATCCATCTCGCAAAGCAGAAGCCGCTGCTGCTCTGAAACTTACATCACAGCATGCTCTGCAGTTTGGAGTGGTTGACGAAGTAATCCCAGAACCTCTTGGCGGCGCACATAGAAATGTAGAGGCAGCCGCAAAAACGCTGAAATCAGCTATACTTAGAAATATAGACGAGCTTTTGGGTTTTAACAAAGAAGAGCTGATAGAGCGAAGATATCAGAAACTACGGTCAATGGGGCAGTTTGTTGTAGAAGAACCCTAAACGTCCAAAGAATAAAGATTCCCAAATCTAATGCATAAACAGGTGTCCGCTGTTAACAGCGGACACCTGTTTTTTGATATGAGACAGAAACCTACAGAGAAGCGCCACTGATAAGCCGACTGAGCGAAGCGGCTGTGTTAGGGTTAACAAGGATTCTGCCTAAACCTGCAGTCTGCTCATAGCTCAATTCAGCCTGTATTGAAATCAGTAATCCTCCACCATACTTCTTTGCCACGGCAACCGGAAGATCAGGACGATCTTTAACCGAAGCCAGAACAACTAGCCCGCTGCAAGACGAGAAAACTCTTTTAGATGTAAGTTTGGCGTCTGCAGACAAAAGTCCCAACGCCGCAAAAGCTTCCCCACCCTGTCCGTCAGCAGGCACTATCTCAACAACCTCATTAGGATTAGCAGGATTAAACGGCTGAACCTTGTAAGAAGATGCACCAAACAAATCGCCGAACCATTCTGTGTCAGGTTCGCCAGCATTCAGCATAACAATAATTCCACCTGCGTCCATATAATCGTTGAACAACTTAGTAAGCTCAGGATTCCCCCACCACTTACGGTATTTGAGGGAGTTTGAGATTGAAGTACTGGTCATAAAGAAAAGCTTGGTGTTAGGCGTTCCATCCGACTTGAGCAAAAATGGCTTTAGCCATTCGGGGCTCGAAGGAACGAAGCTAGTAATTAGCCTATAGTTAACACCGGCTTGCTTTAGATAATCGAATGTTCTATAGTCTTTTGCATTGCCCTTTCTAGGCTCGGCATCCCAGAGCACCAGATCATGGTAAGGCACATCTTTCGGTACTACATAGGTATAGCGCTCGCGAGTAAATGGAAGTGGCTCAGCAGGCTGTTTTTTATAGGCAACAACTATTGTCGTGACGCTACCAGCCGCGAGTTTAACCGGCATTTTCGCAGTAGTAATGCCCCATCTATTCGAGGGCGAAACAGACACCTTAGCCTTTCCAACAATAACCGAGCTGATTTCGCACTGTGGCAGAGCAATGGTAAAATCAACCGCAATCGGCTTTGAACCTGTCCATCGGATCTTGTAGCTTCTTCTAAACCCATTGTCTTCAACTGATATATCCATCTTGCCATCACCAAGCCGTTGGTTCACCAAAGCCATTTTATTCCAGCGGGATGGCAGTCTTGGGCAAATCGCTACTCTGCCATCGCCAACAGCAGGCTCAATTCCAAACAGGTAATAGTAAACAGCATCTGCGTTTATGCCCCCTTCCCAAGGACGAATCCTGTGTCCATGAAAACTGCTTTTGTAACTTGTAGGCTCTGTAGCATGCTTTTCTGTGTATTCGCCGCTAGGTGAGGCCACCTCTACCAATGCAGTAAGAGCATGTTCTGCATAAGGATGGTTTATTGCAGCAAGATTGTAAAGGAACATACCCGGCTGCATGCCAACATAAATCCGAAGGGTTTCGGTGGCATCCGTAACATAGTTTGGGTTCATGGTGTATTTCATCGTCGCAAGCACGTTAGAAACTGCCTTCGGATCACCAGGTTTTAGGTAACCAATCCAAAGCGGGTTCAGATTAACCATCGTAAACGGGGGTTGGCATAAATCGAGTGAGCGCATGCCCATAGCAGGACCGTACAAACCTTTTTCGGGAATCCAATAATCGCGTTCCAAAGCAGCACGAGCATCTTTTGCAATCTTTGCATAACGATCTGCCTCAGCCGCCTTCCCAATACGTTTGGCAAAATCTGCCATTATATCCGCTGAAACTACAAACTCCCATGTGCTATCTACACTAAATTCGTCCCAATGAGGATGATCATTCGGCTCAGGGAACCAGCCAGAATTAAGCACTTCAAAGCCTGGATATATCCACGTCTCATCACCATGATGAGGGAATCTGTAAAATTCATTCCAACCCGGCTCAACAGATCCGTAGTTTTCATGATGGAACGGCTTACCATTTTCATCAATAAGTTGCCCCATCATAAGACGACTCAAATAACCCCAGTGTGATTTTATCGGCTCAATATCACCTGTATAAGCGTAATACCAAGCGTGCTGCATAATAAGCCAACATGGATTCTCCACTCTATCCATTGGCACTTTTGTCCAATCAAAATCTTTTGGCACAGGAACAGTTACATCTACATCCATAGGGCGCCAGTTTGGTATAGATTTGGCATAAGCCGATGTTCTATAGCAAAACTCCAACATCTTGCGCATAGCATCAAAACGCCCCATGCGCAGGTAATACCTAGCTGGACCATTGGAATCGCGCACCCACACACCAGCAAAAAACTCCATCGGACCAGCCGCACCCTGAGGTTCAGCAGTTTGAACACGCACAAGTATCTTGGTGTCATTAAGCAAATCAGAAAGCTTTCTATCAGGGCAATAAATAGTAGCTGTTCCTGCTAACCAGTTTCGCCAATCATCATAAGTCTTTTTGAGCAACCCAACGCCCTGCTTCTTTACCAGAGCAAGCGTCTTCGCCTCGTCACCTATACCATAAGTGCCACCAAAACCAACGGAACCAGTGCCTTCCGGCTTTTGCATACTGAAAACCATATACTGAGTGCGAACAACTTCGGCGCCAGGCACAAGATTACCCAGTTTGACCGTAAGCGTGCCGTTTTTATCGGGCGTTGAAGCCGCTTCGGCACCTTCGATAAAATTCGACCACATCCTTCGCGTAAAACCAATGGCATTACCGTCAGTAGACCCCTTGAATGAATCATACAAATCGCCGCCGATCGCAACCGTACGCTGCAATGATGCAATAAGCACAACATTTGACAAAGGTTGCTTGCCAGTATTCTTTAAAACAACTGTTCGCAATATAGCATTCACATCAAACGGGGCGTAGTTATAAACAGTCATTCTAACTGATGGATCGTCCGACTCAAGTGTCATAACAACAATATCAGTGTTCCGAACCCTAGAAAGGGTGCTTTTAGTAAAATTGACCTGCTTATCGCCAACAATCAGCCGAATTCTAGCAGGGCCAAATGCTGACCCAGGGTTCATAACACTGGCAAGATGAATATGAGGACCAGTTATCTGATGAATCATGGCATTTTGTATCTCTGCGCCTACAATGCCAAAAACTCTGCTGTTGCCCAAAGCCCACCATCCACGTAGTCCTTCACCACCAGTTGCAGTTTCGCTCCAAGCACTGCGCTCAGCAAGCCACGGCCGACCTTCTTCAAACCCAGCCGCTACACTACTTACAGCGACAATGGCAAACATCAAAACCAAAAGCGCATATTTCATAAGCTTCATCATTTAATCACACACCTCCATTTTATTTTTACAAGAGAGACTATTCTAAACAAAAAACAAGGGCGCCGAAGTCCGCTTATTTTTTCGACTCGCTTCAACGCCCTTTTGTCCAAACCAACCAAAATACCAAAAGCATTACTAAAGCGGCGTCACTTTTACATACTTAAACGCCACATGCCCACGACAGCTTATCAATCCGAAGTAGTAACCTTCGTTCGAACTTTCAGGTCTAACTGTCAGCTTCAAATCCTTGCCAACCACCTTATCATTAACCAAGACATCATAGGTGCCTCTGCTGTTATAGACAAGCACTTTCATAGTAATGTATTCGCTCTTGGGTACATGATTGGCACCTGTAGGCAAACTGTGTTCAAGCGTAAAGCCACCTACAATCGGACCGCACCAAACTGCACTACCTCCGCAGAACCTTACCATCTGAGACCTCGCAATTGAAAACCGCGTAGGCATATTGAAAACTATCCCAGGCTCATAGATGCCATCAACAAGAGTTGCAGAAAACTCTATGGCGACATCGCCTTTGAGCTTAGCATTGGCAGTTGAACAAAGATCATAAGCGCTCGCATATTCGTGATACTCGCTGCCTTCCATCTTCCAGATACCGCTCAGCGGCAACCACACAGGAAGTCCAACACTTCCCTCTGTATAAGATTTGAAATCGTCGCTGAAGCCGCCATCTTTGGCATAGTCTTCGAATGCACCTTTAACGCTGTCAACTTTAGCCGATGCAAACAACTCTCTCAAACGGTTAATAACTTCGGGCTTCGCCAACTTAGCTCCAAGCTCACCAATTTGCTGTGCATCGAGGTCTATGAGCATATTCACCCAGAACCCTTTGCCAAAGCTCTTCCCGCTAATTGCTGCCGCCGAAGGCTCGGATTCCGGATGAGCAAGAACGGCAAGGTTCTTATACACATGCATTCCACTGCCGGTTACCCGTTTCTCACCTTTTAGAGAAAGCCCCAGCAAACCAGCAAACTCACTGCCAATGGAACCAGCAGCAGAAATAGGAGCACTAGGCGTAGGAACAATGAAGTAGCTGGAGTCGCCAAAGAGTTTACCAAACCAATCAGAAGTAGGCTCCCCGCCTTTCACCGAAACAATGATTCCTCCAGCGTTCATAAAATCTGTAAACAGCTTCGTCAGTGCCGGATCCCCCCACCATTTCTGATATTTCAGACTGTTGGTTATAGAATTGGGCCCCATGAAAAACACAGACGTATTCAGTTTGCCGCTTTTCGTGAGCAAAAACGGTCTAAGCCATGACGCATCACATGGATTATTCGGCGATATGAGCCGAACTTTAGCCTTTGCCGACATATAATCGTAAGGTCCCATATCAGTAGGTTTAGACTTACGCGGCTCTGAAGACCAAAACACAATATCGTGATAAGGCACTTTGTCAGGGACTATATATTTGTAGCGCTCTCGCACTACTTTATATTGATTTGCTTTTTCTGGCGCATAAGACACAACCATCTCAATCGATTTGCCCTGTTCCAAGGTCAACCTTACTACGCCGGTCGTAATTCCCCAGTTGTTCTTAGTAGATATTTTCACAGGTTTACCATTTAACACTACTGATGAAACCTTACACTGAGGCAGAGAAATCTTGAAGTCAGCAGCTATTGGGTTGGAACCGGAATATAGTAGTTTGTAACTACGTTTAGTCCCTGTGTCGGATACATAGATATCAATCTTGCCACTTCCAACTTTCTGCCCAGTAACAGACATAGACTTGCAGCCTTCAGGAAGTCTCGGGCAAAGTGATATCCGCCCATTACCCATATCAGGTGCAAGTCCAGTTAGATAGAAAAATGCCGCATCAGCGTTTATACCGCCTTCCCAAGGACGAATCCTATGCCCCCAGAACATTGTGTCATAGCCTTTGGGATCAGTAACCTGTTTTTCAGTATATTCACCAGTCGGCGAGGCAACCTCAACCAATGCCCTAAGAGCCATAGGCGCGAAGGGGTGATCTATTGCAGCAAGGTTGTAAAGGAAAAGACCTGGCTGCATGCCTACATAAACCCTGAGTGTCTCTGTAGCATCCGTCACATAGTTAGGATTCATCGTATACTTCATCGTCTCGAGCACATTCGATATAGCTCTTGGATTATCAGGATTGTGGTAGCCAATCCAAAGCGCATTCAAATTGACCATCGTAAATGGCGGTTGATGCAGATCCTTCGTGCGCATATCCATAGCCGGCGCGTAAAAACCTTTCGGCTGCATCCAATAATCACGCTCAAGTGCTGCACGGCTATCTTTGGCAATCTTCTCCAACTCAACAACTTCGCTTGATTTACCGAGCAGTTTGGCAAACCTTGTAAGCACCTCAGCAGAAGTCACAAACTCCCAAGTGCTGTCGGTGCTATACTGATCCCAATGAACATGATCATTTGGCTCAGGAAAAACTACAGAATTGAGCACTTCAAAACCTGGGTAGATCCAGGTTTCATCGCCGTGATGCTGGAAACGATAGTCCTTATTGTAAACCGGCGCAGTACCATTGTAACTTATAGCAGTAAACGGCTGACCTTTTTCGTCATAAAGCTGCCCCATAAGACATCGTTTCAGATATGGCCAGTGCGATTTTATTGGCTCAAGATCGCCGGTGTAAGCATAATACCAAGCATGCTGCAGGATAAGCCAGGATGGCGTCTCGACTCTATCAGTCGGCACAGAGTTCCAATCAAAATCTGCCGGAATGGGCTGCGTAAGGTCAATATCCATCGGTTTCCAGTTGCTCACAGACTTGTTGTAAACAGTACCGCGATAGTAAAATTCAAGCATCTTACGCGCAGCCTCAAAGTTTCCCATCCTGAGGTAGTAACGGAATGGACCACACGAATCGCGAACCCAAACACCTGCAAAGAATTCCATCGGACCAGCCGCTCCTTGCGGATCGGCTGTTTGTATTTTCACCAGTATCTTATTGTCATTAAGCAAATCAATAAGCCGCCGATCGTCGCAATCGAGAGTCGTAGTGCCGGCAAGCCAGTTTTTCCAATCATCAAATGTCTTTCTGAGAAGCTGTGTATTCTCAGTCTTCACACGCGTTATAGTAGCAGCTTCATCGCCGATTTCTTTCATGCTGAAAGCCAAAAACTGTGTGCGAACAACTTCACCCCCAGCAGGAATGGAACCTATCTTCGCCGTAAGAGTTCCTATCTTTTCTTGCTCAGAGCCAACAGTCTCGCTGACGTCGCATGGTTCTACAAAACTTGCAAACATCTGCCGCGTCTGTCCCATCGCATTGCCGTCGGTAGAGCCTTTAAAAGTGTCGAAAAGCATCCCATCTTTTACAACTACTCTGCCGATCGTAGCTGTGAGAACTACATCGTTTAATGCAGCATTCGTATTATTCTTGATGATAACCGTTCTAATCAGCGCGTTAATATCAAATGGTGCATAGTTGATGACAGTCATACTTACATCAGCGCCAGTGTACTCCATCAGCACAATATCAGTGCCTCTAACCTTAGAAAGCGTCTGCTTGGAAAAAACAGCAGGTTTACCGGCAACTGTAAGATTGAGCCTTGCGGGACCGAACGCTGAGCCATTATTCATAACACCAGCAAGCATAATATGGGGTCCTGTAATCTGATGGATCTGCGCGTCGGACAGGTTTGGGCCAACAATACCAAAAACTCGACTATTACCAACAGCCCACCAACCCACAGGATCTTTGCCAGCTTCAACCGTTTCCGACCATGCACTCCGCTCAGCAAGCCATGGCCGCTCATCTATAAAACCAGCCCACACAACCTGGGCAGCAAAAACTACTAAAATAGCAAAAAGAACAAACAGCTTGATCCTCATTTTCCCCTCATCTACCCTTTCACCTTTTTGAAAAATGCCCCACGGCAGAAACCTACTCTACCGTGGGGCTTAGGCTTGAAAAATTTCTACTTCACAAGCTTGAAGTAGCCATACTCACATGAATCGAACATTTCCCAAGTATAACCTGGGTCAGGATCTTTCTCAGTCGGCGGCAAAAGCCCTTTTATCCAGAACCTTATGCCCATCTCTTTGCCAGCTTTGGGAACAAATCCTACCTTGTCGCATCTCGGTATCGCGATCTCTAGGTTATACCAACCATCATCGTCCTTGCCCCAAGCCCATTTGAGCTTATCTTTCTGGTCGAAATAGTCATTTGTCCAATTAGGACCACCAGTAGCCTTCACAACATCATCACAGTTCCAAATCATAACTCCAGGCGGCGGCAAAAGCGTATTAGGCTTTGCCGTCGTCTCATCACGCGGGATTGAATAATAAGTGATGATGTTGGCTTTGCCATGGAAATAACCATCGCCATCGCCATCTAACTGAGGCGATATAACAAACTTGAACGGAGCCTTAGCAGCAATGTACACATAACTATCATCCCAGTTCAAGAATGTCTGCATCCGGTAGTCAAAATTCTGACCTTCGCGAGCAAGCAACTTTGTAAATGGCGAGTCAGCCGGCGGTGGAGTGATAGCGTTCGGCGTAGATGCAAACTTCTGCCATTCGCCTTCTTTTATCACACCATCTATCGTCGGTGTTGCTTTATGACGCTCATACTCATAGTTAAACACTGCAAACGGATACTTGAGATCTATCTGCTGCGTGCGCATAGGATGTCTGTTATTCTTATCAGCAGCATAGAATATCTCAGCTGTCAAGTTCTGCAGATCATCCAACCCATTATCCCATGAGGTCTTGGTAGTCGGGTCAGTTCCTGCACGCGCTTCATCCCACGGAGCATTCGGACAGTTGTCTGGAACCCCATCGCCGTCTTTGTCTTCAGTAAGCCTGATTTTGCCAACAGCGAGATTCAAATAATCTTCAGGTTTCATAGAGCGATTAACATGAGCTAGAAAGTCAAAGTTTTCGCCGAATCTTCCAGGATGCAACCAAGGGTTATCAGCGCAGGTGTAGCCCCTGATACCTGCCATCGAGAACCAACCTTCAGTAAGGTGATGGAACTCATGTGTAGAAAGCCATAAATCACCTCCGCCTGGGAAACAGCAGCCAGTCGTATAAGTAAGCTTGCCACCCCACCATGGAGTTGGCCAAGGATAAGCGTAGCAGCAGGCAGCACCCATCACAAGAACAGCACCGAAATCGGTCGGTTTCATGCCCTCTCGCGCTGCTAATGCTTCGAGATCTTTTGCAACTTCCTCACTGCTTGAACCAAGCGATGAAACATCAACCGGCCGATCAACTTTCAGATAGTAGCACTTAGTGTCAAGCCTCATATGGCTGTTTCGCCAATACCAAAGTCGCATAGCTTCATGGACATTGATATTCTGCTGCAACCAATCATCACCGCGCACTGTAGGTGGAGGGACTTTGCCACTAGCATCTTTCTGGCTTTCATAAGTAATGTTCGCATAGCACAATATTGCAATAGGAACCTCAGTGTAAGCCATCATGCCAGCCGGTTCTTTTGTGAAGAATCGGTAATCGGCACCTCGCTCGGTAGGCGGAATTGTTTTGTAAGGTGATGTAACAGTGAATATATGCCTTGTAGCGGGCTTCAAACCTGTAATAATTACGGTATGCTCAGTCCCAGGCTTGCCGGTGAATACCTTAGCTTTGGAGTAATCTATCACTGATGGATAGATTGTTGGCTGCGGCGTATCAAAAAGCATCAGCTTGGTTTCAGACGGCAGATCGGTCTTCCAAGTTACAACTGCTGAGTCGGTAGTAATTTTCGTAACAACTGGCGTTACATCCGAGAGATTAGTAGACAATATCGCTAATTTCTTGTTCCAAGCATCTGCAACAACCAGATTGCCCGACTTGTCGAACACCATCTGATTTGCAGCTGCACCACTGAAAGTCTTAACCTGATTCCATTTAGAATCAAAAATCCCTATTCCACTACCGTTACTAACAGCAAAGCCGCCCTTCTGCCAAGCAATAACTGCAACCGGACCCCACGGCATTCTTATCACCTGTGGAGCTGCACTACCGTTACTTAAATCAAAAATCTGAATCCGATTGTTGCCTGTATCAGCTACATACAATTTATTACCGATTATAGTGACATGTTTTGGAGAATTGAATTCACCAGGATTGGTACCCGGCTTAGCACCACCTAGTGTCATCAATATTTCTCCTGCTTCGTCGAAGCAATATATGCGCCCTCTACCGCGGTCAGACACCCATATCTTCCCATCGGCAGCAACCGCAATACCAAAAGGATTATCGAATGCGCTCCTTCCATTGGGAGCAAACATCTTCAAAGACTTGCCATTCTGATCAAATATTTGAACTCTCTTGTTGCCAGCCTCGACAACAAATATACGGCCAGTCTTATCAACCGCAACCGCACTTGGCAGTCTTAACTGTCCGGCTCCATCTCCTAACTCGCCAAACTCACGAACAAGTTTGCCTTCTGGAGTAACAATCTGGATTCTATGCAAATTGCGAACAGGATAAACATAGTTGCCATTAGGAAGAACCGCGACAGACTCAACCCACTCCGGCATAACTTTTCCTTTGGGGACTGCCTTCCAATCAGTTCCCTTGGCAACCGTGATCTTAACATCGTCGAACTGACTGTATCCAAGCGAGCACTGAAGCCCTACGTAGCCACTTCTATGATATTCATCGGCTTGGTCGGCTATTTTAACACCATCCCAGTAAAGATCGAATTTACCAGTCGAGTTGAACACATCCAAACGCATAGTATGCCAAGTGCCATCAGCTCTCAGATTGCCAGATGCACCGCCGGTACCAAGAAAACCACGGCCGCCCATCCAGCCGTACATAATAGGCACATTACCATCATATCGCAGCATATTTCCGGATTCTCCGGTAACCTGATCATATACGTTCCAGTAAAGCCCGGCACCTGCGCCACCGCTTACTAGTCTTACCTTACATTCGAAGCTGTAGTCACAACGAAGATAAAGATCACGAACGACAATACCAGTGTCGAACGAACCAGTATCCTGATTCAAACAGCCATCCTTGACAAACCAGTGACCAGAAAAAGCTGACCATTTTTTGGCAAGTGATGCTTCGTCGGTATAACTTGAGAAGTCATCAAAAAAGATAACCTCCCTTTCCTCCGCAAACACAGGTGCAGCTGCAAGTATAGTTGCTGCAAACACAAGTGCTGCAAGGACAAAAACGTGGATTTTCATTGATTTCCCTCCATTGCAGATTAACTAAATTGCGAGAACCCCCTCGGATCTCATTTTTGGGCTTTCACCAACACACTTATATGTCTTTTCAGACGCAGTGTCAATCAATATTACACCAGTCAACCACAATTTAGTGCCTAGTTTTATCGCAGAATGGAAAACTTTCCGCTTGTTAGAATACAAAGGGCAGTTCAAGAAGCGGTTTCCGCTAAGTGGAATGCAATTTCAGAAATGTCACATTGGCTTCGAGCCACGAGATCTAAGCAAATATAGAAAGAAAGGTGCACCCAGCATAGCAGTAATCACACCTATAGGCATCTCTCCAAGCACTCTAGCGGCTGTATCGGCAGCAACAAGCAGTATCGCTCCACATATAGAAGAGGTTGGTATCAAAATTCTGTGATCCGCACCGAATAGTCTGCGCGCTATATGTGGCACGATAAGTCCGACAAAACCAATTATCCCACTCGCTGCTACTGCCGCAGCTGTAATCAACGAAGCAGCAGCAATTATAACTATTTTTAGTTTCTCAGTCTCTATACCCAATGTGACAGCTGTTTCTTCGCCAACAGAATAAACGTTCAAATCACGAGCAAATGCTATAAGAACAGTTATCCCAACAACAGCAAAAGGCAAAGTCATCAGCACATATCCCCAAGGGTGATCTGAAACCGAGAGGCTACCAAGAAGCCACCTGATAATAACCGCCAAATCTTGATGTGCAAGAGTAAGAACAAAGGTAAGAAGCGCCCAAAGAAACGAGCCAACCACAATTCCCGCAAGCAGAAAAGAATATATGGACACTCTACCGGCAGACCTTGCTAGAGAATATACAACAATCATAGATCCTACCGCAAAAGCGAATGCAAAGGCTGGCACTCCAAAGCCGAAAAACCAATCCATCAACCCAAAAACCATCGCAATCGCAGCACCAAGCGCAGCACCAGAAGAAACACCTACAGTATATGGATCTGCAAGTGGATTCCTGAGCAGCCCCTGAAGCGCGGATCCTGCCGCAGCAAGCAGCATTCCGACAACAATTCCAAGAATTATCCTAGGCAACCTGATTTGCCAAATTATTAAATCACGGGTTGGATCAGGTGAAGATGCGCTACCAAACAAGTGCGAAGCTACAATTTTTACTGTGTCCCCAAATGAAACGTATTCTGCACCAACGCCAAGAGAAAAACAAACTGCCGCCAGCAGCATCAAAAATAATAAAAAATAAACAACTACTAATCGCCTATTTATACTCAACTCTATTTGCCCCTGATTTACTCGAGAATCATCTGATTCACTATCATAAACCATTTGAGTATTAACCGGACAACACAAACCTTCCTGCTTTATTGACGCTTCGCGCTCTCCGTGATAAACTCTTTTGCGATTCAACTACCCATGGCAAAACTTAGCTGTTGACTCGAAATGGCTGCAGGAGATTTAGATTTGGTAGAACAAACTGGATGGAAAGACCGTGCACGAGCAGTTCTTCAGTGGTGGCGAGTGCCACTGATGACTGCAGTTATAGCAGCAGGAATCTATTTTATACAGAAAATTAGTATATGGCTTTGGATTGGAATGGCAGTGACACTGGGTGGAGAATTCATTCAAATGTGGGCTGCGGCACATCTTAGAAAAGATGCTTCACTTGCAGCGTCTGGTCCCTACGCTTACGTTCGAAACCCTATGTATATAGGACGATTCTTTGTGCTTTTAGGCTTCGCAACAATGGTGCAGGGATCAAATCCAAGTTGGTCTGCTGCCGGTATTCCACTGGTTGTAGTAGGCTATATAGTTATTTTCGTGCTTTATGTTGTAGCACGCGTTGGACGCGAGGAAGCAAGGCTAAGAAAGCTGTTTGGCGAAGACTATGCGCACTACTGTTCCGAAATAAACAGGTTTGTTCCCAAACTGAGACGCTACTCGAAAGCATCTTCAGAAAAATGGCAGTGGTCAAAACTCATAACAAACCATGAGCATCTAAACCTGATAGCTACCATTGCTGTTTTTGTTATTATTCTTGTGCGAATATATTATTTTGCAGGATAGAATATGTATTAGCTAGAAACCGGTGAACTTTGGCAGCTGCTTCATCGTCTATATATCGGTGAGAGTAATATGCAATTAGAACTGCCGCGGAAAAGTTGAAAATTTTGAGAATTCTGGGAGGATTTCTCCCGTTGAACGAATAATTTATAGTAAATCAGTTCGACAGCAATGATTAAAATGATTAATGATAAGGAGCACAGCCTAATGCGTCATTGGAAGTGGGCAGTATCAGCCCTGATTTGTGTTGCATTTCTAGCTTTTGTCAGCTCAGCCGCGAGTGCGGTTGAAATGAAACTTGCTGGTATAAAACTCGGTGTGCCAGCAACCGACGTGCTGAAAAGATATGGCAATCCTACGAGAATTACCATAGGGTCGCAGGTCGTTGGAACAGTAACAACCACCACTGGTCCTTTGCTTGGACCCGGGGTTCAGCCTGGTCTGCCGACTACTGGCGGCGGTTATGGATACGGAACCGAACCTGGAGCACTGCCGGGATTTCCTGGCATGGGAACACCGGGGACATCATATCCTGGGATGCCCGGAACACCAGGAATGCCAGGCACTACGGGAACAACGGTTGGACCTGCGCAGGTGCAGTCTGTTGTGACTGAAACACAAGTCACGTGGACTTATGACTGGCCGGATGGGATTACAACCGAGTTTCTAATCTCCTCAACTGGAAAAGTTGTGCAGATAACGATTGGTGGGCTGCAGCCGAGCAAAATGTCGGTTACGTCTAGAGGAATCAAACTTGGGTCTACCTACAAAGACGTTATTTTCAAATACGGCTGGCCAGAGAGTCAGTCTACGGCTGGGCGTTACTTCCGACTAAGCTATGCAGACAAACACCGAGTAGTTTTTACTCTGCTCGACAAAAAAGTAGTTGGAATTACGATTGCTCTACAGTCTCAATAATTGAGGTGATACAAGTTGACCTCATCCCGCTACCCCCTGGATGAAATCCGGGACAGGTGCAACATATTAGACATCGTTTCGCCATACGTTGCACTAAAGCGGAGTGGGAAGAATTATAAAGGACTGTGTCCGTTTCACTCGGAAAAGACTCCATCTTTCGTAGTCAGCCCAGACGCGCAGAGATGGAAGTGTTTTGGCTGCGGTGCGAGTGGCGATGTGTTCACATTCGTTATGCAGATAGAACACCTTACATTCGCAGAAGCAGTAGAGCAACTTGCTGCTAAGGTCGGCGTGAAGATCACTTACGACCCAAGAGAATCAAAAGCAGCCAGTGAGCGAGACAAAATCCTGCGCATTAACAGCATTGCGGCTCAGTTCTTTCAGAGATCGCTCGAACAATCGGCAAATGCTCAAGAGTATGTGAGACGGCGTGGCATAACCAACGAAACCATGAAAAAATTCAAGATTGGTTATGCACCTTCTGAATGGCAGGCTTTGGCAGATTATTTGAGAGGTCAAGGCATAAAACCTGAAGATGCTGCAAAAGCAGGTCTGCTAATCGCACGAGAGTCTGGACAGGGTTTTTATGATAGGTTTCGTAATAGACTGATCTTTCCAATTCAAGATGTACAGGATAGAATAATTGCTTTCGGCGGCAGAGCGTTGGATGATGATCAAGTCAAATACATAAACAGCCCAGAGTCTGTGGTATTTGCAAAAAACCGAACTCTTTATGCACTAAATTTTGCTCGCAAAACAATAGCAGAAAAAGGTTTCGCAATTATTGTCGAAGGGTATATGGATACTTTGGCTGCACATGAAGCAGGGATTGCAAATGTTGTAGCTACGATGGGAACTGCTCTTACAGCAGATCACGTAAAAATATTAGGGAGATATATACGAAAGGCAGTAATAGCATTTGATGCAGACTCAGCAGGAATGGCGGCAGCAATTCGCGGCGGACCGATGTTTGATGAAGCAGAATTTGACGTGCGAATAGCGCCGATGCCTGCGGGAGAAGACCCTGATAGCTTTATCAGAAAAAGTGGGACTGCGGCATTTTTGGAAACGATTGCCGAAGCAAAACCGATTCCAGACTATCGAATATCTGTTATTGCTGCAAAACATGATATTAATACAAAAGAAGGTAGACTTGCTCTGCTAAAAGAAGTGATGCCGGTAATTGCTGAGGTAGATAAACAGATGGAGCGAGAGAGATTAATCTCGCTGGTATCGCCATACCATCCAAACTTCAGCAAAGGCATTGCACCTGCAGAAATGCATATAAGGCAGGAAGTTGAGAAACTGCGCAGAAAAAAAACGCAGGGCGGATATAGAAAAGGTACAGAAGAAACATCTGAAGCCGAAAAAATCGGACAAATAGATTTGATAAGTAATGAAGGAAAAGCCGTCCGAAAAGCAGAAAAAGAATTATTGAGTATTATCATTCGCGGTGAAGCTGAAGCCGCTGATATATTCGAAAAAGTTTCGCCGGAGCAGTTCATTGGAGAAGACTCAGCAGAATTAGCAAAAGCGATAAAAATGGAGTGTGAAAGCAGAAAATCGTTTGATATAAACAGTTTGGCGGCAAAGATAGCAGGATCACCGGCAGAAGGACTGTTAAATGAGCTACTTGTTACTGAACCAGAAAATCTGCCGGTCGAAGATCTGATAGCCGCATTGACTGCGTATAGACGCAGAGAACAGGAAAAACGATTTCGGCTGCTTGCAGACAAGATAGAACGTGGTGAAATAAAAAGAACTGATAAAGAATTCGCTGAATATTGGGAGTTGGTACGCGAATTGCACAACTAATTAATGGATTTATTGTGCGTCTATTTTCATTATACACAGAAAATCGAAGGGAGTTGGCCTAAGTGGCTGTTGACCAACTAAAAGATAGTGATGATATCCAGACGCTTATTGATGAAGGTAAGCGTAAGGGAATTCTTACGCAAGAAGAAATAAGCGATACCCTCAGCCATCACGAGGAACTGGACGTAGACGCTTATGAGGATCTGCTCCAGACCTTCGCGGATGAGGGCATACGGATTATAGATAAAGCCGGGGGTTTTGCGTCATTACCTGACGCTTTACACCCGGATGAAGTACTTGTACACGAGCCGATAGTTCCAGAAGAAGAACTGGTACCTACCGAAAGTATGCCGCTTGACGACTCCGTGAGAATGTGGCTGAAGGAGATCGGAAAAACGCCGCTTTTGACTATGGAGCAGGAAGTAGAGCTTGCTAAGCGTATAGAAGCCGGCGATGAAGAAGCCAAGACCATACTCACAGAAGCTAACTTGAGGCTAGTTGTTAGCATAGCAAAACGCTATAGCGGTAGAGGCATGTCTTTTCCAGATCTAATTCAGGAAGGCAACATAGGGCTTATACGAGCTGTGGAGAAATTCGATTATCGCAAAGGGTATAAGTTCAGCACGTATGCAACCTGGTGGATAAGACAGGCTATAACTCGCGCAATAGCTGATCAGGGTCGCACAATACGCATTCCTGTTCACATGGTTGAAACAATCAACAAGCTTATCAAGACTTCAAGCCAGCTTCTTCAGGAACTGGGAAGAGTGCCTACGCCTGAGGAGCTTGCAAGAGAGATGGGACTGCCGACAGAAAGAGTGATAGAGATAATGCGCATCGCGCCTGATCCGCTGTCGCTCGAAACTCCAATTGGAGAAGAAGAAGACAGCCATCTTGCTGATTTTATACAGGATCAAGAAACCGTATCACCAGCAGAAGCCGCTAACAATGCAATTCTTCGAGAGAAAATAGAAGATGTGTTGAATAATCTAACCGAAAGAGAGCGGGATGTTCTCAAAATGCGGTTTGGGCTTGACGACGGATATTCCAGAACACTGGAAGAAGTTGGCAAAGAGTTCAAAGTAACCAGAGAAAGGATAAGGCAGATAGAAGCTAAAGCATTAAAGAAGCTACGGCATCCAAACCGAAGCCGCAAGCTAAAAGACTACATCGAATAACCTGGCCACTAGTTAAACAAATGGAGAATCAAAACGGCGGTCGAACAAAAAATAATTCGACCGCCGTTTTAGCAATTTAGCTATTTTTCAGCGCTTCTATATACTTATCAGCAGAATTGGCTGCAATTGCACCATCTGCACAAGCCGTAACAACCTGTCTAAAACTCTTCTTTCTGGCATCACCCGCTGCAAATACGCCTGGGACATTTGTGTGCATGTCTTCATCGGTTAATATATAGCCGGATTCATCCATGGCTACTTGGCCAGCTAAAAAAGCAGTGTCCGGATCTTGTCCTATAAGCACAAAAACTCCATCTACAGGCAGTTCACTTACTTTGCCTGTTTTCACATTTCGAAGTCGAAGTCCAGTAACTACATCATCGCCGACGATTTCGTCTACTACTGTATCCCATATCACATGGATTTGAGGGTTTGCAAATGCACGATCCTGTAACATTTTCGCGGCGCGGAACTTATCTCGCCTGTGAATTATGGTTACCTCGGTAGCAAATTTAGTCAGGTAGCAGGCATCCTCCACCGCTGTATCCCCACCTCCAACCACTGCAAGTTTCTTATCTCTAAAAAACCAGCCATCACATGTAGCACAGTAGCTCACACCACGCCCACTAAGTTCCCTCTCACCTGGAACATTCAATGTTCGATACTTCGCACCAACAGCTATTATTACTGCACGTGACTTGAAATCCCCCTTAGTAGTCCGAACAATCTTTTCTGCAGATGAAAGATCGAGAGATTGAACCTCAGCAGTCTCAAACTTCAGACCAAACCTTTCAGCCTGCAGGCGCATCGATTCAGCTAACTCTGGACCACTGATTGGTTCAACCAAACTGGGGTAATTTTCTATACGCTCAGTAATCATCATAGTGCCACCAGGTATTCCTCGCTCTACCAAAAGTGCATCAAGTTTTGAACGTGATGAATATATTCCGGCAGTTAATCCTGCAGGTCCTCCACCTATGATGATTACGTCATACATTTTATTGTTTATCCCTCCAAGATTTGTTGTTTCTACAATCCGACGATCTCACAATTATACCATTTGAAGTATGAAGAATCACAACGTAGTGCGGCGCTCTTGACACTCATTACCAGTGATAGATACAATTTCACTAGAAACTGAATGTTATGCGGACGGGATTGAGGCTAACCGCCCGATCCCGTTTATTCACGTTTACGGCGGCTTTACGAGGAGATATGAAAGAAACACGTTATAATCCACAAGAAATTGAACCTAAATGGCAACAGCGCTGGCGAGAGGCAGATCTATTCAAATGTAGAGAGGATAAAACAAAGGAGAAGTTCTACTGTTTGGAGTTCTTCCCCTACCCCAGCGGCGACGGATTATCAGTAGGACACTGCAGGAATTATATCCCCACCGATGTAATATGCAGATACAAAAGGATGCGAGGCTTTGAGGTTCTTCATCCAATGGGATGGGATGCGTTCGGACTTCCTGCAGAAAACGAAGCCATAAAGAAGAAAAGCCATCCCAGCAAAACAGTTCCTCTATATGTCGCCAACTACAAAAGACAGATGAATATGGTTGGCCTTTCTTATGATTGGTCGCGCGAGATAAATTCATCAACTCCTGAATACTATCGCTGGACACAGTGGATATTCCTGCTGCTCTACAAACGAGGATTAGCTTATCGTGCATCAGCACCAGTTAACTGGTGCCCGTCATGTGGAACGGTGCTAGCAAACGAAGAGGTCGAAGGCGGCAAGTGTTGGCGATGTGGATCAGACGCTGAGAAACGAAATCTGCCACAGTGGTTCTTCCGAATAACCGCCTACGCAGATAGACTTGCTGACGATCTAGATTTGATTGATTGGCCAGAGTCAATCAAGACCATGCAGAGAAACTGGATTGGCCGAAGCGAAGGCGTAGAGTTTGAGATGAAAATTGCTGGGCATGATGCAAGTATGCGGGTGTTTACAACACGCGTAGACACAGTTTTTGGAATGTCTTTCGCTGTTCTAGCACCAGAACACCCGCTCGTTGACGTTATAACAACGCCAGATAAAAAATCCGAAGTAGAAGCGTATGTTCAAAAAGCTAGGATGACTTCGGAAATAGACAGGCTTTCAACCGAGCGTGAGCGCGATGGCGTATTCACGGGTGCTTATGCTATCAACCCAATGAACGGCGAAAAAGTGCCAGTATTTATTGCCGACTACGTGCTTCTGACTTACGGAACTGGCGCTATAATGGCTGTGCCGGCACATGATACCAGGGATTTCGACTTTGCCAAACGTTACAATCTGCCTATACCGGTTGTGATTGCACCAGATGGTTGGGATGGCAAGCCGCTTTCTGAAGCATACGTTGGGGTTGGAACAATGGTTAACTCCGGCCAATTCAATGGGCTTAACAGCGAAATCGGCGCAAAGAAAATCGCCGAATATATGACCGAAAAGGGTATTGGTCAAGTGAAAGTAAACTACAGACTGCGCGATTGGCTGATATCGCGGCAGAGATATTGGGGAGCGCCGATACCAATAGTTTACTGTGGTCAATGCGGGGAAGTGCCTGTTCCGGAATCTATGCTGCCGGTTGAGCTGCCGTATGTTGAGCATTATCAACCTTCTGGAACAGGGGAATCGCCGCTTGCTACAATACCTGAGTTTGTTTATACAGAGTGTCCAACATGTGGAGGTCCTGCCAAAAGAGAAACTGACACTATGGGAGGTTTTGCGTGCTCGAGCTGGTATTTTCTGCGCTATGCCAGCCCGCACTGCGACTATGCCCCATTCGAAAAAGATGCTGTATCATACTGGCTGCCCGTAGACTTGTATGTAGGTGGAGCAGAACACGCTGTAATGCATCTGCTTTATGCGAGATTCTGGACAAAGGTACTCCATGACGCAGGATTAGTACCTTTTGTTGAACCATTCCAAGTTCTAAGAAACCAAGGGATGGTGTTGGCACCAGACCCAAGACACAAGGGAGTTTGGGTAAAGATGTCCAAGTCTAAGGGGAATGTTGTAACACCTGATGAAGTTGTAGCCAGATATGGTGCGGATTCTCTGCGGGTATATGAGCTATTTGTGGCGCCACTCGACGACAGCATTCAGTGGAGCGAAGAAGGTATAAACGGTATGTACCGATTCCTGTCAAGAGTGTGGAGGCTTGTAGAAGATTATCGCAAAAACTATTACAAGTCTTGGCGCGATAATATATCTTCCGCACGCAATGAAACCTCAGAATCGCGCGCGCTTTCGAGAAAAACACACCAAACACTTGCTAAAGTAACAGAAGATATAGAGACACTTCAGTTCAACACTGCCGCTGCTGCTCTGATGGAACTTACTAACGAAATCTACAAATATGTGCAGACAGTGAAGATTGATGGAAAATCACCCGTGTTATCCGAAGCGTTAGAGCTGTTACTCTTGATGCTCTCGCCAATGGCACCGCATATATGTGATGAACTTTGGAACAAATTGGGACATGAGGGCTTTATGCTCAATCTAGCTTGGCCAGATTTCGATCCAGAAGTAGCAAAAGCAGACGAAATTACAATTGTTATCCAAGTAAATGGTAAAGTACGCGACAAACTGACTGTGCCCGCAGACACTGATGCCAAAACTATAGAGCAGCTTGGACTAAACAGCGAAAAAGTAAGAAGCATTATCGAAGGCAAGCAAATTCGCAAAGTGATAGTAGTACCTGGCAAGCTTGTGAACATAGTAGTGGCTGAGCAATAATAATCTAGAAAAGATAACGTTATTCACTCTGCTCAGGCACCGATTCGGCTTCGTGTGCATTTTCTTTGTAGTCGCATTCTTTATTCGAACATTTGTAGCCTTGGAGTTTGCCCCAGCGGCTGTTGTTCTCAACCATAATAGAGCCGCATGTTGGACATCGACGATCTATCGGTTTATCCCAAGATACAAAATCGCAATTAGGCCACCTGTTGCAGCCATAGAACTTCTTGCCGCGTTTTGAGGTTTTCTGCACTACCTTACCTTCGCCACACACAGGACAAGCGACACCTATTTCGGGATCCATGGATATGGTAGTTTTACATTCAGGATATCCTGAACAGCCCATAAACTCTCCATTTCTGCCCATACGTATTACCATCTTTCGTCCACAGTTTGGACACACTTGATCTGTTTCGCGCGGCTGCATTATGGGAATTTTCTCAGTCTTCGGCCTGAGAATTTCTTTGCATTCAGGATTGGAACATTTGAAATAAACGCCGAATTTACCGTGCTTCGACTCCATCGCATTACCACACTTTGGACAGATCTTTTCTCCATCATCTTCACCCCACTGCGCTTTTTTAATCGCATCCTCGAAAGCCCCATAGAAATCTCTAAGAACTTTATGCCATTCGAGCTTACCAGTTTCTATTTCGTCCAAGCGGTTTTCAACCGAAGCTGTAAACTTGACGTCAAGTATCTCAGGAAAATGAGCCACCAAATAATCTGTTACGGCGAAACCAATCTGCGTAGGCTTGAACTTCCCCTTCTCTTTCACAACATAATGCCGCTGCTGAATAGTAGAAATTATCGTCGCATAGGTGCTTGGTCTACCTATTCCCTGTTCTTCAAGCGCCCGAACCAGCGATGCCTCGGTATAGCGAGGCGGAGGTTCAGTGAAATGCTGCTTTGGATCAAGCTTTATAAGATTCAGCAATTCTCCGACCGAAAGCTGGGGCAACGGCGGCTTTTCTTCTTCAGGCAAATCTTCTGTATCCCTGCCTTCAGAATATACCGCTCTAAACCCCTGAAACTTAACTACCGATCCTGAAGCACGAAAAGTAAACTGCTTGGCGCCAATGTCAACAGTTGTCACATCAAACACGGACTGACTCATCTGGCTTGCTAAAAACCTCTGCCAAATGAGCTTGTAAAGCTTTTGTTGATCTGGTGTCAGATATTTAGCCACATCCTCAGGACGGCGGTTTATGGATGTGGGTCTGATGGCTTCATGAGCATCCTGAGCTCCTTTTCTTTTGAGCTGTCGAGGCGTTTTAGGCGCATACTGTTCCCCAAAGTTATTTATTATAAACTCTCGTGCTTCAGCTTGAGCTTCAGCAGCTACACGTGTAGAATCAGTTCGCATATAGGTTATAAGTCCTATATGCCCCATCTCACCCATCTCGATGCCTTCGTATAGCTGCTGCGCAACGGTCATCGTGCGATTAGCTGTAAAATTCAGTTTACGTGCAGCTTCTTGCTGAAGAGTGCTAGTGATGAAAGGCGCAGGCGGATTTCGTCTAACTGTTTTCTTGCCGATTTTCGAAACCCGATACTCTGCACCATTTAGTTCATCAACAATACTCATGGCCTGCTCTTCGTTTCTTATCTCAGCTTTCTCATCACCAATCAAAACCAGTTTAGCCTCAAACGGCTCTTCGCGATCCTGTGGAGTAAGCAGAGCTTCTATTGACCAGTATTCTTCGGGAACAAAAGCTTCTATCTCTCTTTCACGATCACAGATAAGTCTAACCGCAACAGACTGCACGCGCCCCGCCGAAAGATTTTTTTGGATCTTCTGCCACAAAAGAGGACTTAGATTATACCCGACAACACGGTCGAGCACACGTCTTGCCTGTTGTGCATTTACCAGGTTCATATCTAGGTCTTGTGGACTGCGCAAAGCTTCAGTAACAGCACCACGAGTTATCTCGTTGAAACGAATTCGCTTTGGAGACTTGAGACCAAGTGCAATTTTCAAATGCCAAGCAATCGCCTCGCCTTCTCTATCAGGATCAGATGCGATATATACGTTTTCTGCATTCTTAGCAGCTTCTTTCAGTTTTTCAATTACTACACGGCGCTCAGGAATAACTTCGTACTCAGGCTCGAAATTATCTTCAACATCAACGCCAAACTTTTTCTTCGGCAAGTCGCGAACATGCCCCATTGAAGCCTCGATCTGATACTCCGAGCCTAGAAAGTTTTTCAGCGTCCGCGTTTTCGCAGGCGATTCAACTATAACAAGTGATTTTCCCATCGCATACCTCTTGCACAAATCCATAAAACGAGCACGGCTCAGTATGCTATCACAGCATAAGCCATCAACGCAAGAGAAATTATTGGACAAATATCGAATTATTTACTGCCCATAACTCTGCCGAGGTTACACATTCCCATAAAAATCACAGCGCAAACCTAATTTATCTATCTTATTCTGATTCTTATACTTGTAAACAAGCCGCAGGTTTGGTAGCATTGGCACAGATGCGGTATGGAGGTTAGCTAGATGCTTGCAATTCTTGTAGTCGGAGACGATGCGGCTCAGGAATTCGATGAATTAGTAGACAAATACGAACGGCGTGTGTTCAATCTAATCCTACGGATTGTTGGAGATTACGACGAAGCCGCAGATCTGACGCAAGATACTTTCCTAGCCGCATACAGAGCTTTTGACAGGTTCAGGGGACAAGCCAAACCGTACACGTGGCTATATCGCATCGCAATAAACGTCTGCAAAAATAGGTTTCGCGAAAAGAAAAAACAGCAGGAAATAGAACTCGAATCAGGTAACGATGCTGCGACAACAGCCGACACGATGACGCCAGAAAAGGTGGTTCAGCAGAAGGAACTGAAAGACCTGATCGAGAATGCAATACTTAGACTGCAGGAAGACTATAGAATAGTTATAGTGCTTAGAGAAATGCACGGTCTTACATACAGAGAAATAGCGGAAGCTATGGATATATCAGAAGACGTTGTAAAAACACGACTTGCAAGGGCACGAAATATGCTGCGGCAGAAGCTTGCACCATATTTAAACCAAGAGAAATAAAAAAGCAGTTTCGAGAAATATCGGAGGAAAAAGAAATAATGAGGTTTGGGATAGCAATCTTTCTAATGATTATAGCGGCGATATCTACTCCTGTGTTTTCACAGAACGACAGCGGCAAAAAAGTCGCCCAAATTTTGATAACAGGCAATTCTAAAATCAACACAGCAACAATTGAACACGTACTCAAGCTCACACCGGGGAGCTTGTATACAAAAGAAGCAATGGAAAAAGACCGAAACGCGATCACGGCACTTGGCTACTTCCAGGCAGTATCAGTAAAAACAGAAGATACACCAGATGGGGTAAAGATCACCTACGACGTGCTAGAAAACCCTGTGGTTACAGATATAAAGCTAACAGGCACAAGCCCAATACCTGAGGAAAAAATAAAGAGTCTGCTTACTCTTCGTGCTGGACAAGTATTGAACACTAACACGCTGAACAGCGACATAGATGCAATACAACGATATTACAGCGACCTAGGATATATAGCTTTCGTCACAGAAGACACTGGCATTGATGCAGAGACTGGCGTGCTGACTATTCCGATAGTAGTAAGCACAGTTGAAAAGGTAGTCATAACCGGTAACAAGAAAACGAAAGAATATGTATTTCTTAGAGAGATGAAAACCAAACCTGGCCAAGTATTCAATATGAATACTCTGAAGCAGGATATAGCAAAAATATACAATCTAGACGTTGTAGAAGAGGTGCAGGTACCGAAAACCGAGCCTGGATCCAGCATCGGAAAAATAATAATAACAATACCTGTAACAGAGAAAAAGAGCGGACAGGTTATGGTAGGACTAGGATATAGTTCACAAAGCCAGCTTGTAGGACGAGCGGAGATATCTGAGACTAATTTCCGTGGTCGAGCAGAGAAACTAACACTGCAGTGGGAAACATCTGCGGCAAAAAAGGGTTCAGGAGATCAAACCGGAGGGACTAACAGCTTCGATATAGGTTTCGTTGAACCATGGATAGACAAAAAGAATACTTCGCTCTCAGTCAATGTATTCAACAAACTGGTTTACAGATTTGCATCAAGCTTCCCTGGAGTAGGAGGAAGCATAAACGGAGAAACATACAACGAACGCAGGAAGGGTGCTTCGTTGGGGCTTTCCAGACCATTCTCTGAACACACGCGAGGATTTATTACGTTTAGAGGTGAAACTGTACAGACAGCAGATATACCAACATCTACCGCTAATCTTACAGAAAATGGTCCGATACGCAGCATAACGCTCAAAATGCAGAAAAATACTCGAGACTTCGATAGAGATCCTGCAGTTGGATGGTTCAATTCTATTTCTTGGGAATTCGGAAATGTGGATGTAAATGAGAAATATGCTGTGGATGATGGATCAGGCGGAACAACAATTGTAACTAATCCACTTAAAGGCAGCAATAGCACTATACAGTTAGACATAAGACGCTACTGGAGTAAAGGTGGGCGTAAAACTTTGCCTGATGACAAGAGAAACACATTCGCTGCCAGACTGATGCTTGGTACAGCTATGGGGGAAATACCTTTCTTCGAACAGCTGTTTGTAGGCGGATCAGACACACTGCGAGGATATCGTGAAGATCGATTTTGGGGCAATAAGATGGCAGTTTTGAACCTTGAGTTCCGTAAACCCATAACTAAGGGCATGACTGGAGTTTTATTTGTAGATGCTGGTGACGCTTGGGGAGGCAACTCCGGTTTCACAATAAAAGGGATGGATCAGCATAAAGATTTCAGCCCCAGAATGGGAGCTGGATTAGGGATTAGAGTGGTGACACCAATTGGGCAGTTAAGATTGGACTATGGATTTGGAGATGAAGGAGCCAAGACACACTTCAGCATAGGGCATACGTTCTAGCAGCAAATTAGGCTCAAAAATAGGTTTTGGAAAAGAACGGTCAAACTGCCGATTGACCGTTCTTTTTGCTTTTGGTCTGCCGCCAGAACAAAGCAAGTGACACTATGACGCAATCTGCTTGTTCTCATCGGAACGATAAGCAACAGGCGTACATTTATTTATCGTCACAAAACTAGTAAAATTACTAGTTGACTTTGTGCAAAATCCTATGTATGTTTCTGTACTACGTATTTATGCATAACAATTTGATAAAACGCACAGTTCGCTACATAAATATATAAGATATAAGCCTTATAGGTGGGCAGCAAATGCCTGTGGAAGTAAGGTAGCATCGCGGATTGGATGGTGAAGATGGCAACTAAGCCGCAGAAGCGTATTGACCTTGCCATTAAACCATCTCATATCGCATCAACCTCGCGAAGACGAGGAAAACAAATGAGGGGAGGTCAAAACAATGCGTAGAGCGCTCAAACTTTGGGTTTGTTTGAGCAGTGCGATGCTGGGGATAATGATGCCATGCTTTGGCGTTACTGTACTTTGGAAAGCACCAAGCGTCGCCATCCACACAAACCAGCCTTACTCAAGCCTCGAGTTCGAAAATCCGCTGAATGGCACTGAAAAAGTGTTCGGCTATAGAATGCTTGAGTGGCTGGATGCTGACTATTCGCCACCCAATTGGTACGATGATTGGACAGTATCTCACCCACAAGAAATAGACGGTTGTGAAACCGAAATCTGGATGCGTCGGGCGGGTCATTCCTGCTGGACAAACACAACCGTCCCAAGCACCATCATATCAATTCATCTTGTTGGTGATGATAACGACGGTGTAGCACAGATTTCAGTTGACGGTGCAGCAGTTGCGACACTGGATATGGGAACCCAATGGCCGCCACAGCCTACGTGCGTTATTGTAAGCAATCTACCCTATCAAACACACACAATCCAGGTAGATGACAATGGCTTTGGACCAAGCGGATATGGCACAGATGTGGCCGTGCTGGGAACTGCGGCGCTTGAAGAAAAACCAATCAAATGGGAGCAACCCCCGACTCCTTACACCGGAGAAAACATCTACTACGGATGGAACGAGATGTCGCAGCACGAAGGTGACATGATTGTCGCAGATGACTGGGTATGTGAAAATACAGACCCAATCACACGAGTAACTTGGTGGGGTTCCTATATCGGATTACAAGGAGCTGTTCCAGAAAAAACACCCGATTCGTTCCATCTTAGCATCTGGACGGATATACCTGCTGGAATAGATGCACCTTTCAGTCATCCCGGAACGTGTATCTGGGCAACTAATATACCAGCAGACGGACTGGGACAATTTGTCGGATGGGAATTTGATCCTATACGACAAACCTATGAAGCCTGTTTCCGCTACGAAGCAGATCTCCCACAACCTTTCTGGCAGGAACAACCGCGTGCTATTCTCTGGCTCAGCATTGCAGCTCACTACAATGATGGTAATCCTGGACCCAATCCATGGGGCTGGAAAACACGGCTGCGAGATCCGTCATCAACGGCACCAGATGGCGCTGTAAAGATGATACCTACTACAGCTATGCCTGGTGATATTTTTATGTGGGGCTATCCAATAATATGGCCTCCTGACGGAAGTCAGTGGGATATGGCATTCGAGATGACGGCAGATCGCAGAATAACCGAGATCAAATGGAATCAGCCACCAACCACATGGCCAACATCCAACACATTCCGCGGTTGGGATGAACCATCCATCGCTGGATCACGACAAATAGTCGCTGACGACTGGGTATGCACAAGCTCTCAGCCGATTACAAGCATACAATGGTGGGGATCTTATCCGGGTTGGCAAGATCCTACTCCACCTCCCATGGGACCGCCGATGTTCAATATTTCCATCTGGACAGACGTGCCTGCTGGAATCGGACTACCATTCAGCCATCCAGGAACTTGTATCTGGCAGATAACAGTGCCGCGCGAGATTACAATGGAAAGATTCGCCGGATTCGATGAGTATCCTGGTCATATGATAGATGCCTGCTTTGCCTACAAAGTAGATCTGCCGCAAGAGATGTGGTTCTACCAAACACCTGGAATATACTGGCTCTGCGTGGCAGCAGAGGATCCATTAGGAATGTCTATGCAATGGGGTTGGAAAACACGGCTGCGTGAGATGTCCCAAGCTCCGGACGCTGCAGTGAGAACTTGGAATCCGACGACCCCATTCCCCGGCGCTATTTGGATAGCAGGTGAACCAATTATCAGCGACCTAGGAACGTGGTGGGATACTTCATTCCAACTTATTGGCACCACCATTATCAAATATCTGAAATGGTCGCAGCCGCCAACAACATGTAAACCGCCTAATACATACTCAGGTTGGGATGAACCCTCAATCTACGGACACATGGCGGCTGATGACTGGGTATGCCTTGGCAACAAACCAGTTTCCGATATCCATTGGTGGGGATCATTCGCAGGATGGAGTTATAGAGAGATTCCTCCGACCGAAATACTGCCCAGCGGCTTCCATATAGCTATCTGGACAGATACGCCTGCCGGGCAAGGAACACCATTCAGTCACCCAGAAACAGTTATATGGGAAAAGGTATTCGATATCAACAGTATAGGAATAACATTCGAAGGATGGGATATTGATCCAAGAGATCCAATGATGCAGCCCGAAGCTTGCTTCCGATTTGATCTTGATCTGCCCAACGGTGACTGGTTCTATCAAGGTGGTGAACCACCAAACATATATTGGTTGAGTATTGCAGCAGTATATGACCATCTCGAATTCCCTCCAGATCAAGTCTGGGGTTGGAAAACGAGGCCGAGAGTTGATTCGTTGGCACCGGATGCAGCTGTACGAATATTCGAGCCAAAAGTTCCAATCATGGGCGCCCAATTCTATGACGGATATCCGATTTGGGATATTGAACGTGAGTGGGATCTGGCATTCACGCTGACTACAGTAAAGGAAAGACCAGGCACGCTCACAATAGAAAGCACAAACAGGATACGCGATCACTTCTGGTGGCCAAATCCTGATCCTTGGAACGAGATGCTGCAGGTGACAGCAACAGCAGATCTTACGGAACCAGTGAGATGGGATACCATAACGCTTCAACCCGGCGGCACTGGTGATGATGCTCTTGATATCAGTTCGGTAGATATCTGGATGGATAATAATGGCAACGGAGAGGTTGACCCAACTGATACTCTTATAGTATCAAGCAATTACCCAGCCGACGATACTGCCGTGACAATTAATATGACTGGATATCTGGCATCAGTGGTAATACCTCCAGGTGGCGCCATATCTGTGCTGATATCCTACACAATGGCACCTTCGGCATCTCCGCCTGAAACATTCCGATTCAACGTTATAGCTGCTACAGGAACAGGGATGAACAGCGGATCTCCTGTAGAAATAAGACTGATACCTGACCCTATTCCAAGCGCGCTGAAAGTGGTCGGGGTAAGACCTATATCAATTGGACAAGCGAAGCTAGCAATTACACCTGGCTCAGTGCTGCTTGACGGCAAAGTCGTTACGGCTGATTTCACAGGCAGAATGGGATTGTTCTACATTGAAGAAGAAGATAGGTCGAGCGGCATTGGTGTGCTATGCGAACCCATTTCACCACTACTAGTTGGACAGAAAGTTTCGGTCTATGGACGTACGATACTGCTTTATCCAGGTGGAACCGAAGTTGTCATATTGCCAGAATACATCCTACCAGGTCAGATGACAACCAAAGTGCCATTGGTCGGCACCAACAACCGCAACTCTGGAGGCTCGTTCTTCGGACAGCAGATGTTCGTGTTTGACGATGTCTGGAATGGAAAACCAAGCGCAGGGCTAAACAACATCGGCTCGTTGATGAAGCTGTGGGGACGAGTTACCGGATTAGATCTTAATCCAAGATGGCTGCCGGCTGGCATTCCAGCAACGCCGGTTATCTGGCTGGACGACGGATCTGGCTTGAAAGATGGCACCATTGATAGGCTCACAGGCAAACCAAACATTGGTGTGGCGGTGCTTCTGCCGCCTGGAATGCTACCAATCGAGCCTGGCAATCCGTTCTACTGGACAGTAACAGGCATACTAAAGGATGTGCCCAATATGGGATGGATCATCCCTGCACCCATCAGGCTACTTGTGCCGCGCAGTGAAATGGACTTTACAAGTTATGACACCAGCGGAGAACCAAGGTAGCACAGCCGCAAGTCGCCCAATCTTAATCGATATAGGTTACAGGCGGATGTGACTAGTGGAACAGATTGGGCGATTGCAAAGGGGGCTGCCTGCTATAGCAGGCAGCCCCCTGTTTTTAATTTTTAACAAGCAGTATTTTCTCCAGACGAGACCTGCAGTGGTTATAGCTGTGCCGGCTAGAGTGAGAATTGATGAAGGCTCGAGAATGATTGGTATACATAAGCTTTATAGACGTCCGCACACCATCAAGAAGTCTATACCAAAGCCAAACATATCCCAGTAAGAAGGCTGATATTGGCGCAGAATTGTTTTAGAATGCAGATGAACGTTTCGACACAAATGGTTGACAATACAACAGTTGAATTCTGCAACAACCAATTTGGAACGATGTATAGTGTATTTGACGCATTGAAGCGGTGGGTGTTAAACTTAATGAAGAACCGGCCGGCTGCGGATATCATCCTGCTGGTTCGTTTTATTTATCATATTTCTGCTTCCAGAAAGTATTTATTTATACGAGGTTTGCTTACTATATGATGCTGCTTGGAACTCAGAGAATAAATAAGCAAGGGGTTTTGGAGATTGGCGGCTGTGATACGGTTGAGCTTGCGCATAAATTCGGCACACCATTGTATGTTATGGATGAAGATCTGATTCGACAGAACTGTCGAAGGTACGTGTCTGCATTCCGAGCACTGTATCCAGATACTGACATTGCTTTCGCTGGCAAATCGTTTATGACAACAGCCATGTGCCGAATAGTAGCACAGGAAGGGATGTTTTTGGACACTGCATCAGCCGGCGAGCTTCACACAGCACTCACTGCAGGGTTTCCGATGGAGCGAGTACTGCTTCACGGCAGCAACAAATCTGTAGAAGAGCTTCAGTTAGCCGTAAAACTAGGCGTAGGCAGGATTGTAATAGACAATCTGCTCGAAATAGAGCGGTTGAACGATATTGCAGAAAAATCAGGCAAGCGCGTAGGCGCGATGCTCAGGCTTACACCAGGGATAGATCCACACACACATAAACTAATACGCACTGGACAGGCTGATACAAAGTTTGGATTCAATATAAAAGACGGACAGGCTGCTGCTGCGCTTGAGATGACGCTCGAGAGTAGGAATATCGAACTTAAAGGTTTTCACTGTCACATAGGCAGTCAGCTGCTGGACAGCAGCACGCATGAACAGGCAGTGAAGATTATGGTGGGATTCATCGCTAACGCAGCTGGAGTCGGATATAAAGCAGAGGAATTGAACATCGGCGGCGGACTTGGAATACGATACTTACCTGAACACAATCCACCTAGCATTGAGGAATTTGCCGAGCGCATAGTGAGCACGCTGAATGCAGAGATAAAGAAGTATAATTTACACAAGCCTCGGCTTATGCTTGAGCCAGGGCGATCAATAGTTGGCGAAGCAGGAACTACTCTGTATACGATTGGCGCTATAAAAACGGTGCCAATTAAGGAACATCCAGGCAGGCGGATATATGTGTCTGTGGACGGAGGCATGTCTGATAATCCAAGGCCTGCGCTTTATGATGCCAAATACAGTGCAATAATCGCCAACAAAGCGGCAATGAAAGGCGACACAGTGGTTACCATAGCTGGAAAACACTGCGAAACTGATAATCTGATATATGACATATTGCTTCCATCGCCGCAGACCGGAGACATTCTGGCGGTACAGAGCACAGGAGCCTATAATTACTCTATGGCTTCAAACTATAACAGGTTCCCAAGACCTGCAGTCGTGCTGGTGTCCAGCGGTAAAGCAGAGGTAATAGTCAAACGAGAGACTCTGGATGATCTGGTAAAACAAGATATAATTCCTAAGAAACTAAGCGGCTAGAATCGAAGGCAGAAGTAAGTTATTTTGGAACATTTCAACGCAGTAAGTTTTCTTACGAGCATGTTTGTGCTCATAATCTCCATTACAGCGCATGAGTTCGCTCATGCGAAAATGGCAGATTTGGCAGGTGATCCTACACCACGTCGAGCGGGCAGAATATCGCTCAATCCGATAGATCATCTGGATCCATTGGGCACAATAATGATGGTTTTGACGTCAATAACAGGCATAGGTATAGGCTGGGCAAAGCCAGTGCCTGTGAATCCGTGGAATTTTCGTCGTCCAAGATTCGACAATATAAGAGTTTCAATGGCTGGTCCGTTTGCAAACCTGACTCTTGCGTTTATATTCGCGCAGTTCATCAGATTTGGACATGAAAATACAGCGTTGGTAGGACTGCTGGATCGCTTCGTATTGATAAACATTGCGCTGGCAATATTCAATCTTTTGCCGATAGCGCCACTAGACGGGTCACATGTAGCATCTAGTCTACTGCCACCAAAACTTGCACGAAGTTATGACTCTTTTATGTCAATGTATGGACCGATTCTATTCATAGGACTTGTGCTTTTGGTGCCGGGACTGCTGAGTATGCTGCTCGGACCACCGGTGTTTTTTATCTACAGACTGTTCGCAGGCGGATAGCCGTTTTGCCAAGCACAATGAGATCTGACGCATAAGTGAGGAGATTTGAAATGAACAAACTCAGGATACTAAGCGGGATGCAACCAACAGGACAACTTCATCTTGGTAATTATGAAGGCGCTCTTAGAAACTGGGTTAGACTTCAAGATGAATATGAATCATTTTTCTGTATAGTTGATTGGCATGCTCTTACTACACTTTATGATCGTACGGAGGAAATAAAATATAACACTCGGCAGGTAGCGATTGATTATGTAGCGGCTGGGCTGGATCCGGAAAAATGTGCGATATTTGTTCAGTCGCACGTGAAAGAGCACGCAGAACTGCATCTTCTTTTTTCGATGATTACTCCTGTGCCTTGGCTTGAAAGAGTGCCTACTTACAAGGAAAAGACAGAGAACCTACAGATTGAGTCGGCAAGCTATGGGCTGTTAGGGTATCCAGTGCTTCAGGCAGCAGATATATTGATATATAAAGCAAACGTTGTGCCTGTTGGAAAAGATCAACTACCGCATCTTGAGCTTACACGCGAGATATGTAGAAGATTCAACTTCTTATATGGAGAAGTATTTCCTGAGCCGCAGGCAAAGCTCACCAAATATGCATTGATGCCAGGACTAGACGGACGCAAAATGAGCAAGAGCTACGACAATGCAATATATCTTGCTGATACAGCCGAAGAAACAGCGAACAAAATACGCACAATGTTCACCGATCCTGAAAGAAAACTGCGAACAGATAAAGGCGATCCCAGAGTTAGAAAATGCCCAGTGTTTGGACTACATCTAATCTACAACAAAAAAGAAACGGATGAGATAGAAGCGGCATGCAAATCGGCCGAGCTTGGATGTGTTGATTGCAAAAAGAGACTAATAAAAGCGATGAACGATAAACTTGAGCCGATACGTGCGCGCAGACGAGAGCTGGAGCAAAACCCGAAGCAGCTTGATGACATATTGGCTGCCGGTGCAGAAAAAGCGCGAAAAGCAGCTGCGGCTACTATGGCAGAAGTGCGATCTGCCATGAATCTAGACTGAGCTAGAAAATGGCACGCACTCAATTTTTTCTTGACAGAAAAGTGCTATAGGCGTAGAATCACTCTCAAATCCCCTTGTAGGTTGAGTCTATGCCTGAAGATATATTCAACTCGCTTTATCAGGCCATCTCAGAGCTTCCGGTAATAGATGCACACGAGCATCTGTATCCGGAAAGCACACGCACAAACGCCGAAGTAGATGTATTCACGCTTTTTTCACATTACACACAGCATGACCTAAGATCTGCCGGAATGCCTAATAATGAGATGGAGCAGTTGTTCGACAGAAACCTTCCTGTGAAAGAAAGATGGAAAATATTTGAGCCTTACTGGCAGAAAATCAAACACACATGCTTCGCAAGACCAGCGATTATAGCAGCGGAACATTTTTACGGATTTGACGAAATAAGCGATAAAACATGCGAGGCGCTGTCGGAAGCAATCAGAAAAGCCAATACGCCTGGTATATATGATCGGGTTCTAAAGGATGCATGCAGGATACAAGCGGCACTAACAGTATGCGGCACAACAGACCTTGACACTCCCCTACTTATACCACTAATGGAAATGCCAATGGTGCACTATGGCGACACGTGGGAAGCTATTGAGCAGCCTATATTTGAGCCGGAAACAACGGTGCGGCGACTGGATGATCTTTTAGAAGCCGCAAAGCGATATATACACAGAGTTAAAACCGAAGGCGCTGTCGGACTTAAAATGCTTGCCGCACCTTACGGCGAGCCATCTAGAGAAAGCGCACTAAGAGTATTCGACGATCTTAAGGAAGGACATGTTAAACAACTTCCAGAGGCTAAGTGGCCGGATTTCAGGCTCGGCAGCAACCCACTTCGCGACTATATTATAGATGAGTGCATACACACAGCGGCCGAGCTGGATCTAACTGTTGCAGTGCATACCGGATATTGGGGTGACTGTAGAACGCTGGATCCACTGCATATGATACCTTTGTTTTATAGGCATCCAAATGCGCGATTCGATGTGTTTCATCTAGGATATCCTTGGATAAGACAAACGCTACTTCTAGGCAAAAATTTCCCAAACGTATGGGTTAATCTATGTTGGACACATATAATATCGCAGGAATGCGCTACGGCTGCAATCGAAGAGGCATTGGATTTACTGCCGATCAACAAAATATCCGCATTTGGAGGCGACTACAATCTACCTGTAGAGAAGGTTTATGGACATCTGGTGATGGCACGGGAAGACGTTGCAAAAGCACTCACTGCCCAGATAAAACAAGGTAGGATGACGGAAAATAAAGCTTTGGAAATAGCAGGCAGATGGTTTTTCGATAATCCTAAAACACTTTACAGATTGAAAATCTAAACTATGAGACTTGCAAGAAGACAAACAAATCCATACCAGATTGTGCTTCCTATATTCGAGGGACCGCTTGACCTGCTGCTTCATCTTATACACGAAAATAAGCTTGACATTTATGATATTCCAATCGCACAAGTAACCGAACAGTATCTGCAATACCTGTCGCTTATGGAAGAGCTGGATTTGGATATTGCAGGCGAATTTCTGGTAATGGCTGCAACACTAATAGAAATAAAATCAAAAATGCTGCTGCCGCCGGACGAAACCGCCGATGAAGACGAGGAACCGATAGATCCTAGAGCACAACTCGTAGAGCGATTGATAGAATATCAAAGATACAAAGAAGCTGCAGAAATACTTAGGCAGTTCGAAGAAGAGCGCTCAAAGGTTTTCAAAAGCGGTGGCGAAGCAATAGAGATAGAATATGCACCGTTTCTTCTAAAAGACTTAACCCCTGTAGATCTGCTTGCGGCGCTACAAAGGGTATTAGCAGAAGTTGGCGAAGGCGAAGAAGAAGTAACAACCATAACCAGACGGCGAATAACCGTCAGGATGAAAATGAGTGAGATATGGCGAAGAGTTATTACAAGTGAAGACGGAGTGAATTTCGAAGAACTATTCGAAGACAAATATGATAGAACTGAAATCGTGATAACATTTCTTTCGGTGCTTGAGCTACTCAGACTCCGAAGAATAACGGTGACGCAAAAACAATTGTTCGGCGAAATAATCTTGAGAAAACGTGAATCAGTAGGCGATGAATGAACATATAGAAGAAATTACAAAAAACGGCAGACTAAAGTCTGCAATAGAATGTATGCTGTTTGTCTCTCCAGAACCGCTGCCGGCTGCACAAATGGCGGCTGCGCTTGAAACCGAAGAATCTGCCATTGAGAAAGCAGTGGAGGAACTTATTGAAGACCTATCCGACAGAGGGCTGCAAATAGTGCGTGTTGCTGGTGGGTACCAGATGTGCACTAAGCCAGAGTTTTCCAGCGTCTGCCAGCGGATAATGATTCGACAGAATCAAAAGCTGTCGAGAGCCGCGCTTGAGACATTGGCAGTAATCGCTTATAGACAACCTGTCACACAACCAGAGATAGAAGCAATAAGAGGGGTTAATGTAAGCGGGGTAATAAAAACTCTGATGGATAAAGGACTTATTCATGAAGTTGGAAGAAAGCAAACACCCGGCAGACCCATTCTCTATGGCACAACACCCCAGTTTTTAGAATATATGGGGCTGGAAGATCTTTCACAACTACCGGACATAGATACACTCGCAACAAATGAAACCGAAGCTGAGCAAAAGCTATTCAAGGAACACGAGATAGTGGTACAGGATGATGCGCAGACTTAAAGGATTCACCGGCGTTGTTTTAGCCATATTAATGATAATATGTGCAACAACAGCAATAGCCGAATCTGAGCCGAAAATCAATGCAGCCTGCGCAATACTGCAGGATGCTGTTACAGGGCAGGTTTTGTTTGAAAAAAACGGCAGTTGTCGAAAACCAATGGCAAGCACAACCAAGATAATGACTGCTATAATCGTACTCGAAAACTGCAACTTGGATGAAGTAGTTACTGCAAGCGAAAACGCTAGCAAAACACCGTTTACAGGTTTGGGGCTAAAACCTGGCGAAGAGATTACAGTTCGAGATCTACTGACAGCTATGCTGATCAGATCTGCAAATGACGCTGCAGTAGCACTGGCAGAACACGTTGCAGGAAGCGTAGATAAATTCGCCGAAATGATGAACAAGAAAGCCGCAGAGATTGGAGCCAAAGACACACACTTTGTAAACCCAAACGGTCTGTTTGCCAAAGGACACTATTCTACAGCAAGAGACCTTGCACTAATAGCTAGATATGCGCTTCAGAAACCCGAGTTCAACGAAATTATCAAGCAAACACAGGCACACATCGAACGATCAATAAACCATCAAGACTGTGTAGTAGTATCTAACTCAAAGTTTCTTAGAAACTACTATGGTGCAGACGGAGTTAAATCTGGCTACACAAAGGAAGCTGGACGATGTTTTGTTGGATCAGCTACTAGAAACGGTTGGCGGTTGGTGTCAGTAGTACTGAAAAGCAGCGACAGTCAATCCGACACCATAGCACTAATGGATTATGGCTTTACAAACTTTCACAAGCTAATTCTCGCGGCACCGGAAAAACCTGCGTTGAAAACCGAAGTGCGCGGCGGCAAGAGCGATTTAGTATTAGTCCCGAACAAAGAGCTATATGTAGTTGTGCAATTCGGAAAGGAAAACCTAGTCAAAGTTGAACCTATTATTTCTCAACCAACCGCGCCTGTGAAGAAAGGCGACCGAGTTGGAACGTTGATTGCATATTTGAAAAACAAGAAGATTTCATCGGCAGAACTTCTTGCAGCATATAACGTAGACCAATCATATGCTGTAGCAGCTTGGGAGTGGCTGCGTGCCATTGCACTGCCAGCGGCGATTTTTTTGAGTATAGCTTATGGAAGAACGGCTGCAAAAGATACTAGCCTCAGCAGGCGTAGGCTCACGCAGAAAATGCGAAGAACTGATATCTGAGGGACGGGTGTCGGTAAACGGCAGAATAGTTGACCGGCTTGGGACAAAAGCCGATCCGACAACCGATGAGATCCGTGTGGACGGCAAGCTCGTAACACTGCCGGATAGACGCTATTACATCCTTCTTAACAAGCCCTCTGGCTATACCAGCACAAATTTCGACCGATTTGCCCAAAAAACAGTGCTCGAATTGGTTGCCGATGTAAGCGCAAATCTGCATACTGTAGGAAGATTAGACGCTGATACAGAAGGATTGCTAATTTTAACAAACGACGGTGATTTCACATTCAAGCTTACTCATCCAAGTCACGAAATCGGCAAGACATATAAAGCGACAGTGCGTGGAGTAATTACGGAAGGCAAACTTGAAAAACTTAGAAACGGCATAGAGCTTGAAGACGGCAAAACGGCACCTGCTGATGTAAGACTGATCAGCATAGCGCCAGATGAGAAACACTCTACGGTTGAAATAACAATACATGAAGGCCGCAAAAGACAAGTGAGAAGAATGTTTGCCGCGGTAGGGCATAAAGTAGAAAAGCTGGTAAGAACAAAAATTGGAAACATAGAGATCGGCGATTTGAAACCGGGTCAATGGCGATATCTAACCGAAGACGAAGTAAAAGAATTATACAAAATGGCGGAGATTGCAGGCAAAGGGAAACAAAAGTGAAAACAATCCGAAGAATAGCAATTGTAATGTCTTTGTTGACGTTTGGTCTACTAGCTGGATGTTCGAGCACACACAACGCTCAGCAATCGCAGGGCATTCCAAAACGCATAGTATCACTCACACCAAACAATACTGAAATATTGTTCGCATTAGGTGCTGGAAGCCGCGTAGTAGGTGTTACTAACGCATGCGATTATCCACCAGAAGCGAGAAACCTGCCCAAAGTCGGCGATACGAATATCAACATTGAAAAAGTAGCCGCGCTAAAACCTGATCTGATTGTGGCACACAAGCTGCTCAACAACTCTGCGATAAAACGACTCAGAGAATTGGGGTTCAGGGTGATTGCTACAAATCCAGAAACTATAGCCCAAGTAGAATGCGCAATAAAAGAAATTGGCGCACAAGTCGGAGCATCGACGAAAGCCGCACATATAGCAGAACTGATACAAAGAACATTCGACGAAACAAAAAAGCGGTATATAAACTCGCAACCGGTAAACGTGTTAGTGGTGGTACAAGCATCGCCGCTTTGGGCAGCAGGACCAGGAACATTCGTTGATGAAATGCTGATGACACTTAACTGTAAGAATGCAGCTGGAGACGCAAAACCTGGATTCAGCATGTTCCCAGTAGAAACAGCTATTGCCAAAGATCCAGATGTAATAGTTGTGACACGCGAAGAAGACAAATACTTTTTCACTAAAAGTGAGATATGGAAGCACACAAAAGCCGTAAAAAACGGGAGAGTAGTTGTTGTAAACCCTGATCTCTTATTCAGAGCCGGTCCAAGGCTTGCACTTGGGTTGGCAGAACTGGAACATGCTATTAGGCTAAAATGACGCGGCATTGACGCAAAGCTCGCTCGTGGATATAATTCAATAGGTGGCAGTCATTCTATACCAGGAGGAGGTAATCCTAAACTGAGAATACGGGCTAAGGAACTTCGCAGAGTACGCAAACGCGCGGAAGAGCGACACAAAAACAGGATAAAAGAGGCAAAAGAACAAGCCAAAAAGAAGACTCGATAGAGCAACGTCTTGTTTCCCAAGCAGTCGCATTGGTAGATCGCGACCCATCGGCATTGCTGATGGGTTTTGGTCTGTACGGAAGCTCTTAGTGAGCATTTACTGGTTCTTCCTAAGATCGTACCCGTGTCCTGATGAATCCTTGACCACATCACCCGACTGATCTTTGAAGTCCCATGCAGCGATGAGGCCGTCGGAGATGGCTTTTCCTTCGCTGAGCGAACTGATCTCATCGGGGGTAAGAACGCGATTGAAGATTCGGACGTCGGCTATCCTGCCGATGAAATGGCGCGCACCACCCCATCCGCCAAGCGCGAAGGCGTCTAGATCGATTGAGCACGAACTGGGGACTGTTATCTTCGAGTCAAGCTTACCATCGATGAAAACCTCAAATTGACGTGTGGACGCATCATAGGTAAGCGTGACTAGACTCCAGCCTTTTGCCGTGCCCGGCAGTGCGACAGAATGGGCGTCGATTACACCATCAGTGGTGTACTTCAGCGATACCTGCAACTGCCCACTGGGAACATACTGCACGTGCAAACCACCCTGTTTCCAGTCGAACGTGTTCAGCAGGGCGGTCCAGTTTTCCTTGAGGGCATCAGTCTTTGTCCACAGCGACAGTGTGAGCTTGTCGAACTTGCCCAGTCCAGAGCCGGCCAGCGTGGATTTGCCGTCGAACTTCCAACTCGCCATGTTGGCAGGAGGATTGAAGATAACACATTGCTTGCTGAACGGCGGTCTGCCAGCAAGACCTGCGGATATGGTCTCGTTCTGGGTCTTGCGAGGAACATCGAACGTAATCGAGCGGGTCAGGCTTTCTGAATTGGCGAGCGAGAACGAAGCCTTGCCGATAGATTTACCGTTATCGTAGAAGGTGATCTCCTTGTCCGTATGCTTCTTGTCGAGATTGCGCACACGGATTTTCACTTGCACTTGCTTGTCGTCGACCCGCAGCGCGTCCAGTTGTTCGACAATGATACCGCCGGTTGTAATCTGGAATGCGTACGCAGTGTTGCAGGGTTTTGTGGCCGGCTTGCGAATCCAAAGGCCGTCGGCGGTCAGTTTCCAGTCGAGCTTCTCATTACACCCTAGCAGTTTCACGCTAGAGATGCCGCCGCTGGCGAGCGTGGTATTGTTGTTGAATGACTTGATCAGAAAATGATCTTCGTCTTCGGGCCAACTCATGGCAATGGCATATATGACGTTGCCTTTCTGAGTAAAACGATAGTCCTGAGCAGTGTAATCAATTGCCGTGTCAGAGAACCCACCGCCGCCGGAGTTAGCCGTGCCCTCGCCGAAGCCGAGTGCCCAGCACGGGCGGGTGCCGTAGATCGCCTCACCGTTGACCTTGAGCCATGCTCCTATGGCCCGGAGAAGGCGCTGCGGCTCCTCCGGGATTGTGCCGTCGGGTTTGGGGCCGACGTCAAGCAGCAGCACGCCGTTTTTGCTAACTATGTCAATCAACTCATGGATCAGCAGGTCTACCGGCTTGAACGAGTCATCCCGGATATAACTCCAATCACGCCAACTGACGGATGTATCGGTCTGCCAGAGATCGGGCTTAATCCCGGAAGCCTTGCCGCGCTCGAAATCCAGGACTATACATTTTGGGAAGAGATCCTCGTGCTTGTCATTGATTGCGACGCCCTTTTTCCACTGGGCCGCCCGGTTGAAGTAGAATGCGGCAAGTCGCCGCAGGTCCTCTTTTGGCACGAGACCGCTGTCGTAGTCGAGCCAGATCAGGTCGGGCTTGTAGCCATCGATTAGTTCCACAAACCTGCCGAGGGAATCATCTATGAAATCACGAGTGACGCTGTCCGGGCCGTAGGGCGACCAGGGTGTTCCGGAATAGGGCGGATGGATGTCGGTATCGGGTTTGTTCCGACCAGGCGCGAAGAATTCGGGCTGGAAGAACCTGTGCCACGAAATGCCGAATTTCAGCCCCTGCTTTCGGACAGCGGCTGCGAGCAGGCCGACATAGTCCCGCTTAGGGCCGGTCTTGACGCAGTTCCAATCGGTGAGTTTGGAGTCCCACATTGCAAATCCATCGTGAAAGTTGGCTACCGGGACGACAAAACGTGCGCCGGCTTCCTTAAACAGGCTCGCCCATTCGTCGGGATTCCACTTGTCCGCGGTCAACATCGGGGCGAGGTCCTTGTAGCCGAATTTGTCCTGTGGGCCGTAAGTCTCGCGGTGGAATTTCCAGGTCTGGCTGTCCTTGGTATACATGCCGTTGCCATACCAGCAGCCAAGCCCGGCGAACCCGGGCACGGAGAACACCCCATAGTGAATGAAGATGCCGAATTTGGCATCGGCGTACCACTCTGGCACAGTATACTTATCCAGCGATTCCACGGTCGGCTGATAGTGTCCGGCGCTGTTGACCTTATCCATCGTTTCCAGAAGCGGCTTGATGACCTGCTGGTGCCGCTCGGCGGTCATTGTATCGGCCCAGACGATCCCGGTAATTACGATGAAAAGAGCCAATGTAACTACGGGGACAGCTCGAGTTGCTCTCATATTGGTTCTTCCACCATGTCTATTGGCGGTCATTGTATCGGCCCAGACGATCCCAGTGATTACGATGAAAAGAGCCAATGTAACCACGGGGACAGCTCGAGTTGCTCTCATATTGGTTCTTCCTCCATTTTTTGTTCACCCGTCAGGTGTCTTCTTAATCATACAGTCGAATACACACAGCCGTTCATTTATGCTCACTATACTTTATATTAGACACATGGCGGCTGTTTTCCTTAGTTCTATATGAGTAATCCGGGCTTAGAATAGTGTTCGTTTCGGTTCTTTTTTAGCCTCGATAACTTTTCGGCGAGCAGCCATTATATCTGCGGCAAGCGATGCTCTAGTCTGCTCAAACATTTCACCATCTTGTCTGAGAATATACGCTGGATGAAGTGCAGCTATCGCATATGGCGCAAAGCGACTTTCAAAAAATCTCCCACGCTCCTGCGTCATTCTAAAATCACGATGAATTATTACATTTGCCGCAGGACCACCGAGACAAAGCACAACAAGCGGACGAATTATAGCTAACTGCTGCTCCAACCAAGGCGTACAAGCAGCTATTTCGGAGGTTCTCGGCGGACGATTGCGATTAACACCACCTTCTATTATGCATGCACGACACTTGATTACGTTAGTTATATAAATATGCTTGCGTGTAAGCCCACATTCTCTAAGCACCTGATCAAGAAGCGCTCCAGCTCTGCCTACAAAAGGTCTTCCAGTGGCGTCTTCGTTTGCCCCTGGACCTTCGCCAACCAAAACTAAAGGTGTTACTGGATTGCCTTCACCAAAGACAACATTCGTGCGGGTTTCTGCCAGCTCACATTTGGTGCAGTTCGCCGCAGCAGATTTCAGCTTTTCTATCTCGCTTATTATATATTCTGCGCTATCGTCCATCACTGCCTAACCCTCTATCCCATCTTTAGGAAGTGATTCCTTGAGCGCCGCATATGCAGCAGCAAGAGATTGCGGCATAACTTTGGTATTCGCGATAACAGGCATGAAATTCGTATCGCCGTTCCAACGAGGCACTATATGTATATGCACATGATCAACAATTCCTGCACCAGCAACACGTCCAACATTTATCCCAATGTTGAACCCATCAGGAGAAAACGCTTTTAGAAGAGCTTCTTTGCCAACTAACACCATCTGCATCAAATCAAGCATCTCATCACTGCGAAGCTGTGAAAGATCTGCAACATGGCGAAACGGCGCAGCCATGAGATGCCCGTTATTGTAAGGAAAAATGTTCATCATCAAGAACGCATGATTGCCTCGCGTGAGTATGAGATTTTCTTCATCACGATTCTCAACTGGCTTCGTGCAAAATATGCAGCCTTCAGCCTGCGCAGCACCAACATATTCCATCCTCCAAGGCGCCCAGAGACGATCCATTCACTACCTCGCTTATATAAAAATTCCGTTACGACCCAACCATCACAGAATATATCGCAATAACGCTTATATGGTCAACGCCATATGAACTTCAAGGAACAAATAGTGCACGACTTGCGTCGAAAATGTAGTGAATTGCTATCCAAGGCGCTTTTCCACTTTATGGAAATGGCTGCATTCACCTCAAATTGTGCAGTTGACCAACAAAAAGATAACTGCAATACTTGATATTGTAACCCGATATATTTAGTAATCTTAGACCATAAAACGGCTCTACGCCGCATACAGGCAAAACAAGGAGAAATCAAACGATGAAGAAGTGCCCTAAGTGCGGAGCACTAAATAAACCAGAAAATAAGGCATGCTACAGCTGTTTTACTCCACTTGAGGAAGTACCCACTTCTCAGCCTATTGGGCTGCGAGAAGCACCAAATGTTCAAACTCCTAAGTCTCAAGCGCCTACCCCTCCCCCACCCGTTCAGACCACACCGTCGCAGACCCCACCAGCTCCACCGTATTCACAAATGCAAGGACAGCCGATAACAAACAGAAACGTTTTGGGTGGAGTGCAATTGGGAGAGCAGCATGAGCATGATGAACCTATAGCCGAGGTGGGCAAACCGCTTGGCGCACAGCAGAACTCAGTAACGCCACCTGGCGTTTATCAGCCCACACCGCCACCTGTAACGCCTCCAAGAGCCTACCGCGGTGGCCCGCCGCAAAATATAGAATTCACAAAACCTGTTAGGACTAACAACATTGCTTCTATTTTGACTACACTACTTACTTTGATAGTTGTACTTGGCGGAGGATATTACGTAATAAACAGATTTTATCTGCTTCCACAAAAACCTATTGCTGCAGTACGTGGCTTTATAGACTCGGTGCAGAGAAAGGATGTTGAGGGGGTTCGTGCTTCGCTCAGCAACAACTCTCAGTGGATTGTTGACAAAGCACCAATCTATCTATATGTGTTTGGGAGTCAGACCCAGGGGTTTGATTATGGGCAACAGTATCAACTTAAAATAAAAGAGTTAAATAACGATAGAGCAACGGTGCTGATATACCCAGGACCGGTGCCAATAGAAGAGTTCAAACCCGAAACCCTGCCACCGCAGTTCAGTGAAGGGTATCCTATTACTGTCGTAGCTGAGAACGGAAAGTGGAAGGTGGATCTATCCAACACACTGTCCACAATATACGGTGCGCAGTTCAAAAATCCGGCAAACAAATTTGTGAGATAACAACTCGCAACAATTCAGCATAATAGATTAAGCAGGTGCCAAGTTATATAATCGGCACCTGCTTAATTGTCGGTAACTGAGTTATTTAACTCTCAGATATTATGCTCTACGAAAGTTTACCAGCGAAGAAAGCATCGTAAGCACCCAAGTCAAGATATCCATTTCCACTTAGGTTGAATAGAATAACACGCTCTTTGCCCTCTTCTTTAGCCTTAATAGCTTCATCTATTGCAGCTTTTATAGCATGCGCTGATTCGGGTGCAGGAATAATCCCTTCTGCTCTAGCAAATGTTACCGCAGCCTCGAAAACAGGAATCTGCGGATAAGCCACGGCTTCTATAAAACCTTTGTCATAGCACAAACTTACAAGCGGTGCCATACCGTGATAACGCAATCCACCAGCGTGAATGCCAGGCGGAATAAAATCACTGCCAAGCGTATACATCTTGAACAGCGGCGTCATCTTGGCAGTATCCCCATAATCATATCTGTAATCGCCTGTAGTCAAACTAGCACATGACTGCGGCTCAACAGCTACTGCTCGGACTTCTTTGCCAGCAAACTTGTCGGCAAGGAACGGAAACGCCAAGCCAGCAAAGTTGCTGCCGCCACCAACGCATCCTATAATAACATCCGGATACGCACCAGCCATCTCCATCTGCTTCTTGGCTTCCTGTCCGATCACAGTTTGGTGAAGAAGAACGTGATTTGTCACACTACCCAGCGAATACTTAACATTTTTATTCGTCACAGTATCTTCAAGTGCTTCGCTTATAGCAATACCGAGACTACCCGGGGAATCCGGATGTTCCTGAAGGACTTTCCGGCCAAACGCAGTATGTTCACTAGGACTTGCATAAACAGTGGCGCCAAATGTCTGCATCATGGACTTACGATAAGGCTTCTGGTCGAAGCTTACTCTAACCATATACACTGTACACTCAAGTCCATACTGACAACAAGCCATAGAAAGCGCGGAGCCCCATTGTCCCGCACCAGTCTCGGTCGCAAGCCGCTTAATACCTTCCTTTTTGTTGTAGTAAGCCTGCGCAAGTGCGGTATTGAGCTTGTGGCTGCCAACAGGGCTGGTACCTTCATACTTGTAGAATATCTTTGCAGGCGTACCGAGAGCTGCCTCAAGTCTGTTGGCTCGATACAGTGGAGTAGGCCTCCAAATGACTAATCCATCCATCACTTCGTCAGGTATATCTATCCAGCGCTGTGTAGATACTTCCTGCTCAATGATGCTATTGCAAAAGATGGGTGCTAGATCCTCGGGACCTGCTGGCTGCATAGTACCAGGGTGCAATGGCGGGTCCATCGGGACGGGGAGATCAGCGGCTATGTTATACCACTGCCTCGGTATATCTTTCTGACTCAAGTTAAATTGACGTTGTATCAAGATGGTCCTCCTTCTCTCTGCCACCAGCTAATTCGAAATATTGTAACTCTCATGCCATAAAAGCCAGCGGCACATCAAGATATATATGCATTATAGCTTTCGATTCACAACTACACAAGTGATGCACTAAGAAACTATTTGCTTAAACAAGCTTACCCCCAAAAAACGACCCAAATACCAGCAAAACAACTTGGACGAAATCTTGGCATTAATTGGAACAATCTGCATAGACGCATCGTCATAAGAGGTGGATAAGCGGGAATAATCCGCTAGTGAGCGATAGCCGGACACTGATAAGCAAATACAGAAAGGCAGGTGAGCCAGATGAAGCTCACTAAGCGAGTTGAGCTAGTGTTCCCGCGAAGCGGGCAAACCCTGGCGGTGAATGTACCTGTAGAGTTGTTCGAAACAATAATGCGCATAAACGCCACGCTATTATCTATAACCTCTTACGGACGTGCGCTTATACCGAACGAACTCCTTACCAGGGTGTATCACTAGAACATCAACAAATTAGCCAGAGCGCCCCGACTTGATTGTCGGGGCGCTCTGCTTTTATTGACTATGATAAACGTAGAAGAGAGTAACTCAAAAATACACTAAACCAGATATATTTCTAACCAAGTTTAGTGCAGCTCACGCAGTTGTCCTGTCTCCATATAAGCTATCCGCTCGCCAATATTCGTAATATGATCCGCAATTCGCTCTAGATACCGAGCCACAAGAATCAACTCTACTGCCTGAGTTGCAACTTGGGGATTATCCATTATCAATGCAATCATCCCATCTCTTACCTGACGATAGAGAGTATCAACCTGGTCGTCTTCCTGTGCAATCTCACTTATTACCTCTACACTGTGGTCAACGTAAGCACGCAGGGAATCTCTAAGCATTTTCTGCACTATCTCAGCTATTTTAGGTATTCTCACAAGCTGTGTAATGGGGTCAAAATCGGCGAGCTTCTTGGCGGCTTTGGCAATATCAAGCGCATAATCCCCCATCCGCTCTACGTCCTTTATTATATAAAGCGCCGCTGCTATAGTTCTGAGATCGCGCGCCATCGGCTGCTGCAGGGCTAGAAGTCGAAGACAAGTTTGCTCTATATTCAGATTGTACTCGTCAACGATGTCGTCTTTAGCAATTATTTCGTCAGCGAGATTTTTATCGCGTTCCCGGAGTGCTTTAACTGCACCTGCAAGCATCTCCTCAACTACGCTTCCCATCTTGAGAATATCCTGCTTCATTTGTTGAAGTTCTTCGTCAAAGCTATGCCTGATATCCATTTTGCCTCCGATTTAGCCGAATCGTCCGGTAACATAGTCCTCAGTCCGCTTGTCCCTTGGAGTAGTAAATATATCTGTGGACCTACCGAACTCTATAAGCTCTCCCATAAGGAAGAACCCCGTATAACCTGAAACCCTAGCTGCTTGCTGCATATTGTGAGTTACAATAACGATTGTGATTTCATTCTTCAACTCATGCATAAGTTCCTCTATCTTTAGAGTAGATATAGGATCAAGCGCCGACGCGGGCTCGTCCATCAACAAAACCTTTGGCTCAACAGCAAGCGCGCGCGCAATACAAAGCCTCTGCTGCTGACCTCCAGATAAATCAAACGCTGACTTGTGCAGATCGTCTTTTACCTCGTCCCATATAGCCGCACGTTTCAAGCTTTTCTCTACGATCATTGCAAGCTCTCTACGATCGTTGACTCCATGGATTCTTGGTCCATAGGCAACATTATCGAATATAGATTTGGGAAACGGGTTCGGCCGCTGAAACACCATGCCGACGTTTTTTCTTAGGCGCACAACATCAGTATTAGGATCTGCTACATTTTCACCATCCAGCCATATTTCACCGGAGGTTCGAGCAGATGGGATAAGATCGTTCATTCGATTTATACTTCTTAAGAACGTAGATTTTCCGCACCCCGAAGGTCCTATAAGTGCGGTAATTTCTCTCGCTGGTATGTTTATGCTTACATCATTCAGCGCGAGAAAATCGCTATACCAAACGTTTAGATTTCGCACGGACAAACAGATATCTCCTGCTGGCTCAACGTGAAGCTCATTTTTTTGAAAACTCTCTTCGTCTAACAACTCAGCATCAGCTACCACTTTTTCGACCTCCGGAATTTTGTCCTAATAATAGCAGCAACCAGATTCATACCAAGAACCATTATAAGAAGCACAAGCGCCGTCCCCCATTGCATCTTTGGAGGGGCGTTCGGAACTTGGGTTGATATCACATAAAGGTGATATGGCAGCGCCATTGCCTGATCAAATATCGAATGCGGCAGATCTCTAAGATAAAAAGCCGCAACAGTGAATAAAATAGGTGCAGTTTCTCCAGCTGCTCTGCTTATCCCCAATATCAATCCAGTAACTATTCCAGAAACTGCGTTAGGCAGCACAACCTTAACCGTAGTCTGCCACCTAGTTGCACCAAGAGCAAGGCTGGCTTCTCTAAACGACCTTGGAACTGAAGATAATGCTTCTTCTGCAGCAGTTATAACTACTGGCAGCGTAAGAACCGCAAGAGTAAGAGAGCCAGAAAGTATTGACGTTCTAAGTTTCAACATCATAACAAACAAGCCGAGACCAAATAAACCATAAACCACAGACGGAACGCCTGCTAAATTTACTATTGCCAGCCTGACGATTCTAGTAAATCTTCCCGGTTTCGCATACTCGGATAGGTAAATAGCAGCAAGAAGACCAATTGGCACAGCAAAAACTAGCGTTCCTATCACCAAATACGTCGTTCCAACTATCGCCGGAAGTATACCACCATCTCGCATCATATTCGTAGGCGGCTTAGATATGAACTCCCAGCTCATAGCTGGAAAACCCTTCACAGTAAGTAAATAGATAATAGCTAAAACCGGAAGCACAACAAACAATGCGGAGAAACTAAGTAAAGTAAAAATGTATTTCTGCTTTGCTAGCCCATCAAGCAAAATAGTCGGCAAAAATACCAATCCCAGACAGATGATCGCACCAGCTGGCAGCCACATATGATATGCCAAACACAAGATAGCTGCGATTACCCAAAAAACAATATATCCTGCAGCACTCTTTAGTTTTTCGATTCTTGAATTTGCCATTTTCTTGATACTCAACTTATCCACCAGCTAGATCAATTGCGCAAACGCGTTCTTTGAAGCGCAAGATCGGCAATAAAATTGATGATGAACGTTATCAAAAATAGGGTAAGCCCTATCGCAAACAATGCAAAATAATGTGGCGTTCCATGCGCAACCTCACCCATCTCGGCAGCAATCGTAGCCGTCATAGTACGCACGGGTTGAAGAATAGAGGTTGGCATAACCGCGGCGTTGCCAGTAACCATAAGCACGGTCATAGTCTCACCTATTACCCTACCTATACCAAGCATCACTGCCGCAATGATGCCACTCTTTGCCGCCGGAACCGTAACACGTGATATAGCCTGCCAGGGAGTGGAACCTAAAGCCAGCGCTCCTGCTTTGTAATCCTTAGGCACTGCGGTTATTGCGTCTTCGGATATCGAAATAACCGTAGGCATAGACATAAATGCTAACATTATTGACCCTGCAAGCGCGGTCATTCCAGTCGGCAAATCGAAAATGTTCTTTACCCACGGCGCTACCACAATCATTCCAATAAAACCAACCACGACCGAAGGTATTCCCGCCAGGACTTCAACCGTAGGCTTTAGTATTTCTCTCACCGGAAGTGGGGCAATCTCTGCCAAATAAACCGCTGATGCTACTCCTATAGGCACAGCAATTATTACAGCTCCAGCAGTAACTAAAAGCGAACCAAGTATCAAAGGAAGAATCTGGAAATGTTCAGAAAGAGGCTGCCAGTCTCTGCCAAAAAGAAATTCTTTTACAGATACCGAATGAAAAACCGGCAAGCCATCTTTCAACAAAAACACGAAGATTAGAACAACAAACAATATCACCAGCACGCCGCTGATGAATACAAGTTTCTCCGCAGCTGATTCAACAACCCGACCGAAAGCTGCGCGCATTACCCCTCTCTTCTTATCATCAGAACTAACTTGATTAACCAACATAGTATTTTAGAAATTCTCAGGGATTTTTGATCGGTGCAAACCCAAGTTCACTAACTATCCTTTGACCTTCTGGGCTTTTCACATACTCAAGAAAAGACTTTATCTCACCAACAGGCTCACCTTTTGTATACCAATAAAGCGGCCTGGCTATCGGGTAAGTGCCATCCTGCGCTGTTTTTATACTAGGACTGACAAACGGACCTGATGGATTATTTGCCACGGCAATAGTTTTATGTTTTGATGGATCTACATATCCAAGTCCCACGTAGCCTATGGCACCTCGATCTGTAGCAACTTGAGAGGCTATTGACTCAGATGACGGAGCCATTATCGCAGTTTTTGCGAACTCTTCAGGACCTTTTTCATTCCCTTTTCGAACCACATGCTCCAAGAAAAACACATGGCTTCCGCTATTTCTATCTCTGGACAAAATCACTATCTTCTCGTCTTTCCCACCGACTTGCTTCCAGTTTGTAATCCTACCTGTGAAAATATCTGAAAGTTGACTGATGGTAAGTTTCCCAACCGGATTCGAAGGATGCACTATAACACTCAGTGCATCAATCGCAACCACATGCTCCACAGGATTAACTCCATGTTTCTTAGCAAGACTCACCTCTTCAGGCTTCATTTGCCTTGAAGATTCAGCTATATCTGTTCTGCCATCAATCATCGCAGCAATACCAGTACCAGATCCACCACCTGTAACTGCCACATTAACCCCAGGGTGGGTCTTCATATAAGCCTCTGCCCAAGCCTGCCCAAGGTTAACCATAGTATCGGAGCCCTTGATCTGGATCATACTGGTTTGTGTGCTCTGTCTGCTGCAGCCACTGAGAACAAGAAACAATGCAATAGAGATTACACAAGCTACTACGGAAGCAGATTTTCTATAATACATTTCAAACACCTCAGTTATCACACGGCGAATCACCACCGCACGTTGGAACACATCCGCAGTATATTTTAGCCATCAAAGCTTACAGCAAGCTTACAAGATTTTTGCAACTGGCTTTCAGAATAAAAATTGAAGCACCCTGCTTGTTCAAAAACAGGGTGCTTAGGATCATTCTTGCTTTGGGCCAACAATTCAGCGTGAAATAGCTACATAACCCACTTTTTCAACTATAGACTGGCCTTCAGCACTAAGCGCAAACTTCAAAAAGTCAGCTGCTAACCCTTTGGCTTTGCCATTCGTGTAACAGTATAGAGGGCGCCAAAGAGGATACTTACCGCTGATAACAGTTTCATCGCTTGCTACTACACCGTTAATTGGGATTATCTTTACCTTGTTCTTTGCAACAAACTCCTTGGCATAGGCAAGTCCTACATACCCAATCGCACCTTTGTCCTGCGCCACAGTTTGGCAAATAGCATTATTTGACGGCAAAGTTAGCATGTCAGTTCTATAACGACGTCCTCCGAGCACCGTGTCCTGGAAATAAACATAGGTGCCAGAGCTGCTGTCGCGCCCACAGGCTACAATCTTCATATCCTCGCCGCCGAATTCCTTCCAGCTCGCTGCACCAGAATAAATCTTCGCAAGCTGCGCCATCGTAAGCCCCTGAATATTGTTTTTGGGATTTACAATGACAGCAACACCATCTTTAGCCACAGGAATAGGCTTCAAAATAACGTTTCTATCACGAGCTTGGCTTATCTCCTTAGGCTTCGCCTCGCGAGAAGCATTGGCAATATCAGCTGTCCCGTTTATTAGAGCTGCAATGCCAGTGCCTGAGCCGCCGCCTGTAACCGAAATGACAGTATCAGGATGCTTCTTCATATATGCTTCTGCCCAAGCCGCAGAAAGAGGAAGAACTGTATCCGATCCCTTTATCTTGAGCATGCCGCTCGCTGCTTCAGAAACCAGACTACAGGTTAACACGCCTAAGATCACAGCCGCAACCATAAGTCTGCCAATCAACTTGCCATTCATCTTTTTCATCTTCATCATCCTTTCTTTTATGTGTTTTATCAGTTAGAAAACAGTCAACACTTCAAATCGAAGCCCGTCATTGCGAACTGAGTTACGCTCCTCTTTATTTATCTCGTAGAAGAGCTTGACCTTGGTAGCATCATCGAGAAAATGTATCACTCCAAGATTCCAACTGCTTAGTTTGCCAAAAGTAGAAGCCATTGCTTCATCATCAAGCACATCATACTGTGCTACAAGCTGATTCTTTACACCTAGGTTCTTAACACCCATAAGATACCAGCCGCTCACAGTCCTGTTCTTGCCTGACTTGCCATTTGGCGTGGTGCTTGTATTGGAATAGTAGGGCTCTTTTCCAGTCACATATTCGCCTTTGAGGGAGGCACCAGATAAATAAAGCTGGAAATCAGCACCATAGCGAGTTTGGCTAACGTTAACAGCACTCGGCGCATTGGATACCACGCGCACAGCCTGGCTTCCAGAATAAGCCGACACGCCGACATTGAGATTTTCGAGAATGGGATATCTCACTCTGCCGACGAACGCTTTACCGGTATTGTTGTCTTCAAATTTGCCTCCACTCTCCAAAAAAGCTTTCCCAGCATCACCAGCTTTTGTACCCGTGCCGTTCAAAATGGCAACTGCCCACTCAACTTTGCTACCATCTGTGTTTAGCAGCGCTATTCCCTTATCTCGCTCACCAGGGAACAATCCGTTGAAGCTTGGATATCCAGGAAGACCTACAGTAGTTCCAGCAAACACCTTCGCTCGCTCTGGAACCTCGCGTGCGGAAGACGATCTTTCGATTATGTAGCCAAACGGCACACTCTGCTGCCCCACTCTTACAAAAAACGGAGCTTTTACACCAATACTCCAAGGATGATATTCCAAATACACATCCTTGCTTTCAACTTTGCTTCGATCATAGCCGCTTATATCAAGCTGCACTAAACCTAAAGTCTTGTCAGTAGGTTGACCGGTTATCTTGAAACGAGCACGTCTAAGATAGAACCTGTTGTCGGATGTTTTGTTGTCGCCTTTGTTCTTCTCACCAGCGACTTTCTCATAAGCCTCAAAGCGTCCCTGAATATAGCCGGATACCTTTATTTTCTTTAACTTGCTAACGTCTGAGATTGTGGTCTGTATAGCACCTTCTGGCTCCGTCAGGATATCTTTGATCTGCTGCATGTCGGATTTCAATGACTCAATGTCTTCCTGCTGTCCAACTCCAACATTTAACGGCTGAGCGCTCAAGATCTCATTTAGTTTGTTTTCGAGGTCGGATAGTCTTGTTTTTAGCGCCTCTATCTCCTCCTGCTGACTTATTGTGTCTTCGTCTGTGTCGCCAAGCGTTACCATTGGAAGCCAAAACAGCAACACAGCCAAAAGACATAAGATTGGTGCGGTCTTTTTCATTTTCTTGATACAGTCTCCTTTCTCACAATGTTTAATTGCTTGCTTTTTGCAGCGCACCGCAATACGCCTGCAGTTAGAGTTTAACCATCGCCACTTTCAGTGAACTGTCAGAAAGCTTACATTGCACTTAACGATGCAAATTTGTCTGCAATCTGCATTGCTTAGCCAAACACTCTGGTGTAAAATGATGCCGTGAGAAGAAATGAGCAAAATTCTTATAATAGAAGATGAAACGCCTCTTGCAGAAGCGCTGGCACATAACATCCGCGAAGAAGGACATGAAGTAATAATTGCTTCTGATGGACTTATGGGGTTGGACGCAGCAAGAAAAGAAAAGCCTGATCTGATAATATTAGACCTGATGCTGCCAAAGATGGACGGTATTGAAGTATGTCGGTTGATACGCCGTGACTCTGACGTGCCTATAATAATGCTTACTGCTAAATCACGAGAGATTGACAAAGTTGTTGGACTAGAGGTTGGCGCAGACGACTATATAACGAAGCCATTCGGGATGCTGGAAATGATTGCACGGATAAGATCTGCTCTAAGACGTGCAACACCCCGAAGAGAACGAGAAGAGCTACTTATAGCAGATGATCTTGAAATGAATGTATCTAGACATACGGTGAAAATAAAAGGGCGTGAGATTGATCTTAGGCCGCGCGAGTTCGAACTTCTACACGTACTGCTTGCCAACAGAGGACGTGTTATGGACAGAGCCACACTGCTAAAGCGAGTATGCGGAGAAGATGAATACATTGATCAGGGAACATTGGACGTTCACGTCCGGCGGCTTAGAGAAAAAATAGAGACTGATCCATCGCATCCTACCAGAGTGATTACTGTTAGAGGATTCGGCTATAAATATGCAGGGTGAAAAATGCTGCGAAGAATAAGCATCCGGTGGAGATTAGCCGGAGCTTTATTTGTAACAACATGTGCAATTATTCTCGCATTGGGTTTTTATCTGCTTGAATGGGCAGAAAGCTATTATACGGCAGCTATTACCCAGATCCTCGAACGCGAAAGCCGCGCAGCAGGAGAAATCATTGCAAACTTGCCAACCGAAAAACTCCCCGAACTTATCAAACAAATAGGACGCGATCTGGGTCATAGAATCACTGTGATTGACAATTATGGCACGGTTTTAGCTGACAGCGCTCACGACTTTAAAACTATGCCGAACCATGCAGATCGGGAAGAGTTCAAAAAAGCACTTGTAAGCGGCTACGGAACATCTATTCGACACAGTTCTACACTTGGAGTCAACATGCTTTATGTAGCAACATCGCATAAGCTCGGAGACAAAACATTTGTAGTTCGTGCGGCAGAGCCGCTTTCCGGACTAAACGAAGTTCGCAGTGAAATAAAAAATAAGTTTCTAATCGCTGTAGTCGCCGCATTCATCATCTCTGCACTTGTAAGTATAAAACTTGCATCCAGCATAACAGATCCCATTGAAGGTGTAATTCATGCAGCAAGCAAACTGGCTGAAGGTGACCTGAGCGCGCGGGCACCAGAAACTGTGCGATCAATTGCAGAGATAAATTTGCTGTCACATATATTCAACGATATGGCCAAGCAACTGCAAAATACTATAGGCGAGATAAACAAGCAAAAATCACGCATGCAGACGATATTCGACAGTACAGACGACGGATTGATGATGATTGATGCTGATAACGTCGTAGTAATGGCAAACAAAACTGCCGGGGCGATGTTTGGGATTGATGCAGACAGTCTAATAGGAAAAACAGTTATAGAAGGCACTCTTAACCATGACCTAGCAGGGCTAATAGCACGGGTAATCAGATTGCAGACACCGGCAACTTTGGAAATACTATGTATGCCATATGATGGCCGAACAATTGACGCCCATGTAGCACCGATTGTTAGCACTGAAGACTTCACCGGTGTGCTAGCAGTTCTTCGTGATACTACAGATATAAAAAGACTTGATGCCGTGCGCAGAGATTTTGCGGCAAACGTGAGCCACGAACTCAAAACTCCAATAGCATCAATAAAGGCAATGGCAGAAACCATCCTGCTAAGCCGTGCAAGCAGTGAGAAAACCATCGAAGAATTCACAAGAAAGATAGTAGACGAATCTGATCGTATGACGCGGTTGGTGGAGGATCTCCTAAGCCTTGCAGAGATAGAATCACACCAGCGCCAAGTGTATCTAGAAGATATCACTCTAAGTGAGACGATAAACGAAGTCATACGGAAAATGCAGAATGCTGCTGAATCAAATAAAGTAGAACTAGTATCTACAGTCGAAGATGGACTGACGATTGCAACAGACTATGATGCAATCGTTCAGATATTGGTAAATCTGATAGACAACGCCATTAAATATAACAAAGAAGGCGGCAAAGTGATAATATCGGCAACCTCTGAAAAGAGAGAATTTGTTATTAAAGTAGCTGACGATGGCATCGGCATACCCAAAGAAGATCTGCCGCGCATATTCGAAAGGTTTTACCGTGTTGACAAAGCCAGATCCAGACAATCCGGTGGCACGGGGCTAGGGCTTTCAATCGTAAAACACTTGGTAGAAATGTTGAACGGCACAATTTCTGTAAACAGCCAACTCGGCGAAGGAACAGAATTTACAATAAGACTGCCGATTTCGGGACTAAATGAATAAATATAAATCAAACCTCTACCCGCTACCCGAGTCAAAATAGATATTGAAAACAGCCACTTTTATACCGAAACATCAACTGGTATCATAATTCGAACCGAAAAATCACTTGGTCGGGTTTTACAAATGTACAATTCAAAGAAAATAGTCGTGGTAATGCCTGCATATAACGCAGAGCAGACGCTCAAACAAACATATGATGAAGTGATGGCGCAAGGTATAGTGGACTTAGTCATAATAGTTGACGATGCAAGCCAGGATAATACAACCTCAATAGCAGAAACTCTGCCGAACACTGTCCTCTATAGGCATCACAAAAATTTGGGTTACGGAGCCAACCAAAAAACCTGTTACAACCTGGCGCTTAAGCATGGAGCAGATATAGTAATAATGGTTCATCCTGATTATCAGTATACGCCAAAGCTAATCCCTGCAATGGCGAGTCTAATCGCAAGTGGACTTTATCCGTGTGTGATAGGATCGCGCATACTCGGCGGGCGAGCAGTTAAAAGTGGCATGCCATTTTGGAAGTATATATCAAATAGATTTTTAACTGCAGTAGAAAACATGCTAATTGGTGCAAAACTCTCAGAGTATCATACGGGCTATCGCGCATTTTCACGCGAGATACTGGAACAACTGCCGCTTGAAGTAAACTCAGATGATTTCGTCTTTGACAATCAGATGCTTGCACAGATAATATGGTTTGGGCATACTGTGGCTGAGATAAGTTGTCCGACGCGTTATTGCGCAGAATCATCGTCAATTAACTTTCTGCGCAGTGTGAAATACGGTTTCGGCTGCTTAGCCACAGCCATTGCTTTCAGACTGGCTAAAATTGGGTTGATTAATTCCAAGATATTCCCAAAAAATGAGAGAGCAAAAACCTAAACCATCTACGACTGCAGCGTTGATTGCGGCAGTAATTATGCTGACAACATTTGTCGCCTTCGCTCCAGTAATAAAAAGCGACTTCGTCAACTACGATGATCCGGATTATGTTACGAAAAACCCACACGTACAGTCCGGCATTACAACAGATAACATAAGATGGGCGTTTACAACATTCCGAGCAAGCAATTGGCACCCGCTAACTTGGCTATCTCTTATGGCTGACGCCGAACTCTA